>Ga0068855_100005930_pt1 | contig 14898 bp, 15 predicted proteins | sample KBSCornC52_FD_66592 | JGI IMG/M metagenome (GOLD analysis project Ga0068855, IMG submission 66592) | Corn rhizosphere microbial communities from Kellogg Biological Station, Michigan, USA - KBS Corn C5-2 | ecosystem: Host-associated > Plants > Roots > Rhizosphere > Soil ...
CGAAGATCGACTCGCACGACTACGAGACCAAGAAGGGTCACGTCGAGCGGTTCCTGAAGCAGGGCGACAAGGTCAAGGTCACGATCATGTTCCGCGGACGCGAGCAGTCCCGGCCCGAGTTGGGCTTCCGGCTGCTGCAGCGCCTGGCCGAGGACATCCAGGAACTCGGCTACGTCGAGTCCTCGCCGAAGCAGGACGGCCGCAACATGATCATGGTCGTGGCCCCGCACCGCAACGCCAAGCAGGCCCGGGCCGCGAAGGTCGCCGAGGCGACCGACGCCGAGCCCGAAGCCGTCGAATAACCACACGAAGGACCACCGATGCCCAAGAACAAGACGCACAGCGGGACGAAGAAGCGCGTCCGCGTGACCGGCGGCGGCAAGCTGCGGACGCAGCGGGCCGGCCTGCGTCACAACTTCGAGCGCAAGTCGTCGCGGCTCACCCGGCGCCTCAGCGGCACCGACGAGGTCGCCCCGGCCGACGTGAAGCGGCTGAACAAGCTGCTCGGACGCTGACCTCCCTCTGACCTCCCGCCGTCGTCCTGACGGCCTGACTGCAAGGAAACACACGTGGCACGCGTCAAGCGGGCAGTCAATGCCCAGAAGAAGCGCCGGAGCACGCTCGAGGCCGCCAGCGGTTACCGCGGCCAGCGTTCGCGGCTCTACCGCAAGGCCAAGGAGCAGCTGCTCCACTCGGCGACCTACCAGTACCGCGACCGCAAGGACCGCAAGGGCGACTTCCGGCAGCTGTGGATCACCCGCATCAACGCCGCCGCCCGCGCGAACGACATGACCTACAACCGCTTCATCCAGGGTCTGCGCCTGGCCGGCGTCGAGGTCGACCGCAAGGTGCTCGCCGACCTGGCCGTCAACGACGCCGCGGCCTTCACCGCGCTCGTCGAGGTCGCTCGCGCGGCAGTCGCAGCCGAGGGCATCGGCGGCGCGGCCGCTCAGTCGCCCGCGGCCTGACCCTGCTCTCCAGCAGTAACGCCCGGCTCGCCGCCGCGCGCCGTCTCACCCGACGGTCCGCGCGGCGCGAGACCGGGCGTTTCCTTGCCGAGGGCGCGCAGGCGGTGCGCGAAGCCCTCGCCGCCTCGGCCGTCCTTGAGCTGTTTGCGACGGCCGAGGCGATGGACCGCTATCCCGCCCTCGTCACGGATGCCTCGGAGATCTCGCCTCGGGACGCCGCCGCGCTGTCCGAGACCGTGACGCCGCAGGGCCTGGTCGCGGTGTGCTCGTTGTCGCAGCCTTCGTTGGCGGACGTGCTGGATCGCGCGCCGCGGCTGGTGGCGGTCCTCGTCGAACCGAACGACCCCGGCAACCTGGGGACGATCATCCGCACGGCGGACGCCGCCGGTGCCGACGCCGTCGTGGTCGACGGGGGAGTGGATCCCTACAACGGCAAGGCGGTGCGGGCCTCGGCCGGGTCACTGTTCCACCTGCCCGTCGTGGCGGCGTCGGCCGCGGAGGTTCTGACCGCTGGCTTGCTGACGCTGGCGACCTCTGGCGCGGGGACGTCCGATCTGGACGAGCTGATCGCGGCGGGTGCGCTCGCTGCGTCGTCGGCCTGGCTGTTCGGGACGGAGGCGCACGGCTTGCCGGCGGGGGTCCTCTCCGCGGCGACCCACACCGTGCGGGTGCCCATCTACGGACGGGCCGAGAGTCTCAACCTCGCCGCCGCGGCTGCGGTGTGCCTGTACGCGAGCGCCCGCGCCCAGCACTGAGTCGCGCTGGGGGCCCCCCGCGTGCGACTTTGCATCCGCTGTGGCGGCTAACCCGATCTTCGGCACCCTCATAGCAGCCACAGCGGGTGCAACGTGGGGGCTGGACGTGTCAGCACCCGCCGGATGATCAGGTTTGCCCGTCGTAGGGCCGTTCCCCGGCGCTGTCAGCGACCCGTCGCGGTACGAAGCTGATCGATTGGCCCGGGCCCCGGTCGGGTTTTCCACAGTGAGGCGCCGCGAGGTGGCCGGACGTCCGGTTGGGTGTCATTATTTCGGCGTGCCGACCCGGTTACTGGCTATTGCGCTGATTGTCGGGTTGGTGACTGCGTGCACGGGCGGTTCTAGCAACGACCCGAAGCCCAGCCCGTCGCCCACCACCCGCCCGACCAGCTCGACGGCGACGTCGCACAGTCCTTCGCCGACGCAGACCGGACCGCTCACCACCGGCCCCAACGTCCGCCCCGGAGAAAAGCCACCGGACTACCCGGTCTTGGCGCGCGAACACTCGGCGCGTGGCGCCCTCGCACTCGCGATCTACTACTTCAGGGCGTACGACTGGGGTTACGCGACAAATGACGGAACCCTGGTTCGCGAGGTAAGTAAGAAGTCATGCGAAGGTTGCGCCATCTACCTAAACGGGCTATCGGCACTCAAGCAGAAGCACGAAGTGTTGACCGGCGGGCGCCTGACGATTCCCAGATCCTCCGTGCGGGCAAATGCCGGCGGTAAGTACGGTGCGGAGTACGTCGCCAACATGGTCACCGACGAAGAACCGATTGTTCTGCGTACCTCGTCTGGAAGCCGCACGGTTTCGCCCCGCTATCGGAACTTCCATTCGCTCGTATTTCTATCCTGGTCCCAATCGCATTGGGTCGTCGCCGAAGTAGTTGCCGAGTGATCTTGCGTCTGCTGTTGCTAGCTTCCGTCTTGCTCCCTGTGGAGGCAAGCCCAGTCCCGGCAGGCGCCGAACCACCGCCGCCCCCCGTCAACGGGTCGACGCTGCCGACTGGGTACGGCGTCGGTACGACCCATAGACAGGGGGACGATGGCGGCGGCTATGGGTCGCTACCAGTGCCCGTCCGCGAGGTTCGAAGAGTGAACTGCGGTAGAGGGTCTAGCCCGCAAACCGTCGCGATTGATCCCACATGCGGGTCGGTGTCTCAGCAGTGCGCGGCAATTCGTGCAAACGATCCCCGGCCGATCGCCGGGAATGATTACGCGATACTGACCACTTACGCGGATGGAAGTACCGGTGTGGCCGTTGCGTGCGCTCTGGCCACCCAGGCCCGTCCGCAAGTTACACCGGAAATGGCGCGGGCCGAGGCCGAGAAGCTGCTACCCCATCCCCAGATCGGCACCGCGCCAGCCGGCGGCGTGAGCCTGGTCAACATCGAGACCGTGCTGTGGGTCGACACCAAGCCCGACCTGACGCTGGGAACGGTGACTCTCCTCGGCTACCGGGTCACGCTTCGCGCCCACCTCGAGCGCGTGGATTGGAGCTTTGGCGACCAGGCGTCCGCGACGACCGCGGGCCCCGGCAAGGCGTACACGAAGAGCGATCCCTGCAAGACCGCTGACTGTCCCGACTACTTCGGACACGTGTATCGCCAGACCGGCCACCTGACGATCGGCGCGCAATTGACGTGGACCGGCGAGTTCCAGGTCGACGGCGGCGCCTGGCAGGAGATCGCCGGCACCGTGACGGCCCCGGCGACCGGCCGGCCGATCCACATCCGCGAGGCGCGCGGCGTCCTGGTCGACAACCCCTGACGGTTGTCCACAGGCGCCCCGCGCGCGGCGGCGATCATGCCAGCATTCGCTGGTGCGAATCGCCTGGCTTGCGACGATTGTCTGCCTAGCGGCAATGCTCGCCGCCTGCGGCGAGACGATGCGTCCTGCCGTGCCGCACGACTCCGTTGCCCGATCGACCTCAACGGCGCCTGCGAGGCCACGGCCGACACACCGACCCGGCACGACCAGAAGGTGGCCGAACGCGCGGCCCGGCGAACGAGCACCCCTACTCGATCCGGACGCCCGCCGACACGAGAACGTCGGTGCCCTCACCGTCGGGCTCGACCTCTACGCCGCCCTCGAATGGGCGGACGCGACCAACGACCCGGCGGGCCTGGTGCCCATCAGTGGGCCCCAATGCATGACCTGCCACAGCTGGATCAATGCTCGGCGCCAGCTCCGTCGGCAGCACAAGACCCCTGCTCGGCGGAAGAATCACCGTGCGCACGTATGACCTGCAACCCAACATCTACGACGAGCCCGGCGAGTACGTCCTGCACGCGACGCTCGACCAGACCCCGATCGTGCTGCGGTCAGCGCGCGGTTCGCGTCGGATCAGCGGACGGATTCGCGGCTTCCGAGCCCTCGTCTTCCTCGCGTGGCGACACCGTCGCTGGGTCGTGGTCGAGGTGTTTCACGACGGCAAAGACTGAACGGCGTGCAGGTTCGGCGGCCGTGGGTGCGAGGACCTGCACGTGATTCGTGCGCAGTCATACGCCGGTACGACAGTTCGCAGCGGACCGCCCCGCTCGCGGACCGCCGCCCTAACCCCCGAGCGGGAACCCCATCCTCCTCGATAAACTGCGAGGCATGACCGCGCTCCTCCCGCAGCGTCACGGGACGTTTTGCGCGCGGCTGGCGGCCGCCTCCCACCCGCGCGCCTGACGAAGGCGCGACCGCCGAGGGCGGTATCCGCCCACGCACGAGAAGACACCGACGCATGCCTTCCGAATCGTTCGACCCCGTAGAGGTCGCCGCCCTGGCGCCCGAAGAGATCGAGCGCAACGTCACCGCCGCGCTCGAGGCGATCGAGAACGCCAAAGACCTGGACGAGCTCAAGGCCGCGACGTCCGCCCACGACGGCGACCGCAGCCCGCTGGCCCTCGCCAATCGCGAGATCGGTGCTCTCCCACCGGCGGCCCGCAAGGCGGCCGGCCAGCGCATCGGCCCCGCCCGCGCGCGAGTCAAGCAGGCCGTCACCCGCCGCCAGCAAGAGCTCGAGGAGGAGCGCGACCAGCGCGTCCTCATCGACGAGGCGGTCGACGTCACGCTGCCCACCGACCGCATGCCCGCCGGCGCCCGGCACCCGCTCACCACGATCATGGAGCTCATCTCCGACGTCTTCGTCGACATGGGCTGGGAGGTCGCCGAAGGACCCGAGGCCGAGGGCGCCTGGTACAACTTCGACGCCCTCAACACCCCGACCCAGCACCCGTCGCGCGACCTCACCGACACGTTCTGGGTGACCAGCCAGGAGTCGGGCATCGTGCTGCGCACGCAGACCAGCCCGGTCCAGATCCGCGCGATGCTCGAACGCACCCCGCCGATCTACATCGTGTGCCCGGGCAAGGTGTTCCGCACCGACGAGCTCGACGCGACGCACTCGCCGGTGTTCCACCAGCTCGAAGGGCTGGCCATCGACAAGCACCTCACGATGACGCACCTCAAGGGCACCCTCGACCACATGGCTGCGTCGATGTTCGGCGAGGGCATTGCCACGCGGCTGCGTCCGCACTACTTCCCGTTCACCGAGCCCAGCGCTGAGATGGACCTGCTCTGCTTCGTGTGCCGCGGCGAGTCCGTCGACAACCCCGACCGGCCGTGTCGCACCTGCAAGAGCGAGGGCTGGATCGAGTGGGGTGGCTGCGGCATGGTCGATCCACGCGTCCTGATCGCGTGCGGCATCGACCCCGAGGTCTACAGCGGATTCGCGTTCGGCATGGGCATCGAACGGTCGTTGATGTTCCGCAGCGACGCGACCGACATGCGCGACATCGTCGAGGGTGACGTCCGGTTCACGAGCGCGTTCGGGGTGGAGGCATGAAGGCGCCGATCAGCTGGCTGGCCGAGTACGCCGACCTGCCGGCCGACATCACCCCGCGCCGGCTCGCCGACGCGCTCATCCGCACCGGCTCCGAGGTCGAAGGCATCGAGGTCGGCGCCGAAGGGCTCAGCGGCCCGATCCTCGTGGGCCGCGTCCAGAGCTTCGAGGACGAGCCGCAGAAGAACGGCAAGGTCATTCGCTGGTGCCAGGTCGACGTCGGCGAGGACGAGCCGCGCGGCATCGTCTGCGGCGCGCACAACTTCGCCGCCGGTGACCTCGTCGTTGTCGCGCTGCCCGGCGCCGTCCTGCCCGGTGACTTCGCGATCTCCGCGCGCAAGACGTACGGGCACGTGAGCGACGGCATGATCTGCTCCGTCCGCGAGCTCGGCATCGGCGACGAGCACGACGGCATCCTCGTCCTTCCGGCCGAGTCGGCGAAGCCGGGCGACGATCCGTTCGACCTGCTCGGCCTGCGCGACGCCGTCCTCGACATCGCGGTGACCAGCGACCGCGGCTACTGCCTGTCGATCCGCGGCCTGGCCCGCGAGGCAGCGGCCGCGCTGGACGTCGCCTTCCGCGACGTCACGGTGCCGCTGCCCGAGGCGGACGGCCGCGCCTACGAGATCGTCATCGACGACCCGTCCGGGTGCGACCGGTTCTCGGCCCGGGCGGTCACCGGCCTCGACCCGCAGGCGCCCAGCCCCGACTGGATGGTCCGGCGGCTGCGGCAGTGCGGCATCCGCTCGATCTCGCTGGCCGTCGATGTCGCGAACTACGTCATGCTCGAGACCGGCCAGCCGCTGCACACGTTCGATCGCGCCAAGCTGAACGGACCGATCCGGGTCCGGCGGGCGAAGGCCGGCGAGACGCTCACGACCCTGGACGACGTCGTCCGCCGGCTCGACCCCGACGACATGCTGGTGACCGACGACTCGGGTCCGATCGCGCTGGCCGGCGTCATGGGCGGCGAGTCGACCGAGATCGACGGCCACACCACGGACGTCCTGCTCGAGGCCGCACACTGGGAACCGGATTCGATCGCCCGCGCCGTGCGCCGGCACAAGCTGCCCAGCGAGGCCGCGCGGCGCTTCGAGCGCGACGTCGACCCGGAGATCGCCGGCACGGCGCTGGCCCGTTGCGTCGACCTGCTCGTCGAGCACGGCGGTGCCACCGCGGTCGATGGCTACACCGTCGTCGGCACGCCGGTCGAGCGACCGGTCATCGAGCTCGACGCCCAGCGCGCCGAACGTACCGCCGGCGTGCCGGTCCCGGCCGAGCAGGTCGTGCGCAACCTGCAGGCCGTCGGCTGCGCCGTCGAGGGGACGGCCGTCCTGCACGTCACGCCGCCGTCCTGGCGCCCCGACCTCACCCTGCCGGCCGACCTCGTCGAAGAGGTGCTCCGGCTGGTCGGCTACGAGGACCTGCCGTCGGTGCTGCCCGCCGCGCCGCCGGGCACCGGCCTCACGCCGCGCCAGACGATGATCCGCGCGATCTCCCGTGCGGTGGCATCGGCCGGCTTCATCGAGGTGTTGGCCTACCCGTTCGCCGCGCCGTCCGTCCACGACGCCTTCGGCCTCGACCCGGACGACCCGCGCCGCCGCGCGCTGCGGTTGGTCAACCCGCTGTCCGATGACGAGCCGGAGCTGCGCACGTCCCTGCTGCCCGGCCTGCTCACCACCGCCGTGCGCAACCTCGGTCGTGGCCAGCGCGACCTGGCGATCTTCGAGATGGGTTCGGTGTTCATCGCGCGGGCCGAGTCGCGTCAGGCCCCAGTCCCCGCTGTGGACGGACGGCCGTCCGACGAGCAGCTGGCCGCCGTCGACGACGCCCTGCCGAGCCAACCCCGCCACCTGGGCGTCGTGCTGTGCGGCGACCGCGAGCGCGCGGGCTGGTGGGGGCCGGGCCGTCCGGCGACGTGGGCCGATGCGATCGAGGCTGCCCAGGTCGTCGCCCGCGCCGCCCGCGCCGAACTCACGACCCGCAACGCCCAGTACGCGCCCTGGCACCCGGGCCGCTGTGCCGAACTGGTCCTCGACGGCCGGATCATCGGCCACGCCGGCGAGCTGCACCCGCGCGTGATCACTGCTCTCGGATTGCCCGAGCGCACCTGCGCGATGGAACTCGACCTGGACGCGTTCCCCGACCCGCAGCCGCCGCGGGCGCCGGTGATCTCGACGTTCCCACCGGTGCTGCTCGACGTGGCTCTGGTCGTCCCGGTCGACGTGCCGGCCGGCGCGGTCGAAGCGACGGTCCGGGCCGCTGCGGGACCGCTGCTCGAGTCCGTGCGGCTGTTCGACGTGTACGAGGACGCGCAGCGGCTCGGGCCCGGCCTGCGGTCGCTCGCGTTCGCGTTGCGCTTCCGCGCGCCGGACCGCACGTTGACCGTCGAGGAGGCGACCGTCGCGCGGGACGCCGCCATCGAGGCGGCCAGCGACCAGCACGGAGCGCGGCTGCGCGCCTAAAGGTGTTTCGTCGCCTCGCGGACGCTCAGCGCGCTGAGGTGGTGGTCGTCCACGAAACGCCGCACCCACTCCGGGTCGGTACGGGCGTAGTCGCGCAGCGCCCAGCCGATGGCCTTGCGCAGGAAGAAGTCGGGGTCATCGGCGTTGGCCTCGATGGCGGCGGTCAGCAGGTCGTGATCGGTGCGCTCGCGGAAGCCGAGTTGGGCGATGATCGCCACGCGCCGCAGCCACCGGTCGGGTTCGCGCGCCCAGGCCAGGACGGTCGGCCGGATGCGGTCGGGGTAGTCGGTGAGCAACTTGCCGACCCGGTGCGACAGTTCGTCGACGTGGTCCCACCAGGCGCCGTCGACGATCAACTCGCGGTAGAGGTCGATCAGTTCGGGCGCCCGCAGCGGCCGGACGACCGGCGCGCCGGCGAGGGCGGTGGCCGCGTACCGCTCCTCGCGGTACGCCGCCTCGCGCCACAGCGTCCGGATCGTGGCTTCGAGCGTGGCGCGGTCGGCCGGCGGTCGCCGCTTGGCCTCGGCCCGCACGAGAGCGCGCACGGTCGGCACCCGCACGCCCAGATACGGCATCGCCGACTTCATGTAGGCCTGCATCATCGGCGCCCGCGCCGGCTCGGCCGCCGCGTGCAGCCCGGCGCGGATCAAGGCGATCAGCTCCGCGTCGCCCCCCACGGCACACAGCCTGGCAGACCCGGCTCTGCATGAAGTTGCGGCATCCTGCATAATCGTGCACATGGGAGTGCGGGTCGCGATCGCCGGAGCCAGTGGCTACGCGGGCGGCGAGCTGCTGCGCCTCGTGGCGAGCCACCCCGATCTCGAGGTGCTCGCCGTGACGGCGCACGGCAACGCCGGCCAGCGGGTGGGGGACGTCCACCACAACCTGCGCTCGATCGCCGACCTGACCTTCGCCGAGACGACGGCGGAGGCGCTGGCCGGCGCCGACCTGGTCTTCCTCGCCCTGCCACACGGTGCGTCGGCGGCCCTGGCCGCACAGCTGCCGGCCAGCACCAGGATCGTCGACCTCGGCTCCGACCACCGGCTCACCGACGCCGCCGCGCACGCCCGCTACTACGGCGGGGAGGCGGCCGACCCGTGGGTGTACGGGCTGCCCGAGCTGCCCGGTCAACGCCACCTGATCGCCACTGCGACCCGGGTCGCGAACACCGGGTGCCACGCCGTCGCGGCGATCCTCGGCATCGCACCGCTGCTCGCCGCCGGCGTCGCGGACCCCGACGACGTCGTGGTCACCTCGGCGAGCGGGACGTCCGGGGCCGGCAAGGCGGCGCTGGCGCACCTGCTGGGGAGCGAGGTGATGGGCGATCTGACCGGCTACAAGGTCGGCGCCCACCGGCACGTCCCGGAGATCAAGCAGGCCACCGGCACGCAGACGCTGACGATGACACCGGTCCTCGCCCCGATGCCGCGCGGCATCCTCTCCTCGGTCGCGCTGCGGCCGGCGACCGGGCACGACGCCGGCGAGGCGCGGGACGTGCTGGCCACGGCGTATGCGGACGAGCCGTTCGTGTTCGTCCTGCCGGCCGGGCAGCAACCGCGCACGTCGGCCACGGCGGGCTCCAACGCCGCGCACCTGCAGGCGGTCGTCGACCAGGACTCGGGACGCATCGTCGTCACCTGCGCCATCGACAACCTCGGCAAGGGCGCGGCCGGCCAGGCCCTCCAGAACGCCAACGTCATGCTCGGCCTGCCCGAGACGGCCGGCCTCACCGTCGACGGGGTGGCGCCATGAGCGTGACCGCGGCCCAGGGCTTCCGGGCCGCCGGCGTCGCCGCCGGGATCAAGAGCTCCGGCGCACCTGACGTCGCCCTGGTGGTCAACGACGGACCGGCCGACGCCGCCGCCGCCGTGTTCACCCGCAACCGGGTGAAGGCCGCCCCGGTGCTCTGGTCCGAGCAGGTGATCAAGGACGGCCGCCTGCGCGCCGTCGTCCTCAACTCCGGTGGCGCGAACGCGTGCACCGGCCCCGACGGGTTTGCCGACACGCACCGCACGGCCGAGCAGGTCGCTGCCGCTCTCGACCTCGGTGCCGGCGATGTCGCGGTGTGCTCCACCGGGCTGATCGGCGAGCGGTTGCCGATGCCGAAGCTGCTCGCCGGCGTCGACGCCGCGGTGGCCGTCCTCGCCGCCGACGGTGGCACCCAGGCGGCCGAGGCGATCCGCACCACCGACACCAAGGCCAAGCAGGCGACGGTCACCCAGAGCGGCTGGACGGTCGGCGGCATGGCGAAGGGCGCCGGCATGCTCGCCCCCGGGCTCGCGACGATGCTCTGCGTGATCACCACGGACGCGATGGCCGACTCCGCAACCCTGGACGAGGCCATGCGCATCGCGACCCGGACGACCTTCGACCGGGTCGACTCCGACGGCTGCATGTCGACGAACGACACCGTGCTCGTCCTCGCCAGCGGTGCCTCCGGCGTGCAACCGCCGGCCGCCGAGCTGGCCCAGGCTCTCACCGCGGTCTGCGCCGACCTCGCCCGGCAACTCGTGGCCGACGCCGAGGGCTCCACGAAGGAGATCGCGATCGAGGTCACCGGCGCCGCTTCAGAGGACGACGCGGTCGAGGTCGGCCGCTCGATCGCCCGCAACAACCTGCTCAAGTGCGCGCTGTTCGGCAACGACCCGAACTGGGGGCGCGTCCTGGCGGCGATCGGCACGACCAGTGCCACGTTCGACCCGGACGAGCTGGACGTCGCCATGAACGGCGTCCAGATCTGTCGCGGCGGCGCCGCCGGCGAACGGCGCGAACTCGTCGACCTCACCGGCCGCCAGGTGACGATCACCGTCAACCTCAACGCCGGCGACGACGCGGTCACCATCTGGACCAACGACCTCTCCCACGCCTACGTCGAAGAGAACTCGGCGTACTCGACATGAGCCGGGACATGGAACGCGCTCTCGCCAAGGCGAACATCCTCGTCGACGCCCTCCCGTGGCTCGCCCGCTTCCACGACAAGATCGTCGTGGTCAAGTACGGCGGCAACGCGATGACCAGCCCCGAACTGCAGGCGGCGTTCGCCGAGGACGTGATGTTCCTGCGCTACGCCGGGCTCAAGCCGGTCATCGTGCACGGCGGCGGACCACAGATCACCGATCACCTCAACCGGCTGGGCATCGCGTCCGAGTTCCGGGGCGGCCTGCGCGTCACGACGCCGGAGACGGTGCAGATCGTCCGCATGGTGCTCACCGGGCAGGTCAACGCCGACATCGTCAACATGCTCAACGACCACGGCTCGTTCGCCATCGGCCTCTCCGGCGAGGATGCCAGCCTGCTCACCGCCGAACGCCGGCCGGCGATCGTCGACGGCGAGGAGGTCGACATCGGCCAGGTCGGCGACGTCGTCGAGGTCGACCCCAGCGCGATGCTCGCCCTCATCGAGGCCGGCCGCATCCCGGTGCTGGCCACGGTCGCCCGCGGCCGGGACGGGCTGACCTACAACGTCAACGCGGACACCGCGGCGGCCGCCGTCGCCGTCGGGCTGCAGGCCGAGAAGCTGATCGTCCTCACCGACGTCGAGGGCCTGTACGCCGACTGGCCCAGCAGCACCGAGGTCATCAGCCAGATCGACACCGAGCAGCTGGCCGCATTGCTGCCGTCGCTGTCGAGCGGCATGGTGCCGAAGATGGAGGCCTGCCTGCGCGCCGTCGAAGGCGGCGTCCCGCGCGCCCACGTCATCGACGGGCGGGTACCGCACGCCCTGCTCGTCGAGCTGTTCACCAGCGAGGGCATCGGCACGATGGTGCGCCCGGCCAAGGAGGAGTCCGCATGACGCACCAGCAGCGCTGGGACGCCGTGATGATGCGCAACTACGGCACGCCGCCGCTCGCCCTCGACCACGGTCAGGGTGTCCGCGTCTGGGACGTCGACGGCAACGAGTACCTCGACTTCGTCGGCGGCATCGCCGTCACCTCACTGGGACACGCGCACCCGGCCGTCGTCGCCGCCGTCACCGAGCAGGTGCGCAAGCTCGCGCACACCTCGAACCTCTACCTCCACGAGCCCGGCCTCCGGCTGGCCGAGCGGCTCGTCGAGCTGCTCGCCACTCCGGCCCGCGTGTTCTTCGCCAACAGCGGGGCCGAGGCGAACGAGTGCGCGCTCAAGATGGCCCGCCGGTACGGCAATGCTCAGGGCCGCACCGAGATCGTCTCGTGCCACGACAGCTTCCATGGCCGCACGCTCGGCGCGCTGTCGGTCACCGGCAACGCCGCGAAGCGCGAGCCGTTCGCCCCGCTGCCCGGCCCGGTCTCGTTCGTGGCCTACGGGGACGTCGCGGCGTTGCGTGCGGCCGTGGGTCCGCAGACCGCGGCCGTCATCGTCGAACCGACCCTCGGCGAGGGGGGAGTCGTACCGCCCCCGGCCGGCTTCCTCGCCGACGTCCGGCGGATCTGCGACGAGGCCGGTGCGCTGATGATCGTCGACGAGGTGCAGAGCGGCATCGGCCGCACCGGCCACTGGTTCGCCAGCCAGGCCGAAGGCGTCCGACCGGACGTGATCACGCTGGCCAAGGGCCTCGGGGGCGGGCTGCCGATCGGGGCGTGCCTCGGGCTCGGAGCCGCCGGCGAGCTGCTCCAGCCCGGCGATCACGGCAGCACCTTCGGCGGCAACCCGGTGTCGTGCGCGGCGGCGCTGGCCGTCCTCACCACCATCGCGGACGACCACCTGCTGGACAACGTCAAGCGGGTCGGCGAACACCTGGCCGGCCAGCTCGACGGTCTCGGCGGCCCGCTGATCAAGGGCACCCGCGGCACCGGCCTATGGCGGGCGGTCGTCCTCAACGACGCGCACGCCCCCGCGGTCGAAGCCGCCGCCCGGGCCCGCGGGCTGCTGGTCAACGCGGTCAAGCCGGACGTCCTGCGGCTCGCCCCGCCGCTGATCCTCACCGAGGCCGAGGTGGACGACGCGGTGCCGCGACTCGCCGCTGCGCTCGACGAGGTCGCCGAGGTCGGCCCGTGACCCGGCACTTCCTGCGCGACGACGACCTCTCCCCGGCCGAGCTGGTCGAGGTGCTCGACCTCGCCGACGAGGTGAAGGCCGAGCGGCACGCGCACCGTCCGCTCGACGGGCCGCAGGGCGTCGCACTGATCTTCGACAAGCCGACGCTGCGCACCCAGCTGTCGTTCTCCGTCGGCGTCGCCGAGCTGGGCGGCTACCCGGTGATGGTGGACGGCCGGCTCGCTGGCGTCGGTGTGCGCGAGTCGATCGCCGACACCACCCGGGTGCTGTGTCGGCAGGTCTCGGCGATCGTCTGGCGAACCTTCGGCCAGGACCGCATCGAGCAGATGGCGTCGGTCAGTCGCGTGCCGGTGATCAACGCGCTCACTGACCAGTTCCACCCGTGCCAGATCCTGGCCGACCTACAGACCATTCGCGAGCACAAGGGACGCCTTGCTGGCGTGCGGTTCGCGTACCTGGGCGACGCCGCCAACAACATGGCGCACTCTTACCTGCTCGGGGGCGCCGCGGCCGGGTTGGACGTCCGCATCGCCGGCCCCGACGGCTACCAGCCCGACCCGCAGGTCGTCGCCGACGCCCGCCGCATCGCCGCCGAGACCGGCGCGACGATCACCGTCACCACCGACCCCACGGGCGCGCTCGACGGCGCCGACGTCGTCGCGACCGACACCTGGGTCTCGATGGGGCAGGAGGACGAAGCGGCCGAGCGCGAGGCCCCGTTCCGTCCGTATGCGGTCACACCCGAGTCGCTGGGACGTGCGGCCGCCGACGCCGTCGTCCTGCACTGCCTGCCGGCCTACCGCGGAAAGGAGATCGCCGCCGAGGTGATCGACGGCCCGCAGAGCGTGGTGTGGGACGAAGCCGAGAACCGCCTGCACGCGCAGAAGGCGTTGCTCACGTTCCTTCTTGGACGACCGTGATGGGTGCCAAGCTCGAGCCGACGACGAAGGCGGCCCGCCACGCCCGCATCGTGGCGATCCTCGCCGGGCAGCCCGTCCGTTCGCAGGCCGAGCTCGCCGCCCGCCTCCACGCCGCCGGCGTGCACGTCACCCAGGCGACGCTCTCGCGCGACCTCGACGAACTGGGTGCGGTCAAGCTGCGCCCGCCGGACGGTGGCCTGCCGGCGTACGTCGTCCCCGAGGACGGCTCGCCGCTCGCGCACCGCGCCGTGGACGACGCGCCGCCGCACCGGCTGGCCCGGCTGGTGGGGGAGCTGCTCACCTCGGCCGAGCCGAGCGGCAACCTCGTCGTGCTGCGCACCCCGCCGGGCGCCGCGCAGTACCTCGCCTCGGCGTTCGACCGAGCCGGCCTGCCTGACATCATCGGCACCATCGCCGGTGACGACACCCTGCTGGTGGTGACTCGCGACCCGCAGGGCGGGCGTGCGCTGGCCGACCACCTGCTAAGCCTCCCGCACACGATCTGAACCCATTCGAAGCCAGGAGAACCTCGAACCGTGAGCTCGAAGCAGTGAGCAAGGTCCTCACCTCCCTGCCCGTCGGCGAGCGCGTCGGCATCGCCTTCTCGGGCGGCCTCGACACGTCGGTCGCCGTTGCCTGGATGCGCGACAAGGGCGCCATCCCGTGCGCGTACACCGCCGACATCGGCCAGTACGACGAGCCGGACGTCTCCGGCGTGCCGGACCGCGCGCTGCAGTACGGCGCCGAGCTGGCCCGCGCGGTCGACTGCCGCCGCGAGCTCGTCGAGGAGGGTTTCGCCGCCCTTGCCTGCGGTGCGTTCCACGTCCGCTCGGCCGGCCGCGCGTACTTCAACACCACGCCGCTGGGCCGTGCGGTGACCGGCACGATGCTCGTGCGCGCGATGCAGGCCGACGACGTCCACATCTGGGGCGACGGCTCGACCTTCAAGGGCAACGACATCGAGCGCTTCTACCGCTACGG
>Ga0068855_100005931_pt1 | contig 14896 bp, 14 predicted proteins | sample KBSCornC52_FD_66592 | JGI IMG/M metagenome (GOLD analysis project Ga0068855, IMG submission 66592) | Corn rhizosphere microbial communities from Kellogg Biological Station, Michigan, USA - KBS Corn C5-2 | ecosystem: Host-associated > Plants > Roots > Rhizosphere > Soil ...
GTCGGTGTGGGTGATCGAGGCCGCGCATCGCAGCCCCGTGCAGTACCTGGTTGATCCGACCGGCTAGGCGGCCTGCAGCTCGGACAGCAGCTGGCCGGCCAGGCCCTCGCGCAGGCCGCCGCGCGCCACCTCGAAAGGAACGCCCAGCCGCACCTGTACCTCGGCCAGGATCACCGCGCCGGCCAGCAGCGTGCGGGCCCGGCGCAGGTCGATGGCGTGTTTGCGGGCGAGCTTGGCCGGCGATCGGCCGACCAGCATCTCGATCGCCTCCTGCAGCTCGTCGCGCCCCAGCGTGCGGCCGACCAGCTTGCGCAGCGCGCGGGCGCTGCCGCCCGCGGCCAGCGCCACGTCCGGCGTGGCGTCGCCAATCTGCTCCAGGTGCATCCGCACCTCGGCGCGGGCAGCGCGCACGCTCGACCGCTGACCGGTGCCGCCGGGGAAGAAGCGGCTGGACAGGCGCAGCGAGCCGAGGTCGATCGAATCCACCCAGTCCGGCTCGATCCAACGCCCCCCGAAGGCAACCTCCGTCGACCCTCCGCCGACGTCGCAGACGGCGATCAGCCCCGGCAGCGATCCGGCGGCGGCCACGGCGCCCAGGTAGGCGAAGCGGCCCTCGCTCTTGGCCGACAGCACCCGTGGCGCCACGCCCACGGCTCCCTGCAGGACGCCCAGCAGGTCATCGGCGTTCTCGCTCTGACGCCCCGGCGCCGTCACGATCACCTCCAGCAGCTCGCAGTCCAGCCGGCGGGCCAGCTTCGCGTAGTCGCGTGCCGCCCGCGCCGTCTCCGCCAGCTTTGCGTCGGTGATCCGGCCGCGCCGCTCGATCGTCTCCCCCAGGCCGACCTGGCGCCGCGCCTCGTGCAGCGGGTACACGAGCCCGCCGGCGTCGCGCTCTGCGGCCAGCAACCGCACCGTGTTCGATCCCACATCGATGATCCCGATCTTCATGTGTCCGCATTGTCACAACCCCCTCGGACGCCGGGGAGGGCGCACGGTGACGACTCGGTGAACATGTGGTGAACCTCCGGCTAACCGCGGTCTCAGGCGCGCGAGCGGCGGCGGGCGCGCAGCCGCGCGCGCCGCATCAGCACCTGGTGGGTGGAGCGCCCCGGGGTGCCCGGATCCGGCGACAGCCTGTGCCAGCTGCCGTCGGCCGACAGCTGCCAGGCCGTATTGTCGGCCAGGAGCGAGTCCAGCACCGTCGAGACCTCCTCGCGGGCGCGAGCGTCCTCGATCGGCGCCACCACCTCGATGCGATGGTCGAGGTTGCGCGGCATCAGATCGGCGCTGCCCAGCAGATAGGTCTCGGCGTCGCCCGCCTCGAACGCGAACACGCGGCTGTGCTCGAGGAACCGCCCGACCACGCTGCGCACCCGGATCGTCTCCGACAACCCGGGCACGCCCGGTCGCAGCGTGCAGATGCTGCGCGCGATGATGTCGATCTCGGCACCTGCCTGCGACGCCCGGTAGAGCTCCTCCACGATCCCTGGATCGGCGATCGCATTCACCTTGATCCGGATGCGGGCGCGCTCACCCTCGGTCGCCGCGCGGGCCACCGCCCGGATCCGCTCGATCAGCCCGCTGCGCAGGTTGAACGGCGCCGCCAGGATCTTGCGGAATCGCTGTGGCCGCCCGAACCCGGTCAGGTGGTTGAACAGGTCGGCCAGATCTGCGGTGATCGCCTCGTCGTCGGTGAACAGGCCCACATCCTCGTACGATCGCGCGGTGTTGGAGTTGTAGTTGCCGGTGCCGATGTGCGCGTAGCGGTGCAGCCGCTCGCCGTCGCGGCGCACGATCAGCGTCATCTTGGCGTGGATCTTGAGGTTCGCATAGCCGTAGACGACGTGCACGCCCGCCTGCTCCATCGCGCGCGACCACTCGATGTTGCGGCGCTCGTCAAAGCGCGCCTTCAGCTCGACCAGGCAGACGGTCTGCTTGCCCTGCTCGGCCGCGTCGATCAGCGCCGGCAGCATCGCCGAGTCGTCGCTGGTGCGGTACACGGTGGTCTTGATCCCGACCACATCCCGGTCCTTGGCGGCGGCCCGCACGAACAGCTCGACCGAGGTCGCGAACGAGTCGTAGGGCAGGTGCACCAGCAGGTCGCCGCGCCGCACCTCCGCGAACAGGTCGGAGCGGCCGGTGGTGGCGGCCAGCCGCGGCCGCGTCACCGGCATCCACGGGTCGTACCGCAGGTCGGGCCGGTCGAGGTCGGCGATCTGGGCGACGTCGGCCAGATCGAGCATGCCGTCGATCGCGTACACCTGGTCGGCCGACACGCTTATGCCGTCGCGCAGCCGCTGCACCATCGCGGGGCTCGCGGTGCTGGCCACCTCGAGCCGCACGGCATCGCCGAACCGGCGCCGCCGCAGCTCAAGCTCCACCGCCTCCAGCAGGTCGTCGGCCTCGTCCGAGACCTCGAAGTCGGCATCGCGGGTGACGCGGAACACCACGTGCTCGACCACCTCCATGCCCGGGAACAGCCACGACAGGAAGTGCGCGATCGTCTCCTCGAGCGGCAGCAGCAGCCCGCGCGAGCCCACCGGCAGGAACCGCGGCAGCACCTCGGGCACCTTCACCCGGGCGAACCGATCCTCGCCGCTCTCCGGCTCGCGCACGAACACGCCCAGGCTCATCGACAGGCCCGAGATATAGGGGAACGGCTGGCCGGGGCCGACGGCCAGCGGCGTCAGCACCGGGAACACCTCCTGGTCGAAGCGGCTGGTCAGCTCGGTCAGCTCGTCCTCGATGCAGTCATCGATGCTGCCGACCAGGATGCCCTGTTCGGCAAGTAGCGGGGTCAGCTGCTCGCGCCACAGCCGCGCCTGCTGGTCGTAGATGTCGGTGACACGCGCCTGGATGTCGGAAAGCGCCGCGAGCGGCGTGCGGCCGTCGGCGGAGCGAGTGGTGACGCCCGCGCCCGCCTGCCGCAGCAGCCCGGCCACCCGCACCATGAAGAACTCGTCGAGGTTCGAGGAGACGATCGAGCAGAAGCGCACCCGCTCCAGCAGCGGCACCTCCGGGTCGGCCGCCTGCGCCAGTACCCGCGCGTTGAAGTCGAGCCGCGACAGCTCGCGGTTCAGCATCCGCTCCTCGGGCAACGACAGGTCGGGAGCGGTGGCGGTGGCGTCGTTGCGACTCATCCAGCAATCGTACTCGCAGTGCTGGATCCTGGCGATCAGCTGGTTTCAGCATCTTCAACCCCTGATCGCTCTAGACTGGCGCCAATGGAGCGGTTGCTGACACGGGTCAGCTCGGCAGAACGCACCCCTGCCGCCGGCTCCGCCGCGACCGCAGCGGCGGCGCTGTCCGCGGCGCTCGTCACCAAGGTCGCCCGGCGCTCGCGCGAGGTGTGGCCCGAGGCCGGCGGCGCGATCGCCCAGGCGGCGGCGCTCGACTCCCGCCTGTGGGTCAACGCCGCGGCGCTGGAGATGTCCTACGAGGCGGCCACCGAAGCGCTGGAGACGAGCAATCAGCCGCGGATCGCGGAGACGCTGCCGCAGGCCGCCGAGGATTCGCTGGAGCTGGCCCGGATCGCCGCCGATCTGGCCGAATTGGCGCTCGAGGCCGGCCATCGCTGCGACCAGGCCCACCACGCAGACATGACGGTGGCGGCCGTGCTGGCCGAGGCGGCGGCCCGTGCCGGGTCGCTGCTGGTGGCGGTGAACCTGCTCAGCCGCACCGACGACCGCCGCTCATCCGAGGCGCGGCTGCTGGTGGCCCGGGCGGAGAGTGCGGCCGAAACCCTTGCCAGCGAGAGGTAAATGGAGTTTCATCAACGTATGACGGCGCTCAGCACGGCCACGGATGCCGGCCTCGTCGCCCGTTGCCGGGATGGCGATGACGACGCCTGGGAGGAGCTGGTGCGCCGATTCTCGCGCTACGTGCTGGCGATCGCCCAGCAGGCCTACCGGCTTTCGCCGGCCGATGCCGAGGACGTGTTCCAGGAGGTGTTCGCGCGCACGTACGAGCGGCTGGGCGACCTCCGCAACGACGAGGCTGTACGGCCCTGGATCGCCCAGCTGACGCGCAGGCTCTGCATCGACCGGATCCGCGCCGGCTCACGCGAGTCCGCCGACCCCGAGGCGCTGGAAGCCGGCGTCGACGACAGCCTCGACCGGCTGGACGAGGCGCTGTCGGTGCAGGAGGCGATGCTGGCGATGCCGGATAACTGCCGTGACATCCTCGACCGCTTCTTCCGCCGCGACGAGAGCTACGCCGTGATCGGAACCGCGCTGGGCCTGCCGTCCGGGACCATCGCCAGCCGCATCTCGCGCTGCCTTGGCAAACTTCGTGACCACCTCGAGGGAAGAGAACATGCCCGTCCCACGTCATGAGTTTGAGATGTACGACGAAGAGCGCATAGGAGAACTGCTGCGGGTGATGCCCCAGGCCCCCGAGGCCTGGGTGCTGACGGCCGCACGGCTTCCCGCGACACGCCGCGCGATCGAGCAGATCGCGGCGCTGGCGGAGGCCGACGCGACGTTCCGGTCGCAGACCCTCGAGGATCTCGAGGGAGCGCTCGCGCGGGCAGGTGTCGAGGTCAGCCCCGCCCTCGTCGAGCACCTTCGCGATCGCCTGTGAGCGAAGCCGCAGACGACGCCCCCGAAGAACTGCCCGCCTGGAGCCTGACGGCCGACCAGGCGGCCAAGCTGCGTGATCCCGCGTGGCCGTCGCGGTTCACGCGGGAGTGGGCCTGGGGCGGCTCCACCGGCAAGGGCGTGCGGGTGGCGATCGTGGACAGCGGTGTCGACCCCGACCACCCGCTGGTCGGCACGGTGCAGCAGGCGGTCACGATCGGCGACCCCGACACCGTCGAGGTGCTGCCCGACACGGAGGGCGACCTGTGCGGCCACGGCACCGCCTGCGCCGGCATCGTGCGATCGATCGCACCCGACTGTGAGATCGTGAGCGTGCGCGTGCTGGGCGCGGGCTACACCGGCAGCGGCCCGGTGCTGATGGCCGGCCTGGAGTGGGCCGTCGACGAGAAGTTCGACCTGATCAACATGAGCCTGTCCACGACCAAGCGGCAGTTCTCGGAGTTCCTGCACGAGCTGGCCGACGACGCCTACTTCAACAACACCATGATCGTGGCGTCGGCCCACAACATGCCGGTCGAGAGCTACCCGTGGCGGTTCTCATCGGTGCTGTCCGTGGGCAGCCACGACCAAAAGGGCCCGCTCACCTTCTTCTACAACCCCGACCCGCCGGTCGAGTTCTTCGCTCCCGGCCTCGACCTGGACGTGCCCTGGATCGGCGGCTCCACGCTGCGCTGCAGCGGCAACAGTTTCGCGACCCCGCACATGACCGGCATCTGCGCCCTGATCCTGGGCAAGCATCCCGAGCTGACCCCGTTCCAGCTGAAGAGCGTGCTGCACGGGACCGCGACGAACGTGGAGGAGGCGGCACCGTGAGCGACGATCCCATGATGGTGGCGGTGGCGGCGGGCGTGCTCTCGGCCGACGACGCCCACCGCGCCCTGCTCAACTCCGTGGCCGAGACCGCGCGCGCGATCTTCGGCGCCAAGGCGGCCTCGATCTTCCTCTACGACGAGCACACCGACGAGCTGGTGTTCGAGGCGGTGGCCGGATCGGGAGCCGATACGCTGATCGGGCGGCGGCTGCCGTCCAGCGCGGGCATCGCAGGCTGGGTGCTGGTCACCCGCCAGCCGCTCGTGATCGAGGACGTTCGCGCCGACCCCAGGTTCGCGCAGGATGTGGCCGAGGACACGGGTTACGTGCCCAAGGGCATCATGGCGGTGCCGTTGCTGCACCAGGAGCGCTCGCTGGGCGTGCTGGAGGTGCTCGACCGGCCGGCCAACGCCAAGTTCACGCTGGCGGAGATGGATCTGCTGGGCCTGTTCGCGAACCAGGCCGCGATCGCGCTCGACCTGACCCAGCGGTCACGTCGTGCCAGAGAGGCACTTGAGGGGGCCGACCCGGCCTACGCGGCGGTGGCCCAGGTGGCCCGGCGCCTGGACGAGATGGGCGCCGACTCGGCGGCGGTGCGGCGGCTGCTGGAAGCGCTGGCCGACGTGCTCGGCCCGGCGGACGGCGATGCGGAGTCGGGCGCCGAGCGGCCGATGCGTCGCCGGCGCCGCTCCTGATCGGCCTGGGAAACCGCACGGGACCAAACAAAAAGGGGCCCTGGCCGTGACGGCCGGGGCCCCTTCGTGCAGGAGTGCTTACATGCGGTGGCGGTGAGCCTCGACGTCGGGCTCGGTCGCGTCCTGCGTGCCCTCGTCGCTGGCGTGGCGATGGCGATGGCGATGCCGATGCGCCTCGACGTCCGGCTCCGTCGAGTCCTTGGAGTCGTCCTTGCCCTCATCCGCAGCGTGGCGATGGCGGTGAGCTTCCACGTCGTCCTTCGACGCGTCCTCGTCCTGCGCCTTGCGATGGTGCTCGTACTCCGACATTCGGGGTCCTCCTGCTTGTGGGCGAACACGAAAAACTGAACACATGACGGATCAGCGCACAGAAATCTTCCCACATGCCTTCACAAATGCAAGAACGTGATGAAATGGCGCCGTGCCCGGCCGCCTGACCGACTCCACCCGCGCGTTCCGCGAGGCCTTCTCCAGCAAGGGGCTGCGCAGGCTGCAGCTGGCGCTGGCCGGATCGGTGATCGGCGACTGGGCGTTCAGCATCGCGCTGGCCGTCTACGCGTACGACGCCGGCGGCGCGAAGGCGGTCGGGCTGCTGGCACTGGCGCGCTGGACGCTGGCGGCCTTCGCGGCGCCGTTCCTGTCGGTGCTGGCCGACCGCTACCGCCGCCGCTCGGTGATGCTGGCCTCCGATTCGATCCGCCTGCTGGCCACCGCCGGCGCGGCGGTGGCCGTGTGGACGTCGGCCCCGGCGGTGATCGTGTACGCAGCGGCGCTGATCGTGACCGCGGTCTCCACCGCGTTCCAGCCGGCCCAGACGGCGCTCTTGCCGTCGCTGACCTCCTCGCCCGAGCAGCTGACGGCGGCCAACGTCGTCACCAGCACCATCGAGAGCGTCGGCACGTTCCTGGGCCCGGCTCTGGGCGGGTTGATGCTGGTCTGGGCCGGCACCGGCACCGTGATGGCGATCGACTCGCTGACGTTCGCCTGGTCGCTGCTGATGCTGTCGGGCATCCCCCGCGGTGAGCGCCCGATCAGGGAGACCGAGGCCGAGGGCATCCTGGCGGAGGTGGCCGAGGGCTTTGCCGCGGTCGGCAGCAACCCTCGCATGCGGCTGATCATGGGGCTGTTCGGCGCACAGGTGTTCGTGTCCGGGGCAATAAGCGTGCTGATCGTGGTGATGGCGCTCCAGCTCCTGGACATGGGGCAGTCCGGCGTCGGCTTGCTGAACGCCGCCATCGGCGTGGGCGGGGTGCTGGGCAGCGTGGTCGCCGCCGCGCTGGTCGGCCGCGGCCGTCAGTCCCTCAACTTCGCGGGCGGGCTGGTGCTGTGGGGCGTTCCGATCGCGCTGGTCGCGGTGTTCACGAACTCCGGATTCGCGCTGGCGATGCTGGTCGTGGTCGGGATCGGGAACGTGCTGGTCGACGTGGCCGGGCTGACGCTGCTGCAGCGGGTCGCCCCGGACGACGTGCTGGGCCGGGTGTTCGGCGTGCTGGAGACGGTGTTCTCGCTGGCGGTCGGCCTGGGCGGGGCGGCGGCGCCGCTGATGATCGACCTGATCGGGATCCGCGGCGCGCTGGTGGCGACCGGGGCGCTGCTGCCGGTGCTGGTGGTGATCACGTGGCCGATGCTGATCCGCCTCGACGTCGGCGTGCTCCTGCCCGAGCGCGTGGCGCTGATGCGGGGAGTGCCGTTCCTGGAGCCGCTGGCGGAGGCCACGCTGGAGCGGATCAGCGGCCTGCTCGAACCGGTGACGGTGGCCGCCGGCGAGGCGGTGTTCGACCAGGGCGACGCCGGCGACCGCTTCTACCTGATCGAGTCGGGCGAGGCCTCGGTCGTGCAGGACGGAACGGAGGTGACCCGGCTAGTTGAGGGCGGCTACTTCGGCGAGATCGCGCTGGTGCAGGACATACCGCGCACGGCGACGGTGCGGGCGTCCAGCGACCTGTCGCTGCTGGCGCTCGACCGCGACGAGTTCATCGCGGCGGTGACAGGCCACGCGCCCAGCCGCGAGGCGGCGGACGCGGTCATCTCGTCGCGGCTGAGCGGGCTGCGGGCTGGGGTGGCGACCCTCTAACTCAACGCGACTGAGGAGCGAAAACCGAGTCCAGCCGTCAGGAACTACTCCCAGACGAAGTCCTGGTCCGTGGTCGTTTCAATCCAGGCGACAGGCTGGCCATCGTCGGGCTCCTCCATCACGGGCATCGTCAGCGTGTCGGCCGGCATCTCCAGCGACACGGCGGGGTGCTCTCCCGTCTCCTCCTCCTCGGCGCGAGCCTCAGCCTCGGTCTTGAAGAGCGGGTGATTCTGGAACGGATCATGCACCGCGAACTCGTCGATCGGCATGTCATCGTCCAGATGGCTGTTCTGGCGCTTGAGGGCGAGATGATCCTCGATCACCGAGGAAAACAGCGAGCTACTACCGGTCATGGACACCTCTCCGGACGCATGTCAGTGAACGTGGAACCCAAACTGCGGGCGTGAATATAGCAGTCGCCTGTAATCCAGTCGTTAACATCTGGTTTGGGAATCCTGGCATCAGGTTACCCGGTTCTTGCCTTCCCGCTTGCTTGCGTAGAGTGCGTTGTCGGCAGCCGCGATCAGATCGAGCTGGGTCTGGTCGAGGTCCGGGCCGGAGGCCACACCGAAGCTGGCCGTGACCGCGATCTCGTCCTCGCCGCCGAAGCTGACCAGCCGCTCGGCGATCGCCGCGCGCAGGCGCTCCGCCAGATTGACGGCACCCTCATGGTCAGTCTGTGGCAGCAGCACGGCGAACTCCTCGCCACCGTAGCGCGCGGCCAGGTCGATGTCGCGGATGTGCCCAGAGATGGCCATCGCCACCGACCGCAGCACCGCGTCGCCGGCCAGGTGCTTCATGGGATGCGTGTCGTTGACCCGCTTGAAGTCGTCGATGTCGAGCATCACCAGCGACAGCGGAGTGCCGAACCGGTGGGCGCGCTCGAACTCGCGACCCAGCACCTCGTAGAACTGGCGCCGGTTGGCGAGCCCGGTCAGATCGTCGGTGATCGCCTGCTGCTCGACCGCGCGGTGCAGCCGCGCGTTCTCGATCGCCACGCCCGCCTGCACGGCCAGACCCGACAGCGTCTCGACGTCGTCGGGCCCGAACACGCCGCCCTCGGCATCCACCACGGTGAAGCAGCCGAGCAGCGCGCGCTCGCGTACGATCGGCACGGCCAGCAGCGCCCGCGGCGACGCCGACGACCGCGGCTCCTGCGCCTGCAGCGCCTCGCCCTCGATGCCGCGGCCGACCTGCACCACCATCGGCAGGTCGGTGCGCGAGCCGCGCGCCGTGCCCAGCCGCACCTGCTCGGTGGCCTCGCCGTTCTGGGTGTCGTACAGCAACAGGCGCCCGCCGCGGGCCTTGGTGGCCTGCACCGCCAGCTCCAGCACTCCGCCCAGCAGCACCCGCAGATCGTGCGTGGCCGCCAGCGTCTCGCCGTACCTGGCCACGGTCGTCTTGAGCCGTGCGCGCTCGCCTTCCAGCTCTGTCATGCGGTGGGTCAGCTCGCTGGACATGGTGTCCAGCGCAACGTTCAGCTCCTCCAGCTCGTCGCCGTGGCTGGGAGGAAGCGGCGTCTGCAGGCGCACCAGCGCCAGCGCCCGCTGCGAGAGCTGGCTGAGCGCGCGCGAGATGCGGTCGGCGGCGAGCAGCGCCAGCGCAGCCACCAGACCCGCCAGCAGCGCCAGCGGCACGAGCAGCTTCAGCCGCAGGGCGTCGATGCGATCGCTGATGCGGCCGGTCGGGTAGTTCGCGACCATCTCCGTCAGCGCCTTACCCGGCCCGCCGACGCGCACGACCTGGGCGCGCACATCGGCGTCGCCGATCGAGCCGTCGCTGGCCGCCTGCCCGGGTTTGAAGCCGCTGAGATCCCCGCTGAGGCCATCGGGGCTGGCGATCACGTGCCCGCCGCTGGCCAGCGCCAGGTCGACGCCGTCGGGCAGCGGGCTCTCGGCCGCAACCCGCAGCAGCAGCTCGTCGTTGAGCGGCATCGAGACGATCACGTGCCGGCCGTCCGTGTGGGGCACCAGCTCGGCGCTGGCCTGCCAGACCGGGCCCTCCGGCACCGACCCGACAAAGGTGCCCTTGTCGTCGGCCAGGGCCACGGTGTAGCCCGGCGGGACGGACGACAGGTCGAGCTGCGATGCATCGCGTTCGCGGAAGGCCCTGGCCACGTCCGGCCGCGACGCGAGCTGCACGGCCACCGTCTGGGCAACGACCTGCTGGGAGCGGTAGGCGGTGGCCGCGCCGGCGGCTCCGATCGACAGCTTCGCGTCGACGCTGCGGACAGTGTCGCGCGTCAGAAGCGCCTGAACGATCAGACCGGCGCCGATCAGCGGCACCAGCGCCAGCCCGACCAGGACGATGGACAGCTTGTGGCGAAAGCGCACGCTTTCAGTGACCCCTTCCCAGACCCAGTCTCGGATTATACGAATGGGCGGCCCGCCGCGAGCACCCCAAAAGGGGGACACGGGCCTGCAATTTTCAGTAGGCGGCCAGGTCCCGCGCCGCCGAGAGGATGTCCTCTTCGAGCGGCAGGTACTCGCGCTCAAGCGGAGGCGCAAACGGGATCGGCGTGTCCAGCGCCGCCACCCGCCGAACCGGTGCATCCAGGTACTCGAACGCGTCCTGCGCGATCACGGCGGCCACCTCGCCGCCGAATCCGCCGGTCAGGTTGTCCTCGTGCACGATCAGCGTCTTGCCGGTCTTGCGCACCGAGTCCAGCACCATGTCGCGATCGAACGGGACCAGCGTCCGCAGGTCGATCACCTCGACCGAGACGTCCTCCTGCTCGAGCGTGTCAGCCACGGCCAGCGCCAGCTGCACGGTGGAGGCGTAGGTGATGATCGACAGGTCGCTGCCCTCACGCACGACGTCGGCCTGGCCCAGCGGCACCAGCACGCCGTCCCGCGGCCCGGTCGCGACCTGTTGCTTGACGCGGCGATACAGGAACTTGTGCTCGCAGAACACGACCGGGTTGGGGTCGCGGATCGCGGACCGCAGCAGCCCGTAGGCATCGGTCGCGGTCGCCGGGCACACGATCTTGAGGCCGGCGTGATGGTGGAACCACGCCTCCACGTTCTCGGAGTGGTACGGGCCGCCGCCGACTCCGCCGCCGTTGGGGCAGCGCACGACCAGCGGCACCGCCCAGCCGATGCGGTAATGCATCTTCGCGGCGCAGGTGATCAGCTGGTCGTACGCGCACGACACGAAGTCGGCGAACTGCATCTCGGCGATCGGCCGCTGCCCGGCCATGGCCGCACCCACGGCGACGCCCACAATGCCCGACTCGGCCACGGGAGTGTCGATGGAGCGTAGCTCGCCGAATCGCTGCTGCAGCTCCTTGGTGGCACCGAACGCGCCGCCCTGGCGGCCGACGTCCTCGCCCATCACGAACACCCGCTCGTCGATCTCCATCTCGTCGTGCATTGCGGCCCGGATCGCCTCCAGGTAGGTCATCTCAGGCATCGGTGTCAGCCTCCGCGAACACCCCAAGATGCGCCTCCGAGGGGTCCGCGAACCCGTCGTCGTCAGCCCGCTCGACCGCCTCGTGCACCTCGTCCTTGACCGTCGTGCGGATGCCCTCGAGCTTCGCCTCGTCGATCGTCCGCTCCTCGCGCAAGGCCTGCTCGAGGCGCTTCAGCGGATCCTTGTCCGACCACTCGGCCAGGAGCTCCATCGGCATGTAGCTCTCGTACTTGTCGTGGGCCGCGTGGCCGGCCATGCGGTAGGTCTTGCACTCGATGAAGCGCGGGCCGCGGCCGGCGCGGCAGTGGGCCACCGCCTCACTCATCGCCGAGTACACCGCCAGCACGTCGTTGCCGTCCACCTCGATCGCGGGGATGCCGTATCCGAGCGCTTTCTTGTAGAGGTCGGTGACCTTCGTCTGCTTGCTGATCGGCGTCGTGTAGGCCCAGCGGTTGTTCTCGGCCACGAACACCGCCGGCACCTCGAGCACGGCCGCGATGTTCAGGCCCTCGTGGAAGTCGCCGCGAGAGGTGGCGCCGTCGCCGAACGACGTGACGGCCACGCGATCCTCGCCGCGCTGCTTGTAGGCCAGCGCCGCACCCACGGTCAGCGGGATCATGTCGGCCATGTGGGACACCTGGCAGGGGATGTTCCACTCGTAGCCGCCGATATGCAGGTTGCCGTCCTTGCCGCGGGTCGTGGAGCCGGCCTTGCCCATGAACTGCGCGAACATGCGCCACACCGGGACGCCGTGCACCAGGTAGGAGCCGAGGTCGCGGATCCACGGCGACAGCCAGTCGCCGTCGGCGCCCCTGCGGAGCGGCGCCGCCATGCCGACCGAGATCGCCTCCTGGCCGCGGCCGGTGTAGTAGCTGCCGGGCAGCTTGCCCTGCCGGTACAGGTTCAACGCGCGCTCCTCGGTGGCGCGTGTCAGCACCATCCAGTAGTAGAGGTTCAGCGCCTCGTCGTCCGAGATCCGGGGCGGAGGCGCGGGCTCGGGGACGGCGGAGATATTGCGTGCGGGCGTGCTCATCGGTTCAGGCGAGGTCCTCGTTTGGGGAGCGCGGACGGGTCAATGGGCTTATCGGCCATTTCCGGCGATACGCTTTAGACGGAACCTCGCGGGTCGGCAGATGCCCAACACGACGGGCCTGATACTAGCCTCGACCACGGCCGTCGACTGTCAGCTAAACCCGGCCTTAACCCGCGGGATCAGCTTCGTGGGGCCACAGTCATGCCCGGCGGCCGCGCACACGACGCCGATCGGAGCGGGACTCATGGACGCCCACCTTGACCGGGGGCGCCCCGTGCTCCCCCACGATCCCGGCCGCCAGCGCAGCCGCATGGGCCGCCTGCTGCCGCGTCGGATAGTCCCCAGCGTCACGCTCCGGCTGGCCGTTGTACTTGACGCTCACGGTGAACACACGCACCACGCTCCCTGCGGTTTGGTCGCGCGGAAGCCACGCGCGGGTTGTCGGGTACTTAGAGGACGTGACAACCGGCGCTTTTCTTCCACCCTACTGTCGCGGTGGGCGAATCCAGGCCAGGAGGCGCCTGGGGATCGATCGTGCTGACGCCTTGTGGGCGAGCGGCCGGGCCTGTCCGTGCGGAGGGTGTGCCAGCAGCGAGCGGAACGAAGCCATCTGTTGCGAGCATACAACCGCCCGGCGACGAACCTCTCGACTGCCCGGGGTGTCATACTCCATCGACCACGATGCCTCCCTCTCCTGCCTCCTCGATCGATGAGATCCGCCGCAAGGTCGTCAAGGAACTGGTCGACCTCGACGTGGCGTTTGCGCGCAGGCGCTTGACGCGCCGGCAGCGAATCGCTCGGGGACTGCGGCGGCGAACAGCCGGCATTCGGCGTTTGGTTCGCTAGCCCGGCGCGCGACCGTCGCGTTTCGCCGGAGACCGGATCGTGCACCGGGAGGCTTTCGGTAGGCTGCCCGCCGATGACGCTGGTAACTCTCATACCGGGCGACGGGATCGGCCCGGAGGTGGTCGATTCGGCCCGCCGGATCATCGACGCCAGCGGCGCTCCGATCGAGTGGGAGCCGCGCCTGGCCGGCGCCGAGGTGTTCAAGCAGGGTCTGCCGTCAGGCGTGCCCCAGGACACGATCGACTCGATTAGCCGCTCGCGGGTGGTGCTGAAAGGCCCGCTGGAGACGCCGGTCGGCTTCGGCGAGAAGAGCGCCAACGTCACCCTGCGCAAGCTGTTCGAGACCTACGCCAACATCCGCCCCGCGCGTGAGTTCCCCGGCGTGGTGACGCCCTACTCCGGCCGCGGCATCGACCTGGTCGTGGTCCGTGAGAACGTCGAGGACCTCTACGCCGGCATCGAGCACATGCAGACGCCGGGGGTCGCCCAGTGCCTGAAGGTGATCTCCCGCAAGGGCTGCGAGAAGATCGTGCGCCTGGCGTTCGAGTTTGCGCGGGCCGAGGGCCGCTCCAGCGTGGCCTGCGCCACCAAGTCGAACATCATGAAGCTGACCGAGGGCCTGCTCAAGCGCACGTTCGAGGAGATCGCGCCGGAGTACCCCGACATCGAGTCCTGGCACGTGATCGTCGACAACTGCGCGCACCAGCTGGTCAAGCGCCCGGAGCAGTTCGACGTGATCGTGACCACCAACATGAACGGCGACATCCTCAGCGACCTTACGTCCGCCCTGGTCGGCGGCCTCGGCTTTGCGCCCTCGGCCAACCTCGGCAGCGACGTCGCGATCTTCGAGGCCGTGCACGGATCCGCGCCCAAGTACGCCGGCAAGAACACCATCAACCCGACCGCCATGATCGGCGCGGCGGTGATGATGCTCCGCCACCTGAACCTGTTCGAGCAGGCAGCCGCGATCGAGAACGCGCTGCTCTGCACGCTCGAGCAGGGCACGCTCACCCGCGACGTCGTCGGCGATGCGGGCGCCGCCTCCACCACCGCGTTCACCGATGCCATCATCGCCAACCTGGGCAACGAGTCGGCCTCATGGCCGGCCCGCTCCTACCGGCCGCTGAAGATGCCCGAGATCACGCGCGACCCCGTAATGGTGCGTCCGGCCGTGCGCCGCGTGGCAGGCCTGGACGTGTTCGTCGAATTCGGCGGCACGCCGGACGAGCTCGGCACCTCGATGCTGCGCCTGGTCGAGAACAGCCCGGTCGAGCTGAAGATGGTCGATAACCGCGGCACCCGCGTATTCCCCGCCACCGGCACGCCCACCGACTGCGTGGACGCCTGGCGCTGCCGCTTCATCGTGCGCGACTCGGCGGCCGGCCTGTCCGATGCCGACCTCTTGATCCTGCTCTCGCGCCTGGCCGAG
>Ga0068855_100005936_pt1 | contig 14890 bp, 14 predicted proteins | sample KBSCornC52_FD_66592 | JGI IMG/M metagenome (GOLD analysis project Ga0068855, IMG submission 66592) | Corn rhizosphere microbial communities from Kellogg Biological Station, Michigan, USA - KBS Corn C5-2 | ecosystem: Host-associated > Plants > Roots > Rhizosphere > Soil ...
CGCGAGCGCATCGAGCAACTGGAGGCGTTCATCAATCGCTTCCGCGCACAGGCGACCAAGGCCAAGCAGGTGCAGTCGCGTATCAAAGAGCTGGACAAGATCGAGCGCATCGAGATTCCGCCCGAAGAGCAGACCATCCACTTCAAGTTTCCGCAGCCCAAGCCCAGCGGGCGCATTGTCGCGGAGTTCAAGGACGTCGCAAAGAGCTATGGCCAGAAGTTCGTGTTCGGGGATGCCAGTTTCGTCATCGAGCGGGGCGAGCGGGTGTCGCTGGTGGGCGTGAACGGGGCGGGCAAATCCACCATGATTAAGCTGCTGGCGGGCGCGGAGCCGCTGACTTCCGGCAGCTATACGCTGGGGCACAACGTGATCCCGGACTATTTCGCGCAGGATCAATACAAGGAACTCGACGTGAACGCGCGCCTGCTCGACGATCTGAGCGCATCCGCGCCGCGGCATTCGCAGACGCAGCTACGGTCACTGCTGGGCTGTTTTCTGTTCAGCGAAGATGACGTGTTCAAAAAGATTGGCGTGCTGTCCGGGGGCGAGCGCAACCGTTATGCGCTGGCGCGGATGCTGCTCGCGCCTTCGAACTTCCTGCTCCTCGACGAGCCTACTAATCACTTGGACATGCGTGCTAAAGACGTTCTGCTCGAAGCGTTAAAGGAATATAACGGCACGGTGGTATTCGTCTCGCACGATCGCTACTTCATCGATAATCTGGCGACGCGCGTATTTGAGATTCAAGAAGGCCACGTGCACGTCTATCCCGGCAACTACGAAGATTATTTGTGGCGCAAGGCCGGTGGTCCGGAGGCGATGCTCGCGGAAGAAGCCGCGCCGGTTGCGGAGCCGGTAGCCGCCTTCGGGGCCAAGAAAGACAAGCCGCGGGTGAATCCCATGAAGGCGCAGAAGATGCGCGTGCGGTTGCGGGACGTGGAGCAGGAAGTGTCGTCGCTAGAATCCGCGATCCAGCAATGCGAGGCGGCGTTGGGCGACTTCAAGAGCGTGGACGAAACCATGCGCTTAACGGAACAGCTGGCGGTGCGCCGAAGTGAGCTCGAAGCGCGCGTGGCCGAGTGGGAAGAATTGACGGCTGAGCTGGAAGAGAACTAAGGCCCGAGCCTATTTATCGTGCAGCCCGGCCTGAAGGCTGAAGGATGGAAGCCGCGGATAATTAGGCTCCGTCCTGGTTTTTGCTACGTAATCTACGGCTTCCAGATTCTTGTAGACGTTGCCGGCCACACCGGCGGCGGCGGGACCGCTGACGCCGTGGCCCCCCGTGAGCAACACGGTTACGGCGATCTTGCCGCGACTGGTTTCAGAGAAAGATCCGAACCAACCGAGGTGCGTGGGCGAACGTTCATCGGTGCAGGTTCCGGTCTTGCCGAAGATCGGTTCATTAGGATCGAAACCAATACGGCGAGCGGTGCCGTATTCGACCGCGCCCATCATGCCGGGCTTGATATCGGGAATCAAGGTTTCGATATCGAGATGCCGCTTGACGCGCGGCAAAATGGTTTGCGCTTCATCCTGCGTGCGCGGGTATTGCAAATAGTACAGCGTGCCGCCGTTAGCCACGGCGCTTACTAAAGCAGTGAGCTCGAGGGGCGTCAGCGCGATGCCGTCGCCAAAGCTGGTCATCATGCCCATCCCGTTCTTGGGGGGAGCGGAAGGCAGCAGCCCGGCTTGTTCGCCTTGGATATCGAGTCCGGCCTTTTCGCCCAAGCCAAACAGGTGCGCGTAGTAGCTGACGCGCTCGAAGCCCAGTTTCTGGCCCAGGCTTGCGAAGTATTGGTTGTTGGATTTAGCCAGCGCCTCCGTGAGCGTTACGCTGGTTCGGCCGTACAGGCGGATGCGGGTTTCGCGTTCGACGATGGATTCGCTGAGTGCCGCAAGGGCGACTGGAACTTTCACGGTAGAGCAGGGCTGGAAGCCATCGCGGAAAGCCAGGCGCTGATTCACTATGGTCAGGATGCGGCCGGTTTGGGGATCGGCAACCACCACGCTTCCGTTCAATTTGCCCAGCGCCTCGATCGCGGCGCGGCGCACCGTGGGGTCTTCACCCTCGATGCGGTCGCCTTCTGTCGAATCGGCATAGGTAGGGACGCGCCAGGGTCCTCCGGCAACCGCGGCCTTCCTCGGGGCGCTGGCGGTCTTCACAATGCGAGTCGTCTTCTTCGCCGCGTTTACTTTGGTTGTGGTGGCGACCAGCGGGGCGATAGGAGCGGAAGGCCTGTGGGCGCTCCGCGAACTCCTATGTCTGAGTGGCTTTTGCGCTGCCGTGGCGGCCGGCACCGCACTCAAAAGGAGCAGTACCAAAGCTCCCTGGAAAACTCTACCTGCTAGAAACGACAAAACTTCTCCTCGGCTTCGGGCGACCAATCATCCTGAACTGTCATTTTGCGCGATATCGCATGGCCAGGTCAAGCAAATTCGAATTTTAGTCCTGGTTAGTACTATCGGCTGGACGGAGCGTTCCGAGGAGGTGGCGGCGGTGTTACGCTAATTCCGTGGCGTCCTCCCCGCAAATTACACCCGCGATCCCGAAGGAACTCCTCATCCGCGATTTTGAAGGCAAGATCACCTATCTGCCGCTGGACCGCGATCGTATCATGCTGGGGCGCTCGAGCGCCTGCCAGCTGTGCTATCCCGACGACGCCGGTTTGTCGCGCCAGCACATGGCGCTGACTAACGTAAACGGGCAGTGGATGGCGGAGGATCTGGGCAGCAAGAACGGAACGCTGGTAAATGACCGCCGGATCGAAACGGCGACGCCGGTCGGCGTGGGCGACAAGATCGTGGCCGGCCACCTGGAACTCGAATTGTCGGATGCGCTGCCGAATGCGGCCGGCGTACAGAAGGTGGAGTTTGTCGAGGTCTCCGAGAGCTCCACGTCAGGTTCCACCACGCTGGTGGCGAGTCTCGACGAGATGCTCGGTTCGCAATCCGGGGAGATGGATAAGACTTCCATCATCCAGGGGAATCCGCAGATGCAGGCGCTGATTCGTGCCGGGCGCGAACTGGCGGGGCACCGGCCGCTGAACGAGCTTTTCGAAGTCATCATGGACCTCTCAATGGAGGCGGTGCTGGCCGGACGCGGCGTGCTGATGACGCTTGAAGGCGACGAGTTGAAAGCGCGCGCGGCGCGGGGCGCGGGGTTCAAGATTTCGAATACGGTTCGCGACCGCGTGATTAAAGAGAAATCGTCATTGCTGGTGCGGGACGCGCAGATGGACACGGCGCTGAAGGCCCAGATGAGCATTGTGCAACAGTCGGTGCGCAGCATGATCGCGGTGCCGCTGCAGACCAACGACCGCGTGATCGGGCTGATCTACGTGGATTCGCCAGATCTCATCCGCGAGTTCTCGCGCGAGGATCTAGGACTGCTTACGGTGATGGCGAACGTGGCGGCGATCCGCATCGAGCACGCGCGGCTGAATGAGATCGAGCTAGTGGAACGCGCGATGTCGAAGGAACTGGAGCAGGCCGCGCACATTCAGATGGGACTGCTGCCCTCCGCTCCGCCCAAAGCCGATGGTATGGACATCGCCGGACGCACCTCGCCCTGCCGCACGGTGGGCGGCGATTACTACGACTATCTCGAATTCCCCGACGGCCGCCTGGGCATGCTGGTAGGCGACGTGGCCGGTAAAGGCATGCCGGCGTCGCTGCTGATGTCGAGCCTGCAGGCGCGCGTCAAAGTGCTATTTGAAGAAGGCGACCGGCTGGCCGAAAAAATCACGCGCCTCAACAAAGCCACTACCGCGCACACGCCAGACAACCGCTTCATCACTTTCTTCATGACCGTGGCGGATCCGGCCACGGGCGAGCTGGTGTTCACCAATGCCGGTCACAATCCGCCGCTGTTAGTGCGCGCGAAAGGCGGCTTCGAGCTGCTCGCGGGCGGGGGCATGATTCTGGGTATTCTGCCCATGGCGCAGTACGAAGAGTTTCGCATCAAGATGGAGCACGGAGACACGCTGGTGCTGTTCAGCGATGGCGTCACCGAGGCCGTGAATCCGTCGGACGAGGATTTTGGCGAGCAGAGGCTGGCGGATCTGGTGGCCTCGCTGCAGGGCCGGTCGGCGCGGGAGATCATGGAAGCGGTGCACACCGAAGTCGCGCGCTTCACGCAAGGCGCAGCACCGGCCGACGATATTACGGTAGTGGTCGCGCGCCGGCTGTAGGCAGCGTATTCCACACTAGGGCCGCGGTGAGCGCAACCATGATTACGGCAGTCGACCAAGCCACCACATTCTGCCACCAATTATTGGTGTACTCCTGCATGATGCGCTTGCGGTTGATCAGCATCAGCATGTAGAACAGCACAAAGGGCAGCAGGACGCCGTTGGCTACCTGCGAGAACAAAATCACTTTCAAAAGCGGCATTTGCGGGATCAGCACGAATCCGGCGCCGCCTACGATCAGCAGAGTATAGAGCCAGTAAAAGATGGGCGCCTCCGAGAAACGGCGTTCGACGCCAGCCTCAAAACCCAGGCCCTCGCAGATGTTATAGGCGGTGGCCAGCGGCAAGATAGCGGCCGCGAGCAATCCCGCGTTGACTAACCCGACGGCAAACAGGGCGCTCGCGAACTGACCGGCGAAGGGCTTAAGCGCCATCGCGGCATCGGCTGCGTCCTTGATTTCCGCACCTCCAAGCTGTCCGCCTCCCGCCTTGTAGATGGTGGCGGCGCAAGCTACCACAATGGCGAACGCGATGATATCGGTGACGATGCAACCCAGGATGACGTCCAGGCGGGCGAGCGAATAGTGGCGCCGGTCGACGCCCTTTTCGACGATGGAAGCTTGCAGGTAAAACTGCATCCACGGCGTGATGGTGGTGCCCACCAGGCCGACCACCATCAGCAGATACTGCGAATCGCCGTGGAGCTGCGGTATCAGGGTATCGTGCAGCGCGAGTTTCCAATCGGGCTTGGCCAGGTACGCGGAGATCGGATAGGTGAAATAGATCAGTGAGAACAGGATCAGCATGCGCTCAACCGGCTTATAGCGGCCCTTCACAATGACGATCCAGACCAGCACCGCACCTACCGGCACGGCAAGATATTTACTGACGCCGAAGACGCCCATGCCGGAGGCGATGCCGGCGAACTCCGCGGCGATATTGCCGAAATCAGCGATCGAGAGAATCGCCATGGTGATGAAGGTGGCGCGCAGCCCGAACTCCTCGCGTATCAGATCGGAGAGGCCCTTGCCGGTCACCGCGCCCATGCGCGCCGCCATTTCCTGGACCACGATGAGAGCGATAGTGGTGGGGATCAGTGTCCACAGAAGCGTGTAGCCGTACTTGGCGCCGGCCTGGGAGTAGGTGAGAATGCCGCCAGGATCGTTGTCGACATTGGCGGTGATGAAGCCGGGGCCGAGGATCGCCAGAAATGCGATCAGCCGGTATTTGACGAGCGAGAGATTCGCCCGCCTGCGCACCAGGGGTTTCGAGATGTGATGATCGCCGCGCACGAGGGGTACTTACTGAGGGTAGACGGGGAAGCGAAAGGGAAGCAAGTTTGGAGCGTAGGGGCGCAGAGATCTTTGGCTTCAAGGATCTCTGCGCGGTAGAGAATCAGAACATGACTACTACGGCTTTTTCGGGATGGCACCCGGCCCGAAAAGGTCGGAGAGATCGCTAGCGTTGGCTGCGTCACCCAGCAACGGCCCGACGCGGAAGATTTCCTGCATGGTGCGCAAGTCAGAGGAATGAGTGTAATTCACCGGGCTCGCATAGGGAAGGCCGTTCACGTTCGGATGCGCTTGCTGCGAAATGACGATCTCGCCTACGGTGTGATTAAAGTCGTCCGCGAGGTCGCCCGCGACTCCATCCTTTTCGGATTCGTCCCACCACAGGATGATCACGCCGTGGTTTTTGTAGGCTTTTGACGCCATGATAACGGGCACGATCTGGCTCAAAAAGTCGTCACCCTGTTTGATATTTGCGGCGTCGCCGGTCAGCCCTTTGTAGCCCCCGCAGAGCGACGTGTGCATATCGTTGTATTGGTTGGGCGAAATCCAGTTGTAGGGGGCCACTGTGTCGTTGGCAAGGTCGCTGAGCAATTGCTGCAGCGGTGCGTAGTGCGTGGCTAATGGATTCGAGGAAGTCGAATTATTGCCTCCGTTGGTGTCGGTAAAGAACAGCATAGGATTGTGTTTGGCGGCGTAGTTGTATTGGTTTGAGTCATTAAAAGCGCTAACGCCGCTCGCAAATTTTCCGGAAAAACTGGTCAGCGGAACGGTCCACTGGTCGCGCGGCAGAGGAACGTTGGTGAGTCCACCGGCAGCGGGAGTAAGATCGATATCTTCCTGATAGGACTTCCAGGCAATTCCAGACAGCGTCAGGGGTGAATGCTAGGATTGCTTCCTGACGGAGTGGCCAGAACGTTATGGTAGGCAGTGGCGTAAGCGGTCTGCCCGCTTATATGAACCAGCGAGCCGTTTATGACCGCATACGCGGTTCCATTTACCAGACTGTTGATGAACGGAGCGTTGGGGTTTTTATTAATCTGCTGGATCCCGCCGGTGAATTGGTTGGCGGGCTGGGTCCAATTGTGATTCTCCATCGCAATCACGAATACCGTCTTGATATCGTCGGCGTTGGCGGTGAAGCTACTCAACGCACCGAGGAGTGCCAACGCACTCAGGGTGTGGCGATTTCTAACTGGCAACATTAAAACCTCTCAAAATTTAGGATTCGCGGCGTGTCGGTAACGCTGCTGATCCTGAATAACAAGGTGGTTTGGCAGAACGATGACCGGCGTATGACGTATCGAAGAACTTCGAGGAAAAAATCGCCCAACACCGGCCACGCCGAACCGCTTGTCCAGCTTGCTATGATGAGCATTCGACCATGCCGGATCTGAGACCAGAACTCGCTCCCATTTCCGAGGCCGTAACCGATGGTATCCGCGTCGAAGTTTTAGCGAAATATTCACCGGAAAACTCGCGGCCGCTGGAGGACAACTGGGTGTTCCAGTACACGGTCCGAATCACCAATCAGGGTTCCGAGACGGTGCAACTCATCAGCCGCCACTGGATCATCACCGATGGCGTGCAGCACACCGAAGAAGTCCGGGGTCCGGGGGTAGTGGGCGAGCAGCCAGTGCTCGCGCCGGGCGAGTCGTTCCAATACTCCTCGTGGTGCCCGCTGACGACGCCGACCGGCAGGATGCGCGGCACCTATCAAATGGCGCGCGCCAGCGGAGATCAGTTCGATATCGAGATCGCGCCCTTCGCTCTCAAAGCCCGCTACGCCGTCAATTGAACGGCGCGGGCGGACACCGGTGCGGTCCCTTCCGCCTAGTGTTTGTGCCGTATTGTCAGCTCGAAACCACCGTGGTAAAAGTGAAGAGGGAGCGGAACTTCTCCGGTTTTCCCGTACAAAATCATTGAACCAACCACCTCTCACGGAGGCTCGAAAGCTATGTCGATTCGACGGCTCTTTGAATGGCCCTTCCTGCTCGGATGTGCGGCGCTTGCCGTGCTGGCCGGCTTCGCACTGCCGAGTTCGGGCGCGTCCGCAAAGACTGCCACGTTTCAAGGCGTTCTGATCGATAAGGAGTGCTCGGTTAGAGCGGAAACTCGGATGGTGTCCGGAGCCAACCCTCACCTGGAGGGCGGAATGCTGTGGGCTTACACCCACGACAAGAAGTGTCTGTTAATGCCCGTCTGCCGGCGCAGCGGTTATGGCGTATTCACTTACGAGACCAACAAGTTTGTGCCCTTTGACGCCGCCGGCGACCAGAAGGCCCTGGCCCTGCTTCAGACTTCGAAAAAGGACGACGACATGCGCGTTGAAGTCGCGGGTGAAATGGACGGCGATAAAATCAAGGTCACTAGTTTGAAACTGATGCCATAATCAGTTCCCCTGGCACTTACCGCCGGGGCAGCGGTTGTTTTCCTCGCAGACATATTCGAACAGCCCGGTTTTATCCCATTCCGGCTTGGCCTTGATTTCGAAGCCCTGGGACCACGGGCGGGTAAAGATTTTGGGATCGTCCATGGTCAGCTGGTAGGAGATGGTGTCCTTATCCTTCCACTGGAAGCGCTCGGTGGTGGTCAGGGCGTCGCTGTGCATGCGGAATTCCTTGGGATTGGTGTAGAAATAATCGTCTATCATCCAGCGCTTGAAGTTGGTGGTGACCACCACCAGCGTGTCGCCTTCCCAATGCCCCACCGGATCGCCGTAATACGAAGGCTCAATATCCTTGCGGTGCGGACGCCCGTCGAGCGGAATAATACGCGACATACGCTGGAATTCATGCACGATGGTGAGGTAGTTTTTGGTCTGGAAGAATTGCATGGCATTGGCGGAAAGCATACCGGCCGGAAACCCGGCGGGCATGCAGAAATCGCGAGGCTCGTCGTGGCGCGGATCGCCGGTGCGCGGCTCGAGGAAGGCCTCGCCGCCGGACTTGAGCGGGGCAAAGTTCTTCCGGTCGAAAGTGGTGGCGGAGCTGTGTCCGCGTTCGGCGCCGGGCAAGTAAGTCGGCCACTGGTAGATACCCGTGAAATCCGGTTTGCCATCGGGAGTGCGCGGGATGGCGGTGGCTGACCCTGAGCCCGCCGGCGCGGAGCGTGCGGTCTGAGCACCGGCCGGCAAAGCGAAAGCTATCGCGGCGGCAATAAACGAAATTTTCACAATAAGCTTCTTCATGGCGTCATCCTCTGTTTGATTCATCGGGAGTATGATTGCTCGCGGCCCTAATGCTTATTCTGGTCGTCCTGATTCGCAGTGAAAACCATGCGTCCATCCGGGTAGGTGACCTTGGAACCGAAACCGTTATTGGACCCGTCCTTGGCTTTGAAACCGTCGACGGTAACGGTCGACCCGACCTGGATCGCGCTCTTCATGATGCCGCGCCGCATTAATTGGCCCGGAGCACCTCCGGAAAAGGCGTAATTGGTGATTTTGCCGTCCTCGCCTTTTACGTCGACGTAGAACCAGATGTGCGGATTCTGCCATTCGACCTTAGTAACGGTTCCGACAACCTTAATAGGCTTGGTATCGTCGTATTCGGCGGCGAAGGAGTGATGTGCCAACAAAGGCACCGATCCCAACAACGCTATCAGTAAAAATGAAAAACACCACCGGCTCATGCAATTTACCTCGCTCGTGTAGCAGAATAACTCAGCCGGGCTTCCCGCGTCCACGCCAGATGGCAGAGTTTTCTCGGCGGCTCTTTCAGACACGCTGCGCTTTGGTCATATAATTGCTGTTAGGCTAGGGGCGTGACGTCAACAAATCGAATCCAGATAGAAGAAGGTAATGTAAGATGCCTCCTTACCTAATGGTGGGCGTTCCGGTCGCGGTGATTTGTTTTCTGGCTGCGGTGGTGGTGTACGAGCGCCACACCGAAAATACGGAAGCGCGGAAGCGCGCTGAACATCTAAGGCGCTGGCTCCAAACGCAAGGCCAGCCGCCTCACTAATCAATCTCCTACCGGCTACTCACCTTGGTGCTGCCGATGTTGGAATGCACCGCTTCGGCGATGGTAGCGTCGGCGTCGGCCTTGACAATATACCCGGCCTTGAGGTTCTTCTCGGTCACCGCCTTCACTTTAGCCACATAAGCTGCATGGGAGGGATAAAGCATGGCCAGCCGCGCTTCATCCCAGGTGAAATACGAACCCATCAGGTTGCAGTTGCGCTCGCCGCCGGTCGCTCCGCCTTCGTTTTGCCCGGTGTTGGTGGCGGTGGGAACCGCATGCTGTGACAATTCGATGCCGCCGTGGGCGTTGCCGAGCTGATCATGAACCACTTCCCAGCGGGGGCCCCGCGGACCACGGGCGGGCGTGCTCCCGGCCGGTGCGTCGGGCAACTGCTTGAGTTCGATGTGGCTGGCAGTGGGCGGCGCAGTACCATCCTTGACCCAGCGCGCGGTTTGATCGAGCACGGCGTTCAGCACGTAATATCCCGGAATGCGGCTAAAGGGAGTGTTCTTGCACACATTGGTTCCCGCGACACCGTCGCCGTTGCCCGCGGCCCCGTTACCCGCGCCGCCGCTGATACTGGGGCCGGAGAGGGAGGGCGAGCCTTCAACCGGGTCCATACCGGATACCCGCAGTCCTAGAGCCGCCATCATGCGGGAAAACTTTGCGTCGAGATGGGAGGTGCCAGCCACTTCCCATTGCCGGAAGTTATCGGTATCCGGTTGACGATTGTTGGCTTGTCCGGTCACATCGGTTTCGTTAAGCAGCTTAAATACCTTGACGTCGAGGTCGTCGCTCACCTTGCCGCCACCGCCATGCAGCACCACGGCATCGTAGACCTTAGGGATGAGGGGGTGGACCGAGTGGAAGTAATTCCACAAACGGCCGGCGGATTGGGAGTGCCCGATCGCGACCAGACGAATGGCCTTGAGTCCGCCCATTACGTCTTCGCTGCCTTTGCCGCGAATCGCCACCGCTGCGGCGGTAAAGGCATCGTAGGACAGCGAATCGTCAGTGATCTTTCCTCCATCGGTGATGTCCAGCGTGCCGTAGCGGATGGGGCTCCATTCCTTGAGCGGATTCACGCCGAGCCTTTGATTGGAGACTCCCACCCAGGCATAGCCCGAGCGAATCATGTGCTCGGCAGACTGAAACCAGTCGTATTCGCCATCGTGACCCTGCGAGACGTTGTACCACTCGACCACCACGGTGCCGTTAAACTTTGAGGCGGACTTGGGACGGCGCACCACGATGCGGGTCTTGAAGGGATGATTAGCGTCCTTCACTGTGCCGGGCTGTCCCGGGGTGATGTTGTAAGCGTTGGCCTTGCCTTCGATAAAAAACTCTTGTTCCACGTAGTTCTGTTTTGCGAGATCGATAGGCGTGGCGTTATAGGGATAGCCATGGTCCGGGTTGCGCAGCGCCGTGGTGTCCGCGATGGGGCCAGTAACCGTCACGGCCGGTAAGGGGAGCGAGGCAGCAGCGAACGCCGATGCGGCCCCGGTACCCAACAAAGCTAACAGGGCCACGCGGCCCGCGAAGGTATTCTGCGTCATGTTGAAATTCAGCTCCTTATTCAGCCACGGCGTCTACTCTATCAAGATCAAAGCTACAATGAAAGACCATTATGACCGGTGCGGAGATTCTTTTGACCACCTTGGCGGCCAATCGGGTGGAGGTGTGCTTCATGAATCCTGGCACCTCGGAAATGCATTTTGTGGCGGCGCTCGATCGAGTAGCGGGCTGCCGGGGTGTCTTATGCCTGTTTGAAGGCGTGTGCGCGGGAGCCGCGGACGGCTATGCGCGAATGACCGGCCGGCCGGCGGCGACATTGGTGCATCTGGGTCCGGGTCTGGGCAACGCACTTGCGAATTTTCACAACGCGCGCAAAGCCCGCAGTCCGGTGGTCAGCATTGTGGGCGAACACACGCGGCATCATCTCACCTACGATGCGCCACTCTCCGCGGATGTCGCGGCGTTCGCGCGCCCGGTTTCAGAGTACGTGCGTACAGTAATGGATGCGGATGAGGTGGGCCGTGTTCCGTTGTTGACTGCACTCCAGCTATCGCCCAGGAGGGCCGCATTGCCTGCCATGGGTAAGGCGAATAGGGCCATCGCGCGTGGAATGGCGCTCATTCGGAATACAGAAGACTGCCCGAGGTGGTTTCTACAAGGCTCCATTACATTTCTCCTCGCCACTGCTCGGCAAAAGCGCGAATCCGTTGAAATTCACCGCGTGCCAGCTGACCCGTTTATCCCTGTGACCTGCACGTTGGCGACCGCTCGAGCGTTGAGGTGGTCGGTATAGGTACAGTTCGCGGCGTCGCAGTTGTAAAGTGTGAAGGTATAGAGAGTGCCGATACCCTCAATCCACGGTGCGGGGCAATCCGTACCTCCGCAGGATTGACCGGTTGCGAAATTTGTTTCCGGGCCATTCCCAACCCTGACCCAAACCTGGGCACTGGAAATGCCGCTGGTGGACCAGGTGAGATAGGTTGTGCAATGGGAAGTCGTCAGCGGGCAAGGGTTCGGGGAGGCCGAAATGGATCCGGACCCATATATCCCTGTGACCTGCACGGAGGCGATTGCCCGGGCGTTGGTGTGGCTAGTAAAGGTACAGTCCGCGGCGTCGCAGTTGTAAAGTGTGAAAGTATAGACCGTGTTCGCCTCAATCCACGGCGCCGGGCAATCCGTACCTCCGCACGATTGAATGTTTGCGAAATTTGTTTCCGGGGCATCCCCCACCCTTACCCAAACCTGGGCATTGGAAATGCCGCTGGTGGACCAGGTGAGATAGGTTGTGCAAATGGCAGCCACCCGCCCACCCGACAGCACGCAAGGGTTCCGGGAGGCCGAAATGGACCCGACGACAGGTCCGTAGATTTCCGCGTAGTTGACAAGTGCAAGATGGAGGCCGTCCGTCGAATCCGCGCCACCAATGATAGCGACTCTTCCATCTGGGAATGACGTCGCAGTATGAAGGACGCGTGGGAAGTTTAGATTTGGTCCGGCGGTGAATATGTGGTTTACGGGGTCATAAAGCTCCGTTTGAATCCCTGCGGCACCGGTGGCGCTAAAACCGCCCACAAGGAGCACAGTGCCGTCTCGCAGTAGACTGGCGGTTCGTCCTTGGCGGCGGAACATAGTGCTACCAGTGAGCGTAAAGGTTCCGGTTACGGGATCGTAAAGCTCAGGCGCCTGCTCATCGGTTATCAGAACATTACCATCGAGCAAAAGCGTTGCCGCGGACCAAGATCGTTGGACGCTCATGCTGCCCGTTCGCTTGAAGACTCCAGTGGCAGGATCATAAAGTTCTGCGGACGCTAAGAAGTATGAAGGTTGCGCGGTGAAGCCGCCAGTGATGAGCACTTTGCCGCTCGGCAAGAGTGTGGCCGTATGGCCAGAACGAGCGTCATTTAAACTACCGGTGAGCGAAAAGGTTCCGGTCACGGGGTCATAGATTTCGGCGTCCGCCAGTGTTACCCAGTTCAAACCCGCATCCTGCGATCGCATACCGCCGGCTATCAGGACCCGGCCGTCTTGCAACAGAGTCGCGGTGTGGCCTTCCCGAGCGACAACCAAGCTCCCGGTTACCTGGAATTGTCCAGTGACCGGATCGTAGAGTTCCGATTCTGTCATTGCGGTATTAAAAAGTTTCTCTCCACCCGCGAGCAGAACTTTTCCCGATGGCAGCAGGGTGGCCGTGTGGTATTGGCGGGCGAACGTACCGGCAGGCGTGAAACTTCCGCTCACTGGATCAAAGAGCTCGGCGCCCGGTACATCGTCGTAGCCGTCGATCGTATCCGGTCCCTGGCCGCCTCCGGCAACCAGGACGCGGCCATCGTTCAACAAAGTCGCGGTATGAACTACACGGGCGTCTCGAAGACTGCCGGACAGAGTAAAACCAGGAGTTGAAGTGGGAGCCTGTGCCAGCACGGAACCGCCAAGACCTGCAATGGCGAGCATGGCGAACGGCAATATCGAATAACGTGTCATATTTCCCTTTCAGCTCCCGTGAGTGTCGTCTCAAAACGAGTTAACTCTTAATCCGCCGTAATGCGGTCTCCCGTAACTGTGCCCGCGCCGACGCTCGCAATATGGGTTCCGGGCGTGGCAGGGAATCCGCTGGAGTAGGGTGCGTAAATATCAGCGGTAAACGATCCAGTGAAATGATCTCCCGTCCGATCCACGGTGACCTCTTCCCGGATGATCACGATAACGGAAGGAGTGGTGCTACCGACAGGCTGCATGCTATAGTCCAACGCAATGTGCTTGAGTTTATATGTAGAAGGTCCGCTCTTGGTCCAAACACCCATGCAAAAGTTCCCGTACGCGGGACTGTGAACACCGGAATTCATGATTTCCGTTCCGTCGCCGTGCCACGCTGCGTAGGAGTCATCGAACAGCCCACCGCCGAAATTTGTGTTCTGTGTGAAGACCACGTGCCAGAGCCCGACAACGTCGGCGCCCGGAGGAGCGTCCACGAGAACGAACCGTGCCGGCCGGTAGGCAGCTTGCACCAGGTAGGAATGCTGATTCGGCCCGAGCGCCGCGGCCGGTCGTGCCGAGGCATCCGCACAACCCGCACTAGCACCCGGAGCGAGTACTGTAACGATGATTGCCATTCCCAGACTCGCGGGAACCACACTAAGCATTGTTTTCATTGAAATTCTCCTTATTGTTGAGGTTTTGCCGACAAATTCGAGCCAGGATGAACGATCATCGTCGCTCTGTCCAGGACTCGGCTGGAAGTATGAGGAGTGATTCGTGGGGTATAATACCTCCAAAGTTGGAGCATGAGCGGTGGCTACGCCTGTTACCTATCGATCTGAGGGAGAACCCGATAAAGACGGAATTCGGCTGCAACTTCAGCGAATACTTGCGGGCGATGGTTTTAAACGCTCCGAGCGGATTTGCCGATTTCTGAGTTATGTCGTGGAGCAAACCCTTCGAGGGCGTGGCGACGAGCTCAAGGAGTCCGTGCTCGCGGTTGAGGTTTATGATCGCCCGCCGGACTACAACCCCAAGATTGACCCTATTGTCCGCAATGACGCCCGCCGTCTTCGTGCAAAGCTACGCGAGTACTACGAGACGGAAGGTAGCAGCGATCCGGTCATTATTGAAATCCCCAAGGGCAGCTACTTGCCGGTGTTCCGCGGGCGCGAGGCGCTGCTTCCGGAAGCAACGGCGAGTCCTTGGAGCGTTCGTGGAGTTCTAAGACTTCTTAAGCCCCGCCAAGTTATGGCTGCGGGAGCGGCTGCGTTGCTTTTAGCCGGCTTCGCCCTGTACTGGGCTGGGCGGCAGCGGGGACCCCGTTCCGGATCGCCGGTTTCCATTGCAGTTCTTCCCTTCATTACTCTCGGCCCTGACGCGGGTTCCGAATATCTCAGCGACGGCCTGACGGAAGACTTGATCAATGCGCTGGCGAACGTGGACGGTTTGCGGGT
>Ga0068855_100005941_pt1 | contig 14884 bp, 9 predicted proteins | sample KBSCornC52_FD_66592 | JGI IMG/M metagenome (GOLD analysis project Ga0068855, IMG submission 66592) | Corn rhizosphere microbial communities from Kellogg Biological Station, Michigan, USA - KBS Corn C5-2 | ecosystem: Host-associated > Plants > Roots > Rhizosphere > Soil ...
GCCCGGTCGTCACCAAGCACTGAGGAAGGCGACCCTCTCCCCGGCCCTCCCCCAAGGGGGAGGGAGATTTTGCTAAAATCGACCTTCTGCGGGTGCTTAGCTCAGCTGGTAGAGCGTCGCCCTTACAAGGCGAAAGTCGGGGGTTCGAACCCCTCAGCACCCACCAGACATCCGAATTTTTCCAGGAGTGGTAGTTCAGCTGGTTAGAATACCGGCCTGTCACGCCGGGGGTCGCGGGTTCGAGTCCCGTCCACTCCGCCAGCCCTTCGAAGGACCGTCCCCTTGGCGGGGACCCGAGAGGGCGAACCCGCGCGGTTCGCCCTTTTCATTGCCGCGCCTCTGCCGGGAAACTCCATGACGCTCGAGACGTTCCGCGAATTCGCCAACAAGAAGATCGTGAGGATCCTCTTCGCGATCTTCCTCCTCATTCCCTTCGGCCTCTTCGGCATCGACTACTACTTCCGCAGCCCCGTGGGCGGCGACACCGTCGCGACCGTGGGGCGCGTGCGCATCGGCACGTACGACTTCGACCAGGCGCTGCGCCAGCAGGCGGAGCTCTACCGGCAGCAGTTCCGCGGCAATTTCGACCAGTCGCTGATGGACAATCCCGAGATCCGCCGCGGCGTGCTCGATCGCCTCATCAACGAGAAGCTCATCGCGATCGGCTCGGAGCGGGCGGGCATCCGCCTGAGCGACCGGCAGCTCGCCGAGCGGATCGTCTCCGAGCCCGCCTTCCAGGTGGACGGGCGCTTCTCGAAGGAGCGCTACGAGCAGGTCGCGCGCTCGATGAGCCTTTCGCCCGCGGGCCTCGACGAGCGCCTGCGCCAGGACTTCCGCGAGCAGACGTTCCGCAACTCCATCGTCGACACGGCCTTCGTGCCGAAGGCGACGCTCGAGAGCTTCATCAAGCTCTCCGAGCAATCGCGCGAGGTGAGCGTCGTCAACTTCACGCCGGATGCCTACCTCGCGAAGGCGAAGGTCACGCCCGAGCAGGTGAAGGCGTACTACGACGGGCACAAGCAGGAGTTCACGACGCCGGAGGAGGCGAAGGTCGACTACATCGAGCTTTCGATCGATTCCCTCGCGGCGCAGACCACGGTGAGCCCGGAGGACGTGAAGCGCTCCTACGAGCAGGATCTCCAGAGCGGCAAGTGGGGAGAGCCCGAGGAGCGGCGCGCGAGCCACATCCTCGTCTCCGTGAAGCCCGGCGCCGCCGAGGCCGAGCGCAAGGCCGCCGCGGCGAAGGCGCAGGCGATCGCGGCGCAGGTGCGCAAGAACCCGAAGAGCTTCGCGGAGATCGCGAAGAAGGAATCGCAGGACCCGGGCTCGGCGCAGAACGGCGGCGACCTCGGCTTCTTCCGGCGCGGCGCGATGGTGAAGCCGTTCGAGGACGCCGTCTTCGCCGCGAAGAAGGGCGACATCGTGGGGCCCGTCGCGAGCGACTTCGGCTATCACGTGATCGAGGTGACCGACGTCAAGCCCGCGAAGGTGAAGTCGCTCGCCGAAGCGACGCCGGAGATCGAGGCGACGCTGCGCAAGCAATCGGCCTCCCGCAAGATGGCGGAGAGCGCGGAGAACTTCTCGAACATCGTCTACGAGCAGCCCGACAGCCTGCAGCCCGCGGCCGACGCGCTGAAGCTCCCGATCCGGCATTCCGGCTGGGTGCAGAAGGGCGTGCCCGCGGAGCCCGCCTACCTCTCCAACCCCAAGCTCGACGCGGAGATCTTCTCGGACAACTCGATCAAGGCGAAGCGCAACACCTCGGCGGTCGAGGTCGCGCCCAACGTGCTCGTCGCCGCGCGCGTGGTCGACCACAAGCCCGCGACGCTGAAGCCGCTCGAGACCGTGAAGGCCGACATCGAGCGGCGCCTGCAGCGCGAGGCTGCGCTCAAGCTCGCGGCCGCGGACGGGCAGGCGAAGCTGAAGGAAGTCCAGGCGGGCAAGGACGCGGGCCTCAAGTGGCCGGCGCCGCTCGCCGTGAGCCGCCAGAAGCCGGGCGGGCTCTATCCCACCGTGCTCGACGGCATCTTCCGCGTCGATCCGCGGAAGCTTCCCGCCTACGTCGGCGTCGAGTCGCCCGTGGGCTACTCGCTCGTGCAGGTGACCAAGGTGATCGAGCCGCAGACGATCGACGACAAGAAGCGCAACGCCCTGGGCGCCCAGCTCCGCGACGCGGTCGCCGCCGAGCAGCTCGACGCGGCGCTCGCGAGCCTGCGCGAGCGGATCGGCGTGCGCGTGAGCCGCGACGCGCTCGAAAAGAAGCAGCAGCCCCCGCAATAGCGAAACGGAAAAAGGGGTCAGATCCCTTTTCGGGCGACGTCCCCGAAAAAGGGATCTGACCCCTTTTCCGCTTTTTTGGGCTCAGTCCCCTTCGAGCCCGGCGGTGGTCGTGCTGAAGCCGGCGTCGACGTAGATCACGTCGCCGGTGATGCCGCTCGCGAGATCGGAGAGGAGGAAGGCCGCGGCGTTGCCGACTTCCTCCGCCGTGACGCCGCGGCGCAGCGGTGCGTTCTTCTCGACGAAATGCAGGATCTTCGTGAAGCCGCCGATGCCCGCCGCGGCGAGGGTCTTGATCGGTCCCGCCGAGATCGCGTTCACGCGGATCCCGCCCGGCCCGAGGCTCGCGGCGAGGTAGCGCACGCCCGCCTCGAGGCTCGCCTTCGCGAGCCCCATCACGTTGTAGCTCGGGATCGAGCGCTCGGCGCCGAGGTAGGAGAGCGTGACGATGGAGCCCTTGCGGCCGCGCATCATCGGCTCGGCCGCCTTCGCGAGCGCGGCGAGGCTGTAGCTCGAGATGTCGTGCGCGATCCGGAAGCTCTCGCGCGTGACGCTCGTGTGGAAATCGCCCTTGAGCGCCTCGCGCGGCGCGAAGGCGATCGCATGGACGAGGCCGTCGAGCGAATCCCAGTGCGCGCCGAGCGATGCGAACGCGGCCTCGATCTGGCCGTCGTCCGCGACGTCGCACGGGAAGACGAGCCCGGAATCGAATTCCCGCGCGAGGTCGGCCACGCGCTCGCGCAGCCCCTCGCCCGCGTAGGTGAAGGCGAGCTCCGCCCCCTCGCGCTTGCACGCCCGGGCGATGCCGTAGGCGATGGAACGGTTGGACAGCAATCCGGTCACGAGGATGCGCCGGCCCTGCAGGAAGCCCATTTCGCGGTTCCTTCCCCGTACAATCGGAGATGTCATGAAACGTCACAGACGGGGCGAGAGTGTATCGCATAATTCCCCGCCTCCCTCCCGCCGCGCGAAGATGATGACTCTGCTGGCGCGCATCGCGACGCTCGTCCTCGCCCTTCTCGCCGCGCCGTGGGCGCCGGCCGCGCCCGCCGCGCCGGAGAAGGTGCTCCGGGTCGCCTACCCCATCGCGGAGACCAACTTCGACCCGGCGGCGACCTCGGACCTCTACTCGGGAAACATCGAGGAGGAGATCTTCGAGGCGCCGCTCACCTACGATTTCCTCGCCCGGCCGGCGAAGCTCAAGCCCCAGACCCTCGAGGCGATGCCCGAGGTCACCGACGGCGGCCGCACGTACACGCTGCACATTCGCAAGGGCATCTATTTCGCCGACGATCCCGCGTTCGGGGGCAGGAAGCGCGAGCTCACCGCCGCCGATTATGCGTTCGCGTTGAAGCGGCTCATCGACCCGAAGGTCCGCTCGCCGAACCTGTGGCTCATCGAGGGACGCGTCGCGGGCGTCGAGGAGGCGAAGAAGCGCGCGCAGGAGACCGGGCATTTCGATTACGACGCGCCGATCCCGGGCATCGAGGTGGTGGACCGCCATACGCTGCGCATCCGCCTCGTGAAGCCCGACTACAACTTCGTCTACATCCTCGCCATGGTGAACGTGGGGGCCCAGGCGCGCGAGGTCGTCGAGCGCTACGGCGACGAGATCGGTGCCCATCCGGTGGGGACGGGGCCCTTCCGGCTCCTCGAGTGGAAGCGCTCGTCGAAGATCGTGCTCGGCCGCAATCCCGATTTCCGCGAGGAATACTACGAGGCGGAGCCGCCGGCCGACGATCCCGTGTCGCAGCAGCTCTATGCCGAGAACAAGGGCAAGCGCCTGCCGATCGTCGACCGCGTCGAGGCCTCGATCATCGAGGAGTCGCAGCCGCGCTGGCTCTCGTTCCTGAACGACCAGCTCGACTGGATCAACCTGCCCTACGAGTTCCTCAACATGGCGATCCCGGGCGGGCAGCTCTCGCCCGCGCTCGCGAAGGCGGGCGTGCGCTACATCCCCGACATCGAGGTGGTCACGACCTACCTCTACTTCAACATGAAGGATCCCACCGTGGGCGGCTACACGGCGGACAAGGTGGCATTGCGCCGCGCGATCTCGCTCGCCTACGACAACCAGGAGGAGATCAACCTCATCCGCAACGGCACGGCGGTGGAGGCCTACAGCCTCGTGCCGCCCGGCGCGCTCGGATACGACCCCAACTTCAACACCGGCCCCACGTACGATCCGGCGCGGGCGAAGGCGCTCCTCGACATGTTCGGCTACGTCGACCGCGACGGCGACGGATGGCGCGACATGCCCGACGGCAGCCCGCTCGTCTTCAAGTACGCGACCGGCCCCTCGCAGCTCGAGCGCCTCTTCACCGAGATGTGGAAGAAGGACATGGACGCGATCGGCGTGCGCATGGAGGTGGAGGTCGCCAAGTGGCCCGACCTGCGGAAGAAATCGAAGCAGGGGCTGCTCCAGACGTGGGAGCTCGCGTGGGGCGCGGACTATCCGGACGGGGAGAACTTCTACCAGCTGCTCTACGGGCCCAACTGCGGCTCGTCCAACGACGGCTGCTTCCAGCTCCCGGAATTCGACGCGCTCTACGAGCGCGCCGCCTCCATGCCGCCGGGGCCGGCGCGCACCGCGATCTACCAGAACATGGAGCGGCTGATCGCCGCCTATGCGCCCTTCAAGCTGCACGTGCACCGCAAGTACAACTACATGCTGAAGCCCTGGATCCTCGGCTGGCGCAAGCACCCGATCCTGCACGAGGGATACCGCTACGCCGACATCGATCTCGCGCGGCGCGCCCGCGATGCGCATTAGCGCGGTGCGGGCCGGGCCCGCGCTCGCGGCCGCTATAATTCCGTGATTTGGCCGATCGTCCCCGCCTTGCCTTCGCATCTCCCGAAACCGCGTCCCGCCCGCCGCCGCTTCGTCCTCGGGGCCGCATCCCTCGCCGCGGCCTCGCTCGCGCCGCGCGCGTCGCGGGCCCAACCCGCCGCGGGACGGAAGGTTGTCCGCATGGGCCTGCGCGCGGCCGAAACGGGCTTCGACCCGGTCCTCGTCTACGACCGGTATTCCGTGGGCGTGTGCGAGAACCTCTTCGAGACGCTCGTCACCTACGATTACCTCGCGCGTCCGCCGAAGCTCGTGCCGCTCGCCGCCGAGACGGTGCCGGAGCCCGAGGAAGGCGGCACGCGCTACACGTTCCGCATCAAGCCGGGCATCCATTTCGCCGACGACCCGGTCTTCGGCGGCAGGAAGCGCGAGCTCGTCGCGGCCGACGTGGAGTACGCGATCAAGCGCTTCCGCGACCCGAGGAACCGCGCGGCCTACGCGTGGCTCTTCGAGCACAACATCCTCGGCCTCGACGAGCTCGCCGAGCGCGCGAAGAAGGAAGGGCGGTTCGACTACGACGCGAGGGTCCCCGGCATCGAGGCGCGCGACAAGTACGTGGTGAGCTTCAAGCTCAAGGCGCCCAACTACAACTTCCTCTACTTCATGGCGATGCCCAACGTGGTCCCGGTCGCGCGCGAGGTGATCGAGGCCTACGCGGCCGACACCATGGCGCACCCGGTCGGCACGGGGCCCTACGTGCTTCGCGAATGGGTGCGGCGCGCGAAGATCGTCCTCGAGAGGAATCCCGACTACCGGGGCTTCGAGCTCGAGACCCGCTACGCGGACATGGCGGACGAGTGGGACCGCCGCGCGATCGAGGCACTCGCCGGCAAGCGCCTGCCGCTCGTCGACCGCATCGAGATCTATCCCATCGAGGACGAGCAGCCGCGCTTCCTCGCCTTCCTCAACCACGAGCACGACCTCATCGACGAGCTGCCGGTCTCGTTCATCAACCAGGTGCTCCCGAACGGCAAGCTCGCCCCGCAGCTCGCGGCGCAGGGCGTGCGCGTCTTCACGGAGCTGCAGCCCGAGATCACCTATTACGCGTTCAACGTGGAGGAGAAGGCCGACGGCACCGACAACCCGGTCGGCGGCTACTCGCCGGAGCGGGTGGCGCTCCGCCGCGCGATGGTGCTCGGCCACGACCGCGAGCAGGAGATCGCGATCATCCGCAAGGGCCAGGCGATCGCGGCGCAGAGCCCGATCCCGCCGGGCGTCGTCGGCTACGATCCGGATTTCCGCACCGATGCGCAGGACTACGACCCGGCGCGCGCGAAGGCGCTCCTCGACATGTTCGGCTACGTCGACCGCGACGGCGACGGCTGGCGCGACCGCCCGGACGGGCGTCCCCTCGCCATCGATTACAAGTACCTCGCCGGCGGCCAGGAATACCGGCAGCTCGCCGAGCTCTGGGTGAAATGCATGACCGAGCTGGGAATCCGCCTGCAGCCGAGCGCCGTGCAGTTCGCCGACCTCCTCGAGAACCGCCGGCTCGGCAAGTTCCAGCTCGCCGACGACGCGTGGATCGCCGACTATCCGGACGCGCAGAACTTCCTCCAGCTCCTCTACGGGCCGAACACCGACCAGTCGAACGAGTCGCGCTTCCGCCTTCCCGAGTACGATCGCCTCTACGAGAAGTCCCTCGGCTACCCGGACGGCCCGGAGAGGAACCGCCTCTACCGCGAGATGACCCGGCTCCTCTTCGCCTATGCGCCCTGGCGCCTGGGGGTGACACGCACCTTCAAGCACCTGCAATATCCGTGGGTGAAGGGATTCAAGAAGCACCCGATCCTGTATACCAACTTCAAGTGGCTCGACATCGACGTGGCGGCCCAGCGGGCCGCCATGAAATAGCGCCCGCGGGGCGCGACAAGGAGGGACGCGAATGACCGCCTATGTGATCCGGCGGGTGTGGCAGATGATCCCCACGATCTTCGGGGTGATCCTCCTCATCTTCATCCTCTTCAACTGGGTGGGCGGCGACCCCGCCCAGGTGCTCGCGGGCAAGATCTCCAACCCGGACCAGATCGCCAACATCCGCCGCCAGCTCGGCGTGGACCAGCCCTACTGGGTGCAGCTCCTCATCTTCGTGAAGCAGGTCTTCACGTTCGACTTCGGCCGCAGCTGGTCCACCAACGAGGAGGTCTCGCACATCATCCTCACGCGCGTCGGCCCCACGCTCACGATCATGCTGCCGGTGCTCTTCATCACCACCGGGCTCTCGGTGCTCTTCGCGGTGCTCGTCGCCTACGTGCGCGGCACGCTCACCGACCGCATGGTGATGATCGCCTGCACCGTCGCGATGTCCATCAGCTTCCTCGTCTACATCATCGTGTTCCAGTGGCTCTTCGGCTTCATCCTGGGCTGGTTCCCGGTGCAGGGCTGGAGCGAGAGCTTCTGGAAGAACCTCACGTATTACGCGCCGCTGCCGATCATGCTCGCGGTCTTCGTGGGCGTCGCGCCGGAGCTCAGGCTCTACCGCTCGTTCTTCCTCGACGAGATCCACCAGGATTACGTCCGCACCGCCCGCGCCAAGGGCGTTCCCGAGAAGGGCGTGATGCTCAAGCACGTGATGAGGAACGCGTTGATCCCCATCCTCACCAACGTGGGCATCGCGCTCCCCGGCGTCTTCGTGGGATCGTTCCTGCTCGAGGTGTTCTTCTCGGTGCCGGGCCTCGGGCGCGAGGTGGTGACCGCGGTGAACCGCAGCGACTTCCCCGTCATCAAGGCGGTGACCGTGTACCTCGCGATCATCACGATGGTGATCAACCTGCTGGTCGACGTGATGTACAAGTTCGTCGACCCGCGCGTGTCGTTCAAGTGAGGGCCACCCCGTGAGCGCGATCCTCGATCACCCCCCGGCCGTCGCCGGGCATCATTCGCCGGGCCTCTGGCTCCTCGCGTGGCGGAGGCTCCGCCACGACCGCGTGGGCATGGTGTCCCTCGTGATCGTGGTCTTCTTCCTCCTCCTCATGACCGCCTCGTACATGGGCCTCGTCGCTTCCGACTGGAGCCAGGAGAAGGGCGTCTCGTACGCGAACCCGTCCTTCCTCGCGGGCGCCGAGAACCTGGAGGCGAAGGCGATGGAGCAGCGCGCGAAGGCCGCCAAGGCGCCGCCCGTCGACCTCTCCGACGTGGATCCGCTCGCGCCGCGCTACAAGGAGTGGGAGGAGCGCGCGAAGAAGATCGCGGTGACCGAGGTGAAGCGCTCGGAGACCTTGCCCCTCGGCGGCGACAAGTGGGGCCGGGACGTCCTCAAGAAGGCGATCAAGGGAAGCGAGGTGTCGATCTTCGTGGGGCTCTCGAGCGCGCTCCTCGCGACCCTCATCGGCACCGTGCTCGGCGCCTTCGCCGGCTACTGGGGCGGCAAGGTGAACGACTTCCTCGAATGGTTCTACAACATCTTCACGTCGATCCCCTACATCCTCCTCATCCTCGCCTTCGCGGCGGTCGCGACCTCCACGGGCAAGTTCGGGAAGGGAATCGTGCCGATCGTGCTCGTCCTCTCGCTCACCGGCTGGACCGGGATCTACCGGCTCATCCGCGCCGAGTACATCAAGCACGCGAACCGCGAGTACGTGAAGGCGGCGCAGGCGATCGGCGCCTCGAACAACTCGCGCATGTTCCACCACATCCTGCCCAACGTGAGCCACGTGGCGCTCGTCCAGCTCTCGCAATACACGGTGGGCTTCATCAAGGCCGAGGTGATCCTCTCCTTCCTCGGCTTCGGCGTGCCCGTCGACATGGTCTCGTGGGGCACGATGCTCGCCGAGGCGCAGAACGAGCTCGTGATCGGGAAGTGGTGGCAGCTCGCCGCCGCGGGGCTCAGCATGGCGGTGCTCGTGACCGCTTTCTCGCTCCTCACGGACAGCCTGCGCGACGCCCTGGATCCGAAGCTGCGATGAGCGCGCAAAGCCCCCTCGTCCAGATCCAGGACCTGGACATCCGCTTCCGGCTCGACCGGAAATCCGAGCCCTTCCACGCGGTGAAGGGAATCTCGTTCGACATCCCGCAGGACGCCACCGTCGCGCTGGTGGGCGAATCCGGAAGCGGGAAGAGCGTTTCCGCGATGGCGATCCTGGGGCTCCTGCCGGAGAACGCGATCGTCGCGCCGCGGAGCCGCATCCTGTACGGCGGGCGCGACCTCCTCCGGGCGCCGATGCGGGAGATGCAGCAGATCCGGGGGAAGGAGCTCTCGGTCATCTTCCAGGAGCCGATGACCTCGTTGAATCCGGTCTTTCCCGTGGGCGAGCAGATCGGCGAGGTCCTGCGCCTGCACATGGGCATGGGCATTCGCCAGGCGCAGGCGCGGGCGGTGGAGCTCCTGAACGAGGTCGGCATCCCGAACCCGCAGCTGCGCGTGAATTCGTACCCGCACGAGATGTCCGGCGGCCAGCAGCAGCGCGTCATGATCGCGATGGCGATCGCCTGCGAGCCGAAGCTCCTCATCGCCGACGAGCCCACCACGGCGCTCGACGTCACGATCCAGAAGCAGATCCTCGATCTCATCGCGGCGCTCCAGGAGCGCCACCGCATGTCGGTCCTCTTCATCACGCACGACCTGGGCGTCGTGGGCGAGATCGCCGACCGCGTGGTCGTGATGCAGGAGGGCGAGATCCGCGAGCAGGGGACGGTGGACGCGATCTTCCGGCATCCCCGGGACGCGTACACGAAGGCGCTCCTCGCGTGCCGCCCGCGGCTCGATCGCCGCCCGATGCGGCTCCCCGTGATCGACGATTTCCTGAAGGGCGAGGGCCGCGTGCACCTCGAGGAGCGCCGCCGCGGCACGAGCGCCTCGGACGCGATCATCCTCGAGGTGAAGAACCTCGACAAGACGTTCTTCCTGAAGGAGGGACTCTTCGGCAAGCGCGCCGTGCCCGCCGTGAAGGACGTGAGCTTCCGCCTCGCCAAGGGGAAGACGCTCGGCGTCGTCGGCGAATCGGGCTCCGGCAAGACCACCGTCGGCCTCACCGTCATGCGGCTCCACGAGGCGACGGGCGGCGAGGTGCTCTTCGAGGGCCGCAACCTCCTCTCGCTCACCGAGCGCGAGATGATGGCCTACCGGCGCCGGATCCAGATCATCTTCCAGAATCCGTACGCCTCGCTCAACCCGCGCTTCACGGTGGGCGAGATCCTCCTCGAGCCCATGCGCATCCACGGGATCGGGAAGGACGAGCGCGAGCGGATCGACATGGCGCTGCAGCTCCTGCGCCGCGTGGGCCTTCCGGAGGCCTCGTTCCACAAGTATCCGCACGAGTTCTCCGGCGGCCAGCGCCAGCGGATCGCCATCGCCCGCTGCCTCACCATGAAGCCGGACGTCCTCATCTGCGACGAATCGGTCTCCGCGCTCGACGTCTCCGTGCAGGCGCAGGTGCTGAACCTTTTGCAGGACCTGCAGGACGAATACCGGCTTTCGTACATCTTCATTTCCCACGACCTCGCCGTGGTGAAGTACATCTCCGACCGCGTCATGGTGATGAACGACGGGGTGGTGGTCGAGATGGCCGATTCCGACGAGATCTACCGCAACCCCCAGCAGGAATACACGCGCCGGCTCCTCGCCTCGATCCCGAAGGGGCTGCAGCGCGCACGGGAGCTCGAAACATGACGCCACGATCCCTCGCCGCGCTCGCGGCATGCCTCCTCGCCGCGGGCTGCGCCGCGACCCCGCCCGTCCACCTCACCTCCGGGGTCGATCCCGCGGATTTCGACCAGGCCGTGAGGCCGCAGGACGACCTCTACGAGCACGTGAACGGCGGCTGGATGGCGCGCCATCCGATCCCGCCGGACAAGGCCTGGTACGGCGTCTTCATCAAGGTGCGCGACGACACGCTCGCCGAGCTTCGCAAGATCGTCGAGGGGCTCGCCGCCGATCCGGCCGCGGCCCGCGACGAGGACGCGCGCAAGATCCGCGACCTCTACGCGAGCTTCATGGACGAGCGGCGCCTGGACGCGCTGGGGCTCGAGCCCCTCGCTCCGGAGCTCGCGCGCATCGCGGCGATCTCGGGCAAGGACCAGCTGCCCGAGCTCATCGCCCACTTCAACGAGATCGGCGTGGGGGCGCCCTTCCGCCCGCGCATCCACCAGGACGCGAAGGACTCGACCCGCTACGTGGTCGACTTCTACCAGGGCGGGCTCGGGCTTCCCGACCGCGACTACTACCTCAAGGACGACGACGCGCGCCTGAAGGGCATGCGCGACAAGTACCGCGCGCACATGGAGCGGATGCTGCGCATGGCGGGGGAAGCCGACGGGGCCGCGGCCGCCTCGCGCATCCTCGCGCTCGAGACCACGCTCGCCCGGGCGCAGTGGACCCGCGTGCAGAACCGCGACCCGGTGAAGACCTACAACCCCGTCCAGGTCGCCGAGCTCTCCTCGGTCGCGCCGGGCTACGACTGGAAGCGCTACCTCGTCGCGGCGGACTTCGGGGGCAAGGTCGAATCGGTCGTCCTCAGCCAGCCGAGCTACGTCGCGGCGGTCGCGAAGGCGGTGGACGAGACGCCGCTCGAGACGTGGAAGAGCTATTTCCGCTGGCGGCTCATCGAGGCCTACGCGCCCTATCTCTCGAAGCCCTTCGTGGACGAGGAGTTCGCCTTCTCCGGCGAGGTGCTGCGCGGCATTCCGCAGAACCGGCCGCGGTGGGAGCGGGGGCTCGAGGTGGTCCAGGGATCCATGGGCTTCGCGCTCGGGAAGCTCTACGTCGCGCGCGAGTTTCCGCCGGAGAGCAAGGCGCGCATGGATGCGCTCGTGAGGAACCTCCTCGCGGCCTATCGCGAATCCATCGACGGCCTCGACTGGATGGGCCCGGAGACGAAGAAGGAAGCGAAGGCGAAGCTCGCGGCCTTCACGCCCAAGATCGGCTATCCCGCGCGGTGGCGCGACTACTCGAGGCTCGCGATCGATCCCGCGGACCTCGTCGGCAACCTCATGCGGGCGAACCGCTTCGAGTACGAGCGCAACGTCGCGAAGCTCGGCAAGCCCGTCGACCGCGACGAGTGGTACATGAGCCCGCAGACGGTGAACGCGTACTACAACCCCGAGATGAACGAGATCGTCTTCCCGGCGGCGATCCTGCAGAAGCCCTTCTTCGATCCCGCCGCGGACGACGCGGCGAACTACGGCGCGATCGGCGCGGTGATCGGGCACGAGATCAGCCACGGCTTCGACGACCAGGGGAGCCAGTACGACGGCGTCGGGAACCTGCGCAACTGGTGGACCAAGGAGGACCGCGAGCGCTACTCCGCGCGCACGGCGGCGCTCGTCGCGCAGTACGACGCCTACAGCCCGATCCCCGGCTACCATCTCAACGGCAAGCTCACGCTCGGCGAGAACATCGCCGACAACTCCGGGCTCGCGATCGCGTGGAAGGCGTACAACATCGCGCTCGGCGGGAAGACGCCTCCGGTGATCGACGGCCTCACCGGCGCGCAGCGCTTCTACACCGGCTGGGCGCAGGTGTGGGGCGAGTCGATGCGCGAGGAGGAGCAGATCCGCCGCATCAAGATCGATCCCCACTCGCCGGGCCGCTTCCGCGCGAACGGCGCCGCCGCGAACCAGGCGGCGTTCTACGACGCGTTCGGCGTGAAGGAGGGCGACCGGATGTACCTCGCGCCCGACCGGCGCGTCACCATCTGGTGAGCGCGTTGCGGCTCGCCCCGGCGGCCTTCGCGGCGCTCCTCGCCGCCGCCTCCTTCGGCGCGGACGCCGCACGGCCGCTGCTGCGGGTGTACGACGCCAAGGGTCTCGCGAAGGCCTGCGACGACGGGATCGCGCGGGCGCGGCGCACGATGGCGGCGATGGAGGCGAAGCAGGGGCCCGCGGGCATCTTCGCCGAGTGGAACCGCCTCGCCATCCAGATCGAGGACGTGGGAGCGCCGATCTATCTCCTCTCGAACGTGCACCCGGACAAGGCGGCGCGCGACGCGGCCGAGCCCTGCCTGCAGAAATTCACGACGCTCAACACCGATCTCTTCCAGAGCGAGAAGCTCTACCGGCGCGTGGAGGGGGCGAAGCCCGCGAACCCGCACCAGGCGAAGCTGCGCAAGGACCTGATCGAGGGCTTCGAGGACAGCGGCGCGGCGCTTCCCCCGGAGAAGCGCGCCCGGGCGAAGGAGATCTTCGACAAGCTGGAGGAGCTGCGCCAGGCGTACGACCGCAACGTCCGCGACGATCCCACCAAGGTCGTCTTCACGCCCGCGGAGATGGAAGGCATGCCGGAAGCCTATCTCGAAGGGCGGAAGAAGAACGCCGAGGGCAACTACGCGCTCGGCCTCGACTACCCGTCGTACTTCCCGTTCATGACGCGCGCGAAGAGCGGCGCCGCGCGCGAGCGCTACTACCGCGCGAAGCTGAACGAGGGCGGCGAGGCGAACCTCGCGATCCTCGAGAAGATCTTCGAGCTGCGCAAGGAGCTCGCGGGGCTCTACGGCCTCCCGTCCTTCGCCGAGTATTCGCTGCGCCGCAAGATGGCCCACGATCCGCAGACCGTCGAGAAATTCCTCGCGAGCGTGCACGGCGCGGTGGCCGCGCTCGAGAAGAAGGAGCTCGACGAGCTCGCCGCGGAGAAGGCGCGCGAGCTGGGAACCGCGCCCGAAGCGACGAAGCTCGAGCGCTGGGACGTGTCGTACTACGAGGACAAGGTGCGCCGGGAGCGCTACGCCGTCGACAACGAGGCGATGCGCCGGTACTTCCCCACGGACAAGGCCATCGCATACACCATGCTCGTGGCGCAGCGCCTGTACGGATTGAAGTTCCGCGAAGCGAAGGTGCCGACGTGGCACCCGGACGTGCGCTATTTCGACGTGCTGGACGCGAAGACCGGCCGCTTCATCGGCGGCTTCTATCTCGACCTCTATCCGCGCGAGGGGAAGTTCAACCACGCGGCGGCGTTCCCCATCCGGGGTGCGAGCCGCCTCGCGCACCGCACGCCGCTCGCCGCGCTCGTCACCAATTTCAACCGCCAGGGGCTCGACCCCGACGAGCTCGAGACGATGATGCACGAGTTCGGGCACGTGCTGCACAACGTGCTCTCCACCGTCGACTACAACCCCGACGCGGGGACCGCGGTCAAGGTCGACTTCGTCGAGGCGCCGTCGCAGATGTTCCAGGAATGGTCGCAGCGGGAGCAGCCGCTCGCGCTCTTCCGCGAGGTCTGCCCCGATTGCCCGCGGCTCACCCACGACGACGTCGAGCGGCTGCGCGCGGCCAAGCGCTACGGAAAGGGCATCTTCTACGCGCGCCAGTGGCTCTACGCGGATTTCGACATGGAGCTCTCGATGGACCCGCGCCCGCCGCTCGCGGTCTGGAAGAAGCTGGAAGCGGCGACGCCGCTCGGCCACGTCGAGGGGACCATCTTCCCGGCATCCTTCAGCCACATCGCCAGCAATTACGCCGCCGGCTATTACGGCTACATGTGGTCGGAGGTGCTCGCCCTCGACATGCTGTCCGCCTTCGGAAACGACCTTCTCGACCCGAAGGTCGGCGCGCGCTACCGCGAGACCATCCTCTCCCAGGGCGGGCAGCGCGAGGAAAGCGACATGGTGCGCGACTTCCTCGGACGGGAGCCTTCGAGCGCGGCGTTCTTCGAGGAGATCACGGGGAAGCGGTGACGGCGCGGCGAGCCGGCCGTGCCGCGCTCAGCGAAGCTGGAGCTTGAGGCCCGGCTGGAGGATCGCCTGCGCGGAGAGGTTGTTCAGCCGGCGCAGGCTTTCGAGCGCGATGTCGAAGCGGCGCGCGATCCCGTAGAGCGTGTCGCCCGCG
>Ga0068855_100005942_pt1 | contig 14882 bp, 14 predicted proteins | sample KBSCornC52_FD_66592 | JGI IMG/M metagenome (GOLD analysis project Ga0068855, IMG submission 66592) | Corn rhizosphere microbial communities from Kellogg Biological Station, Michigan, USA - KBS Corn C5-2 | ecosystem: Host-associated > Plants > Roots > Rhizosphere > Soil ...
AATCAGTCCTACCTCCCCGGCGCCAACTCGAACAGCCAGCCCTTGAGATATTCGGTCTCGGGAATGGTCGTGACGATGGGGTGATCGGGGCCTTGCGAGTAATACTCGAGCTGGCGCAGCGTCTTCTTCGCGTCGACGGCGGCTTCGTTGATCACTTCCTTGAAAATCTCGCTGGTCACGTGGTGCGAGCAGCAGAAGGTGGCGAGCAGGCCGTCGGTGTTCAGCAGCTTGAGCGCGCGCAGGTGGATCTCCTTGTAGCCGCGCATGGCGTCGCCGAGCTTGCCCTTGCTCTTGGTGAATGAGGGCGGGTCGAGGATGATCAGGTCATAACGGGCCTGCTGGCGTTCGAGGTCCTTGAGCAGGTCGAAGACATTGGCCGCGTAGGCTTCCACGCTGAGGTTGTTGCGCTGGGCGTTGCGGCGGACGAGTTCGATGCACTCGGCGCTGATCTCGACGGCTTGCACCTGAGTCGCGCCGGCCTTGGCGCAGGCCAGGGCGAACGCGCCTTGGTTGGTGAAGCAATCAAGCACCTTGCGCCCCTTGGCGTGGGCGGCGACGGCGGTGTAGTTCGCCAATTGATCGAGATAAAAGCCGGTCTTCTGTCCCTGCATGAGGTCGATCTCGAAGGTGATGCCGTCGACGGAGATTTCAAACGGGCCGGGCGCGGCGCCGGCGAGCACGCCGGTGTGCAGCTCGAGGCCCTCGGCTTTGCGAATGGGGGCGTCGTTGCGTTCGATGATGGACTTCGGCTGGAGCAGGCCCTGCAGCGCCTCGGTGAGCAGGGCTTTGCGCTGGTCCATGGCCAGGGTGAGCGTCTGCACCACGAGGTGGTCGCCGTAGCGGTCGACGATCACGCCGGGCAGGCCATCGCTCTCGCTCCAGACGAGGCGGCAAAGGCGCGGGTCGACCTGGCGTCGTGTGCGGTAATCGATCGCCTGCTTCAGGCGGCGCTGGAAAAAGTCGAGGTCGAGATCCTGGCGCTGGCGCGAAAAACGCCGGGCGACGATCTGGGATTGCGCATTGTAGATGGCCGAGCCGATCAGCCGGTCCTGGCCGTCCTTGAGCGAGACGACGTCGCCATTGGCCGGCTGGCCGAAGGTCTTCAGCACTTCGCTGGTATACACCCAATCGTGACCGTGAAGGATGCGTGAGCGAGGTTTGATGATGAGTCCGGCCATAGGTGGGCGGGGAAGATAGGTGCGGATGGGGGAGGAGCCAAGGGGAATGACGAATGCCGAATTTTGAATGACGAATGTCCGGGGCGTTACCTGGCTCCGGGCGCTTCCTTGCTCGCTTTCTGGCAACTTTGCGGCTACTCTAAATCCTCCTTTTGAACGGCCATTTTCGCGACCTGTCGAATGATTGCTCCCTCCATGCCTCTGCGTTTTTCTGCCCTGCTTTTTGTCCTCGCGGTGCTGCCTCTGGCGGGGTTGCGCGCGGCGGATACCGACAAGGACAAGGGGGCGGCGGCGCTCGGATTGCTAAAGGCGATCGATGAAGGGTTTGTGCAGGTTTACGAGAGGGTGGCGCCGTCGGTGGTGGTCATCGATGCCAGCAAACGGCCGCTGGATGATGACGACGAGGTGCCGCGGGGTTTTGAATTCTTTCTGAATGATGGCCAGCCGACGCGGCGCGAGCCGGACAAGGAGAGTGGCTCGAAGTCGCCCAAACCGCCGGGAGTTCTGACGCGTAGCGAGGGCTCGGGCTTTGTGGTGCGAGCGGATGGATACATCATCACCAACCAGCATGTGGTCGCGGATGCGGAGAAGCTCACGGTGCGGCTCAAGGATGGCCGCACGCTGCCTGGCAAGGTGATCGGGACCGATGACCGGACGGATATCGCGGTAGTGAAGATCGAGGCGAAGGATTTGCCGACTGTGGAGTGGGGGGACAGCGAGAAGCTGCGGGTCGGGCAACTGGTGTGTGCCATTGGGGCTCCGTTCAGCCAGGATTACAGTTTCACCGTGGGTTGGGTGAGCGGGAAGAATCGCACGAATCTCCTCGGGCCGACTTCGACGACGATCCTCTACGAAGATTACATCCAGACCGATGCCTTCATCAACCCGGGCAACAGCGGTGGCCCGCTCTTCGATGTGGAAGGAAAGATCGTCGGGATGAATACGCTCATCAATGGCATCGGGCATCAGCTCGCCTTTGCCATTCCCGCGGCGATGTTGCAGGATGTGGCGCAGCAACTCATCACCACCGGCAAGGTGCAACGGCCGTGGCTGGGGATTCGCATCGAGACGCTGGCGGACAATGCCACGCTGCGCGCGCATCTGACCGGGATCGAGCAGGGCGTGGTGGTCGATACCGTGGAAGCGGATGCTCCGGCCTACAAGAGCGACTTGCGGCCGGCGGACGTGATTACCGAGGTCGACGGCGCAAAGGTGAACTCGGCGCATGATCTGCAGCGCATGATTTTAAAAAAGAAGATCGGCCAGCCGGTGCATCTCACCGTCTGGCGCGGCGGGAACACGCTGCAGATTGCCGTGGCCACGGGGGAATTGCCGACGGAAGTGACGAAGGTGGCCAATGTCGGGCCCCCGAAGGAAGGGCCGGCCGCCAAGGCGGAAACGCTCGGGCTGAAACTGCGCGATGGGAAACCGAAAGGCGCGCAAGTGGTGAGCGTGGCTGCGGGCAGCCCGGCGGCGCATGCGGAGATTTTCCCGGATGACCTCGTCACCGAGGTGGAGGGCAAGCCGGTGAACGACGCGGCGGGTTGTGTTTCGGCGATCACGACCGGTCTCGTGACGAAGGGGAACAAAGGCATCCTGCTCAACGTGGAGCGTCAAGGCCGGCGCGCCTTTGTCATCCTGAATCCGCACCTGCCGTCGTTCCCTTGATGAACTGAAGACTTTCCTTGGTTGGGGCGGCCGGTGCTGCACGAGCAGCACCGGCCGTTGCTTTTGGGAAGTGGATTCGGATTGCAACCCGCTCATTTCACGCAATTTTCAGCGCTGCATGAATTCCCCTGATCGTCGAGCCGCACGGCCGCACTTGCGGGCGGCAGCGCTCGCGCTGGCGCTGGCGGCGCTGGGCCTTGCCGGGGAATGGTGGCATATGCGCCGCATCGAGCAGCAGCTTCTGCCGGTGGTGACGTCGGAAAGCGCCAGCGTCAAGGATCTGGGAATCGTCTGGCAGGAGGAGACATTTGCCCGGTCGGATGTGCTGCCGCTCTATGGCAGCTCGGAACTCATCAAGCGGGCGCCGAATAAGGCGAGCCAGTTCTTCGCCAGTTATCCCACCGGATTCGCCGTATCGCCCGTGGGCCGGCCGAGTTGCACGACGCTCATCCTGCTGGAAAAGCTCGCCGCCTCCGCCGGTCAGGCGAGGGGCCACAAGGTGGTGCTCTGCATGTCCCCGAGCTGGTTCGTGACGAAGGGGGCGAACCACGACGGCTTTGGCGGTAATTTTTCCATGATGCAAGCGAGTGAGCTCTTTTTCAGTGCACCGCTCAGCTTGCCGTTGAAGCGCAGCATCGCCGGACGCATGCTACGTTACCCGGAGGTGTTCAAGAAAAACCCGTTGCTCGCGGCGGCCGTGCCCAGCCTGGCCAGTGATCGCCCGCGGGACCGGTGGATCTACTTCGCCTGTTTGCCGCTGGGCCGCCTGCAAAACATGGTCTACCGATTGCAGGATCACTTCGAAGTGCTGGATCACCTGAAGGACGATCGGCAGATCCGCCGCCCGGTGAAACGCCAGGAATCGGCGACGGACTGGGAGGCGCTGCTGGCGGCTTCGCAAAGGAACTGGGTACCGCTGCCGGCGGATATCGATGAGCCGGACCGGACGCGCGTCTTCACCGGTGATGGAATGTTTCTCCAATCGCTGCAACATTCCTATGAATGGGGCGACATGGATCTGCTCCTGCGAGCGACACGGGAACTCGGCCTCGATCCACTGCTGCTCAGCCTGCCACTCGAGTACGGCCACTACGAGCGCATGGGCGTTTCGCGCAGCAGCATCGATGCTTACCTGTGGCGCCTGAACGAATCTGCCCGGCATTATCAAATCCCCGTGGTGGATTTCGCCGAGCTGGTCGAAGATCCCCGACTTTTTGCGGATCACAACGGGCACCCAAATGGCACCGGCTGGCTTTATATCGACCGCGCGCTGGACGATTTCTATCACGGTCGCCCGCCAGGTCATCGCCTGACCTTGCCGCGAGACCAGGAAATGCTGCCGAGCGAAACGAGCAGCCGTTAGTAATCCTCGGACTGGTCGCCTTCCGCTTCCTCGGTCAGCGCCTTGGTCAGGGACTCCTGGAACATCAGGAAGCGCTTGGTGACGAAGAGCGGGTCGCGCTGCTCGCGCGGGTCGACGAAGGCCTCGAGGAATTCCTCGATGGTCATTTCCTCGTAGTCCTCGGCATCCGTTTCCCACAAGCGATCGGCAAAGGCGACCTTGTGCGTGGCTTCGAAGCAGCAGAGCGCGAGTTCGAAGTCGAGGTCGTCAAATTCATCGCCGAAGAGTTCCACGATGTGCGTCGTGGCATCGCACTGGATCAGGTCGTCGCTGATGAAGTGCAGGATGCTGATGAACGAAGTAACGTAGTAACTCATGGCTGTGCGGAACGGCGGACGATAGGGCAGGCGGCTTACTTGGCCGGAGCGGCGGTGGCGAGGAAATCGAGGAACTTCTTGCGCGAATCCTTTACCAGCGCGGCGGGGCCGGTCATTTTGACGAAGATGTTGCCTTCCGGATCTTCGATGATGGCGCCGAGCAGGGCGTAATTTTCGTGGCTGGTGGCGGGCGGTCCACCGGCCATGCCGCCGCTGGCATAGGTGCCTTCGGCCGAGACGATCGTCACCTTCTTGCCGGCGATCTCCTCGGACTCGACCTTGGCCGCGTTTTCATTGCCGCGGAACTGGCTGACCCAACGTTGGGCATTGGCCTGGACATCGCCGCCGCTGCCGGCGCCGAAATAGAAGAAAGTCACCTCCGCGGATTCGCCCTTGGCGCCGGGGATGCTGAGCTGCGCCTTGCGCATCGGGGAACTCACCTCGACCCATGTCCAATCCGCCGGGCGCTTGAAAGTGAGGCCGCCCACCGGGAAGGTGGCGGGGTCTTCGGCGCGCAAGGAGACGGCGCCGAGGAGGCACAGAGCAAGGAGGGCGAGGCGTTTCATAGGGCAGCTTGTGTAGAGCCGGCAGGCCATGCGCGCAAGGAAAGACCCGCCCCTTATTTGACGGGCGGGGTGTTCGCACAGCGTCCGCTGGTTTCGAATTCCGTAAGGTTGACGACCGTCGTGGCCGCAATATTGTCCAGGGCGTTGCGAGTGAAAAAGGCCTGATGCCCAGTGATTAACACATTCGGGAAAGTGAGCAGCCGGGTAAAAATATCGTCGGCGATGATCTGGTCCGACAAGTCCTCGAAGAAGAGGTCGCCCTCCTCTTCATAGACATCGAGGCCGAGGTAACCGACCCGGCCGGATTTCAGCGCCTCGATGACCGCCAGGGTATCGATCAGCGCTCCGCGGCTGGTGTTGATGATCATCACGCCGTCCCGCATTTTCGACAGAGCGTCATTGCCGATGAGGTGATGGTTTTCCGGCGTGAGCGGGCAATGCAGGGAGATGATGTGGGCCGTACGGAAGAGATGATCGAGTGGCACGAACTCGACGCCCAGGGCCACGCATTCTGTATTGGGAAAAGGATCGTAGGCAATGACCTGGCAGCCGAGGCCGAGGAGAATTTTTGCAGTCGTCGCGCCGATTTTGCCGCTGCCGACGAGGCCGACGGTACGACCGTGAAAATCGAAACCCAACAGGCCATCGAGCGAGAAATTGCCCTCGCGGACGCGATTGTAGGCGCGGTGAATCTGCCGATTAAGCGTGAGCATCAGCGCCACGGTGTGCTCCGCCACCGCGAAGGGAGAATAGGCGGGCACGCGCCCCACGCCGATGCCGAGCCGGGCGGCCGTCGCGAGGTCGACATTATTGAAACCCGCGCAACGCAGGGCAATGAACCGCACGCCGAGCCTGGCCAGTTCCTCGAGAACCTCGGCGTTGACTGTGTCATTCACAAAGACGCAAATCGCCTCCGAGCCCTTGGCGAGCGCGACGGTCTCGGCGGTCAGATGCGGCTCGAGGAAACGCAGATGGTGTCTGCCCTCGTTGACCGTGAGAAAAGAGGCCTGGTCGTATTTCTTCGTGCTAAAAAAGGAAACGTTCATTGGGGGAAGTTGATAGTGGAGGGTTGATAGTTGATAGCCGCATCTAGTGGGCGGAAACGGGTGAGTATTGGGAGTTCCTTTCTGAGCTGCGCGCGACTTTGGCCGGAGACATCCGCAGTCCAAAACGCGGCTATCAACTATCCACTATCAGCCATCAACTTTCTTCCTCCCCCAGCGCAGCTTGGCGCTGGCGGAGCGCGGATTGGCCCGCAGTTCCTCGGCTCCCGGGCGCAGGACGTCCCGGGCGATTTCGGAGTAGAGGCCATCCTGCAGGCCGGTCTTGAAGGCGTGCTTCACGCGCCGGTCTTCGCCGGAATGGAAAGTGAGGATGGCGATGCGTCCGCCGGGGCGCAGACATTGCGGAAGGTGGCGCAGGAAGGTATCGAGCGCGCTGAATTCATCGTTCACCGCGATGCGCAGGGCCTGAAAGACCCGGCGGATGGTATCGGTGGGGTCGATGCGGGGGAGCGAGGCGAGCGCGCTGCGGATGACCGCAGCGAGTGCGGTGGTCGTGGTGATGGGGGTGTGGGCCTGGACGTCGAGGAGCGCGCGGGCGAGGAGCGCGGCGTTCGGTTCGTCGGCGTTTTCCGTGAGCATTTGCTCGAGCTTGGGAGCGTTGGTCGAGGCGAGCAGGCCGGAGGCGGGTTGGCCGCGCTCGGGGTTCATGCGCAAATCGAGCGGACCCTCGACCTTGAAGGTGAAGCCGCGCGATGGGTTGTCGATTTGCATCGAAGACAGGCCGAGGTCGGCGAGGACGACGTCGGCGCCTTCGGGCGCCTCGCGAGCGATCAAGGCCGGCAGGCCGGCGTAGTTCATGCGCTGCGCGGTGAAGACGTCGGGGCCGAAGCCGAGGGCACGCAGGCGTGCTTCGGTCTTGGGCAGTTCGAGCGGGTCGACATCGAGGCCGATGAGGCGTCCGCCGGGCGTGATCCGCTGCAGGATTTCCCGCGAGTGGCCGCCGTAACCGAGCGTGGCGTCGATGGCGAATTCGCCCGGCTTCGGCGCGAGGATTTCCATGATCTCGCTGACCATGATCGGCCGATGCATACCGGCGGGCGTCTTGCCGCTGGCCAGCACTTTCTCGACATCCGACGCATAGCGATCCGGTTGATGTTCCTTGTATTTCTCGTGGAAATGCCGCGGATTTTTCCCCGAGTAACGGGGGCGTCGGCGCGGCTTTTCTGGCACGGGATCGGTCATGGATGGACAGTTTAGTATCGAGCTCCAGAAGTTCGATACGGAAAGCGGGTTCATTTGCGATTGGCGCGCGGGCTGATTTTCCGCTTACGCTGGCCCATGCCCTCGCGCTTCCCCCAAGTCGCCGCTCTCCTCGCTCTCATGACCACTGCCGCCGCTCTTCGCGCCGCTGAACCGTCCTTTCCCGATCCGAAATCCCTGCCGGTGCACGTCGCGCTGCCCGACCCGCTTGTCCTGACCGATGGCCAGGCCGTGACCACGCGCGAAGCTTGGCAGGAAAAGCGTGTCCCGGAATTGCGCGCCCTCTTCCAGCACTACGAATACGGCGTTTTCCCTCCGCCCGCGAAGGTCACGGCGAAAGTCCTGCGCGAGGATAAGGCGGCGCTCGGCGGCAAGGCGACATTGCGCGAGATCGTGCTTTCGCTTTCCCAGCCGGAAGGCGCGGAGATTCATCTGCTGCTCGTCACGCCCAACGACGCGAAGAAAGCGTCGCCGGTCTTTCTCGGTCTGAATTTCAACGGTAACCACGCGCTGCTCGCTGATCCGCAAATCTTCGTGCCGGCGACCTGGAAATCGCACAAGGGACAAACGCTGGAGCAGAGCCGTGGTTCGGAGTTGGACACGTGGGCCGTGGATCAAACGATCGCGCGTGGTTACGCCCTGGCGACGTTCTGGAACAGCGAAGTCGTGCCCGATGACAAGGATGCCGCGGAAGCGATGCTGAAGAAATTTCGCCTCCTGTCGAGGGTGGCGGATCTCTACAAAAATCCCACTGGTGACGCGTCTGTCAGGATTTCCGCAAGTGATGTCGGCGAACGCGGGCCAAGTGACACCGCGACCATCGCCGCCTGGGCCTGGTGCCTGAGCCGCGCGGTGGATTATCTCGTGACCGATCCGGCGATCGATGCGAAGCGCATCGCCGTCGTCGGCCATTCGCGCAATGGCAAGACCGCGCTGCTCGCCGCGGCGTTTGACGATCGCATCGCGCTCGCCGTCCCGAGCCAGGCGGGCTGCGGCGGCTCGGCGCCGTGCCGAGTCTCCGAGGAATTAGCGAAGGAAGGCCCCAATGGCCGCCCGACGGTCGAGACCGTGCGGCAGATCAACAAATCCTTCCCGCACTGGTTCTGCGGCAACTTCAAGGCTTTCAACGACGAACCCGCGCGTCTGCCTTTCGATCAGCACGAACTAATCGCCCTCTGCGCTCCGCGCCCGGTGCTGCTCTCCTGCGCGACGGAAGATGTGTGGGCCAATCCGTCCGGACAGTTCGAGATGCTGCGCGCCGCCGATCCGGTCTACAAGTTGGTTGCCGGCGATGGCCTTGGCGCGACGGAGATGCCTGCGGTCAGTACGCCGCTCCCGAGTCGCTTGGGATATTACATCCGCCCGGGGAAGCATTCGATGACGCGGTCGGATTGGGCGGTGTGGCTGGACTATGCGGACAAATGGCTTCGGCGGTGAGGGGCGGATGAGTTGAGAGTTGAGAGCCGTCGCTTGGTTTGCTGGGGGCTGGTGAGCCATGGTGCCCGCACCTCGAGTCGCGTGATTTGGCGCGGCAGCGTCTTGGAGTGCGGCGTTGCATCCGCCGCTTTGGGAGCCGGTCCTCGAAAAGCGGCGGGTGCAACGCCGCACTCCAAGAACGCAAGCGTCCGTGGTTCGCTTTCACTTGAGCGCTATCCCCCCAAAAAGAAGAAAGCCGGTTTTCGTCTGCCTCTAGGCAGGCCGAAAACCGGCTCTCAACAATCAACTCTCAACCAGCCTTACTTCACTTCCGGATTCGGCGTGGCGCTGCCTTCGGCGAGGCCGAGCGCCCACTTGATGCCGCCCAGGATGTGCGCCTGGTACTGCTTGCTGATTTCCGGCGTGTTGACGCGGCCCTTGAGGTTCGGATCGTCGCTCCACAGGTCTTCGCGGTGGCCGAGCGAGGTGTAGAAGACGCGGCCTTTGCCAGCCATCTTGCACCAGGAGACGGGGAAGAAGACTTGCAGCGAGGTTTCGTTCGGATCATGGCGCATGAACCACAGCATGTGCACCTTCGAGCGGTCCTGGCTCTTGATGTGATACATCTCTTCCTGCTTGATGTTCCAGGTCTCGCCGATGCCGGCGTTGGCCGGATGCGCCTTGTCGGCCGCGATGAGATCGGCGGGCACCTGGGCATGATGCGTTTCAAATTCGCCGCCGAGCATGTTGATGTAGCCAGGGAAGTGGTGGAAGGTATCGCTGCCGCTGTGCATCGCGGCGAAGGCGTGGCCCTCTTCGATCCACTTGATGAAGCCATCCTTGTCGGGCAGCGGGAGGTCGCCGGTGGTGTTGGCGAAGATGACCATGTCGATCTTGTTCGCGGCGAGATTGGCCGGGCTGACCTTCTCGAGGTTCTTGCTCATGGCCGCATCGAATTCCGCCTGCTTCGCCTTCACGTCCTTCTCGAAATCCGGCGTCCACTTGGCCATCTCGGCTTCGTACTTCTTCATATCCGCGTCGTGCTTGGCCTTGGCCTTTTCATCGGCATTCGCCGCGAGATCCTTCGGCTTGTTTGGCTTGCGCGGGACTTGGACGTCCGGTTGGCGCGCGAAATCCACTACGGTGTAGACCTTGGATTCTTCGCCGAGCTTTTTCAGCGTTTCTTCTGCGTAGGGAATCGAGCTATGGCGGAAGCCGGTGGTCGTGGTCACGACGAGCACGCGCTTGGCTTCCGCGGCGAAGGAGGAGAACGCCGGACTCGCGGCCAGCGCGAGCACGAAGAGGAGACGGAGGGTTTTTTTCATAGAGAGTGGGGTGGTGGGAATGGAAAACGGAACGAAGGGTCGCTACGCCTAAGCCATTACCCGCACTGGTGACAAGGCTTAGACTTGTCTTGGGAGATTCGAGATGGGCAGGGTGAGGCGATGCAGATTGTCCCGTGCCGCCAGTGCCAAGCTCCCGTCGATGCCGAATGGCCCACCTGCCCGGCGTGTGGCGCGATCCAGCCTGGCCTCGCGGAGATCGAGCCGAAAGGTTACGAGTGGGAGAGCAAGGGGCAATGGATCGGCCTCCCGCTGGTCCACATCGCTTTTGGTTATGATTCGAAGGGACAGGCCCGGACTGCGCGCGGTATCGTGGCGATCGGGCAACGAGCCATCGGCGGCGTGGCGATCGGCATCATCGCCGGCGGGTTTGTCTCGATTGGGTTGATGTCCGCGGGCGTCTTTTCGCTCGGCGTAGTGAGCATCGGCGCGATCATCGCCGGGGGCGTGAATGCCTTCGGTGCGCTCTCGATCGGCGTGGTCGCCGTGGGTTACAAAGTCGGCGGCGTGGCGACGTTTGGGTCGAAGGTGATGTTCTCGGCGATGAAGTGACGGGAAATTGGTAATCAGCATCCCGTTTTCGAGAGCGCCGCACTGCCGATTACTGATTACCGATTGCAGCCCCTCAGCCGCGCGCGGCGTTCTTTCTTCGAGAGATGCCGCATCTGCTCCACGTCGGCGTAGAAGGCGTGCAGGTTGCCGTGTTCCTCGGCCATGAGGCGCTCGAAGCCGGGGACGAGATCGTAGTAGGTGGACACGGTATTGAGCCGCGCGTTGTTCCAGGGCTTGGTGAAGGCGCGATCGTAAAGCGAGAAACCCGGGTGCTGACTGCGAATCCCGAGATACCCGGTGTGCAGCTCTGCGAGGAGTGCAGCTTTGCGCGCGCGCATTTGCGCCGGGGAGAGATCATGGCGGGCGTAGAGCCGGCGCAATTTCTCCCGCGTCGCGAGGAGCAGGGCGACGACCTCCCGGTCATTGGCCAGTGATGTCTCGTAGCGCGCGAGTTCAGCGCGATCGCCCTTCGCCGCCAGCCAGCGGCGGACCGCCATTTCGGCATTCGCCGTGGCAAAGGCTTCGTTGAAATCGCTGTCGCCCGGGAGGAAAAGTTTTACGTGAGTCAGTTCGTGGAAGATCACCTCGGCAAGCTCAGCGTCGGTGCGCTGGAAAAAAGTGTTCAGCACCGGATCGTGAAAGACGCCGAGTGTCGAATACGCCTCGACGCCCCCGGCATAGACTTCCAGTTCCTGGGCCTTGAGCCGATCAGCCTCCGCGTGAGCCGCCGCTTTGGAAAAGTAACCGCGATACTCCAGGCGACCGACGAATGGATACCACCACGTCTTGCCCTCGACGGAAAACTGCGGCGCGGCGAAGAGCACCCACGAGACGTAGCGCCGCCCGAGATCGGTGTAGCGGGTGTATTGATGATTGGCCGGCAGCTCGAGCTGCGTGCCTGCGAAGTGGCGGGCATCCTCCACCACGGTGAGCTTGCGCTTCACGCGCGCCGGCACGCGTTCATCGGCCATCACCTTCGCAATCGGCCGCGCCTTGCGCAGGATCTCCGCCTGTCCATCGATGGCTTGGGAGTAATATCCGACGGTGCTGCAGCCCGAGGCTGCGAGCGCAGCGAGACCGGCGGCAAAGGCGGCCAGGAGCCGCGGCATTCTGTCTGCCCGCATCAAACCTCGAAACACCCCGCTGCTAGGGATTGGCGGCGGCGGGAGTGGACTGTTTCTTGTGGCGCTCTGCCCGGATCTGCTTCCATTGTTGCAATTGCTGCGGGGTCAGGAGGGGTTTGATTTGCTGAAACGAGGCGACGAAAATTTGCCGGATGTTCTTCCGCTTTTGCGCCGCGGGCAAGGCTGTGTTGGCGCGCAACGCTTTCGCATCCGCGGCCGCTTTTTCCATGATAGGCTTGATCTTTGCGACCTGCGCCGGAGTCAACGCGAGTTCCTTTTTGAGCTTCTGAAAGCGCCGCTCGCCCGCATGCTTTCCCTTGCCCTTCAGGTTTGAGGGACTCGGTGTAGTCGATGGTGTGGTTGGGGCCGGTGTCGAGGATGCCGGTGGAGGCAGCGAACTGCCCGGAGGCGTGGGTGGAAGCGGATCCGTCGCGCGCGGATCGACGGCGGAAAGCTGGCCGGGCAGAAAGAGAAGAAGCGCAGTGGCGGTGGAAGCGAGAAAAACGGGCTTGTTCATGACAATGGATTCAACACCCATTCGCTTGAACGGTTTCATGTGGACGGCGGTGTTGCCAATTCCACCGTGTGACCATCGAAATCCTTGAGCACCGCGCGCCGGCCCCACTCCGAATCGCTGGGCGCACTCACAACGTTCGCACCGTGCGCCATCAGCGACATCTGGGCGGTGAAATCGCGGTGATGGAATGCGAATAGGCCAGACCCGCGAAGATGGCCAGCGTGAGCAGGGACACGAAAGTCCGGACGATTTTCGAACGAGCAAGGGCGCGGGCCACCGGAAACAGAGGATTCTCCAGAGACGAATCAAGACTATCCTGCATCGACGCCATATTCGGGCAGAGTTTGACGCCAGCCCTCTTCGAGGAAAGGAAAACGCAGAGCTGTATAAACATCTTCTGCGAGCGCAAACATGCCTGTCCGTGCATGTGTTAGACAACCGCAACCCATCGGGGGATTCGATTCCTTCTATGATGAGAGCAGATGCGACCAGAGGATCTCAAATCGATTTGCGCCGTGCCGGTGATAAATGGCTTCTTGAAGTCGATCACAAGCCGGTGATGATCACCCGGGACGGGCGCTGGCTTCGGCGGTTTACCGCCCGAATACGACACGCCCTGTCCGCCGGATGGCGGAAGTAGCCGATGTAAACGCCCAGCTCCGCCGGGACGTGGCGGACGTGTGTTCGAAAGCGAAAATGCGGCTTGAGCATTACCCACATTTCCCCGGCGTGCGTCGCCTTGAAAAATGAGGCGTGGCCAACGGCTTCCCTGGGAGGGGCGACTTTCCTGTCGCCCTGCGTCGCGAAGCGACGCCCAGAAAATGGCGCTCCGCGCGTTGGTTCGGTCAGCGACTGGAAAGTCGCCGCTCCCAGGCACGCCATCTTTAAGCAGTGCCCACCCGGCGTGCAAAGATGTGGGTAATGCTTTGGATGCGGGGGCGTACTCCCCGGAGTTTTTTTCCGCGCGATGGGCGTCCGGCGACGCGCCTAGTTGAAGTGCTCCTCGCCCGCTCGCCGTCGATCATAAGCCCGTTCACGGACTTTTTCCGCCTCCACCTGCAGGCGTAGCGCCTCCCCCAAGGCGAAAAACCGCCGGGCCGCCGGCGAGTGTGGACGCCGGGATCGGCGGGGAATTTGTAAAGGCAACTCGCGTTGACTTGCGTTCACATTCTCTGAATCGCGTGCAACGCAGTGCGCGCGGGTATTTGCGCAAATTGTGCGGGGGCGCCACACGCGCGTGCTCGGGCTGTCGCGAAGATAAAGGTATGAAATGCCATCCGACGATTCTGGGCGTGCTTCTCATTTTCGGCCTGGCATCGTCTGCGTGGTGTCATCCCACGCATGCCTCCCGCCGGCATCGGCATCACGTGCGGCGTCCCATCGTCTCGAAAAGCATGTTCGCCAGCCTGGAGGCGTCCTCCACCGAGAAAGCGGAGGCGGCCGAAGAAGCGCATTACGAGGCCGTGAAGGCCGAGGCGAAAGCCGATCCGCAGATTCGGGATTTGAAGGAAAAATCCGACTCCGCTGAGAGCGACGAAGCTGCCCGCACGGCATCCATTGCCTATTACCACGCGCTGTATCAGCGCATCCGCGACACGGACAAAGCATTGACCGAAAGAGCGAACCTGGCGGAGGAAGCCATTATTCGCCGCTTCACGCGGTAGACGTGACCAACCACGCTCTCTGCGGTCCTCCGCAGTGCTAACCCTGAGAATTTCCGCGCGCCGCGGACAACTTTTTGACCACGGATTGCAGGATTTGCCAGCGACCTTCGGTCGGCTATCTCGCTCCGTTCGGTTCACGGATTCGGAAGCCGTGGCGCTACAGATTCTTCAATCCTTGCAATCCGCGGTCCATTTTTCTGTACTAATTGACGTTTGGTTGCGTAGGTCCGCGAGGATTCTTTGAACCGCGAATGAACGCCAATCGAGGCGAATAGAGGAGGGCGTCGCCACGGTTTATTCTCGGGCGGCGATCTTCGCCGCCGGCGTGGGCGAACGGCGGCCAGCATGGCCGCCCTACAATTTTTCGGCGATCCGGTTTCGCAAAATACCTTTCCTCTGCAGTGCTAACTCTAAAATTTTCCGCGGCGTGCGTAGATTTTCAGCCCGCAAATCACGCGAATGACACGAATGAAGAAGACCTATTCGAGTGATCCGCGTGATTCGCGGGCTTACTTAAACCCTTTGGTTGCGGCATGCCGCGACGGGCCTACGGCGTCTTGTCGTCCGCGGCGAGGGTGTAGCCGAGCAGCGTGGTGGCCTTGACCACCCGGCCGAGCTGGTCGACGTGACATTCCAGCAGGGTCTGGCCATTGCTTTCCACGGTGACGAGATAGGTGTCCATCGTCCCGCCGGGCACTTCCAGCGAGGATTGCCGCGCCTTGACCTCCACCGCTGAAGCGACTCTTTTCGTTTCGATCGGCAGCATCGCGGCGTCGAAACCGACCTGTTCCAGCGCGGCCCGGGCGCCTTTTTCATCCAGCGTATAATCCTGCCGCTCGATGACTCCGTTGCTCGCCTGCAATTCGTAGTG
>Ga0068855_100005947_pt1 | contig 14876 bp, 11 predicted proteins | sample KBSCornC52_FD_66592 | JGI IMG/M metagenome (GOLD analysis project Ga0068855, IMG submission 66592) | Corn rhizosphere microbial communities from Kellogg Biological Station, Michigan, USA - KBS Corn C5-2 | ecosystem: Host-associated > Plants > Roots > Rhizosphere > Soil ...
CCGATGCGCCACGGTTCGTCGCGGCCCGCAATGAGGTCCTCGGCGGACCGCATATCATCGGAGATAAAGTGGTAAGCGCGCATCATCCCGGGTGCGGTTCCAAATTCAGGTGAAGTTCTATTTTGCGGGCGGGGCGGGCACTTCGGCCATCCGGGCGGTGGTGTCGTTGTCATATTCAAGATGGAGTGCGCGGACGATCAGCCCATGCATCCGCCAGAGGGCGATCACGTAAACCAGTTCCATGATCTGCTCGTCGCTGAAGTGATGTTTCAAGGCGGCGAAGGTCGCGTCCTCGATGAGATTGCGGCCAACCAGTTCGTCGGCCGCGGCGAGTACGGCGCGTTCGCTCGCGTCGAACTTGTCGCTGGTGGCCCAGCCCTTGATGGCGGCGAGCTTCTCCTCGGGGAGGCCGACCATGCGGGCGACCTTCATGTGCTGCGAGTATTCGAAGCGGGAGTCGCCAACGATTCCGGCGCGCAGAATAGCCAGTTCGCGAAAGCGGGCGTCGAGCGCGCGGCCCGGCTGGAGCATCCCCATCAGGGAGTCGCGCGACACAGTGAGTATTTCGGGCACGAGTGCATAGGTAGTCCAATAGTCACCCGGAGTGCCGGTGGCGGTGCCGGGCTGGGCAACCGGATCGCGATCGCCGAAGAGTTCCTGGTAGATTTTGAGGACTGCGGGTGAGGCGTCGCGTTTGCTGACCTGGCGTAATCGATTTCCCATGATGGTATTCCTCCAAGCTGTGAGTGACTAACTATAATGGATAGCGGCAGTTTGCCACGGACGGGGATGGCGCCCGGAAGACCTGACCCGAGCCCCTTCGCGGAAACGGAAGGGGGAGTTAAGCGTCAGTTGTTGCGGCCGTTGCGGCGGGCGAAGCCGCGATGGCGTTTTTTGCGCAGGCGATTCTTCTCGGAAAAATCGATCAGGTACTGCTGACAACTCGGCGCGGAGTCGCCGGTGGATCGATTGATGTAAGTGCCGTCGGACTGCATTTCCCACAGGCAGCGGTTGGGCTTGAGTTGGGCGTCGAGCACGACGCGCAATTCGCGGCGCAGCAGCGGGTCTTCGACCGGGGCGACCACTTCGACGCGGCTTTCAAGGTTGCGTGTCATGCAATCGGCCGAGCCGATGAAGTATTCCTCGGCGCCGCCGTTGCGGAAGTAGTACACGCGGCCGTGCTCGAGGAAGCGGCCGATGATGCTGACGACGCGGACGTTTTCGGACAGGCCCGGGAGGCCGGGGCGCAAGCGGCAGGTATCGCGCACAATGAGGTCGATCTTCACGCCGGCGCGGGCGGCGCGATAAAGCGCGCGCGTGATATCGACGTCCTCGAGCGCGTTCATCTTCATCTGGATGAGTCCGGGCGACGCGGGCGAGCTGACGCGGATTTCGCGATCGATGCGATCGAGGAGCGCGTTTTTGAGCACGGCTGGCGCGGGCAGAATCCTGGTGTAGTCGCGCTTCGGCCGGTAACCGCTGGTGAGATAGTTGAACAGCTCGGTCAAGTCGTGGCCGATGGCGTCGTCGCTGGTGAGCAGGCCGAAGTCGGCGTACATCCGCGCGGTGCCGGGATGGTAATTGCCGGTGCCGATGTGGGCGTAGCGGCGGATTCCGTTGTAGTCCTGGCGAATCACCAGAATGACCTTGCTGTGAGTCTTGTACCCAACCACGCCGTAGGTAACGTGGATGCCGAAATCCTCGAGTCGATTGGCGAACTGGATGTTCGCGGCTTCGTCGAAGCGGGCCTTGAGTTCGACCACCACCGCGACCTGCTTGCCGTTGCGGGCGGCGTCGCACAGGTAGCCGATAATCTTGGCGTCGTGCGAGGTGCGGTACAGCGTCATCTTGATGGCGCGGACCTTGGGGTCAACGCTGGCCTCGCGCAGGAAGCGTTCGACCGAGGTCGAGAACGATTCGTACGGATGGGCGAGCAGGATCGAGCCGGCGTCGCGCAGGATGTGGAAGATGCTGCGCTGGGCCTCGGCCTGCAGGCGCGGCTGATCGACCGGATGATGCGGCGGATCGTGGAGCGTGGGGACGTCGAGCGCCGCCAGTTCCATCAGGTCGCGAATCTGGATCATGCCGTCGGCCTCGAAGACGTCGGCGTTTTCGTCGAGGCCAAGCTCCGCGGCAAGCATCCCGCGATGGAGCGGGTCCATGCCGTGAAGGATTTCGAGGCGCACGATGGGGGCGAAGCGGCGGTCGCGCAGTTCGGTTTCGATCAGGGCGAGCAGGTCGTCGGCTTCTTCCTCGTCGCGCTCAGTGTTGGCGTTGCGGGTGACGCGAAAGAGTTCGCAGGCGGCGACGCGGATGCCGGGGAAAAGCAGGTCGAGATTGTGCGCCATCACATCTTCGAGGCGCACGAAGCGGTTGGCGGCGCCGACGCGGATGAAGCGTGGGATGCCGGAGCCGATGGGGACCTTGACGCGGGCCATCGAAGGCTCGGACTCGCGCGCATCGCGAATCGTGACGAGCAGGTTGAGCGACAGATTGGAGACGAACGGAAACGGATGCGCCGGGTCGATCGCGAGCGGCGTGACCAGCGGAAAGATGTTGCCGTAGTAATACCCGCGCACGCCGGCCTGTTCGTCGGGTGCGAGTTCTTCATAGCCGGCGACGCTGATGCCATGAGGGACGAGCGCCGCCAGCAACTCATCGACGATCTGGCGCTGCCGGTGCTGGAAGTCGCGCACTACGGCGTAACACTCGGCAATCTGCTGATGCGGTGTGCGCCCGTCAACGGTCAGTTCCTGGACGCCGGCGGCGACCTGCTGCTTGAGCCCGCCGATGCGCTTCATGAAAAATTCGTCGAGATTTGACGCGGTGATCGCAAGGAACTTGAGCCGCTCAAGCAGCGGATTGCGAATGTCCTCGGCCTGTGCGAGTACGCGACGATTGAATTGCAGCCAAGTGAGTTCGCGATTGAGAAAGAGGTCGGGCGATCTGAGACCCGGATCAATCCTGACGAGTTCACCGGCTGCGCCACGGGCGCCGGCGGACAGGACTTCGGTGCCCGCGGGAGGCTCGTCACCCATGATAGTACCGTTGGCGACAGCGGACATCGCGGGCGTCGCAGAAGGACTCGACGACGAACCGGAATCGGCTGTGGAGGGCGTGGATGCGATAGTTACAGCCAGTCCGCCGGGAGCCTGAGTGGTGCTCATATCGTCTTGGTATGTCGTCGCTATGAGGTTCGTCTAACGTGCGGTGAAAAGACCAGCATCCCCGCATCATAGCCGGACGGAGGTCAGGATGGCTACCGCCGCAGTGGCGCAATTCGATGGCCGCCGGACTCACATGGAGCGAAAGAGCGGCGAAACTTTATGCGCCCGGAGAAGAGAGCATCGGCTGGGGAGGATTAGCCGGCGAAGTGTCGATGCGCTTGCGCCATTCGTCGTCGTCGATGGCGCCGACAATAAGGGCGCAGCAATCGGAGCATAACAGCACGAGCATCGCGGGATTCGCGATATCCTTATGCAGAACGACCTCGTTGCGCGGAGCACTGGAACCGTGACGAGCCTGATCGGGATCGCGACTGGCGTCAGGCGGAGTATTGTCGTCCGCCGATGAGGGCTGATCGTGATGGTGACGAACGAGCGTGAGGCGCAGGCGTCGATGGGGTCGCGAAGCCGGGCGCTCGCAAAGCTCGCAACTGAGCCATTCAGGGGCGCGAGGCCTGGTGATGGGCGCTTGACGTTGAATCACGGCGGCGGTTCTCATAACGACGAGGCAAACCACGCGAACCTGGACGGCCTCGGAGTGGACGGGAAGAGACGCATCCGCCATGCCAATCGATTGCCGGGCATACCGCATCAACGACGGGCTAATCTCAGCTTTACGAGCGCGTAAGGGAAATCGATGGCTTGGATAGTTGCGGCGGCGCAACTTTCAACGGTGCGCAACGGACGGTTACGCGCGCGTAGATTAGCCGACCGCAAACAATCATCAACAACTGGCTTCGGCGCGGTCCCATTCGCACCCGGCTTCAATGCGCCGGTAACGCCTCCACGTGGCTAGCCGCCCACTCGCTCACCAGATCTTTCTGCTGGTTGCTCAATTCCGCCGCCGGATGAAACACGGTGTAATCCCACGGCGGCATCTCCCCGCGGTTAACCACTCGTCCGATCGCCTCGATCTCCGCGCTTCGCCGATGTTCGTCGTAGGCCGGCCAGTTCGTAAAGTTCAGGTTCTCTCGCGCCGATCCCGCAAACCAGTACGAAGGCGACATCTTCACATACCACGGGGCCGCACCCGCCTCCGAGTGGCAATCGAAGCAAGCACTGACCAGAATCTGCGCGACCTGCGGATTCGCGGTGAACGCCGTCGATCGATTCGTCGCCACTTTCATGGGGGAACGCGCAGTGTCGATTTTGTGGGAGTTGGTCGAACAGCCCGCGCTTGCGATCACTATGAGTGCAATCGTTACCGCAATAAGCCGACGCGATATTCCAGGACACGGCGCATTCCGACCGCGAGCGTCGTTCTTTGCAATGGTCGGTTGGACTCCCGTGTTCAAGGCCAGGCCCTCCCGGGTGACCGATTCACGATAGCTGCTGCCGAGCTTCGGCGAAAGCTGCGCAATTCATGACAGCAGGGTCACGGAAAAAGCGCGCCAAAGCGTGTAGCTGCGGGCAATGTCGAGGTCGAGGAGTTTCTTTCCATTCCGTTAATCGTAAAGGCGCGCGGCGCCGAAGAGGCCGACGGCCAGAAAGACGATGCCGAGGGTGATGGTCGCGAGCGATGGCCACAGCGCCGACATCGGCGGCAAATCGCGAATCATCAGATTGTTGAAGGCGAGCATCGTCCAGGTGGTGGGCAGGAACTGCGCAAACGCGCGCATCCAGGACGGCTCGAAATCGAGCGGCCACCAGCATCCGCCAATCGCAGACATCGCCATCGCGACGACGGCGCCGAACGGCATCACGGAGTCGTGAGTGCGGGCGACGCACGCGATGATGAGGCCGAAGGCGGCGGCGGCGAATGAGATAGCGGCGGCGGGTATCAGCAACATGGCAGGATTTCTGCCGAGCGAGACGCCGAACAGTGCGTATCCGATTGCGAGCAGCACGACCATCTGAAGCGTACCGACGAGAAATCGCGCTAGCAGTTTGCCGATGAGCGTGCCGGCCAAGGGGGCGCCACTGACGCGCAGACGCGCGAGGGTACCCCAATCGCGCTCGTCGATGAGGCCGAGCGAGATACCCATCAACATGCCGATGAGCAGGAAAGTGATGCCGAAGCCGGGGACGTACTGGTCGAAGGAGTTGACGTTGGTGTTAGCGCCGGAGGCCGGGCGTTCGGACCATCCGAGCGTTCCCGGAATTATGGGCAGAGCGGCCGGGGCAAGCGCGTCGAGGTCCGCGCGCAGTTGTGGGACAGGGAGCGCGGGCGGAGTCGGTGGCGGCGGTAATTTGATCGAAATCGCGCCGGTCGTTGCGGCGTCACTGGCCGCGGGGGGCGGGAGCGGCGGCGGAGCGAACGCGAGGTCGATCGGTTTGGCGAGTTCGGCGAGGGTGGCCGGCGCGGGTGGAGTTGGGAAGGCCGGGGGCGGCGGAATCGCGCCCGCGTGCGAGCCGGCGGCGGCTTTGAGCGCGGTGAACCAGCGGTCGAAATCGCGCTCGCTCGCCTGCAGCGCGACGAGATAATTGGTCACGGCGGTAATCGCGTCGCGGCGTGCGCCGAGTTGGCCGGCGATCGCCGTGCGCGCCTGCTCGACCGAGCGTTGGACAGCCGCTTGCGTCTGTATCCGCAGAGCGTCGATGGTCGCGGTCATCTGGCGGCGAATCTGAATTTGCAATTGACTCTCGGCGCTCGCCCGCGCATCGGTCAACTGCCGCTGATAGTCAGCGATGCCGTTGTGCAAGGCGTCGAGGTCGGCGGAGATGCGCGAGAGCCGGGCGCGCAAATCGGCGCTGCCGTTGGCGATGCGCGTGCGGGCCTGACTCCGGGCGGCGGCGGTGACGCGCCGGCAGAGGTCGGCGATGCGGAACTCGATGGCGGAAATCTCAAGGCGTTTGATGGGATCGACGTAGAGCACGATGCGCGCGTCGCGGCCGGCGGTGAGCGCTGCGGTGGTGCCCGCCGGAATCACGATGGCGAGTGGTGCGCGATCGCGGTCGCTGACGATGGCGCGCGCGCGATCGAGGTTTGCGGCTCGCACCACCGTGACGGCAGCCTCGTGGGCGAGGCCGTCGTTAATCGCACGGGCGACGGCACCGTGGTCGTCGTCAACCACCGGCACGGTGTAGGTATGCGCGGTCATCCGCGCGCCGTAAATATTGCCGAGTGAAAAGCCCGCCACCGCGATGATTACGATTGGCGCGAGCAGCAGCATGAACAAGCCGATGCGATCCTGCATCAGCAGCCGGAATTCGTTGAAGAAGGTGAGAGCGATCGTACGCAGCATCGATGAATTGAGTCGGCGGACTCAGTGCGAACTGCCGATCGGATCACGTAAGGCGTGACCGGTGAGTGCGATAAATGCATCGGAAAGGTTGGGGCTGTGCACGTGGAATTCGAGGACCCGGGCGCCAGCCGCGCGGGCGTGTTCGAGAATTGGCGTCACGAGGGCGAAGCTTTCGAGTTGGAGCGCGACTTTGCCATTATTGCCGGGGACGGCGACCTGGGTAATGCCGGCGAGACCATCGCACCAGGCGGCCGGAGCAGGGTCCTGGAAGGTAAGTTCCATCAAGGGCAGGCGTCCGCCGAGGGCGATCAGCTCGGCGATGGTACCCGTGGCTACAGCTTTACCGCGATCGATCAGGAGGGCACGGCTGCAGATGCGCTCGACCTCTTCCATATAATGGGTGCTGTAGATGACGGCAGCGCCGGCCTCGGCAGCCCGTCGCACGGTCTCGAGGATTTGCTCGCGCGATTGCGGATCGACGCCAACGGTCGGCTCGTCGAGCAGCAGGAGGTCGGGCCGATGAACCAGGCCGCAGGCGAGATTGAGCCGCCGCTGCATGCCGCCGGAGAGCACCGCAACCGGATCGTGGGCGCGTTCGGCGAGGCCGACCTCTTCGAGCACGCGCATACTTTCGCTGCGTGCGGTTTGGCGAGGGATGCCGTGAAGGCGGGCGAACAGCTCCAGGTTGCGAAGGCCGCTCAGCGACGGATAGAGGGCGATGGCTTGCGGCACGAAGCCGAGGCGGCGGCGCAAGGCGCGATGTTTGCGCGACGGAATGGCGCCGGCGATGCGTACGGTGCCGCTATCCGGTTCGATCAGGGTGGCGAGCATGGAGAGGGTGGTGGTCTTGCCGGCGCCGTTGGGACCGAGCAGACCGACGATCTCACCGGCGTTGACGGTAAGGCTGACCCCGTCGAGCGCGAGGCGCGAGCCGTAGCTCTTGCGCAAGCCGGTGGCTTGGAGGAGTGCGATGCCGGTGGGCACGCTCACGAGCTTGCCCGATCGGGGCCGGTCTGGCGAGGAGTGATCCCGGGCCGGAGCAAATAGCGGAGGCATTCGTCAGACGAACCCTTGCGAGATTCCCACGATGGGATTTCGGATGTCCAGTTTAGCAATTGATCGCGCCCAGGAGTGTCTAGCGAGCAGGGCCAGATGCATTAAATTTGTTCCCTACGGAACCACCTCTGCCCCATTCATATTTATTGGAACCGCGTTGACCCATTTGCAGTTGCTATAATTATCAACAATTCGTCACGAACACGCGCCTTTGATTCCCTGCGAATGGCTCATCGGCAGCCTGCGCCTGGACGTGTGGTAGCCAACAGCAGGGGCGCCATTCGCCCACGGAGTTTTTGTAGATGAGAATTTTGAGTGTCGGCAGCGCCTTTCCCGAGAACCTTTATCCGCAGGAAGTGATCACAGGCGCAATCAAACAATATTGGGGCGAGCGGCTGGAACATCCGGCGTTGCTCGACCGGCTGCATTCGCGTGCGGGCGTGAAGCAGCGTTACCTGTCCTTCCCGCTGGATAAATACGCGAGCTTCGAGACCTTCGGCGAGACCAATCGCGCGTGGCTGGAGGTGGCGGCGGAACTCGGCGAGCTGGCGATCGATGAGGCGCTTAGGCGCGCCGGCCTCGGGCGCCACGACCTGGACGCACTCTACGTCGTCTCGGTGACGGGCGTGGCCAGCCCGTCGCTCGACGCGCGGTTGATCAACCGGATGGGACTGCGGCCGGACATCAAGCGCACGCCGATCTTCGGGGTGGGTTGCGTCGGTGGTGCAATCGGGCTGACGCGCGCGGCCGATTATGTGCTGGCATATCCGAAGCAGGTCGCGGTGATTTTGTCGGTGGAGTTGTGCTCGCTGACGATCCAGCGCGACGACCTCTCGACCGTAAACATGATTTCAATGGGATTGTTCGCCGACGGCGCGGTGGCGGCAATCCTGGCAGGTGCGGAGCGCAGTTCGGCGGGCCCGGCGATCGTCGCGAATCGATCGGTCTTTTATCCCGACACCGAGCACATCATGGGCTGGGACATCTCGGAAAAGGGTTTCGCGATCGTGCTTTCGCAACAGTTGCCGGAACTGATCCAGCGGCGGCTTGGCGCCGACGTCGATGCCTTCTTGGGATCGCATGGCCTGACCCGCGGCGAGATCCAGAGTTGGGTAATCCATCCGGGCGGTCCCAAGATTCTGCAGGCGGTCGAGTTGGCGCTGGGCCTGTGCCAGGGCGAATTAGCGCTGTCGTGGGAATGCCTGTCGGAATTCGGCAACCTGTCGTCGGGATCTGTGCTCAAGGTGCTGGAGGCAGTGATGACGACGAGGCGACCGGCCCCGGACGCGCCGGGAGTAATCCTGGCGATGGGCCCGGGTTTTTGCTCAGAGATGATGCTCGTGCGTTGGTAGAGTGCGCCGGTTATCGAGGGTATTCACCCGGTGTGGTCCCCCGCAAATGCTGGCACAAGGATGGTAAGCGTCGCGCAGCAGGAACTTGCTGCGTGCGGGATGACAAGCTCCCGCACGCAACTTAATTTAATAGGACCAGAGCGGACCGGCGATCACACGCGGCGCAGGCGGCGAACGTCTTTGGCGGCGCCGATTTTCTCCAGTGCGCAGATCGTCAGATAGCCGAGGTCGGGCTGCTGCCATCCCCATCCGAGTTGGGCCGAGCCGGGACGCGCGTGATGGTTGCGGTGCCAGTTTTCACCCTGAAAGAAGTGCATGAATCCGAGCCATCGCACGTTGCGGCTCGAATCCTCACCCAGCGCCGCGGTTGGTTCGGTATGGCATATGCTGTTGACGAAGCACTGCGCGTGCAGGGCAAATACCAGCCGAATCGATCCGAGCCAGAAGAACGCCGTCCATCCGAAATAGAGTCCGCCGAAGTATGAGAGCGCCAGTATAGGAGGCTGCAAATAGGTCCAGATGCGATAGCGGGCGCTGTCGAGGTCGGGACAAAAGCGCACCGAATCCGGAACGCCGGCTTGCCACAGCCACCGCAGATGCGACCACCAGAATCCGTGGCGCGGACTGGAGATGTCGTTGTCGGTGTCGGCGCTCGCGTGATGCAGCCGATGGCCTGAGACCCAGCTAATCGGCTTGCCGGAACCGTTAAAGACCGCAAAGAAAGTGAGAATCATGAGCGCCCACGGCTTGAGCGTGAGCGCCCGATGGGCGATTGCGCGATGGTAGCAAACGGTGGTGCCAAGGCCACCGATCCACGCGAGCACGATCGCGCCGAGCAATATCGGCCATCCGGGTAAAGGAAAGAGGATCAATCCGATCAACGCGGTGACGTGAATCAGAATGATCCAGGGAAGGATGACAGCATCCTCCCTGGTCATTCGCCACCACGGCCATTCCCACGGACGCTCCGCGATACGGGCGCAGTTCTCTGCGGCGATCAAGGTTTAGCGTCCTTGATTTGGCGAGTGGGAAACAGAATCGCTTTACAAGTGTAAGGGGGCCCGCTTACGCACAGCCGGACTACCAGCGGCTGCCACCGCGGTTGCCGCCGCCACCGCCACCGCCGCGGTTTCCACCACCGCCGCCGCCGCGATTGCCGCCGCCACCGCCCGCTTCACGGGGCCGCGCCTCATTGACCTTGATATTACGGCCCTTGAGTTCGGTCTCGTTGAATTGTTCGATCGCGCGGGCCGCATCGGCTGAATCGGCCATCTCGACAAATCCGAAGCCTTTGGATTGGCCCGAGAACTTATCGGTGATGACGGCGACGCTTTCGACTGCGCCGGCCTGGGAGAACAACGCCTCGAGGTCGGCGTTGGTGACGGAGTAGGCAAGATTGCCTACGTAGAGCTTACTGGCCAATTGTTTGGCCTCCTGAAATATTTGCGAGGAAGCAGCAGACAGAAAGCCAATGCAGGCTTAAAGGGGAGATGCGTCCTAGCGTGGGTACAAGGTAACCCTAGCCCGGCTCATTGTAAAGTGACCAACGGTGGATCTAGCAAGCGGGACGCTCGCGATGGCGAATATCGCGGCCTTCGACCATGAAGACCACCGATTCCGCGACGTTGGTCGCATGGTCGGCAATTTTCTCGAGCGATCGCGAGACGAACACCAGGGTGGTGCCGTGGCCGATTTCGGCCGGCTCTTCGACCATCGCGTTGAGCAAGTCGTTGAGCACGCGATGATGCAGGGCGTCGATTTCGTCGTCGGTTTCGATCACGCTTTTGGCAAGCGTAGCGTCGCCATGCTCGAAAGCACTGAGGCTGTTTTTGACCATCGCGCACGCCATCGTGGCCATCCGCTCAATCTCGCTCTCGACACCGAAGGCGGTGCGGCTGAGGGTGTCGGCCGGACGCGTGCAGATATTGACCGCCTGGTCGCCGATGCGCTCGAGGTCAACGGTAATCTTGAGGCTCGCGAGGATCATCCGCAGGTCAATCGCAGCGGGCTGGTTGAGCGCGAGCACCTCCACGCAGCGGTCGTCGATTTCGCAATCGAGGCGATTGACCTCGGTGTCTCGCGCAGCGACCGCTGCGGCGCCGTCGGCGTCGCCCGCAAACAGGCATTGGACGGCGTCGCCGATTTGGTTGGAGACCAATTCGCCCATTCGCAGGAGCGTATTCCGAAGTTCGGAAAGTTCCTGCTCATAGCGGCTGTTGGTATGCTGCAAGGACGAACGCTCCGACTGGTTCCAATTCACGCCGAGCGCGCGTAAGGGGAACGGCGCGCGCCGTGCGCAAGACCGATAGATGATCGGGTGATCGAGGTGTAATGCCTTGCGGGCGATGACGCAACTGGCAGCGCGGCAGTCGCGCGGACCAGGACCAGGTGGGACAGGTGCGAAGCGCACTACTACCGGCGTTGGCCGAGGTGACGGACGGTTCTTCGAATCCGCCGCATGCACATGGGCCGCACTGGTCGAGCGCCTCGGTGTTGTGAAAAGAAGGAGCGCGACCAAGGACCGCAGCCATGCCTGAGGACGACCCACAATTTCGCGGCGGTTTATCGGAGATCGAGGCGGCCCGCCGACTGCGATCGGAGGGGTATAACGAGTTACCGCGATCGCCCAAGCGGACCCTGATCCGCATCGTCGGTGAAATCGCGAGCGAGCCGATGTTCGAACTGTTGCTGGCCGCCGCCGCAATCTATCTGGTGGTGGGCGACCTTGGCGAAGCGCTGATGCTCGGCGGGTCGGCGATCATCACGGTGGTTATCGCCGTCGTTCAGGAAACCCGCACTGAGCACGTACTCGAATCGTTGCGGGACCTCACCAGCCCGCGTGCTCTGGTGATACGCGACCAGCTCCAGAGGCGCATAGCGGGCCGCGAAGTGGCACGCGGCGATCTGATCGTGCTGGCCGAGGGCGATCGCGTTCCCGCCGACGCCCGGCTGGTCTCCAGCAACGATCTTCAAGCCGACGAGTCGCTGCTTACCGGTGAGTCGGTACCAGTGCGCAAGAGGGCGGGACGTGATTTCCCCTTGTCGGCCCGCCGCGGTGGAGACGACCTGCCGCTGGTCTTTTCCGGAACCATGATTGTGAGCGGACAGGGAATTGGCGAGGTCTACGCGACTGGCCCGGCGAGCGAGATCGGCAAAATCGGCAAGGCCCTCAGCGAGATAACGGAGGAGCCGACTCCCCTGCGGGTCGAGACCCGGCGCCTGGTGCGAGTACTTGCCGCGATTGGTATCGCACTGAGCATCCTGACCGTGGTGCTTTACGGATTGACGCGCGGCCTGTGGCTCAATGGCGTACTGGCCGGTATCACGCTGGCGATGTCGATCCTGCCGGAGGAGTTCCCGCTCGTCCTGACGATTTTTCTGGTGATGGGGGCCTGGAGAATTTCGCGGGCCCGCGTGCTGACGCGCCGATCCGCGGCGATCGAGACCTTGGGCGCCGCAACCGTTTTGTGCACCGACAAGACTGGAACGCTGACGCTCAATCAGATGTCGGTTGCCGAACTGCGCAGCGGCGATGAAATTCTGCGGGTCGGTCACGCGGCGCCCGAACGACTGGACGGGAAATTTCGACGGCTGATCGAGGCCGGCATCTTGGCCAGCGAAGTTGAGCCGTTCGATCCCATGGAGAAGGCGTTCCACGCGCTTGGCCGGCAATCGCTCGCCGTCACCGGGCATCCGCATCCGGATTGGGTTTTGTCGCATGAATATGGTTTGAGCCCGCAACTTCTCGCCATGTCTCACGTCTGGAAGCCGCACCGCGAGTCCGGCTACATAGTGGCGGCGAAGGGCGCTCCCGAAGCGATCGCCGCGATGTGTCATCTGGACCCGATGAAGCGGACCGAGTTAAACGAAGCGGTCGATCAGATGGCTGCGCAGGGCATGCGCGTGCTTGGGGTTGCCAGCGCGCGATGCGAGGGGCCGCCGTGGCCCGAGTCGCAAGGCGGTTTCGCTTTTGAATTTCTGGGTCTGGCCGGTCTGGCCGATCCATTGCGGCCGACGGTTCGCGATGCGGTTCGCGAATGCCGGAGCGCGGGGATCCGGGTCGCAATGATAACCGGCGACTATCCGGCGACGGCGCGCGCAATCGCGCAGCAGGCCGGTCTGGACGTGGCGGGTGGCATACTCACGGGCGAGCAACTCGCGCCAATGAGCGACGCAGAACTGCTGGAGCGCGTCCGTACGATCGGGATCTTTGCGCGGATCATGCCGGAGCAAAAGCTGCGAATTGTGAACGCGCTCAAGGCCGGCGGTGAAATCGTCGCGATGACGGGAGACGGCGTTAACGATGCGCCATCGTTGAAAGCGGCGCATATCGGAATTGCGATGGGGGGTCGCGGCACCGACGTCGCGCGTGAAGCCGCTGCGATCGTTTTGCTGGACGACGACTTCGGCTCGATGGTGAGCGCGGTCCGGCTGGGCCGCCGGATCTACGACAATCTGCGCAAGGCGATGGGATATTTGCTCGCTGTGCACGTACCGATCGCGGGCTTGGCGCTCTTGCCGCTGTGCTTTGGCTTTCCGCTCATATTATCACCGGTGCATATCGCTTTCCTCGAGCTGATAATTGACCCGGTCTCCTCGGTGGCATTCGAGGCGGAAGTTGAAGAGGGCGACCTGATGCGCCGACCGCCGCGCAACTCCCGGCGGCCGTTGTTTTCACCGGCCCTGATCGCGTGGAGTCTTATTCAGGGCCTGTGGGTGTTTGCCGTCACGGCCAGCATCTTCGTCGTGATGGTGCGGCGGGGTCTGCCCGAGCCCGAAGTGCGCGCGCTGACCTTCGCGTCTCTGGTGGTGGGGAACTTCGCGCTGATTCTGGTGAACCGGTCTTTCACTTCGTCGGTGATCGTTGCGTTGAACCGCCCGAATGCCGCCCTCTGGCTGATCTGCGGAATTACGATGACACTGCTCGCGGCGACTTTGGCGATTGGTCCCGTCCGGCACTTGTTTCGTTTTGGCCCATTGCACGGGTCCGATGTGATGCTGGTAGCGGCCGTCGGCGCACTGACGGTGGTGTTTCTGGAATCGATTAAGGCGGTATCGAAAGCTTTACGGCTGAGCCTGATCTGAAGCGGGGCACAATCGCGATCACGCCGCCGGTAAATACCGCGGCACGGCCAGTGTCCATGTCTTGAGTTGGTCTATGCAGCCGCCAACGATACGGCGGTCACTTATCGGCGAAGGCCCACGTCTTGATCAGATGATGGGCGATAGCGATCGGCGGGGGCACGCGCAGATCCGCGACCCGCTTGCCTTCTATGAGATCACGCGCGACGCGCCGCTCGAGCCAGCGCACTTCGGCGATCTCGATCTCATCGGGCTTCGCGTCGCGGCTTTCGGCGCTGGCGAAACATCCGATCATCAGCGAGGACGGAAAGGGCCACGGTTGCGTCGCGTAATAGGTCACTTCGGCGACCTTCACCGCGGCCTCCTCCATCAGTTCGCGCCGCACCGCCTCCTCGATCGTTTCGCCGGGCTCGACAAACCCGGCCAGTGCCGAGAACATGCCGGACGGAAACTGCTTGCCGCGTCCCACCAGGCACGCATCGCCGTGGGTCGCGAGCATGATGACGACGGGATCGACGCGCGGGAAATGCTCGGCGTTACATTTGCCGCAGATGCGGCGGTAACCCGCGTCCATCATCGTGGTTGGCGAGCCGCAACGCGGGCAGAAGCCGTGCCGTTGATGCCAATCGATGAGCGCCTTGGCCTGCGCGATGATCGCGGCGTGCTCGATCGAGACAGTTTGCGCCGCGGTGCGCGCCTCGCGGAAATAGCCGAGTCCGGCGAGCGGTCCCACGTTGCCGGGCGCGGCGGCGGCCGATACGTCAAGCGCAAAGACCGCGGTGTCGCCGTCGAGGCCGAGAAAGATGCACGGTGCATCGGCGCCTGCGAGCGCATCCGCGATACCGGGCCGCAGCAGGCCGAGCTCGATCGGAACGTCCGATTTTTTCGGTTCAAGCAGAAAAGGCTCGAGACGCCATAGCGGGAGAATCAGCGAAGAGGGATCGCGCCGTTTGGACTCGATCCAATTGGGGTCGGTG
>Ga0068855_100005948_pt1 | contig 14875 bp, 10 predicted proteins | sample KBSCornC52_FD_66592 | JGI IMG/M metagenome (GOLD analysis project Ga0068855, IMG submission 66592) | Corn rhizosphere microbial communities from Kellogg Biological Station, Michigan, USA - KBS Corn C5-2 | ecosystem: Host-associated > Plants > Roots > Rhizosphere > Soil ...
GCGCCGACCGAGACGCCGCCGGAAGTGATGACGGCGTCGGCGTGTTCGCAGGCGCTGCGGAAGGCTGCCTCCATGGCGACCGGATCATCCCTGACCACGCCCATGTCGATGATGTCGCAGCCGAGGCGCGTGAGCATGCCGTACAGCGTATAGCGATTGGAGTCGTAGACACAGCCCGGGTCGAGCTGTTCACCGACTGAGCGCAATTCGTCCCCGGTCGAGAAGAAGGCCACGCGCAGGCGACGCTGCACCGGAATTTCGGCTACGCCCAGCGAGGCCAGCATGCCGATGTCGGCCGGACGCAGGATCTTGCCGGCGCGCAGGGCAATCTGACCATTGCGCAGGTCTTCACCGCGCAGGCGGCGGTTGTCGCCGCGCCGTACGCGACCAGCCGGAATGGTCACGGCGGCATCGCTCTGGTTCTCGGTAAATTCCTGCGGGATGACGGTATCGCAATCGGCCGGCATGGCGGCACCGGTCATGATGCGTACGCATTCGCCGGCAGCCACGGCGCCGTTGAACTGCTGGCCGGCATGCACGCTGCCGACGATACGCAGCGTCAGTGTCTGGTTGCCCGCGAGGTCGTCGCCGCGCAGCGCATAGCCGTCCATGGCGGAGTTGTCGTTGGCGGGCACGTCGATGGTCGAGGTGATGTCCGCGGCCAGCGTGCGGTCCAGCGCGCTGCGAATGGCGACGCGTTCAATCGACGAGATCGGCTGCACGAAATCGTGGATGATTTTTTGCGCCTGCGGCACGGTCATCGCATCCGGGTCATAGCCGGATACGCAGCTTACGATGTCGGAGAGGGAGAGTTGAGTCATTTATTCTGATTCCAGTTGGCGCAGCTCTTGCAGCGTGTTGATGTTGCTGAAGGCGGCTTCGTCGTCGAAGCGGACTTCGGCGGTGCGGATGCCGGCGAACCAGCGTTCCATTTTGCGGCCGTCCTGTTGCAGGTAGTTGGTCAGCGACGGCAGCAGGTTTTTCCTGAGCAGGCAGAACACCGGGTGACGCTGCAGGTCCGCCTGCTCGGCAGAGCCGGTGACGGCGATGGCGGCGTCGGCCTGCTGTCCGATCAATGCAGCGGCCAGCTGTGCGACCAGATCCGGCGGCAGCAATGGGGAGTCGCAAGGCGCCGCAGCCAGGTAGTCGGTGGCGCAATGCGTCAGGCCGCTGTGCAGGCCCGCCAGCGGGCCGGGAAAGTCGGGCAGGAGGTCCGGCCATATCGGCAGATTGAACGCCGCATAGTCGCTCTGGTGACGGTTGGCGTTGATCGCCAAGGTGCCGGTCTGCCCGGCCAGGCGTTCCATCACGTGCATCGCCAGCGGCTTGCCGCGAAACAACTGCAAGCCTTTGTCGACGTGGCCCATGCGGGCGCCGCGTCCGCCTGCCAGTACGAGGCCGGTAATCTGTTCGGGAGGAATTGCAGCGGCGACGGCCATGGCCATCAGCCGCCGATGTAGGACATTTCGACTTTGCGCACTTGCGGCATCGATGTCGTGGACGTGTCTTTCTGTTCGCTGCGCAGTTCGGAATAGCGGTCGCCGCGGCGGCCCCAGATGGCGGCGATGGCGGAGGAGATTTCCGCATCGCTGCGCTCGCCGCGCAACAGGCCGCGCAGGTCGTGGCCTTCGCCGGCAAACAGGCAGGTATAGATTTTCCCTTCGGTGGACAAACGCGCACGGCTGCAATCCTGGCAGAACGCCTGGGTGACGCTGGAGATGACGCCGATTTCACCGCCGCCGTCTTTATAACGCCAGCGTTGCGCGGTCTCGCCGGCATAGTTGGCGTCGATCGCTTCGAGCGGAAGTTCGGCATGAATGCGGCGGATCACTTCGCTGGACGGCACCACTTCATCCATGCGCCAGCCGTTCGAACTGCCGACGTCCATATATTCGATGAAGCGCAGAGTGAACGGCGTGTCCTTGAAGTGACGCGCCATCGCCAGGATTTCATGATCGTTGACGCCTTTCTTGACCACCATGTTGATCTTGATGGGGCCGAGGCCGACCTTGTGCGCGACATCGAGGCCGTGCAGGATCTGCGAAACCGAGACGTCGACATCGTTCATGCGCTTGAAATTGGCATCGTCCAGCGCGTCCAGCGAGACGGTGACGCGCTTGAGGCCGGCATCCTTGAGCGCCTGCGCCTTTTGCGCCAGCAGCGTGCCGTTGGTGGTCAGGGTCAGGTCGAGCTCGCGACCGTCGGGCGTGCGCAACTCGTGCAGCATGCCGATCAGGCGTTCCAGATGCTTGCGCAGCAGCGGCTCGCCGCCGGTCAGTCGGATCTTCTCGACGCCGTGGCCGACAAACAGGGTGGCCAGGCGCGTGATTTCTTCAAACGACAGCAGGGAGGAGTGCGGCAGGAAGCTGTAGTCCTTGTCGAACACCTCCTTGGGCATGCAATACACACAGCGGAAATTGCAGCGATCGGTGACTGAAATACGCAGGTCGTGCAGTGGACGCATCAAGGCATCGGCCAGGAAGCCGGTCGGCGCTTCCAGCAGCGCGGGCACGGCTGCGGAGCTGCCGTTCAAGCGTTCGTCGATGATCGGAATGATGCGGTTATTCATACTCGCTACGATAGCACGCGGTGGAAAATTCGGCAGTGTACAGAGTGGTCGGGGCGATCCCGGTACAGTGTGGAAACAGGATGATATTTACTTGCCAATTTGCAATGGTGAAAATGCACATTGTGCCGACGACAGACGAGAAAAAAGGGAGTTTTCACTCCCTTTTTTCTTTCCTGCGCGGTGCTTGCTAAGGCATCAACGACGGGTTTCGACCTGGACCAGAGGGTCAGTCGATTGCGGCGGCAATGGCTTGCGTTCACGCGGCACGCGCGGCGCAGGCACGATCTGGGCTGCGGCGGCCTGGGCTGCGCGCAGTTTTTCCGGATCGGTGCTGGCCAGGGTCAGGCCAGCCGACGACAGCATGTCGTTCAGGTCATTCCATTGCTTGCCGTTGGAGGCTGCAGGAGCAGGGGCTGCAGCGACTGGTGCCGGAGCAGGCGTCGGAGCAACAACTGCCGGAGCCGCTTCAACCGCTTGCGGCGCTGGTGCAACTACGGGCGCAGCAGGAGCCGGTTCCACGGCTGCCGGGGCAGGCGCTTCGACGGGGGCAACCGCAGCGGACGGAGCAACTTCAGCTACTGGTTCCGCGACGACCGGGGCCGGCGCTTCGACAGCGGCTACCGTTTCCTGAACAGGCGTCACAGCAACCGGTGCAGGCGCAGCTTCGGCCGGCGCTTCAATTGCCGGAGCAGCTTGCACGGCGACCGGAGCTTCAGCAGGCGCTGGAGCAGGAACTGGAGCAGCTGCTGGTGTTGCAGCAGGAGCCTTTTCGTACCATGGACGCTCATTGTCGTCAGCAGGAACAGCGACAGTTGCAGCTGGAGCGGCAACTTGCACCGACTCTTCGCCATCCGCACCTTCAGCGGATTCGCCATCGGCGTTTTCGCCGCCGTTTTCACCGTCACGATCGCGGCGATTGCGGTTGCGGCCGCCACGACGACGACGACGACGTGGTTCGCCTTCTTCGGTTGTGCCTTCGACCTGATTGCCTGCCACTTGTGCAGTTTCAGCGCCCTCGACGTCGGTCACTGCGACAGCAGCAACACCGGTCGCCAGAGCAGCTTCCAACGGCAATCCATCTTCCGCTTTCGGCAAGTCCTTGCGCTCTTCGCGTGGTGGACGCGGCGTGCGCGGTGGACGTGGTTCACGTGCTTCGCTGCCTTCGCGCGGCTCGCGGTTTTCGCGTGGTTCGCGGCCTTCCTTCGGCTCACGCGGTTCACGGCCTTCGCGCGGCTGGCGTGGTTCACGCGGTTCGCGCGGCTCTCGATCGTTGCGGCCTTCTGCGCCTTCACGTGGCTCACGTGGTTCGCGGGCTTCCTTCGGTTCACGCGGTGGGCGCGGCGGACGGGCCGGCTTGCCTTCGTATTCCTGCTTGCCGGATTCGTCGCGGGCGGCTTTCTCAGGTGCCGCGCCGTCGCGCTCTTCGCGCTCGTTGCGGTTGCGGCCGTTGCGATTGCGACCGTTACGGTTGCGGCTGTTGCGGTCGGCGTGGTCGCGTTTTTGCGGGCTCTTGGTGTCGGCTGGTGTGGCGACAGGCGTTGCTTCTACCGGCTTGGTGCGGAAGAAGCTCCAGATCTTGCTGAAGAAGCCCGATTCCGGCGCCAGCGTTGGTGGCTGTTCCACCGGTGCCGCCACCTTGCGTTCGACGATAGGAGCAGGCTGGTCAGGGGTGATGCCCTTGACGACGGCTTCCTGGCGCGGCTTGACGTCTTCCTTCTGGCGCTTGCTGTAACCGATGTCGGTTTCGGCTTGTTCGGCCATGGCGTAGCTGGCTTGGGCGTCGTCCAGGCGCGGATCGTCGTGCTTGATGCGCTCGAGCTTGTAGTGCGGGGTTTCCAGATGCTTGTTCGGGATCATGATGACCGTCACGCGATGGCGTGTTTCGATCTTCAGGATTTCGCCGCGCTTTTCGTTCAGCAGGAAAGCGGCGACGTCGACCGGCGCCTGCACATGGATGGCGGCCGAGTTTTCCTTCATTGCCTCTTCCTGGATGATGCGCAGGACTTGCAATGCGGACGATTCGGTATCGCGGATGTGGCCGGTGCCGTTGCAGCGCGGGCAGGTCACGTGGCTGCCTTCGGACAGCGACGGACGCAGGCGCTGGCGCGACAATTCCATCAGGCCGAAGCGCGAGATCTTGCCCATCTGGACGCGGGCACGGTCGTGGTGCAGGGCGTCTTTCAGGCGGGATTCGACTTCACGCTGGTTCTTGGCGTTTTCCATGTCGATGAAGTCGATGACGATCAGGCCGCCCAGATCGCGCAAGCGCAATTGGCGGGCCACTTCGTCGGCGGCTTCAAGGTTGGTGTAGAACGCGGTGGTTTCGATGTCGCTGCCGCGGGTGGCGCGCGCCGAGTTGACGTCGACGGAGACCAGGGCTTCGGTGTGGTCGATCACGATGGCGCCGCCGGAAGGCAACGGCACGGTGCGCGAGTACGCGGTTTCGATCTGGTGTTCGATCTGGAAGCGCGAGAACAGCGGCACGTCGTCGTGGTAGCGCTTGACGCGGTGGACCATGTCCGGCATCACGTGCGCCATGAACTGCTGGGCTTGTTCGTGGATGTCGTCGGTGTCGATCAGGATTTCGCCGATGTCAGGCTGGAAATAGTCGCGGATCGCGCGGATCACCAGCGAGGATTCCTGATAAATCAGGAACGCGCCGGAACCGGACTGGCCGGCGCCTTCGATGGCGCGCCAGAGTTGCATCAGGTAGTTCAGATCCCACTGCAGTTCGTCGACGTTGCGGCCGATGCCTGCGGTGCGGGCGATGACGGACATGCCGTTGGGCAGGTCCAGCTTGTCCATGGTTTCGCGCAGTTCCTGGCGATCTTCGCCTTCGACACGGCGCGATACGCCGCCGCCGCGCGGGTTGTTCGGCATCAGGACCAGGTAACGGCCGGCCAGGGAGATGAACGAGGTCAGGGCTGCGCCCTTGTTGCCGCGTTCTTCCTTCTCAACCTGGACGATGATTTCCTGGCCTTCGCGCAGGGCTTCCTTGATGGAAGCGTTGCGGACGTCGATGCCTTCCTTGAAATAGGTGCGGGCAACTTCCTTGAATGGCAGGAAGCCGTGGCGCTCTTCGCCGTAATTGACAAAGCAGGCTTCGAGCGATGGCTCGATGCGGGTGATGACGCCTTTGTAAATGTTGGATTTACGCTGTTCGCGTCCGGTGGCTTCGATATCGATGTCGATCAGCTTTTGACCGTCAACGATGGCTACGCGCAATTCTTCCTGCTGCGTAGCATTGAACAACATACGTTTCATGTTTCACTCCGTGGCACTGAGGCCGCTTTATTGACGCACGATGAATGCATCAAAAGTACAAGGATGTACGCGAGAACGAAGTGATTGGGGGAGGGAATTGCCTTAGTGTGTGGAGCGCGCCAGGGTGGCGGCACTCATGCACAACGGGGCGCGGATGCGGTGAACCGGGAAGCCGAGCAGCTCCGTATCCACGCGCGCCGTTCCGCATGGAGCGGTCACGGCAGCTGTGGACGGTAAGCTATATGTTTGAGCCAAACGAAGCATTATTCTAAAAGTTGGCAAATCGGCGAATCGGGTTCACTTGCATCAACCGGCAAGCACTTCGTTTTTCAACTGAAGGTCTTGCCAGACTTTATCCTGATAATCCAAGCACATCTGTTCAACATCCAAGTGCGTTATCCGATTGCAACTGCGGTGCAAACTGGACTCGCGCAGGGATGATGCGTACACGTTTTTAAGGAACCGTCCAATCGCGCGGAGAAATGTCGCGTCCACAATGTCTTCGTAGGGTGTACGAGGCTTGCCGACAGGACCCTGTCGCCGCATGCTGCGATTTTTAGTGGTTCCCCCCATCAAATTTGCAAATTAGCGAGGCTGATGAAGACGCCTCTGTGTAGAATGGTCTTTTTTATTCTTACACTGACACCGGTTTTCTGACCAGCGTCGAGCGATTATATATTCAAAATGAAGGACTTAGCGAGATTTTCTGGGAAGACGCCTGAAAAGCCTGAATCACCCGCGTCGACCCAATCTGCACCTGCTTCGCCGCAAGTCCAGCTGCTCACGATTTCGGAAGAGGAAGCCGGTCAGCGCATCGACAATTTCCTCTTGCGCGTCTGCAAAGGCGTGCCAAAAAGCCATATTTACCGTGTCCTGCGTTCCGGCGAAGTACGTGTCAACAAAGGCCGTATCGACCAGACTTATCGTCTGCAAGACGGGGATATCCTGCGCGTGCCGCCGATCCGCATTGCCGAAAAGGCATCTGCTGCTGTGGCCCCCGGCGCCGAATTCAAGATATTGCTCGAAGACAATCATCTGCTGATCATCGACAAGCCGGCCGGCGTGGCCGTGCATGGCGGTTCCGGCGTCAGCTACGGTGTCATCGAGCAACTGCGGGCCTCGCGTCCGGACGCCAAATTTCTGGAGCTGGTGCACCGGCTCGACCGCGACACCTCGGGTGTTTTGTTGCTGGCCAAGAAACGTTCGGCGCTGACCAACCTGCATGAGCAGATGCGCGACGGCGTGACGGACAAACGCTACCTGACGCTGATTCACGGCGACTGGAAGAACGCCCGCCAGCACATCAAGTTGCCGCTGCACAAGTACAGCACAGCCGAAGGTGAGCGTCGCGTGCGGGTGCAGGAGGACGGCCAGGCGTCGCACACGGTGTTTTCCCTGATCCGGCGCTATGGCGAATTCGCTTTGCTGGAAGCGGAACTGAAAACCGGTCGCACCCATCAGATACGCGTGCATTTGTCGGCCAGCGGTTTTCCCATCGTGGGCGACGACAAATACGGCGACTTCCCCCTGAACAAGGCCTTGCAGAAAGCCGATGGCGAGCGGATCGCGTTCAAGCGCATGTTCCTGCACGCGCACCAGATCAGTTTTACGCATCCCGATAGCGGCAAAACAGTGACCCTGAAGGCCGGTTTGCCGCCCGAATGCCAGCGCTTCCTCAAGAGCCTGGAAGGCCTTGATGCGGCGTCCGCAGTTTGATCGGACCGCGGGCTGGCACACGATTTTTGAATATGTTGAAAAGTGAAACATGGCAAGAAAGCAATTTGACCTGATCGTCTTCGATTGGGATGGCACGTTGATGGACAGCACCTCGACGATCGTACGTTGCATCCAGGCCGCCGCGCGCGATCTGGGCCTGCCGATTCCCGACAAGAGCGCTGCTTCCTACGTGATCGGGCTGGGCCTGCAGGACGCGATGCAGGCGGCGATTCCGGACGTTGATCCGAAATACTATCCGCGCATCGTTGAGCGCTATCGTCACCACTATCTGGGCCAGGACAAAGACCTGAGCCTGTTCGACGGCGTGCGCGAAATGCTCGACGACCTCGGCCAGCAAGGCTATTTCCTTGCAGTCGCAACCGGCAAGAGCCGCGTCGGCCTCAACCGTGCGCTCAACAGCACCAGGTTGCTGTCGGTGTTCGACGCCACGCGCTGCGCCGACGAGACGTTTTCCAAGCCGCATCCGGCCATGTTGCAGGAACTCACACGTGAACTCGGCCAGGAAATGGGCCGCACGCTAATGATCGGCGACACCACCCACGATTTGCAGATGGCGCTTAATGCAGGTGCAGCCGGGGTTGCGGTAGAATTCGGCGCGCATCCGGTGGAACAGTTGCAGGCGCTCAATCCGCTGTATTCTGCCGGTTCCATCAAAGTGCTGCACCAATGGCTCAATGACAACGCTTAGGAAACACGGCTATGGAAGAAGTGTTGATCCCGGTATGCGCCTCTGCTGAGATCGAGGAGGGCGGCAAAGGCCGCCGCTTCGCGGTATCGGTGCACGGCGACGACGCCACCGGCTTCGTGGTGCGCTACGGCGGCGCCGTCTACGGCTACCTGAACCGCTGCGCCCACGTGCCGATCGAACTGGACTGGTCCGAAGGTGAGTTCTTCGAATCCAGCGGCCTGTATCTCATGTGCGCAACACATGGCGCGGTGTATGCGCCCGATACCGGCAAATGCGAAGGCGGTCCCTGTACCGGCGCGCGTTTGCGTAAGATCATGGTGTTTGAAAAAGACGGCGCCATCTTCTGGGCGCCCGATGATTATGTAAGGCCCGCGCTGGCATAAGCCATGCGGGAACCCCGGCAGCCCTCGCCAGCAGTGCATAAGCTGGCATCGGCAGGCTGCCGTTCCGAGTGACGATATGAGCAATAACGAATTTGAGAATCCTGAAGCGCAGCCACCCAAACCGGCTGAGCCGGTGCCGCCTACCTCCGGTGCAACCGTGACCGCAGCTGCGGAAGAAAAGAAGGGCGGCTGGGAGCGCGACGTGCTGGAAAAGCTTGCGCTGTTCGCCGTCAAGGAACAGCGCGCGCGTCGTCGCTGGAGCATCTTCTTCAAGATCGCCGGCCTGGCTGTGTTCGTGTTCGTGGTCTGGAGCGCCTTCAACTACACCAAGTCGGAAGCGGAGCCGGTTGGCACCCATACCGCGCTGGTCGAAATCTCCGGCACCATCGAAGCCGAAGGTCGCGGTTCGGCCGCAGCCGTGATCCCGGCGCTGGACAAGGCATTCGCCGCCGACGATTCGATGGGCGTGATCCTCAAGATCAACAGCCCCGGCGGCAGCCCGGTCCAGGCCGGCATGATCAACGATGAAATCGTGCGCCTGCGCAAGGAGTATCCGAAGAAGCCGCTGTATGTCGTGGTGGAGGAAATGTGCGCATCCGGCGGTTATTACATCGCTGCGGCGGCCGACAAGATTTATGTCAACAAGGCCAGCATCGTCGGCTCCATCGGTGTGCTGATGGATGGTTTCGGCTTCACCGGCCTGATGGACAAGGTCGGCGTCGAGCGCCGCCTGCTGACGGCGGGCGAGAACAAAGGCTTCCTCGATCCGTTCAGCGCGCAGAATCCGAAGCAGAAGGAATACGCGCAGCAGATGCTCAACGAAATCCATCAGCAATTCATCGACGTGGTCCGCAAGGGCCGCGGCCAACGCCTGAAGGAAACGCCGGAGACTTTCTCCGGCCTGTTCTGGACCGGTTCGAAGGCGGTTGAGATGGGCCTGGCCGACGGCTTCGGCACCGTCGACAGCGTGGCGCGCGACGTCATCAAGGCGGAAGACCTGGTTGACTACACCCAGACCGAAGGCTTGCCTGAGCGCGTGCTGAAGAAGTTTGGCGTGGCGGTCGGCAGCGGCGTCGCCAAATCGATGGTGGGCAGCAACGGATTGCAACTGCGCTGATTCTGCAGTTCACGTAAAACAGCCGGCGGAGATGATCGCATCTCCGCCGGCTGTTTTTATTTCAGTACGAGGATTTATTCGGCCAGCAACAGGAACACCGTCGGTTTCTTGTGAAAGTCTGGTGTCTTGCCGGCGCCAAGTTCGCTTTTCCATTTGGCCGCAGTTTGGGTGCGGATTGCCTCCGTCGCCAAGGTCAGGTCGGTCGCCACGCTGATCAGCGTATTGCCGTTGCAGGCAGTTGCCAAGGCTTCCAGCATCGCGCCGTTGCGATAAGGCGTTTCGATCAGTAATTGCGTCTGCTTTTCCTGGCGCGAGCGATCTTCCAATTGCTTGATGCGTTTGGCGCGTTGCGCGGCATCGGTCGGCAGGTAGCCGTTGAAGGCGAAACTCTGGCCGTTGAGGCCGCTGCTCATGACCGCCAGCAACAGCGACGACGGTCCCACCAGCGGGCGTACCTGAATGCCGTGCTGATGCGCCAAACGCACCAGGTTGGCGCCGGGATCGGCCACTGCAGGCACGCCTGCTTCGGAGATCAGCCCGGCGTCCTGGCCGGCCAGCAGCGGCGCCAGCAAGGCCGGCAGCGATGCGGCTTCGGTGTTGACGTTGAGTTCGGCGATGCGGATTTCCTGCAAGGGTTTGGCCAGCGGATGGTGTGCATTGACCAGCTTGAGGAAGGCGCGCGTGGTCTTGGCGTTTTCCGCGATGAAATACTCGAGACGCGCAGCCAGCGCCTGCACCTCGGTCGGCAGGATGGACGCGAGCACATTGCTGTCCGCCACATCGGCGGGGCCCAGCGTATTGGGCACAAGATAAAGAATACCGGGCATGTCTAAGTCGTTAAAATAAGGGCTGGCGCTATTAGACCTGATTTCACCGCTGCCTGCGAGCTTTCGCCGGGTTTGCCGGGCAAGTCTTATACGGTTGTCATGAAACTGTCATGCTAGGCAACTATTGTGTCGGTTCGGCAGCAGCAGAAATTGGCTAAATAATTTCCGCCAGGCCCCAAACACCGAAAGGGAATGAATGTTTGCAGCAGTAGATCTTGGTTCCAACAGCTTTCGCCTGCATATCGGCAAGCATGAAGGCGACACCATACGTGTCGTCAAAAGCGCGCGCGACCCGATTCGCCTGGCGGCCGGTCTGGACAAGAACGGCAAGCTGACGCCGCAGGCAATTGCCGGCGCGGTCGAATCGCTGGCCCGCTTCCGCACCATCCTGCGCGACTACCAGCTTGACGCCGTGCGCGTGGTCGCGACCAATACCTTGCGCGTGGCCAAGAACGCGCATGAATTCCTGCCCGACGCCGAACGCGCGATCGGCTACCCGGTGGAAATCATTTCCGGCGAAGAAGAAGGTCGTTTGATCTACATGGGCGTCGCCGGCGCACTGGCCTTGCCTGACGAAGATCGCCTGGTGATCGACATCGGCGGCGGTTCGACCGAAGTCATTCTCGGCCATGGCAGCGACGTGCGCCGGGTCGAGTCCTTCGGCATCGGCACCGTCAACCAGAGTCAGGCATTTTTCGGCGATGGCTACATCAATGAAGCCGCGTTCGAGCGTGCCATCTTGTCCGCGCGTTCGCATGTGGAAGACGCCGTGGTGCCGTTCGGCGCCCAGCATCGCAGCAAGGTCTACGGCTCGTCCGGCACCATGCGCGCGATCGCCGACACGATCGCCAAGAACGGCATGGGCGACGGCAGGGTCACGCCCGAGAGCGTGGAGGAGCTGAAGCAGCGCCTGATCGCCTTCGGCCACGTCGACCATATCGAACTGGCCGGCATGAAGCCCGACCGCGCCGCCGTCATCATGGGCGGTCTGGCGGTGCTGATCGGCCTGATGCAAGAACTGAATGTATCGGTCATCTCCCCGGTTGAAGCCGGCCTGCGCATGGGCGTGATGTGGGACTTGCAATTGCGCGCCACCCAGCGCGATCGTCGGGAGCAATCGGTGGACGATTTCAGCCGGCGCTTCCATATCGACGAATTGCGTGCGCGCCAAGTGGCCGAGACCGCGCTCGGCTTCTTCCAGATGCTCAAGCCCGGCAACGAAGCTTATGCCAAGTATCTGAACTGGAGCGCCTTGCTGCACGAAGCCGGCCTGATCGTGTCGCAGAGCAGCTACCACAAGCATTCGTCCTACCTGATCGCCAACGCCGATCTGCCCGGCTTCACGACACGCGAGCAACGGGTGATGAGCACGCTGATCCTCGGTCAGAAGGGCAACCTGCGCAAGATCGGCGAAGTGGTGTCCGATCCTGATTTCGCCAAGGCGGTGCTGGCGCTGCGACTGGCGGTGATGTTCATGCACGCGCACATCACGCTCGATCTCGACGACGTCCGCCTCAAGATGAAGAGCCGCATCGATATCGACATCAAGCGCGACTGGCTGCGCGATCACCCAACCGTGTCGTACTGGATGCAGAAAGAGCAGGAGTGGTGGAGCGGCATCGGTGTGGATTTCTCGATCCGCGTGAATGCCTGAAGCAGGCGTGCTCGCATCGCAATAAAAAAATCCCCGCACCTGGCGGGGATTTTTTTATTGCTGCAGCAGAGCTTCAGTCAATTCAGTCAAGCTTGGCGGCATGCTCGCGCGTGGCGTGGAAGGTGACTTCCGGCCAGCGCTCCTGGGTCAGGCGCAGGTTCACGCCCGAGCTCGCCAGGTAGGCCAGGTTGCCGGCCGCATCGTACGCGAGATTGAAACCTGCGGACGATTTCTCGAAATCAGCCATCTTCTTCTTGTCGTCGCAAGTGACCCAACGCGCGCTGCTGATGCTGGTGCCCTCGAACACGGCGTCGACACCATATTCGTTCAACAAGCGGCTCGCCACCACTTCAAACTGCAGCACGCCGACCGCGCCGAGGATCAGGTCGCCGTTGTTGGTCGGCTTGAAAACCTGTACCGCGCCTTCTTCACCGAGTTGTTGCAGGCCCTTGTGCAGCTGTTTGATCTTGAGCGGATTGCGGATGCGCGCAACGCGGAAGAAGTCCGGCGCGAAGTAAGGAATGCCCGTGAACTGCAGCAGCTCGCCTTCAGAGAAACTGTCGCCGATCTGCATGTTGCCGTGGTTGGGCAGCCCGATGATGTCGCCGGCGTAGGCTTCTTCCACCTGCTCGCGGCTGGACGCCATGAAGGTGACGACCGACGATACCTTGATCTCGCGATTCAGGCGCAGGTGCTTGAGCTTCATGCCGCGTTCGAAGCGGCCCGAGCACACGCGCAGGAAAGCGATACGGTCGCGGTGGGCCGGGTCCATGTTGGCCTGGATCTTGAAGACGAAGCCGGAGAACGGCGCTTCCTTCGGTTCGACGCTGCGCACGGTGGCGTCGCGGCTGCCTGGCGCAGGGGCCCAGTCGAGCAGGGCATTGAGGATTTCACGCACGCCGAAGTTGTTGATGGCCGAGCCGAAGAACACCGGCGTCTGGATGCCGGCCAGGAAGTCGTCCAGGTTGAACGGATGCGAGGCGCCGTGCACCAGTTCGACTTCCATCTTGAGCTGTTCGATTTCCAGCGGGAACATCTCGACCAGCTTGGGATTGTCGATGCCCTTGATGATTTCGACGTTGCCGTCGGCACGTTCTTCACCGGCCTTGAACAGCATGATTTCGTCGCGCAGCAGGTGATACACGCCGCGGAAACTCTTGCCCATGCCGATCGGCCAGGTCACCGGCGCGCACTGGATCTTGAGCACCGATTCGAGCTCATCGAGCAGTTCCAGCGGATCGCGCGTTTCACGGTCCATCTTGTTCATGAACGTGATGATCGGCGTGTTGCGCATGCGGCAGACGTTGAGCAGCTTGATGGTCTGTTCTTCTACGCCCTTGGCGGCGTCGATCACCATCAGCGCCGAGTCGACTGCGGTCAGCACGCGATAGGTGTCTTCCGAGAAGTCCTGGTGGCCCGGGGTGTCGAGCAGATTGACCACGTGGTCACGGTATTCGAACTGCATGACCGAGCTGGCCACCGAGATGCCGCGCTGCTTTTCGATTTCCATCCAGTCGGAGGTGGCGTGGCGACCGCTCTTGCGCGCCTTGACGGTGCCGGCCAGCTGGATCGCGCCCGAGAACAGCAGCAGCTTTTCGGTCAGCGTGGTTTTACCCGCATCGGGGTGGGAAATGATGCCGAAGGTGCGGCGGCGCGCAACTTCGCGCGCGATCAGTTCAAGCGGGGCCTTGCTGGTCGAACCGGAGTCTTCGTTCGCGGAATCGGGAGTAGTGTCTTGCATCGTGAGTCGGTAGGTCGAAGGCGTTGAAAGCGGCGAGCGCCCTGTACGACAGGCGACCGGTGTGCGGTGCTGCCGTCGTTCATGGGAATGTGACGGAAATAGAAAAAGGGCTGGAAGATCCAACCCTTTTGTTTCCCGGCGCTCTAGGCGCCTGGTCACGTCTCGGAAGCCGCGATTATAGCGTATTCGCAGCCATTTTCCCGGTTCCGGATGCAGGTCCCGGGTTTCAGGCAGGTACTATTTCCTGTCGGGACGATCGGGACGGTCTGGTCGCTCCTCGCGTTGCTGCGGACGTGGTTCTGGACGCTGGGCTTGTTCGTGGCGTTCCTGCTGCGGTGGGGCGGTATGAACGGCGGGAGCAGGACGCTGCGCCTGCACTTGCGGCTCGGGGCGTGGCATTGCCTGAGGCGGCGGGGCGCGATGCGCTGCTTGCGGTTCGGGCCGGTGTTCCTGGCGAGGTGCATTGTCAGGACGTTCCATGTGTTCCGGGCGATTCTGATGCGCGGCGGAAGCAGGCGGCGCGGCAGGTGCAGGGCGAGCTTGCGGCGCTTGTTGAGGCACCTGCAGCTGCGGCGCCGGTGCAGGGCGCTGCGCAGCAGGGGCGTTATTTGGTGCGATCAGATTGGCTTGTGCAGGGCGATTCTGGTCGCGGCGGTTATCCCTGTCATTGCGATCATTGCGATCGTTACGGTCATGGTCGCCGCGATTATCACGCTCAGCCTGGCCGGGGCGTTGATCCGGGCGGTTGCCCTGATTCGGCGGAACCGGAGCGGCGGCATTCGGCGCCGCGTTGGGGCGCGCAACGTTGCCGGCGTCAGGACGGCGCTCGTCCCGACCATTGCGGGGGCTATGCTGCCAGACCACGGGTTTGTTGTTGACGACGACGTTCCTGGTC
>Ga0068855_100005950_pt1 | contig 14871 bp, 13 predicted proteins | sample KBSCornC52_FD_66592 | JGI IMG/M metagenome (GOLD analysis project Ga0068855, IMG submission 66592) | Corn rhizosphere microbial communities from Kellogg Biological Station, Michigan, USA - KBS Corn C5-2 | ecosystem: Host-associated > Plants > Roots > Rhizosphere > Soil ...
CACCAGCTGGGGCGCCGGTTCGTCCTCGTCGACCGCAACCCCGAGGCCGTCGCGATCATGCGGCGGCGGCTGCCCGGAGCCTCAGTCGTCAATTGACTCGCTCATCTCGTGCTGGCCGCGGTGATCATCGGCCGGCGAGTGGACGACCGGCTCCGCACCTGGGACGGGCTGGCCGGCCGGCGCGCAGCGCAGGTCGTGGCCGACCGAGGTGAGGCACTTGCCGTCGGCCAGGCGCCACTTCCAGCCGTGCATCTGGCAGGTGAGGACGCCGTCCTCGATCGAGGCGAAGCGGGTGAGGTCGGCCTTGAGGTGCGGGCAGCGGCGCTGCACCTCCCACTCCCCCAGCGTGACCGTCTCGGAGGCCTCGGCCGCGTTCTGCTCGGCGAACCAGCCCTCGGCGTAGTTGAGCCGCTCCTCCGACAGGCACTTGAAGAAGACGTAGACGAACTCGTTGTACGGGCCGATGCGCTGCGCCGAGAACCGGCAGGACAGGAACAGCGAGTTCACCCAGTCGATCTCGTGCTCGGCGATCAACTGCTCGACGTAGGCGCGCCGCGTGCGGAACCGGTAGCGCACCTTCTCGTCCACGTAGGGACGGACCGATCGCTCGACGAAGTCGATGAGGACGTCCACGTCCCCCCGATCGGCGTCCTCGCAGGTCAACCGGATGCCACCGTCGATGCCGCCGGCGATGTGGTCGGCCTCGGCCAGCAGGGGTGTGAACCACTCGGTCAGCGCGGCCAGCACGTCCACGTCGGGGTGGGCCCACGTCGCCCGGGCGGCCTCGACCTCGGGCATCCGCCGGGCCTGCATCTCCCGCAGGTAGGCGGACTTCGTCTCGTTCGACGCGTAGATGACGGACGGGTCGTACGGGTGGTGCTCCGGGCAGCCGGGCTCGGCGAGGTCGGTGACGGTCCCGGGCAGCAGCAGCCGGGCCTCCTCGTGCCCCTGCTTGCGCAGCCAGTCGATGTACACCGTCTGGTCGGGGAAGATGTTCGACTCGTCGTCGAACACGTCGTTGAAACCCCACAGCTCCTCGTCGAGGAAACAGGGCGGCCCGGCGGTCGGGAACACGTAGGACGCCCCGAGTTCCTCGATGTAGCGCAGTGTCCGGTCGAACTGCCGTTCCCGCTTCGACAGCCCCATCGCCTGCTTGGCCCGCGCCGGCAGCTCGTACACCATCGGGAACCAGATCGCGCCGGAGAACTGCACCAGGTAGCCGTCGACCGGCCCCAGCTCGCGGAAGATCGACAGCTCGGACGGGCGGGCGTCGTTCTGGTTCAGCACGCGGTAGCGCCCGTCCGACAACCAGAGGGACGAGTCGCCGATCGGGCCGTCCGTGGGCGAGGTCAGCGCGTGCACCATCACGTCCAGCCCGTCCAGCGACACGACCTCGCCGGAGACCGGCTTCACGAACGAGGTGAACCCGCACTCGCGCAACGCGTCCTCGAGCTCGGTGGTCGGGAACTCCGGCAGCAGCACCGTCGCCTTCTTGGAAACGTGCTTGCGCAGGTGCTCCGGGTCGAAGTGATCACGGTGCAGGTGGCTGACGAACAGATAGTCGGCGTGACCGAAACGGTCCCAGTCCAGCAGGGAGTTGTCCGGGAACGGGAACCACGAGCCGAAGTAGGCCGGGTTGACCCACGGGTCGGTCAGGACGGAGCCGGCGGCGGTCTCGATCAGGACACTCGCGTGGCCGAGGCCGGTAATGCGCATGGCGCCCACGTTAGCCGCCGGGCGGGATGCCAGAATGAGGCGGACCCGCCGACGAACGACCCTCACGAGGAGCGAGACGTGGCCCTCAACGCCAACAGCGAGCCCCCCGATCTCAGCCTGCCGGCGGACTACCGGGCGCACCACCCGGACGAGCACCCCACCGACTGGGGCTGGCACGGTGAGTGGGGCCGGGCGGCCCGCGTCGCCGGCTGGGTCGTCGCCGTGATCCTGCTGCTGATGACCACCGCCACCCACTACAACGGTCAGGGGACGCTGTTCCTCGGGCTCTCCGCCGCCGCGCTCGTGGTCGGCCTGGTGTGGGACCGCCACCGCCGCAAGAACGCCTGGCGCAGCTGAGCCCGGAGCGACCAAAGATCGACGCGTGAGGGACGCCGGTCCCTCAAGTCGGTAGCCGATCACCCGATCGGGTGGGGGTACAGACCCGACGGCCGGACGGCCCACGATGAACCGCATCCCCTTGGCGCGCAGCCGCGCCGAGCTGACCGTGGACGACGACGCCGATCCCGTCGACCTCGAGCAGCGGCTGCTGGACGCCGACTTCCGGTCGACCTGCGGTCACCTCCTTCCTCCGCAACCGATCGCCGAGCTCGCCGAGCACGTCCGCGCGACCGGCCGTCCCGATCTCATCGCCCGCGCCGACCTGCTCCTCGCCGGCACGCTGATCCGCCAAGGCCGGCTGGACGACGCCGTCACCGCGATCCGCGCCATCATCGCCTGGGCCGCGCCGGCCGGCGACGCGGACGTGCTCGGCACCGGCCACCGCCTGCTCGCCTCGGTGTTCCGGGCGATCGGCGACAACGCCGAGATGCTGGCGCAGGCGGCCGAGGCGCTGGCCGCGCACGGCGAGGGCGGGGTCTGGTGGCGCCGCGCCCGCATCCTCTGCGTGCTCGCCGTCGCCCTCGACCTCAACGGCTCGTGGACGGAGGCGCAGGCCCGGTACGAGGCCGCGCTCGCCCTTGCCGCGCCCAGCGCGCAGCTCTCCCTGCTGATCGTGAACAACCTGGCCGACGGGCACTACGAGCGCGGTCACACCGTAGCGGCCGAGGCGTGCGCGGCCCGGATGCTCGAGCTGGCGAACCGGGAAGACGTCACGGTCACGGCGCTCAACCACGACACCCTCGCCTGCGTCGCGATGATGCGTGGCGACCACGACGCGGCGACAGCGCACCTCGCGCACGTTCTGGACGCCGATGAGGCCGCGCGCACCGCGATCCTCAGCGAACCGGACAGCCTCGGCGCCTGCCTGCTGCGCCTGGCCGAGATCCGCCGGCGCGCCGGCGACTACCGGGGTGCGGTGCAGGCCCTCAACCGTTGCGACGAGGAGGTCGCGCGCCGCGGGGTTACCTGGGTCGGCAACGCCGCGCTGCTCGAACGGGCCGAACTCGCCGCTGCGCGTGGTCGCTTCCGTAAGGCGTACGAGTGCCACAAGCGCTACCACGAGGCGTACCGGCTCTTCCAGGACGATCGGCGGGAGGCACGGGCCCGCGTCATCCTTGCGCTCTACGCCAACCGCGAAGCGCTGCTGGCCCGCGACCAGTTCCGTGAGCTCGCGAACCGCGACCCGCTCACCGGGCTGCACAACCGGCGGCACTGCGACGAGGCACTCGCCGCGCTCACCAGCAGCGCGGCGACGCCCCTGTCGACGGCCCTGATCGACATCGACTTCTTCAAGCGGATCAACGACGAGTGCTCGCACGAGACCGGGGACGAGGTGCTCCGCGAACTGGCGGCGATCCTGCTGGCCGAGTGCCCGCCACCGGCCGAGGTCGCGCGGCTCGGCGGCGAGGAGTTCCTGCTCGTGTTCCCCGACACCGACGCCACCCAGGCCTGGCTGCGCTGCGAGCAGGTGCGCCGGGCGATCGCCGACCACGACTGGCGGCCGCTCACGGCCGGACGTCCCATCACCGTCAGCATCGGCGTCACCACCGCCGGCGGGCGCACCACCGCGGCCAAGCTGCTGGCCGACGCCGACCGCAACCTGTACGCGGCCAAGCGGACGGGCCGCAACCGGGTCGTCGAGGACTGAGCGGGCGCTACCGGCCGTCTAGCAGGGGTTGGCGCGGATCCCAGGTCGTCCCGTCGGCGTCGTCGCGGCGCCGCCGGGCCAGGCCACTGAGCGCCTCGAGCACCACCCGGTTGGCCAGGAAGGACGTGATCTCCGCCTGGTCGTACGGCGGGGACACCTCCACGACGTCCATGCCGACGACGGGCAACTCGTAGGCGATGCGGCGCACCGCGTCGAGCAGTTGGCGGGCCGAGAGCCCGCCCGGTTCCGGCGTGCCGGTGCCGGGCGCGTGGGCTGGGTCGCAGACGTCGATGTCGACCGACAGGAAGACGCCGTCGCAGTCGTCCAGCGCGATCGCGAACGCCTCGGTCAGGCACTCGTCCAACCCGCGGGCGACGATCTCGGTCATCTCGTACGAACGCATCCGCTGCTGCGCCATCCACCCCAGCGTCTCCGGCCCCGGCCAGTAACCCCGCAGCCCGAGCTGCAGGAACCGGTCGCCGCGCAGCGCACCCGATTCGATCAGCCGGCGCATCGGCTGGCCGTGGCCGACGAGCGAGCCGAAGTTCACGTTCCCCGTGTCGGCGTGCGCGTCGAAGTGGATCATCGAGACGCGGCCGGCGCCGAGGTGTTGCGCCACGCCGGCGGCATCCGGCCAGGCGATGGTGTGGTCACCGCCGAGGACGAGCGGGATCGCCCCGGTGCGCGCGACCGCGTACACCGCCGTTTGCAGGTCCCGCACCGACCGCTCGGCGTCGCCGGAGTACATCACCACGTCTCCGGCGTCGAGGATCCGCAGGTCGCGCAGCGCGTCCACCCGCAGCGCGAGCGAGGGCCGCGAGCCGTCCTGCGGCAGGTAGCAGCCCTGCCGGATGTACTGCGGCCCGAACCGGGTGCCGGGACGGTGTGACGTGCCACCGTCGAACGGCGCGCCGATGATCACCACGTCGGCGCCGGCGTAGGTCGCGGCGTCCGCCCAGTCACACGGCTCGACGCCGAGGAAGGTGATGTCCGGGCCGAACTGCACGCCGTAGCGCGCCATCAGCCGACCTCCTTCATCCCCCAAGGGGACGCGTACTCACCGGCCAGCAGCTCCAGGAACGGGTCGGCCGGCAACGCCTCCGGACCGAGCACCCCCGAACCCGTCCACGCCTTCTCGGCGATCAGCTCGAGCGCGACGACCGGGTTGACCGCGGTCTGCCAGACGACCGCCTGCGACCCGTACTCGCGCATCGACCACTCGTTGTCGACGACGTGGTAGAGGTAGGTCGAGCGGGGCCGGCCGTCCGTGCCCGTGCCGCGCACCCACAGCCCGGCGCAGGTCTTGCCGGTCATCCGGTCGCCGAGCGTCGCCGGGTCGGGCAGGCTGGCGGCGACGACGTCGCGCGGCGAGACCTCGACGCCACCGGGCAAGCGCACCTTCTCGGTGCGGTCGAGGCCCAGCTTGTGCAGCGTCTTGAGGACGTCGATGAACTCCTCGCCGAGCCCGTACTTGAACGTCACCCGATCGACGTCCACCCACCGCGGGATCAGCAGCACCTCTTCGTGCTCGACGTTCACGCACTCGACCGGGCCGATGCCCTCCGGGAAGTCGAAGACCTCCGGCTCGCTGAACGGTTCGGTGGTGAACCAGCCACGGTCGCGCTCGTAGATCACCGGCGGGTTCAGGCACTCCTCGATCGTCGTCCAGATCGAGAACGACGGCGCGAACTCGTAGCCGGCGACCTCGAGGTTCGCGCCGTCGCGCACGCCGGCCTCCTCGATGCTGTCGAAGAGGTGGTCGGCGGCGTACCGGGCGAACACGTCGGCCAGCCCGGGTTCGACGCCCATGCCGACGAGCGCGAGCTTGCCCGAGGCGGTCCACTCGTCGGCCAGCGCGAACTGCTCGTCGCCCAGCTTGACGCCGGTCAGGTTGTAGGGGTCGGACGGGTGCGGCTGCGACAGCGACATCGCCATGTCCAGGTAATGGACGTTCTTGGCGAGCGCGGCCCGGAAGATCGGCATGGTGAACCGCGGGTCGGTCGCGCCCAGCACCGCGTCGATGTGTTCGTCGGCCAGCAGCCGCTCGATCGCCGACTGCTCGGACGCATCGAGCCAGGCGGCCGCGAAGCGCGCATCGTCCACTTCGGCGACGGCGCGCTTGGCGCGAGCCACGTCGAAGTCGGCGATCACGACCCGGCTGAAGACGCGGCGGCGGGCGGCGATCCGGGCCGCGGCCGATCCGACCCCGCCCGCACCCAGGATGAGCAACCTCATGCCGCTGTGTCCTCTCTGCGGCGCGATCCGCCGCGTGTTGCGCCGCAGCGGGGCCACGGCTTCGGGGGGATCAGGAGTCGAAGCCGAGACCGAGTCGGTCGAGGGTACGCAGCCACGGCCCGCGTCGCCCCTCGCGTTCGTCCGCGCGCGCGAGCCCCCGACGGGTGAGCTGGATCCCGGCGTAGCGCACCGGCTCCGGCGGGAACGGACGCGGCCGGGAGCGGATCGCCCACAGCCCCAGCGCCTCGCTGTCCCGGCCGTCCAACAGGTCGAGCATGACGCGACCGCCGAAGCGGCTCGCCCCCACCCCCAGGCCGGTGTACCCGACGCTGTACGCCACCCGGCCGCCCAGCGCGGTGCGCTGGAAGGCGAAGAACCGGCTGCAGGTGTCGATGGCACCGCCCCACGCGTGCGAGAACTTGAGCCCGGCCAGCTGGGGGAAGGTGTCGAAGAACTGCGCGGCCAACTTCTCGAACGTGGCCGCCCGCTGGTCGTACTCGTCCCGCACCCGACCGCCGAAGTAGTAGATCGCGTCGTAGCCGCCCCACAGGATCCGGCCGTCGCGGGTGATGCGGTAGTAGTGGAACTGGTTGGTGAGGTCGGCCAGGCCCTGCCGGTTGTGCCACCCGACCGCCGCGCGCTGCTGCGCCGTCAGCGGCTCGGTCATCAGGACGTAGTCGTAGACCGGGACGGTGAACGACCGCAGGCGTCGCAGCAGGCCGGGGAAGGCATTGGTGGCCAGCGCCACCCGCGCCGCCCGCACCGATCCACGGTCGGTCTCGAGCAGCACCCGGTCGCCGTCGCGCCGCAGCCGACGGACCGGCGACCGTTCGGCGATGCGCACCCCCAGCTCCAGGCAGGCCCGGCGCAGCCCCCAAGCCAACTTCGCCGGATCCAGCATGGCGTTGCGGTCGCGGTGCCACGCCCCCGCCAGGTACGTCGGCGAGTTCACCTCGGCCCGCACCTCGTCCTGGTCGAGGAACACCGAGTCGTGCCCGAACTCGCGGGCGTGCGCGACCCGCTCGTGGAGCCACTCGACGTGGTGCGGCTCGGTGGCCACCTCGAGCTCGCCGGTGCGCTCGAAGTCGCAGTCGATGCCGTAGCGGGCGACCGCCTTCTCGAGGTCGTCCAGGTTCTCGGCGCCGAGCCGTTCGAGCGCGGCCATCTCGTCCGGGAAGCGGCTCGCGCCGTTCTCCAGGCCGTGGGTCAGGCTGGCGGCGCAGAACCCGCCGTTGCGGCCGGACGCCGCCCACCCCGCCTCGCGGGCCTCGACGAGCAGGACGTCCCGATCGGGGTCCTCCTCCTTCGCGAGCAGCGCCGTCCACAAGCCGGTGAATCCGGCGCCGACGACGGCGAGGTCGGCCGAGGTCGCTCCGGTCAGCGGCGTCTGCGGCTCCGGCGCTTCGGGCCGGTCGAGCCAGTACGGGATCGGGCGGGCGCCCGTCAGCGAAGGATGTGTCGAGGTCATGTCTTCCGGCGGCTCGCGACCGCGCCGCCCAGCGCCACCAGCACACCGAAGGCGAAGATGATCGTGCCCATCACGTTCACCTGCGGCGGCACGCCGCCGCCATTGCGCTGGGAGGCCCCGTACACGTAAAGGGGGAACGTCAGGGTGGAGCCGTTGTTGAAGCTGGTGATGATGTAGTCGTCGATCGACAGGGCGAACGCGAGCAGGCCGCCGGCCAGCACGCCGGGCATGATGATCGGCAGCGTCACCCGGAAGAAGGTGACGAACGGGCCGGCGCCCAGGTCCCGCGCCGCCTCTTCCATCGCAGGGTCGAGGCCGGCCATCCGGGCCCGCACGGTGACCACGACGTACGCCAGGCTGAACATGACGTGGGCGATGAGGATGGTCCCGTAACCCCGCGGGATGTTGGCGGAGAGGAACAGGCTCAGCAACGCGGCGCCGAGGACGACCTCCGGCGCCGCGATGTTCGCGAACAGCAGCAGCGTGACCGAACCGCTACCCCGGAAGCGGAACTTGCCCAGCGCCACCCCCATCAGCGTGCCGAGCACGACCGCGATGATCGTGGTGAGCAGCGCGATCGTGATCGAGTTCTCGAGAGCGGTGGTGAGGTCGGCGTTGTCGAACAACTGCGCGTACCACTTCAGGGTCAGGCCGTTCCACTTCGTGCTCACGACCCGGCCGCGACCATCGTTGAGACCAAAGACGATCATCACGATGATGGGCGAGGACAGCCAGAGGATGACCACCCAGCCCCAGATGGGCAGCAACCAGCCTCGGCGGGCGCTGCCGCGTCGGGGCGCCGGCGCGCGGCGCCGGTCCTCCTCGAACGCCTCTTCGAGCGTCGGTCCGACCAGCGCGGTCATGACCCTCCCTCCCGCTTGGTCATCGCGCCGCCATCTCGAGGACGTCGTCCGTGCCGAGCAGCCGGGCGTACAGGAAGATGCCGATGAGCAGGACGCCCATCAGGATGAACGACAACGACGCCGCCAGTGGGTAGTTGAGGTTCGTGAAGTACTCGGTCTGGATGACCGTCCCGATCATCGTCGTTTGAGAGCCGCCGAGGATCTGCGCGTTGACGTAGTCCGACGCCACGGGCACGAAGGTGAGCAGCACGGCGGCGAACACCCCCGGTAGCGACAGGGGAAGCACGACCTTGCGGAACGCGGTCGCCTTGTTTGCGTAAAGGTCCGACCCCGCTTCCAACAGGGCCGGGTCGACGCGTTCGAGGGCGACGTAGATCGGCAGCACGGTGAAGGGCAGGAAGTTGTAGACCAGGCCGCCTACGACCGCCGTGGACGTCTGCAGGATCTGCGTGTGGTCGCCGGCCAGGTGCAGATCCCGCAGCAGGCCGATCACCATGCCGTGATCGGAGAGCATGAACTGCCACGACTGCGTCCGGATCACGAAGGACACGAAGAACGGCAGCAGCAGCAGGAACAGCAGCGACGACTTGTACCGGCCGCCACGGAAAGCGATCCAGTACGCCACCGGGTAGGCGATGACGAGGCAGATCACCGTCGCCGCGAGGCCGTACCGCAGCGACCGCAGTATCTGGACGTGGTACTGAGTCCAGGCATCGCTGTAGGTGCTGAAGTGGAAGGTCTGCTTGAAGCCGTCGAGGTCGTTGCCGGTCATCGTCGACACCGACAGCATCGACACCGTCGGTACGACGAAGAAGATCACCAGCCACAGCCAGCCGGGCAGGACCAGCGCGTACGGCGCGAGCCGGCGGCGGATACGCAGTGCGCTCATGACTGGTAGATGGGCTCGAAGAGGGCGTTCCAGGCCTTCCGCTCCTTGCTAGGCAGCACGCGGTAGCGGTGCAGCCGCGCGAAGTCGGCCGGCTTCGGGAAGATCAGCGGGCTCGACGCCAGCGTGGCGTACGTGTCCTTGTCGGCCTTGCTCGTGGCGTCCTTCGCCTCCTTGGCGAACAGCGGCTGGACGGCCGGCACGGGCGTGATGTAGTTGATGTACGCCGCCAGCATCTCCGCGATCTTCGGCTGATACACGTAGTCCATGTAGATCATCGCGTCCAGCGGGTGCTGGGCGTGGACGGGGATGCACATGTTGTCGGTCCAGATGACCCCGCCCTCTTCGGGGATCACGAACTTGAGGTCGGGGTTGTCCGCCTGCTTGAGGAAGATGTCGCCCGACCACGCCATCGTCGCCCAGAGGTCGCCCTTGGCCAGGGCATCGGCGTAAGACTGGTCGTAGTACTTGCGCACGAGTGGCCGCTGCTTCTTCAGCCAGTCGGCGGCCTTGGTCCAGTCACTCGGGGTGGACCGCTCGGGGTCGATGCCGAGCGCGCACATGGCCGCGGCGGCGAGATCCTCGCTGTTGTTGAACATCCCGATCTTGCCCGAAAGCTTCGGGTCGAGCAGGTCCTTCCACCCCGTGATCTCGTGCCCGATCAGCTTCGGGTTGTAGCCGATGCCGGTGATGCCCGACTGCCAAGCCATCGTGTACACGTTGCCGCGGTCGTAGCTGGGATCGCGAACGAGCTCGGACGAGTACTTGTAGAAGTTGGTCATCCGGCTCTGGTCGAGCGGGATCAGCCAGTCGCGCTCGAACAGGTTCTCCAGCTCGAAGCCGTTGGTGATCACGATGATGTCGGCGCCGATGCTCTGGCCAGCGCTGAGCTGCGGCGCGATCTTGCCGTAGTACCCCGAGTTGTCGCTGATGTCCTCGCGGTACGTGACCGTGATGCCGGTCTGCTTGGTGAAGAGGTTGAGCGACGGATGGTCGCTCGCCTTGGCGCCCTGGTCCATGTACAACGGCCAGTTCTCGAAGTCGAAGTGCCCCTTCTTCTTCTGCTCCGACCAGAACTTGTCGATCTCATCGCGCCAGGCCCGGCCGCCGAGGTTGCCGCCCTTGCCCTTCGTGCCCGCGATGCTGCAGGCCGACAGAGCGAGGCCGAGGGCGGAAAGGCCACCGAACTTCAGCGCCGACCGGCGCGAGACCCGGGGTTGGGTGAGTCCGCGGATCAGGTCCGGGGACAGCTCGGGAGGCAGTTCACCGGTCACAGCTCCTCCTCCGCGATCGGGGCGCTGGGACCGCCCTGGGCCAGGGCCAGCGTGTGTTCGGGACGCCACGACAACCAGACGTCCTGATCGCGGGCGGCGATGTCTTCCGAGTCAGAGGAGTTCTGCAGGAAGACCAGCAGGTCGCTGCCGTCGGCCGTCTTGACCGCGTACTGGGTGGACGTCCCCAGGTACACGACCTCCGACACGCGTCCCCGGATCGCGCACCGGCCGGCGTCGGGGCGCCCACGGGTGATCATGATCTTCTCGGGCCGCACGGTCATGTCGAGCGGCTGACCGACCGCAGCGCCGGCGGCGTCGGCGTCCGGCGCCGTGAGCTCCTCGTCGGCCGGCGTGGCGATGACCGCCGTGCCGCCGTCCATGCGCTCGACGGTGCCGGTGATCAGGTTCGAGGTGCCGATGAAGCCGGCGACGAAGCGGGTGCGCGGATGCTCGTACACCTCGCGCGGCGCGCCCAGCTGCTCGATCCGCCCGGCGTTCATGACCACGAGGCGATCGGACATCGTCAGCGCCTCGTTCTGGTCGTGCGTGACGAAGATGAACGTGATGCCGACCTCACGCTGGATGCGCTTGAGCTCGATCTGCATCGCCTGCCGCAGCTTCAGGTCCAGCGCGGCCAATGGCTCGTCCAAGAGCAGTGCTCTCGGCCGGTTCACCAACGCACGGGCCAGCGCCACCCGCTGCTGCTGGCCGCCGGAGAGCTCGCGCGGCCGGCGGTCGGACTTCCCCTCGAGCTGCACCAGGTCGAGCATCTCGTTCACGCGGCGCTTGACCTCAGGGCCGTCGACGCCCTTGCGGCGCAGGCCGAAGGCGACGTTGTCGTGCACCGACATGTGCGGGAACAGCGCGTATGACTGGAAAACCATGTTCACGTCGCGATGGTTGGGCGGCACGCCCACCACGTCGCGGCCGTACAGCAGGATCTGCCCCTCGGTCGGCTCCTCGAAGCCGCCGATCATGCGCAGCGTGGTGGTCTTGCCGCAGCCGGACGGGCCGAGCAGCGAGAAGAACTCGCCCTCGCCGATGGTGAGGTCGACCCGCTCGACGGCTGCCACCACCCCCCGGCGCGAGTGGAACCGCTTCGCGATGCCGACCAGCTCGATCGCTGGGACCTGCTCGGTCGACGCGCTCTGCTGGGCGGTCGGCGCCACCTGTACGGGCGCTTTCACCACATCCATGTATCTCCCCCAACCGGGTGGGACGGTCGCCCGATACTTACATGCGCTCAGCGGGTAGACAAGGGATTCCGTTGTTACAACGGCGTTTCTCAACGGATTCGCTTGCGAAGGAGCACTCACAGAGGTAATTCTGTAACCCATGACTCGCAATGGGAGCCGTGATCACCTCGATGACACGTCCCGGGCGATCATCCGACAGTTGCAGGAGGACGGGCGCCGCCCGTACGCGAGCATTGGCAAGGCGGTGGGACTCTCCGAGGCCGCAGTGCGGCAACGGGTGCAGAAGCTGGTCGACAACGGCGTCATGCAGATCGTCGCGGTCACCGACCCCATGCAGGTCGGCTTCGCGCGGCAGGCCATGATCGCCATCTCGGTCAGTGGTGACGTGGAGAAGGTGGCCGACGAGCTCGCCGCCATCGGCGAGGTCGACTACATCGTCGTGACCGCCGGTTCGTTCGATCTCCTGACCGAGGTCGTGGTCGAGGACGACGAGCACCTGCTCAGCCTCGTGAACAGCCGCATCCGTGCGATTCCCGGCGTGACCCGGACCGAGACGTTCCTCTACCTCAAGCTCGTCAAGCAGACCTACAACTGGGGCACGCGCTGACCGCGCGTCCCTGCCGACGGAGTCATCGTGACCACCACGCCCATCGAGACCAACACTGAGACCGGCGCTGCGACCTACGACAGCGAGAAGCTTTCGGCCGCCGCCCGCGAACACCTCTGGATGCACTTCACCCGGATGTCGGCCTACCGCGAGGCGGCCGTACCGACGATCGTGCGCGGCGAGGGCGCGCGCATCTTCGACAGCCACGGCCGCAGCTACCTGGACGGGCTGTCCGGGCTGTTCGTCGTCCAGGTCGGCCACGGCCGGCGCGAACTCGCCGAGGTCGCCGCGAAGCAGGCCGAGCAGCTGGCGTTCTTCCCGCTGTGGTCGTACGCCCACCCGAAGGCGATCGAGCTGGCCGACCGGTTGGCCGCGCTCGCGCCCGGCGACCTCAACAAGGTCTTCTTCACCACCGGCGGTGGAGAAGCCGTCGAGACGGCCTGGAAGGTCGCCAAGCAGCACTTCAAGCTGACCGGCAAACCGATGAAGCACAAGGTGATCAGCCGGTCGATCGCGTACCACGGCACCCCGCAGGGTGCGTTGTCGATCACCGGCATCCCGGACGCGAAGAAGTGGTTCGAACCGCTCGTCCCGGGTGCTCACAAGGCCGCCAACACCAACTTCTACCGGGCGCCCGAACACGGCGACGACCTCGAGGCCTTCGGGCGCTGGGCCGCCGACGAGATCGCGCGGGCGATCGAGATGGAAGGGCCGGACACGGTCGCGGCCGTGTTCGTCGAGCCCGTCCAGAACTCCGGCGGTTGCTTCCCGCCGCCGCCCGGCTACTTCCAGCGAGTGCGCGAGATCTGCGATCGCTACGACGTGCTCTTGGTCTCGGACGAGGTCATCTGCGCGTTCGGCCGGTTGGGCACGACCTTCGCCTGCGACAAGTTCGGGTACGTCCCGGACATCATCACCTGCGCCAAGGGCATGACCAGCGGCTACTCCCCCATCGGGGCGGCGATCATCAGTGACCGCGTGGCCGAGCCGTTCTACAGCGGCGCCGACTACTTCCCGCACGGCTACACCTTCGGTGGTCACCCGGTGTCGTCGGCGGTCGCGCTGGCGAACCTCGACATCTTCGACCGCGAGGACATCAACCAGCACGTCCTGCAGAACGAGGGCGCGTTCCGGGCGACGCTCGAGAAGCTCAACGACCTCCCGATCGTCGGCGACGTACGCGGCGACGGGTTCTTCTACGGCATCGAGCTGGTCAAGGACAAGGCGACCAAGGAGACGTTCGACGACGACGAGTCGGAGCGGCTGCTGCGCGGGTTCCTGTCGAAGGCACTGTTCGACGCCGGCCTCTACTGCCGCGCGGACGATCGCGGCGACCCGGTCGTCCAGCTCGCGCCGCCGCTGATCATCGGGCAGCCGGAGTTCGACGAGATCGAGCAGATCCTGCGTTCAGTGCTCACCGAGGCGTGGAACCGCCTCTAGCCCGCGCCGCTCACCGCCCTTTCCCGTCGGCCGCATCTGGTTGATCAACTCGGGAAAAGGTGCCAAATTTGGCACGGAAACCCGAGTTGATCAACGGCCCCCGGCGGTCGGTTCGGCTGCGCGTCGGCCGATTGGGGCGATTAGGGTGGAGGGATGACCGGGTTCGCGACCGACTTCGTGCCCGATCGCGCTGCCCGGCGGGCCGAGCTGCGTTCGTACGGCCGGCTCGTCCGGCTCGTCGGGCGACGGGTCGCCCAGCCGCCGGCCGGCGCGCTACCGGTCGTGCTCGTCCCGGGCTTCATCTCCGGGGACGTCTCGCTGGGCTACCTGGCCCGGGCGGCACGGCGCGCGGGCCTGCGCACCTTCCCCAGTCAGATCGGTGCGAACCTCGGCTGCACCGAGGACATGGTCCAGCGCCTGCTGCGCCGCATCGAGCACCTTGCCGCCGCGGAGGGCCGTCCGGTCGCGCTCGCCGGGCACAGCCGCGGCGGCATGATCGTCAATCTCGCCGCGCGGCGTCGGCCCGAGCTGGTCGCGGGCGTTGTAACGCTCAGCGCGCCGGCGACCGGCACGCTGGCCGTGGCACCGCACGTGCGGGCCCAGCTGGAGCTGCTGTTCCGGCTCAACCGGCGCGGGTTCGGCTCGGTCATCGCCGAGGAGTGCGTGAGCGGCGCGTGCGCCGACGACGTGGTGGCGGCCTTCGGCCAGCCGTTTCCCGCTGCGTTGCCGTACACCGCGATCTACTCGAAGAGCGACGCGATCATCGACTGGCGAACCTGCCTCGACCCGGCGGCCGAGCTGATCGAGGTCGGCTCCTCGCACACCGGCATGGCCACCGACCAACGCGTGCAACGGATCGTCCTCGACCGCCTCCGCCGCCTCGCGTGATCGCTCACCGGCAGGCGAGCCCGCGCAACACCTGCTTGAGCACGTCCGACGGACCGGCCGCGGCATCGACCCGCAGCACGTCGTCGGCCGTCCAGGCGGCGTAGACAGCAGCGACCTGCTCGACGTGGGCCCACGCCGGTTCCGGCAGGTGCGCGAGGCCGCGGCGCCGACGCGCCAACCGTCGCCGCTGCTCGACGCGGTCGGCCAGCGTGAGCAGGACGAACTGGAGCGGACGGCCGGTGGCCCGGGCC
>Ga0068855_100005952_pt1 | contig 14870 bp, 16 predicted proteins | sample KBSCornC52_FD_66592 | JGI IMG/M metagenome (GOLD analysis project Ga0068855, IMG submission 66592) | Corn rhizosphere microbial communities from Kellogg Biological Station, Michigan, USA - KBS Corn C5-2 | ecosystem: Host-associated > Plants > Roots > Rhizosphere > Soil ...
GAATCGAGCGCGAGCTCCAGTCCATCGAGCGGGTTTCCCCGCCCGTCGAGCGAGCCGACGATGCGTTTGATTCCGCCCGAGTTGGCGTAGACGCGCTGGAGAACCGGCGTCAGGTGGATGCCGTTCAACTTCGAGATCGACGCGACATCGGACGCCGAGTAGAGGCCCGGGAGATCGATCCACCGGCGACGGCGCGCGATCGCCGCGTGGACCGCATCAGCATCGACGCGCGCGCGGTGTAAAGCTTTGAGGACGAACGCCGTGTCGCGCACTTCAGGCAGCGCGATGGCAACGCGCGTCATCTCCCTGCTCTCGACCAGCGTATTCCCGCTGGCGTCCAGAATCTCGCCGCGGGGCGCGGACAACGCGCCGGCGAAGAAATGCTGGCGCCTTGCGCGATTGACCCAATCCTTCCCCTGGACGACCTGCACTTCCGCGGCTCGCCCAATGAGCGCGATCGCGAAGAGCACGAAGAAGGTGTGAATTATCGCGACGCGCTTAGGGGTTTTCATCTGGCCGCGAGCGTGGAAGTATCACGACCTGCTTGTCAGTCGGAATGTGCATGCCGAGCCGGCGTTCGACTGCGGTGCCGAGCGTTTGTCGCGCGGACGCATCGCGAATCTCGGACTCGAGCCTGGCGCGCTCGCCCTGCAGCTCCACGCGCTTGGCGTCGAGGGTCGCGAGCCGCTCCGATTCGCTGATTCCTATAGTGCGCCGCCACACAATCGCCAGCGCTACGAGCACGAACGTCGCGAGTACGATGGCCACCAACGAGCGTCCGCGAAGCTTTACGCCGCTTTTCGCCATGCTCTGAGTCGGGCGCTGCGTGAGCGCGGATTTGCGCTGGTTTCGGTTGTACTCGCGGTGAGAGCACGCTTGGTGAGAACCTCGCCGAGGGATTTCCCGCGACAGGTGCATTGCAACTGTTTCGGCGGGCAAATGCAGTCGCGGCTCCATTCGCGGATCGTGTGCTTGACGAGCCGATCTTCGCCCGAGTGGTACGAGATCACCGCGAGCACGCCATCAGGGACAAGCATTTCGCGCAGCAACGGCAGCGCCGTTTCGAGCGCGCCGAGCTCGTCGTTGACGGCGATTCGCATGGCCTGGAAAAACCTCGCGAACTCACTGGGCCCCGTCCGCGCGCCGTAGGCGCCGCGAATCGCGTCGACAAGATCGTCACTCACGTGCATTGGCTTTCTCTCGCGGCGACGAACGATTTCCCGCGCCAGCCTGCTGGCGCGCGGCTCGTCTCCGTAGTCGCGAAAAATGTGGGATAGCTCTGCTTCATCGAGGGTGTTGAGCAAATCGGCGGCGGTGCCGATAGAGCGACGGTCCATCCTCATGTCGAGTAACGCGCCAGGCCGAAAAGAAAACCCTCGTTCGTCGGCGTCAATCTGCCGGGACGAAACTCCAAGGTCGGCGAGGATCCCGTCGAAGGTCCGCCCCTCGAGCTCGGGAATGCGATCTATCTCGCCGAAATTGCCCCTCAACGCGAGAAAGCGGCCCGACGCCGTATAAGACGCCAGCCGCTCCCGTGCTTCCGTTATGGCAGCCTCGTCGCGATCGATTGCAACTACCGAGGAGCCGGAGGCGAGGAGGGCTTCGCTGTGCCCTCCCCCACCCAACGTGCAATCCAAAACCTGCTTGGCGCCCTTGAACAGCGCCACGACCTCTTCGACCATGACCGGCGCATGGTAGGAGCTATCCCACCGGCCGGCCACTGGGTCAGAATCGGTCACTTACAGTAGCGCTTCACCTCACTGTCGACCGCGGGCGTGAACTGAGGGATGGCCGTAAGAAGCTGAGCGGCCTCAGTCGGATACTTCTGTCCGCCTGCCGGTAGGTTGATTGAAGCAAGGTTGAATGCATCTCGAGCCATGCGGGCCAGGTCACAGCTCTTCTTGTCGTTGGCATCGTTCACCGCGCTCTGGCCCAGCGAGAATGCGCTGGCGCCGAGCAGGAACTTCGCGTCCGCACCGGTCTGAAGCTGGTCGGAGAGCTGCAAGAACTTGATGGCCCGCTGGAAATCCGCGCGATCCTTGGAGGCGGTACCGGCCTTGTAGGCGTCGCTCCCCTGCTTGAGAGCGAGCTGCGCGAGAGCGCCCGGATCGACTCCGTTGTTCTTGGCGTTCAGGATCGTCGCGTATAGATCGTCGTACACATTCAATGAGTCCTGTATCGTCGCGAGCAGGAAATACCCTTGAGGATTCTTTGGATTTCCAGCTAAGACCCTCTTGGCCGCGTCCACCGCTTGCTGTAACTGACCGGCCTTGTAAAGCGCCGTCGCGCTGAGCAGCTGGAGGTTGGGATCGTTCGGGAACTTCTTAATGCCCAAGGCGGCGGTCTCGGACGCCTTCTGGGCCTGTCCCGAGGCGCTGTAGGCACCTGCGAGACGCGCATAAAAATCCGCGGTCGCCGCTGCAGTGTCTACGCGTACCATCTCGTTGCCGACGTCGATTGCGCCCTTGTAATCCTTCGCGTTCAGGTAGACAAGCCACCCGAGATTGAGGAGCGCAGGATCGCCCGGGTTATTCTGGATCAGATCCCGCATCAGGGGAACCGCGCGATCCGCGTGACCGGCCTTCGCGAATTCCGCCACGACATCCTGAATGAGCTTGATGTTGGTCGGGTCCGAGGCGGCCAGGGCGCTCAACACGTCGAGCTCCTTGGCGGTGTCGCCCCTCGTGCGGTACGTGTCAGCCAGCCTTCTCAATGCCACGTTATTGGCCGGGTCACTCGCGCGTATGCGCTCGGAAACGGCGATGACGGAATCGTCCATCTTGAGGCCGGCGTACGCGTCGACGAGGCACGCAGCGGCGATGTTGGCGTTGGGATACCCGGCCATCGCAGACCGTGCGGCATTGACGCCTTCCTGATACTTGCCCTGCGCGACGGCGTTGTGGCAGGCCTCTTCGCCGCTCAGCTGCTTGCGTGCGGCCTGTATCGATTTGGCGACCTGACTGGCCGCGTCATCGAGCTTCGGGGCCTGAGCACTCGGGAGCACCTGCGTGCGCGTCATATCGCGGGAAATGATCAGCCGCGAATCGATCTTGAATCCCGTCGGAGTCTTGGTGACGGTGCCGTCGAGGTACTGGGGAGCGCGAACAAGGCTCGCCAGCGCCTTCGCATCACCAGGAGCCAGGGCTTCGGTCGTGTTGTAGCCCGACGACGCCAGGCTGTTATTGATGTCGGCCTTGGGTACGACAACGAGATCGCGAATATTGGTCTGCTTCTGGAGCTGGCTTCGAATCGCTTCGGCGGCCTGGACCCCGAGTTCCTTGTCCGAGCTTTGAAGCGTTGGGATCATCACCCGTTCGCCCGTTTTTCCGCTTTGGGCGAATACTGGTGATGCGGCGAACACAGCGAGTGTCGCGAGCAGCAGCCCCGAATCAAATAGACGTGCCTTCAATGGTGTAACCTCCAAGACGGTAAACATTCTTACCCCACCCCCCAATCCGTGGGTCCCTGGCTTCGTTAAATGGGCGAGGAGGGACTCGAACCCCCGACATCCTGCGTGTAAGGCAGGCGCTCTAACCAACTGAGCTACTCGCCCGGTGCAGAAACCGAGCCTGTCCGCTCATCGGAGAATGGCCAGCGGAACCAGCACGCAGTACCCGATGACAAGGAGTATCGGGGCTAGAGTTTCCCCGCCTCGCGCCAGATCGGCGAAGCCGGCGAGCAACACTACTGTAGCGATTGTCCAATACATCCAGGAGCGACGCGGGCCGGAATCGCGGCCGACGCGGGCGCTGTTGGCAAGATCGGTTTTGGCCATAAGCGTGGTAGTGTAGGGCTGGATGAAATGCGTGTCAACCCGAAGGTTACGCTACTTCGCCGTTCGCCGCCCGTTGGAGTAGTGCAGCTCGACCCAATCACGGTAGCTACCATCCATCACCGAACGCCACCAGGACTCGTTCGCGATGAACCATTTGATGGTCTTGAGTAGCCCGGTGTCGAACGACTCGGACGGTCCGTACCCGGTCTCGAGAGTGGCTTTCATCGCATCGATGGCGTAGCGGCGGTCGTGTCCCGGGCGATCCTTCACGAAAGTGATGAGCTCGGCCGTGTCTCCGCCCAGCGAGGCCGGGCATTTCGGAAAGCGCTCGCGAAGCTTCTCGTCGGCTCCAAAGATCTTGTTGATGCTCGCGCAGATGGCTTTCACGACGTCCACGTTCTTGCGCTCCGAATTGCCGCCGAGGTTGTACGTCTCGCCGACTCTGCCTTTCTCGAGCACACGCTCGATTCCGCGGCAGTGATCCCGGACGTATAGCCAGTCGCGAACCTGCAGACCATCGCCATAGACAGGCAGCTGCTTTCCATCCAGTGCATTCACGATGGCGAGCGGGATCAGCTTCTCCGGGAAATGATACGGCCCGTAATTGTTGGATGAGTTCGTCGTCGTGACGGGCAGTCCGTACGTGTGGTGATAAGCGCGAACCAGATGATCCGAGCCGGCCTTGCTCGCGGCGTACGGTGAATTCGGTGAGTACGCGGTATCCTCGGTGAACGGAGCCGCGGTCGGCCCGAGACTTCCATAGACCTCATCGGTCGAGATGTGATGAAAGCGTCGAGCACCGCCCGACCAATCCTCCGTCCACGCCGCCCGCGCTGCCTTCAGCAGCTCGTGCGTACCTCTGACATTTGTGTCGATGAACGGGTCTGGACCGTGGATCGACCTGTCGACGTGCGACTCGGCCGCGAAGTGGACGATCGTATCGATCCCGTGATGCTTGATGATCTCTTGCACGGCCTCGCCGTCACGAATATCGCCCTTGATGAACGTGAACTTCTCATTCTTCGCCAGCGGCTCGAGGCTGGCGAGATTGCCCGCGTAGGTCAACGCGTCGAGGCCGACGATGACGTCGCCCGTACGCTGCTCGGCCCAGAAATGGACGAAGTTGGAGCCGATGAATCCGGCCGCGCCTGTTACCAGCATCCTACGCATCGTGGTCCATTCCCCCATTCATGCTGCTTTTCCTCGTGAATTGTGAAGCGCAATGAAACGATACCCCGGCCCTGTTCATCCGCCAATGCCTCTCACCGCAACCGCGCACAGATCTCTGATCAACGGCGCGATGTCGTTCAGCTTCGCGATCTTGTCAGTGCCCGCCGCCGCCAACGCGGCCTGCGGCATTCCGTAAATAATCGAGCTCTCGCGATCCTGTACGATCGCCCTTCCACCAGCCTCGCGGATTTGTCGAAGACCTTCCGCTCCATCGCGCCCCATTCCGGTGAGCACCACACCGATCGTCGCGGGACCGAATGCAGATGCCGCTGAAAAAAACAGCGGATCTGCGGCCGGCCGCACGCCCCACATCGTCGGTGATTCGTCGAGACTGATCGACACATTGCCGGGTTCGCCGCGCAACGTCATGTGATAACCACCGGGCGCTATGTAGACGCGGTTTTCGCGCAGCAGCTTCCCGTTGATTGCTTCCGCGACCCACAGCGAGCTCATGGCGCGTAGCCGTTCCGCGAGCAGTTTCGTGAACTCTCCCGGCATGTGTTGCACGATCACGACGGCAGCGCCAAGGTCTTCCGGCAGGCGTGGGATTATCTCGGCAAGAGCGCGAGGTCCTCCCGTCGAAGATGCTATTGCGACGACCCTGGTTGCCGCATCCGGCGACTTCCTCGGCACCGGCTCGGGATGACGAGCGGCGGCAGCGGGCGCTGAAGTCCGCACGCTGCCCATGTTCATCGCCCGCGCCGCTTCGAGAGCGGACATCAGCTGAACGCGCACCATCGACAGGTCGATACTCACGGGGCCCGACGGCTTCCTTACGAAATCCAACGCGCCACGTTCGAGCGCCCGAAGCGTCATCGCGTTCCCCAGGTCCGAGCCCGCCGCGCTCAGCATCACCACGGGCCGCGGCATCTCTGCCATTATCTGCTCGAGCGCCTGAAGGCCGTTGAGGCGTGGCATCTCGATGTCGAGCGTCACAATGTCGGGCTTGAGCGTGCGGATCTTCTGGAGCGCCTCGACTCCATCGCCAGCGGTGCCGACGACGTGAAAAACGCCACTGGACTCGATGATCTCGGCTATGAGCTTGCGCATGAAAGCGCTGTCATCGACCACCAGCACGGTCGAGACTCTCTCGGTCGTTTCCGGCACGCTAAAGCCTAGATCTTTCGGAAGATGCGCTCACGTGAGTTCACGGGAGTGAACAGGCTTCTGGCCTCACCCAGGAGCGTCTCGACCTTCCCGAGCACGAGAAACCCACCTGGCGCGAGCACGCGATGGAAGGTGGCGAACAGCGCGTCCTGCGCTTCGCGCTCGAAGTAGATGATCACGTTCCGACAGAGGATGAGATGGATGTCGTCCAGCGGCGGCTGGTGAGCGAGGAGATCGTCGCACTCGAAGCTGACCATCCGCTTCACATCGGGCAGCATGGTGTGAAGTCCTGCAAACAGCGGGAAGTATCGCTCACGCAAAACCGGCGGTGTATCGCCCAGTGCCGCCTCCGCGTAGAACGCGCGCTCGGCCTCGCCGAGACATTCTGCGTCGATATCGGTGCCAAGTATCCGAATCGATTGAAGTCGCTCCTGCGCCTGCCGCGCCACGGCATGCTGATGCGCGAGAATGGCGAGCGAATACGGTTCCTCGCCCGACGAGCAGCCGGCGCTCCAGATGCGTGTTTCCGGCTCGTTACGATCAAACAGCTCGGGAATCACCGTCCTGTCGATCACCGAGTACGTGTCCCAGTTTCGAAAGAACTTGGTCACGTTGACGGTGAGCGATCGAATCAATCGATCATACTCCTTGGGATCGGTGTCGAGCGCAGTTGAGTATTCGCTGGCCGTCAACGTTCGCTTTGCGCGCATCCGTACCGCGATCCGCCGTCGCAGACACTTGTCCTTGTAGCTCGAACAGCGGAATCCGCGATCGCGAGTAATCTTCTCGACCAACGCCCGAAAGCCGGCGTCATCCCCGTGGGCCAACTCCGCGTGGGGTGTCAGGGGCGACTCGATGCTTGCGCCGACTTGTGATCCGCGCGAGAGATTCCCTCGAGAGCCGCCGAGAGGTTTCGACGAAGCTGTGGCAGCTCGGGTGCAATGGCGACTCCTTTTTCCGCGACCTCGCGTGCGCTCTCGAAGTCCTCGTGCTTGAGATGAGCCGCGGCGAGGTTGTTGAGCAGGACCGCCGATTCCGGATGTGATTCAATCGCGGCGGTCAACAAAAGCATCTCGCGATCGGGGTCGTCGGTCATGGCGGCCACTTTGGCGGCGTAGTGAAACCAGACAGCGGGCGGCGGGACTTTCGTCCACAGACTGCGCGCTTCGCTGAGCCGGACCTTTGCCGTCTGCATGTCACCGAGCCGCATCGAGATGACCGCCGCCTCCAGCTGGATGAGAGGATCCGTATTTCCTCCCGAGCCGAGAGCACGATCGATCACGAGCCGCGCCTTCTCGAGCTGTCCCAATTGTTCGTAGGCGAGCGCGAGATTGTGCAGCAGCGCCGTCTTGCTGGGCGCTTCCGGGGCGGCGGTCATGAACGCGTTGACGGCGCCGCCCCATTCCTTCTGGCGAAGCGCGATCAGGCCGACATGGAATGACGCCACTGGATCGGCGGCTTCCTCGACCAGCGCGCGGAATTCGCGCAACGCTTCATCGTGCATTCCAGCGCGGTACAACGCGCTCGCGAGCTCGCGCCGCTCGAGAGGGCTGGCATTTCGAGGAAGCGTCGGCGTGGTTCGCTTCCGCCCGACCGGCAGGAGAAACGACGCGTTGAGCAATCCATACAGTGCTTTTCCAACTTCGAATTCGCCCAGGCCCGAGTCGCGAATGAGTCCGTTGATGTCGCGATGGCCGTCGATCATCGGAAGCAGGGCCTCCTGTTCCGATGAAAGTGGATCCCTGTTCATCATCAGGCGCGGTCGATCGAGACTGAATACGACGTCGAAGCTCGGGATCTTTTTTTCGATCAGCGACCACTCGTCAACTCGCCTCGCACCTTCGAGCAGGAGCGACTGCGGATCCACCGAGACACGCTCAGCTCCATCTTCCGGCTCGACGCCGGGCTCGAAGTTGAAGGTGCCGCTCGTCCACGTGAACAGCGTGTAGACGGAATTCTCCGTGTCGAGCGGACGGTTGACGATCGCAGCGTGGCAGATGCGCCCGCTGTCGAAGTAGATCGAGCCGAAGCTGTCGTGGAACGACAATCCCAGGCAGCCGGTTTTTCTGCCCATCGAGAGCAGCTGGAGGACATCGGGGAGACTTGCCTCCTTGAGGCTCCCTTTGATGGCCACTAGCGCATCTCCTCGATCATCCGGTCGGCGATGTTGGGCCAGTCGACAATGACGCCCGCCTCGGGGACAGCCGGAGTTTTCTTCCTCTCTGCCGGCTGGGGCGTCGGTTTCGGCTTCGCGTCGAGCGACTCCACGCGCTGCGCGATTTCCTGGCTGATGTCAGCCATGAAGTCGTCGAACTCTCCGCCCTTTTCCTCCTCGGCGTCCTGCTCGTTCGGCTCTTTCGCCACGGATCAGGCTTCCCCGACGGCTGGCGCGCTCAAGCGGGACAGCACCAGCGACGCGACGCTGCGAAGCGTCTCGAACACGCCTCCGCCATTCACCGCGATAGCCGAGAAATAGGGGACATCGCGGAAGTTCAGCGTTTCGTCCAACTCCTCAATCGGACTGATTTCAGCCGCGGGCAGGTCGCGCTTGTTGTACTGCATGACGAGCGGGAGAGTCCGTGGATCGAGACCTTCCTCGGCGAGATTCAAATGAAGGTCCTGCAGGCTCTCGATGTTCTCCGCGAGCTGACGCGACTGACTGTCCGCGACGAATACCACGCCGTCGACTCCCTGCAGCACGAGTTTGCGGGTGGCGGCGTAGTAGACTTGTCCGGGCACCGTATAGAGCTGAAACCGCGTCGCAAAACCAGAGATGGTGCCGAGATCGAGAGGAAGAAAATCGAAGAACAGGGTGCGGTCGGTCTCAGTGGCGAGTGAGACCATCTTTCCCTTTCGCTCCTCGGGCAGCTTCGAATAGATGTGCTGGAGGTTCGTGGTCTTCCCCGACCTTCCCGGGCCGTAATAGACGATCTTGCACGTGATCTCGCGCGTGCCGTAATTGACGACTGACACGCTAGCGGTCTCCTATCGGGCCGAAGAGAGCGTCGAGACTGCGATTGAGCTCGCCTTCAAAATCACCCGACGGTCCAGCGCTCTTGACCTGCTTCTGCGGATGGAGCTTCTCGAGCGCTTTCTGAAACTCGGCGAAATAAATCTCCACTACGCCGAACGAGCTCTCACGGTCGAACACGCCCACGAACAGGAACTCCTGCGCTCCGGCAGATGCCCGAGCCATGAATACCTGCCTCTCCGCGCCGGCGTGGTGCATCTCGACAAAAGGCTTGCCGTCCAGCTGACGTCCAAGCTCACCTGAGGAGGCGTTGATCGCGGAAGTGAGGGCGCAGATCGACATCACATCGGCGGCGTTGGAGAACCCGAACTGCCCGACCGCGCGTCCGCTCGGATACAGGAGAACGCCTGAGAGGAGCCGCGCGTCGTCCTTGAGCCGCGTGAGCGGAGCGGCGACCCAACCTTCTGCTACAGTCGGATCGCTCATGATTTCTCCCGCGCTGCGTTCATCATCTCGAGTCTCACTCGTCCCTGGTTGGCGTCAGGAGTGACGATCGTGACGAGCACCACGTCGCGGGCACCCACGACGAAGATGTGACCACGCTCGGCTTCGAGCCGCATGAACGCGGGGGTGCCAAGTCTCGCCGCGTCCGATGCCCGAGTCACTTTCGAATAAAGATAGGCCGCGAGTGCCGCCGTGTGCTTGCGGGTGTCCGCGCCACCGAGACTCCCTGCCAATATGGGACTCGTCTCGACGATCAGCCCGTCGGTTGCGCCGACGACCATTGCCGCGACGACGCCTGGGACGTGAGACAAAGAGCCGACGACCTGAGCGAGGGCTTTCATGCGCGCCCCCGCATCCAGTTGATCGCGAGCGCGACCGAGCGCGTGAGCACGCGCCGAACCAGTCCGAGTGGAACACCCAGAGAAGATGCGAGGAGAACTACCGCGTCCTCGGAAGCGGGCGCCAAAGCGATCGTCGCGGCGTCGGTCTCGACGACCACCGCCGTCCACCGGCCGATGGAGAGTAGCCGCATGGATCTGGTTACTTCAGTGCCGACGCCGCTCAACGCACTGCCGATCTCACCGGAGATGTCCCGCCCCCGCTGGTCGAGGTAACTCCCAGCCAACGGCTTGCCGCCCGAGTCGAGCAGCAGCGCCGTCTGCTCGGCGTCGCCAATGGCGGCCGCGAACAGCGTACGCCCGGACTCAGACATTGGTGGCATTCTGCTCCTGTTGCGAGATGTCGATAAGTCCAGTGCTCAACATTCCGTAGATGATTTTCGCGACCTCGAATTCCGGCAGCACGAGACGCTTGGCGATCTCGTGCAGATTTCTCTCACCGTCGATTATCGACAGCACTTCCCATTCGCGCGGGAGCAGATCGATGAACGACTCCGGCCCGTCGTCGAGCGGGGCGAGCAGCGGGATGACGCGCGCGTCCGGGATCTTGTCCGCCATCCGGGACCACTCGTCGATGCGTCGCGCGCCTTCCATGAGGAGCGATTCGGTGCTGACGCGCACGGCGATGTCTTTCCGTATGGGACGTGGAGGCTCTTCGCTGAACGAGAAGAACCCCTCCGACCACGACATCAGGTCGAATACGACCGTCTCGATCTGGAGCCTCATGAAGCGATCGATGTCGCGCGGCGTAACGATGCCGTGGGCGACGAGAATCTCACCGACGCGGCGTTTGTCGCCGGCGCGCTGCATGGCTGTTGCGCGCGCGAGATCCGACGGCGTTGCCTTACCGGATCGCTCGAGAATCGTTCCGAGAAGGTGGGGATTGCTCTTCATCGTCGCGGCGACGATTGTCCCCGCGTCGAAGTAGACGCTTCCCTCGTTGTTCCTCTCGGGAGAGTAGACGCGCAGCGTTCCCGTCTTCCGGCTCAGATCGAGCAGCTGGAAGACGTCGTGAATGCCGAGTTCGCGGAGTGGTCCTTCGATCGCCATTAGCTCCGTCCTCTCATCAGCAGCAGGCGATAGCGCAGCGCTTCACCGTGGTTGGGATCGAACCGCAGCACGCGCTCGAACGCTCTGAGAGCGTCGCCTTCGCGAGCCAGGTCGATCAGTATCTCGCCGAGCGCGATCAACGCCGGGAAGTGATAGACGTCGCGGCGAATGAGAGCCACGATCCGTGGCAAAGCGCTGCGCGAGCGACCCGTCCGCCGATATGGTCCCACGAGCTCTACGACCGCCGCGTCGTGGTTCGGCGCGGTAACAAGGACGGTCTCGAGCTCTCTGATCGCCCCGGTATCGTCGCCAGCCTTGGCGAGAAGTCGTCCGAGCGAGACCCGCGTCTCCGACTGACGCTCGTCGATGCCAAGGCTCGCCCGGTAGGACCCGATCGCTTCGCTTGCGTCGCCGAGCGTCGCATACAGATCGCCCACCCGCTTCAGCACGTTCGCGTTTCGCGCCTCGCTCTTTCTGAGAGTCAGCAGAATCTCTTTCGCGCCCGGGTGATCGAGCGAGGCCACGCGCGCCTCCGCAGCCAGCAACAGCAGATTCACATCCGTGCTGCCCGCTGCGACGAGTGCCTCGGCGTACGGTCTCGCCTGCTCGGCGCGTCCCAGAGCAAGCAGCGACCGCGCGGTCCCCTGCCGGGCGAAGGTATTGCCATCGTCCATCTCGAGCGCGCGCCGATATCTCTCCAGTGCCTCTCCGTGCAGTCCCTGCGCCGCAAACCCGTCGCCGGCCAGCACCAGACCCAGTACTTTGTCGCCACCGCGGGAGAGAACCCGGGCAATCTCCGCCTGGGCGCGATCGTAAAGCCCCTTGGTGATCAGGTCGCGGGCAAGCGAGAAGCCGCCGATGGCGTTCTGCGATATGGGGGTGAGCCGCGATGGCCTCTCAGCGAACAGAGCCTCGATGATCGCGGGGTCGAAATGGAAATCGGCAACGTGCTCCGTCGTTTCACCCGCCTCGGTGATCGGAGGAGCGACGGTGAGCCTGATCTCCTCGTGCGGAAGCTCAATGGCAAGCTCGAGCTTCTGCGGCGTGTACATCGGGTCGAGCGCCAGCGCGCGCTTCGTCTCACGTAAGGCTGATGCGAAGTCACCGAGGTTGGAGAGAGTAAAGCTCATGTTGTAGTGCGCTTCGGCGAAATCCGGGTTCGCCTGTATCGCGCGGGCGAACGCATTCCGCGCGTCCTCATACTTCTCGAGCTCGACTAGAATGAGACCGATGCCGTTCCAGGCGACGGGATGCTCGGGCGCGGCGCTCAACACCTGCCGGAACGCTTCGAGCGCCAGCTCGGTGTGCTTCCGCTTGAACAAGCCGAGGGCCAGGTTCAAGCGTGCCTCGACCGGAGGTGAAGCAGCCTGCAACGCGCGCCTGAACGAGTTGATCGCGGCCTTGGTGTCGTTCTTGTGCCAGAGGAGAACACCAAGATTGTTCTGCGCGAAAGCGTAGCTCGGATCGATCTCGAGCGCCTTCATGTAACTCTGTTCCGCCTCGGCGTGTCGACCTTCCAGCTGCAACGCGACGCCGCGCCCGTTCCACGTCTTCGCCGTCGGGGAGAATTCGCGCGCGAAGCGCTCGGCGGTCGCGATCGCCGCGCCGGTGTCGCGCTGCAACAGATACAGCTCGAGCATCGCCTGCAGAACTTCGGCGTTCGCCTGGCCGCCTTCGATCGCCCGCTCGTACTCGCGCAGCGCCTCCTGGAAGTAGCCCTTCTGCCTCAACGCGCGGCCCAGCGTGATGTGCGCCCCCGCCGGCGTCTTCTGCTGATGGCTGGGAGTGACGTCGTGACGATAGGTCTCGAGCGAAAGATTCGCCTGCGCGCGCACGAGCGTCGGGTTCAACAACACCGCGCGCCGGTTCGCTTCCGCCGCTTCCTCGCCCCGGCCCAAATCGCCGAGTATGAACCCGATCAGGTACAGCGCATCGGGGTTTTCGGGATTGAGCTCGATGGAGCGTCGCACCGAGCGCATTGCGTCTTCGTGCAGGCCGCGGTTGTAGAGAGTCTCCGCGAAGAGGAAGTGCAGGACTGAGCTCTCGGGGTCCAGCTCGATCGCGCGCTCGAAAAGAGAGTGCGCGCGCTCCAGGCGACCGGCCGTTTTTTCCGCGATCCCGCTCTGGACGAGCGCTTCCAGATCCTCGGGATTTGCGCGCAGGCGCTCGTCGAGCTCGTGCAGGCGTCGCTCGACGATACCGCTGTCTCCGTACGCGATCTCAAGATTCCGACGGGCGACACCCATCCGCTCGTCGAGCGCGAGAGCGCGGGAGAACGCAACGATAGCCTCGTCCGTCAGTCCCTTTCGAAAGTAGAGGACGCCGAGATTGTTGTACGCACCTGCATCCGAGGGATCGATTCGGCGAGCGAACGATCGCAGGATGTCGATCTCACCGCCGTGCGCGGCTGCCGTTGGGCGGGCAGTTGCCGCTGCGCTCATGGCTTATTCTACGCGCACTGCGCGGAAAATGGCGTCGAAGGCGGTCTGGTCGGGGACGAGCAGGAAGAAGCCGTGCAGACTCTCAACCGGCTCTTCGAGAAAGAACTCCGTCTCCACGCACAGAATCGGAGACTCGACCTGCGGCGCGTGATCGCCCAGCGTCTTCAGTGCGTCAGCGGTGGGCCCAGTGGTGAGATGCGGCGGGGAGAGCATGAGACGCATGTCGAGGAAGTCGCTCAACGCCGTGAGATACGCGCCCGCCAGAATGTTTCCAGCTTCGTTGAGAGCCGATTGCTCGAGCTTGCCGAGACTCTCCGACGATCCGCGCTTGCGGCGTAACATACGCTCGGCGAGCCTGAGCCCCGCCGGAATCGCCAGCAAGAACACGGTCTGTCCGCCGATGTCGCCGCTCATCGCCATCTGGACGGCGACGATTTCAACGCCCGGCGCGATCTCCGGTACGAAGTCCCCCGGTGGAACGACGTTGACCATCGGCACGCTGATCATGATGCGCGTGGCCGTCAGCGTCGAAAGGGCGGTGGCAGCGTGACCCGCGCCGATGTTGGCGACTTCTCGCAGTGCGTCGAGACGTGCGACGCTGAGAAGCGTGGTATTGTCGCCGGATGGAGTGTTGCGGGGAGTTGTCATTTCAGAGGAGACTCGAGGCGTCAACGATGAGAGCGGGCGAGCCGTCGCCAAGAATGGTCGCGCCGCTGAATAGAGTTTTGCTGCCGTTCACGCCGTCGAACTGCTTGACGACGATTTCCTGCTGTCCGATGAACTCGTCGACGATGAGCGCGGCTTTCGCTTGCGCCGCCAGCTCGATGAGCACGACCTGTCCGCTGGCCGCCACCGCCGCCGGAGGAAGTCCCACGCGCTCACGCAGCCAGATGGCGGTGAAGAGATCGTCCCGAATGGCAACGACCTGCCTGCCCTTTGACTCCAGCAACATCGGCTTCGAGAGACTGAATGTCTCGAGCACGTGCGTGAGAGGGATCGCGTAAATCTCCTTGTCGACTCTCGCCAGGAGCGCACGCGAAATCGCCAGCGTCAGAGGAAGGCGCATGCTGACGCTGGTGCCAAGCCCGGCGTCGGTATGCACTTCGAGCGAGCCGCCGAGCGAGCGTACGCGGGTGGCGACGATGTCGAAGCCGACACCACGTCCAGAGATCTCCGTCACCTTGTCCGCCGTCGAGAATCCAGGCCGCGATATGATCGATACGAGTTCCTGCTCGGTCAACTTCGTGGTCTCCTGCTCGACAAGTCCCAGCTTCTTGGCGCGGGGGAGCACCCTTCCCTGATCGATGCCGCGGCCATCGTCCGTCACACGGATCAGCACCGTCGCGCGATCCCGCTCGGCGGTAAGAATGAGCGTTGCGACACGCGGCTTTCCG
>Ga0068855_100005953_pt1 | contig 14869 bp, 13 predicted proteins | sample KBSCornC52_FD_66592 | JGI IMG/M metagenome (GOLD analysis project Ga0068855, IMG submission 66592) | Corn rhizosphere microbial communities from Kellogg Biological Station, Michigan, USA - KBS Corn C5-2 | ecosystem: Host-associated > Plants > Roots > Rhizosphere > Soil ...
ATGAACCCCTTCGAGTACGGCAGCTTCGCGCTTATGCTGATCAGCCACAAGCTGCTTCGCTGGATCCCGTACCTTCTCGCGCCAATTGCGTACGCCGCACTCTGTCTTCTCGCAATCGACAGCGTCAGCGCGCGAGTGCTGCTGGGAGTGGTGTCGGCTGGATTGCTCGGGGGTTTTGTGGGGATTCGTCGGACCAACGCCGATCTGCCGAAACCGCTGGCTCTCGCCGGTTTTGTCGTCGCTGTTTTCTCCGCCGGCTTTCTTGCCTGGTGGGCAGCGCTCCGCCAGTCGCAGATGGCCACGTGGGAGCCGACGCCGCGACCGGAAGTACAGACCTGACCCGATGCTCCAGATGCAGCATGCCTTCGCCAGTAATGAGTGCCAACTAAATCGAATGGAGAATGGTTACTAGATGCTTTTGACAAATAGTCAGGGACGTGAGAAGAGTGCGGGCGAATTGGCCGCGCAACACGGCGGTCAAGCGCTGCGCGTCGGCATTGTAGGTTCCGGGAAAATGGCAGCGAACCATGCGCGAGCGGTCGCATCGTGCACGGTTCCCGCGCGAGTGGTAGCTGTCGCAGATCCTTCAGAGGTCGCGCTTGCCGGCATGCGGAACGTGGCGCCCGATGCCAAGCAGTTCGCATCGCTGACTGAGCTACTTGCCGGCGAAGGTGTCGACGTCGTTCACATATGCACGCCGCCAGCTTCGCATGTGCCGCTCGCGATCGAGGCGCTGGAAGCAGGCCGTCATATATACGTGGAAAAACCGTTCGCGGAGTCGGCTAACGATGCGGAACGGATTCTAGGAATTGCAAAGGCCCGGGGACTGAAGGTCGCTGCCGGTCATCAACTCCTCCACGAAAAGCCAACGCGAGTGGCCGGTGAGCTTCTCCCGTCGTTGGGTCACATCTCGCACATCGAAAGCTATTTCTCCTTCAGAACTGTGCGGCGAGTTCCTGGGGGCCGAGTCCCTCTCGCGTCAGATCTGCAACTTCTCGATATCCTGCCACACCCAGTATACCTGCTGCTGCATTTTCTCAATCTGAGTGCAGCTGGGCGTCCACACCTGCTGGCACTCGACATCGGCGAAGGCGGAACGGTCCACGCGCTCATCAAGCAAGGTCATCTCACGGGCAGTCTCGTGGTGACGCTGGAGGGAAGGCCTGTTGAGAGTTACATGCGCGTCGTTGGAACGAACGGGGCCGTCCATGCCGACTATATCCGCGGCACGGTACAGCGGCAGATTGGGCCTGGGACGTCGGGAATCGACAAAGTACTCGCGCCTTTCCGGGTGGCCGAACAGCTGGTCTTCGGGACGACAGCCGCGCTCGGAGTTCGCGCAATGAATCGCCAGCGCAGTTACCCGGGCCTGGTGGAGTTGTTTGATGCCTTTTACGGCGCGGTGCTGACAGGTGATCCGTCGCCGGTGACAAATGAGAACATTCTCGAGACTACCCGCTTGTGCGAGCAGGTCGAGAGTGGATTGCGTTCGGCGAAACGCGAACACACCGAAACTGTGGTTCGCCCAGCGATTAGATCGGGCGTCCTCGTGACCGGAGGAACTGGGAGCCTCGGAGCTGCGGTAGTGAAGGAATTGGTCGCCGCAGGCAGGGAGGTGCGCGCGGTTTCACGGCGCGAACCAGCCCGGTGGGAGCGAGTGGTGGGGGCCGAATACGTCGCCGCTGATCTCTCTAAGCCGCTGTCCGCGACCCTGTTCCAAGGCATCGATTCGGTGATCCACACCGCGGCGGAAACCGCGGGGAGCTGGAACGAACATCAGCGGAATTCAATTGACGCGACCGAGCACGTCATACGGTCAGCTGCAGCTGCCGGAGTAACTCGGGTAATCCACGTCAGCAGCGTCGCTGTACTCGCAAAGCCCCCCGGAAGAGGGCGCGTAACGGATGAAACCGAGCTCGCCTCACAGAGTCGGTCGTTTGGTCCCTACGTGTGGGGCAAGCTCGAGTCGGAGCGGCTCGCCGTAGAACTCGGCCGTACACTGGGCATCGGAGTGAAAATTGCGCGCCCGGGCCCGCTGGTCGATTTCGTGAATTTCGAAGCCCCCGGAAGACTCGGTCGACGGATCGGAAACGTCTTCGTGGCAGTTGGGATACCGCGAGATCGGATCTCGATGACGGAAGTTGGGTTCGCCGCGCGAGTATTGATCTGGATGCTGGATTCATTCGACTCCGCCCCCGACAAACTCAATTTGCTGGATCCCAACCCCCCGACTAAGAGGGATGCGATTCAGCGCCTTCGGCGGAAGAACCCCGACCTGGCGGTCGCCTGGTTGCCGATGTCGCTCCTCGCTCCTCTTTCATGGTTGGCTGTACTCGTTCAGAAGGTGGCCCGTCCGCGGAAGTCGGCGATGAACATTGCGAAAGCTTTTGCATCTCCGAAATACGACACATCGCGCATGAAGACGGTCGTTTCGCAAATGAATCGTGCGGCACCGGCGTCGTCGCAGACCACCGATAGAGCAGCATCAGCTAGCGATGCGGGCGCCTATGGTGCGACGGGAGGCACAGACTTGTTCGCAACGTATGCGGTCAAACCGCGCTTCAGCGTGTAGAGAGCGCGCCACGAAATCGTAGCGCGTCTCGCGCAGCAACTTTCGACTCGCGCTCCATAAATGTCGCTGGGATAACGAGTTACATCTGTAGTGCAGAAGTATGCGTCTTGCCTCCATGGGCAAATAGCTCGATGCCGTCTCGTTCACCGACCGACAGAAAAGAAGGGATCAGACACTCGAAGGGCGTCGCTTCACCGCTGGCCTCCGGAGGTATTACCATGTTGCGCGCAGAAAGCGATGCCATTTTCCGTCAGGGTGGACCCCGACGTACACCTCGGAAGTCGTTCATCGTAGTTCTGCCGGAAAACCACGTCGTGTCGCCAGATCTTGTCGCGGAGCGCTTATCCGGCGAGGGGGATAGCGACCAAATAGACGTCATTCTCGCCTGCGCGGGACAGCCAAGCAGCATCGCCGCCCTGCAGCGACGAGTGCGGGATCTGCAAATCCTGCTGGCTCCCGCCGGAACGAGCGGCGAAGATCTTCGCGAGCTGGCCATGAATCAGGCGCCTGGCGACATCGTCACCCTTCTGAGCGGCACTCCAGCCTGAGTATGGACACGGAAGAATCGAAACACCCACAATCCGGCAAGCTTTTGCAACCCGAGTCCAACAGGGTTCTGCTTTCCGTGGTTGTTTCGACCAGGAATTCCGAGTCCACTCTCCGACAGGTGCTGACAGCGATTCGTGGGAGCGAGCTAGCCCGAAAATCGTACGAGCTTATCGTGGTGGACGATGCCAGCGCTGACGGCTCTGTCGCGATCGCCGCACGGTACGCAGACACCGTTGTGAAGCTCACCGGCCACCAGGCTGGACCGGCGTACGCGCGCAATCGAGGTGCGGAGCTGGCGCGCGGAAAAGTAATCGCGTTCGTGGACAGCGATGTAGTTGTCCGACTGGACACGATTGCCCGTCTGACGGAGACACTCCTCGAGCGACCAGACGTCGACGCGGTCTCCGCCTCCCGCGAGAAAAGCTCCGGCTCTCCAAACTTCGTGTCGCAGTATTGGAATCTGCTGATGTCGTTCGGTGAACATCGCCACTCCGGGCGCTGCGCCCAGTTTGCGGCAGGATGCGGGGTCGTACGGCGCACGGCCTTTCTTTCGGCGGGGATGTACGACGAATGGCGCTTTGACACTGCTTCGATGGAGAGCGTCGAGCTGGGGGAACGGCTGCTCGGAGCCGGGCATGGCGTGATACTGAGTTCAGAGTTGAAAGTGACCCACTATAAGAAGTGGGATTTCGCCTCCGTTTGTCAGGAGGTGTGGCATCGCAGCAGGGTTCTCGCTCGCTCGCTCGGCTATTTGCGCATGAGCGCCGCCGCACCTGGAGAAGTGGTGTTCACGCTCTGCCGAACTCTCATCCCCGCGGTTGCAATCCTGGGGACACTAATGCTCGCGGCAGCCTTCGTCCCGGCACCTCACCCAACCGCCAAATTCGGTGTAGCTCTGGCGGCGCTCCTGCTCACGAACCTGCCAGTCCATCGCTTTTACGCCGAAACACGCGGCTTCTGGTTCGCTGTGGCGTCGGCCCCGTTGCACATCTTCGTGCAAATTGTGGCTGCCATAGCGCTGTGCACGGGCTGGGTCCTACGCGATGTATTCGGCGACGTTTCCCCTGACGCAACTACGCAGGCCTATGCTGAAGTAGGCCTCGAGATCTGGCCGCCCGTTCCGCGCAAGCTGTAACGCTCGCTGGGTGACGCTTTACCAGCCGCCCTTACGGAAGATCATCACGGGGACGGTACGGGCCATAATCATAAGATCCTCCGCCACTCCCTGACGTTCGATGTATTCGAGGTCGAAGCGCACCTTGGATCTTACGTCGTCGAGACTCGTGTCGTAGGCCTGATTGACCTGAGCCCAGCCGGTGATGCCTGGTCTTGCGCGCTGGCGCAGCGGATACTCGGCGATATCGTCGCAGAGGCGGGAGAAAATGCTCGGACGCTCGGGGCGCGGACCGACGATGTTCATCTCCCCGCGAATCACGTTCACGAGTTGGGGCAGCTCGTCGATTCTGTATTTCCGCATCACGCGACCAACTCGCGTCACGCGGGCGTCCTGTTTCGCTGCCCATACCGCGCCGTTCTTTTCCGCGTCGACTCGCATCGTGCGAAACTTCAGAATCATGAAAGCCCTGCCCCCAAGATCGCGTGTGCGGCGATCGTACGGACCATTGACTCCGCTACGGCGGCGATCGAGACCGACCCGGGCTTGCGCGTAAAAGATGGGACCCGGCGAGGTGAGCTTAACCAGAATCGCAAAGACCAGCATGATTGGAGCTGCCAGAACAAGTCCGAGCGACGCTAGCGTGATGTTCACCAGACGGTCGAGGCGCTCAGATCGATTCTGTCCCTGCACGACTCCGGCGGTGGATGGTTTCCGCCTATCCGGCTCCCGTACGACAGGAATTGGAAGAACGTGCTCCAGAGTGTCGGTCATGAGGCGAGGTGCATTCGTGTCTTGCGGGATCCGCGTTTGCAGGTCTGCCGCGCTGTGACCAGGTATCATTCAATCGTTCTCTTTATGAGTGTCTGCTCGGCTAACGCCGGTGTAGAGCTACGAACAACGTGAGAACACTCGCCAGGGCGCCCGTCATGCCCAGTAGAGACGCACCGAACGCCTGGTGTTGTCCCACCACGAGCTCGTCGCCGGCGGACAATCCGAATTGATCGAGGGTCAGGCCGCTGGCGATCGCTTTGCTGGTCTCACCGGCTGAGCGGAACTCCTGATTCCGTCTCCGGACCGTCGTTCGGCCGACATCCGCGGTCCCTGTCGGACCACCCGCTCCCATTATCGCGTCGGAGAGAGGGAGGTCTGACGCGAAGGCGAAATATCCTGGGCGCGTGACCGCGCCAAGAACGCCGACGCGCATGAGGGGAGTAACCTCGACTTGCTGCGCTTTGACGTACTTCAGGACTTCTGACGAAACGCGCTCGTGCAATTCCGAGCGAAGTACACCTGCAACCGGAACCACGATCATCCCTGGCAACTCCAGCGTGCGCTCAGACCGAACGACGACGGTATCCCGGTGCACAGCGTCAGATATGATCGTGACTACAACCCTGTCACCAACCTGGAGATCGCCGTCGTGAAGGCGTTGGCGAATCGCGGCGGCGATCATCGCGTTTTGCGTCCGCTGGGCGGGATCGCCTGTCGTCGCGGCGGCCTCTGCCCGTGTCGCCGCAGCAACAAGTTCTGCGCGGGTCACCAGAAGTCCGGACGCGGACTGAGCGTGCGCCGCTGCCGCTGCCAAGGTGGAAGAGCATAGGAACCCCGCGACCAGGAGATGACGTCCGGTCGAGCGAAGGCAGGAAGGAAAGCTTGAAAGACGTGAAGAAATGCTCATGATACCCTCGACTAGGCGAACTTCGCTGAGACTGTACAGGCCTTGAAACGACTCGCGTTCACGCGCCGACAACGAGACCTCGCGGCGTCGCGAGACTGCCGACTGGATCTTTGTGAGCGCCGTCGTGGGAATAGTCGGTCCCGTAATACCGATACATCCCTCCGGTGGACACACCGTTTATAACAGCCCCAAGGAACCGTATCGGCAGTCGATCAACGATCGACAGCTTGGCAGCCGTGAGCTTTCGATCGGACACTCCCTGACGCAATACGACGAGAATGTTCCCCGCCGCAGCCGCGAGGGCGTACGCGTCCACGCCAGCGATGAACGGCGGTGAATCAATGATTACGACGTCGAACTTCTGTCGGGCGATCTGGATCAGCGCGGCCATTCGGTCGGAGACCAGAAGCTCTGGAGCGCGGTTGGCGCGTGTTCCACGCGGGAGAAGAAACAGGTTCTCGGTAGCCGTGGATTTCACGACTGTGTCGAGACCCACGCCGTTGGAGAGATACTCTACGAGTCCGGGTGTCACCGGGATGTCAAACGTGCCGTGGAGGCTACCGCGCCTGACATCGCCATCAATCAGCAATGTCCGGTGACCCGCGCTGGCGAAAGCGATCGCGAGGTTTGATGAGACCAACGATTTTCCATCGTTGGCGCTCGGGCTTGAAACCGAAAGCACGACCGGCCCATTCGGCGGGAACTCATATCGCACAGCGAGTCGAAGGGTCCTGAAGGACTCGACCACCTGCGACATCAGCTCGACCTGAAATTGTCCACTGCGACTCGCTCTGAGCCGGGGGACCGTGCCGGCGATGGTGAGACCCAACTCATGGGTCGCCTGTTCGGGATACCGGAAGCGGCGATCGATACGATCGTGGAGGAGGGCGATACCTACCGCGAGGCCAATGCTCGCCACAATCGCGAGCAGCAGCAAACGCGGAGCGTCGTTCGAGTTTGGATGCGTTGGTGGAACCGCGAAATCGAGAACGCTCAAGTCGGGACTCGTTTGCGCTTCCGCGAGCGACACCTCCTCGTACCGCGCCTTCAACACGCTATAGAGGTTTTCGCTCGCGGCGACTTGCCTTGCGAGCCTGGCTTCCTCTATCGCGCGCGATGGAATTGCTCTCAGCTCGAGCGACTTACTCTCCAGGCTTGCGTTCAGGCTCTGCTCGCGCGTCCGGAGGGTTTGAAGAACACTCTGAACGATCTGAGGAATCGTTTCGTACTGCAGCACGCGCACTGTTTCGTTGAGCTGCTTGATTCTCGGGTTGGCATCCGTGAGGAATTGTTTTTCAGTACGGAGCGAAGCCTGGCGCGATGACAGCTCCTCGAGCGCGGCGCGAAGCTGCGGCGTGTTGTTCAGAATCGCAGGGATCATCAGGAACGCTTGCGGATTGAGCGGACCGCCTCGCGCGTCAGCGATCATCTGCTCGAGAGCAATCCGCTCATTCTGCACATCGCTCAGGGCGCCCTTCTGGGCGAAGTAGCCGGCCACCGATGGATCGGCCGCCTGGGCAACGGCACCGCCAGTCGCTCCGCCCGAGGGCAGCGTGATCGTGCTGACCCGGAAGCGTTCGAGCTGGGATTCGGAGGCCCGGAGTTGGCTCTCGGCCACGCCCACTTGTTCACCGAGGATTTTCTTGAATTCAAGGAGGTGAACTTTTTTCAGATCTCCCGATGATGCGACGAACTGCGCAACCCAGGCGTTGAGTGTATTCGCGGTACGGTTCGGATCAGAGCCGCTGAGCGTAATCGTAAGAAACTGGCCGTCATCGGGAAGCGAGCTGCGCAGTGTCGAGAGGAGACCGATCGATGTGCTTCGTGGTGCAGACACTGAAAATGCCAACACCCGCCCAGGTTTGAAGAGCCGCGCGTCGGGTGCCCATGCAAAACCGACTTTGCGACCGATCGAGTCTCCTGCTACTCCACGCTCGATGGGGACTTCCTTGGCATCGGACAACACATAGCGACCGCCCGGCTCACTCTTGAGGAGATACGCACCCGGACGCAGCGACGGCAGTGACTCGAACCCGGCGAAGAAAATCGAATCGCCGGGAAGCTTATAGCCGACATTCAGATGGAGGTTCTTGACGACCGGATCGACGATCGAGAAGCTGCGCAAAAGCTCGATCCATGACGTCGCCGGAAGCAGTTGTTGCGGTCGGATTGGTCCGGTCTGCTGAGACGAGCCCGAGGCAATCCACACGGTCGACTGGACATCATAGACCGGTTGAACTCTTCGAGCAGCAAAGAGTCCAATCGCCGTCCCCATTCCGACGATCGCAAGGATCAAGAGTATGTGTCGTTTGAGCGCTTCGATGTAGCGTCCCCAAGGAACCCCCTCCGGCTCACTCGAGTTCGCTGCCCCCGACCAGGCGGAGGGGCCAGGAGTTTCGGCGTAGGGGACTGGCTCTACGGTTTGTCCAGACGATACGGAATGACGAAGGCGGACGGACATGAAATGAGTGCAAAAAAGGGAAGCGAGATTGCCTATGATGATTCAGTCGCGCGCGACGCACTGACGCAATTCACTGCCCATAGTCAACTCTTGTGGTTGCAATAACTTACGGCGAAACTGCGGGCAGAAGTGTTGCGAGGATGCAACGTCGTAGTAGGGCCGCCTACACAGGTGGATCGGGAGGGCTGCGAACAACTCTTCGAGCAACGGCTCTTTGCCGTCGGCTTTGAAAAAAATCAGCCCCTCGGTACAAGGGGCTGAGTCGTGAGTGTGCTAATGGGTAATTCCTAGTCTGCGAGGGCGGGAAATCCCGTCGTCAGTCGATCCGCGTCAGCCGGTGTGTCGTCGCCTGCCTGACCCAGGGCTGCCGGCTCCGCAAGATCGCGGCGGAATCCATGCCGCTCCAGCAGGCGATAGAGTGTGGTGCGATCAACACTGGCAAGTCGCGCTGCGCGCGACATGTTCCCGGATGCACGAGCCACCAGACGCGTGACGTACGTCTTTTCAAAGCTTGCCAGCACCTGCTCCTTGGCAACGTGGTACGCGTCGCTCGACGGGAGCGAGGGCAATCCGGTGATTGCCGATCCGAGGTCGACTTCCTGATCGAGCGGCAGCTGGTGGATCTGGATCTTCGAGCCAGGCTGCGCGAGGATCGTCACGTGCTCAACAAAGTTCTGGAGCTCGCGCACATTACCGCGCCACGGACGAGACACGAGAAAATCTAGAGTGTCTTCGCTGAACTCCGGAATAGCGTCCTTCGCCGAGCGGTGGCGCGCCCAGAAAACCCGGAGAAAGTGGTTTGCCAACAGTGGGATATCTTCCGCCCGCTCGCGCAGCGGCGGAATGACTATCTGCACGACGTTCAACCGATAGTAGAGATCCTCGCGCAGCTGCTTGCTTCTGATCGCCTCGCGTGGATCCCTGTTCGTGGCCGAAACAAATCGGACGTCCACGACGGCATCTTCCTGTTCACTACCGACGCGACGGACAATTCCATCCTGAAGCACGCGAAGCATTTTGGCCTGAAGGGGCATTGACATCTCGCTCAGCTCGTCGAGGAAGAGCGTACCCCCGTCAGCAAGCTCGAGCAGTCCCATTTTCTCGCGATCAGCGCCGGTAAAAGCGCCTTTGCGATGCCCGAACATCTCTGACTCGAGCAGCTGTTCGGGTATGGCGGCGCAATTGATAGGAACAATCCGGCGTCTAGAGCGCCGACTGTGCTGGTGAATGTATTGGGCGAGAACTTCTTTCCCGGTTCCGGTCTCTCCAACGATCATCACGGCGGCGTTCGTTGGCGCTGCTCTCTTCGCGAGCTCGGTCGCCCGGCGGAAGGCTGCCGAGGTGCCGACCAACAGGCCACCCGCCCCACCTTCCTGCGCATCTGTGGCAGGGCCTTCGGACTGACGCCTCACGGACACTGTATGCGCCGCGCGCCCGAGGAGGAGCTGCAGCTGAGTACCTGAGTAAGGCTTCGAGAGGTAGTCCCAAGCGCCGATTTGCATGGCTTCGATGCTCGAGTCCACGCTTGGATTGCCGGTCATCAGAACGACCAGAGTGTTCGGGGCCGTGGCCATGACAGCCTTCAGGACGTCGATTCCCGAAACAGGGGTCATGTACACGTCTACGAACATGATGTCGAACCTGGAGCGTCGGACCATCTCGATGGCCTCGTCGCCGCGGGCCGTAACGTCGACCACGAACCCTTCGCTACGGAGAACGCTCGCGCATCCTTCCCTGAGGGTGCGATCGTCGTCGACGATTAGTGCTCTCATTTTTTCGGTCACGGGATTGTAGGGGGATGGTGAGTCGGAGGCTGCGCGGAAGTCTTTTCTGGCCAAGGCGCTAGTCATTTCAGTCCCGTAGTGTTGTGCAATGTGGACAAAGGTGCTGCGCGAAACTTCGTGATGCGAGCGACACAACGTAGCAAAACTGTTTTGTTCAGCAATAGGAGGTTTGGGACACTTCCCGAAGGTCACAAACTGAAGTCGGCGGCGTTAACCCCACTTAATGGCACGTAACGTCTGTTTAACCTCAGCAGGTGAGTCCCAGCGAACCCTGTTTGCAACAAAACTGTGGCGAGTATGCAACACCGGGGCAGTCGACCAGCGGCGTGCAAGACCGCGCGCGACACCGAACTGGCGCCAGACGATGCCCAGTAACTTGCCGGTGCCGGTCAACACCGTTGGGCGGGTCCGCAACACATTGGATTGTCGGCAAGAGCAATCGGGAGACGGTCCGCAACATACAAATGACGCCACCGCAACAATCGAGGTCGAGCGCCCATGAGTCGGTCGGCAACCTCAATTTGATCGTGTAAAAAGGGTGCCTTGAACAAGTGTCTAGCAATAATGCTCGTAGCGTGGGTAGCTTGAGTGCTTCCCCAAACCGGCCAAAGCATTCAAGCGATGACTGAGTCCGAAACCGGACTAAAAGAAACAATCCTTCTCGTGGACGACGAACAATCCGTTCGCACCATCGTGCTGAAGATTCTGCGCCGTGCGCGCTACAATGTTCTCGAGGCCGAGAATGGCGAGGCGGCGCTGCGAATCGCCGAAGCGCATCCCGGCAAGATCGATCTGGTGATAACGGACATGTACATGCCAGGACTTCGCGGTCGAGAGGTTGTTGAGCGCCTGGCGCCCACCCGCCCTGGGTTGCGCGCGCTCTTCATTTCAGGGTACGCAGATCAGGATGCGCGAACCGGCGTTCCGGGCGGAGCGAATTTTCTGAACAAGCCTTTTTCGGGTCAGGAGCTGGCGAGTGCCGTGGAGAAGGTGCTGAAGGGTCCGCCGCTCTAAAGGATTAGAATCGGGCGCGCCGGTCAGACAGTAACGCCGGCCTTTGCCACGAGTTCTTTGAGCCCTTCGAGCGGTATGGCACCAGACTGCCGTGCGACCTCCTTGCCACTCCTGAATACAATAGTGGTCGGGATGCCGCGGATGTTGAATCCGGAAGCCGTCCTCGAGGAATGGTCGGTGTTAAGCTTGCCGATGAGTGCCTTGCCCTGTAGGTGCGCCGCGAGGGCATCGACCGCGGGTGCCATCATCCGACAGGGGCCGCACCAATCGGCGTAGAAGTCCACCGCGACGGGAATGTCGCTCTCGTTGATAGTGCGGGCGAAAGTCTCGTCATCCAGCGCTATGGGTCGCTCCAGCAGGATCGGCTTGGCGCATTTTCCGCACTTGGGTCCGGCAGTGACCTTCGTCGCGTCGATGCGGTTCCATGTGTTGCAAAACTGGCAACGCACCGTGAGCTTCTGGGTAACGGCTTTCGCATCAGTTTCCATCAAATCCTCAAAGTCGTTTAGTTTCCAACGATGACGAATACAGAGTTGCAAGATTCGCCGCAGGTCGGCGAGCTCGCCCCCGATTTTACCGTACCGTCGACCTCCGGAAGCGATGTATCACTTTCATCCTTTCGCGGAAAGCGAAACGTCCTCCTTGCGTTCTTTCCCCTCGCCTTCACGGGGACCTGCACAAAGGAGCTGATTTGCTTCACCGACGACTTCGATCAGTTTGCAGGAAAGGGGGTGGAGATCCTCCCCATCTCTGTCGACGCGACGCCGTCGTTGAAGGAGTTCAAGAACAAGCTGCAGATGAAGACGGAGCTGTTGAGCGACTTCAGGCGGGACGTTTCGAGGGCTTACGGCGTCCTCAATGAAGAGAAGTTCTACTCCAATCGCGCGTACTTCCTGATAGACAAGAATGGGCGGGTCCAATGGTCCCATGTCGAGCGCAAAAACGGCGATCGAAGAGAGAATTCTGAAATCCTGGCCGCGATCGAACTGCTGAGCTAGGGTTTTGGGGGTTAAGCCGCATTAGGCGGGCTTAACTCGCGATTCATGGCGTTTTTGGGTTGCAAGCCTGTGCCCTATTCGTCCATCTCTTGATAGAAGGTCACGGTTCTCAGGGGCGCCAGGTTCATGCTCGGCGCACCCGATGGAGGCATTCCAGAATGGCGACAGGCTCCAGAAAATACGCCACAACGCAAGGGCTCAAGGGATTCACCCTCTTTGAGCTCCTTATCGTCGTTGTGATCCTCGGTATAGCAGCGACAATGATGGGTCCCGCAATGTCGCGCATCGTGCGTCACCAGCGTGTCAATCGCGCTTCAATGATAATCGTGTCGGATCTTCAAAACGCCTTTGCGGTGGCCGCACGCCAACGCGAGCCAGTGCGTGTCCAGGCCGACGCCGCCAGTCGCAGCTATCAGTTCGTCGATAGAAAGACCGGTGCCGTGCTCCGTATCAGAGCGTTCTACGGCGACACCTCAGAATACAAGCTCAGTACGCTCCTATTCACTCCAGCGACGTTCGACGTTTTCCCGAACGGCGTTTCGTCCGCCCCGGTCACCATCGACCTGGCTAACGGCGATTACGCCAGACGGATCACCGCCAGTACAGCTGGATTCGTGAGGCTCGTACCACAATGAGAATATCACTTCGCAAATCCGATCGCGCCGCCGCCGCGAGGACCGTTTCGACCGAGCGCAAAGGTTTCTCGGTCGTCGAGGTCATCGTAGCCATGGTGCTTCTTGCAATCGCCGTCTCTTCGCTGGCAGCACTCACGTACTCGGTGTCTCAGAGCGCGATGACCGCGACTGCCAACGCGTACAGAAACGGCGTTCTGATGCAGGAGGTCAATCGCCTCGAAATGAGCCCGTACGACTCTGTCCGCACGGGCGCAACTTCGGTCGACGTCCTCACGGGCCCGTATCTCTACACGAAAAAAATCACGATAGCCGAGCCTCAACTCAACCTGCTCAAAACAGTGCAGGTAATCATTGTCCCCAAGAACACCAAGTTCAAACCAGATACGGCAAGCTTTATCCGGACGAAGGCGCGGACATCACGCGCTCTTTGCACCGATTGCCCGGCGGGGTGACCAAATGACATACCACAATTCCGGCCGCGCTCGCCGCGGCTTCACTCTCATCGAGCTCATGGTTGCGCTGGTGCTGTTCGGCATTGTCGGCGCGCTTTTCACCAGGCTTATGACCGTGCAGGGCAGATTCTTTGACCGGCAGGGCATGGGCAACGCGGCGCGCAACGTGTCGCGTGCATCACTGAACCGGGTCGTGTCCGACTTTCGCATGATCGAGGCGACCGGCGGCGTTGTTGCCGCGACCTCGACCTCGCTTACGATTCGCATTCCATTCGCGATCGGTGTCGTGTGCCAGAACAACGGCGCCGGAAACGCGACGGTGCTGAGCCTGCTTCCGGTCGACTCGACAACCTATGCCAAAGCCACGGAGAACAACCAGTTCTACGGCTATGCGTGGAGAAACTTCAGTACGGGCGTGTATGCGTACGTGGAGAACCCCGCTACAGAAGCCAATGGCGATGCCTCCCGTTGCACGGGCGTCAACATCACAATGGTGCCCAATGGAAAGACGGTACAGGTGAGCCCTGTGGTTCCCGCCGTCGCGGGACTTGGAACGCCAGTGTTCCTCTACAACAAGATCAAATACGAGTTCAAGGCTTCGACCGCCGTTCCTGGAAAATTGGGTCTCTGGCGCACGGTCATCGCTCCTAGTGGAGCGCTCGCCACCGAGGAGCTGGTGGCGCCGTTTGCCAATACAGCAGGCTGGAAGTTCTTCTCGGTCAATGGTGGCACGGTAGCGCAAGCAGCTCCGCCGGCAAACCTGGCGGATCTGCGCGGACTCGAGCTCCATCTAGATGGCATCAGTGAAAATATTGCTCCAGGCCAGATATCGAATGAATCAGCCCCATTCACAACCGCGGTGTACTTCAAAAACCGCACAAACTAGCCGAAGAGGCGTGACTTATATGCTGAGCAAAAACGAACGCCGTGGGTTTGCGATTCCAACCGCGCTTCTAATCATAGCGGCGCTGACGATCATGGTCGCTGGGGGCTTTTCCCTGGTGAGCGCGGAGCGCAGATCGGTCGCCGACCAGAAATCCCAGATCAATGCGTTCAGAATCGCGGAGCAGGGACTCGAGCTCTTTCTTGTGAAGCGCGACTCGCTGATGGCGGGCCATCCGGGCTTCAGCCATGTTCCAGGGCTGACCCCTGACACTGCTGTCATCCCCATGACGGGAGGCGTCGCGACTGTGACGCTCACACGTCTGCGGCCGGTGAAGGGGTCGCAGTCGGGACTCTACGTCGCTCGTTCGAGGGGTGTCGAGACTGTGGGCGCCTACGCGGGGACACCGCAAGGCGTGCGTACAGTTGCACAATACGTCTTGTGGGAACCCGCTCCGATGCAGGTTCTTGCAGGCTGGACAGCGCTCTCAGGACTTCAGAAAAATGGTGGTGCCGGTACTCTTGGTGGAATCGATCTGTGCGGAGACTCGGCATCGGTGGCAGGCGTAGTGGTTCCCGTGAATCCGGGTTATACCGGTAAGACGGTGGCTGTAGGCGACCCGCCCGTCGACTCCGTTGCTCCCGATTCGGTTGCCATCGACTGGAATGGGATTGTGAACGGGGGCTTGATTGCGCCAACGCTCACAATACCCCCAGCGTCGTGGCC
>Ga0068855_100005954_pt1 | contig 14869 bp, 15 predicted proteins | sample KBSCornC52_FD_66592 | JGI IMG/M metagenome (GOLD analysis project Ga0068855, IMG submission 66592) | Corn rhizosphere microbial communities from Kellogg Biological Station, Michigan, USA - KBS Corn C5-2 | ecosystem: Host-associated > Plants > Roots > Rhizosphere > Soil ...
GAGCAGCACGACCGGCGCGCCCAGCCGCTGCCACTGCCGCGCCCGCTCGCGCAGGCCCGCCAGGCCCGACTCTCCGACCGCGCAGTGCAGCGTGCCGCTGCGCAGCGCCTCGCAGGCGATGCCATGCCGCGCAATGAGCTCGAACACGAGCGACGGCGCGTCGCCCAGCAGTTGCAGCAGCCGCGCACCGTGCGTCGCACCGAGCCGCTGGGGCAGTGCGTCGGGCAGCACCCACATCCCGGCGTTCACGAGGCCGACGTTGCGCCCCGACGCGCCAAAGCCGATCTCCACCGCCTCCAGCACGGCCACCGAGCGCCCCGCCCGCGCGAGATGCAGCGCCGCCGACAGCCCGGTGTAGCCGGCGCCGATCACCGCGACATCCACCTCGACGCGCCCGCGCAGCGGTGGCGCGGGCGGCGCTGCCGGCGCGGTGGCTTCCCACAGGTCGTGGCTCAGGCGGTCTCCTTGCATGCTGCCGCATTCTGCGCCGCACGGCCGGGGCCGACCCGACCGGGCCCAGGTCATGCCTTTCGTCACCTCGGCGTCCCTACGCGACCAGCGCGACCAGGGTCAGGTCTTGCATGCAAGACCTGACCCCGGCCGTGGTGACCCCGGCCGTGCACCCAACGCTTCCGGCGGCTATACCCCGAACAGCCCGCGCAGGTAGGGCGTGAGGAAGCGCCCCTGCGGATCCATCTTCTCGCGCAGCGCCAGGAAGTCGTCCCAGCGCGGATAGAGGCGCGACAACTGCGCCGCCTCCAGCGAATGCACCTTGCCCCAGTGCGGCCGGCCCGCGTGGTTCAGGCAGATGGCCTGCACCGCGTCGAAGTAGCGCTCGAACGGCATGCCCACGAACTGGTGCACGGAGATGTGGACACTGTCGCGGCCGAAATCGGGGCTCAGCCAGATGTCGTCGCCCTTCACCCAGCGGTACTCCAGCGGGAACATCAGTGGGAACTCGCGCCGGGCGATCAGCGCCTTGATCTCGCGCAGTGCGTCGGCACCGCGTTCGGCGGGCACCGACCACTCCATCTCGTTGAAGCGCACCTGGCGCACCGTCGACAGCATCGACCAGCTCGCGTCCACCTGCTCGCCGTGCGAGATCATCGAGGCGCACAAGCGGCTCAGCGACGGGCACCAGGACGGCATCGCCCGGCCGAGCCTGCACAGCGCGCCGAACGCCGTGTTCTCCAGCAGCACGTCGCTGACCCAGCGGCCGAAACCCGTCTCGTCGACGGGCGCCTCGGTGACGTTCCACGTCTTGGTCAAGACCGATTCGGTGTGCGGCAGCCAGTAGAACTCGAACGAGCGATTGGCTGCGACGAGGGCGTCCGCCTGCGCCAGGCAGTCCTCCAGCGCCATCCGGCCGCGCTCCAGCTTGAGCCGGAACGCGGGCACCAGGCGCAGGCTGATCTCGGTGAGCACGCCGAGCGCGCCGAGTGCGATGCGGCCGCCGGCCAGCAGCTCGGGATTCTCGGCGGGCGACGCGACCACCTCGCGGCCGTCGGCCGCCACGAACTTCAGCGCCGCGACCTGCGTGGCGAGGTTGCCGAACCCCAGCCCCGTGCCGTGCGTGCCGGTGCTGGTGGCGCCGGCGATGGACTGCACGTTGATGTCGCCCAGGTTCTCCATCGCGAGCCCGCGCTGCGCGAGTGCGGCGCCGAGCGCATGCAGGCGCGTGCCGGCCTGGACGCGCGCGACCCGGGACGCGAGGTCGACATCGACGATGCCCTGCATCCGGTCCAGCGAGACGATGACGCCGTCGCTGGCCACCAGCGGGCTGAACGAGTGGCCCGCGCCGGCCACGCGCACCGTCGTGCCGTCACGCGCCGCGTCGGCCAGCAGCTGCGCCAGCTGCGCGGCGTCGCCGGGCGTGCGCACCGGGGTGCCCGGACACTCGACATACCCCGACCAGTTCTTCCACATCCCGTCGACCCTCGTCCTCAGAAGAAGCAGCGGCCGTCGCCGCGATACGTGGGCACCGTATCGACCACGCGACCGCCCGCCACCAGCAGCAAGTGGTTGAAGCGCTCGCACAGCTCGCCCGCCTTCGCGTGGCGGAACAGCAGCGGGTCGCCCGGCGCCAGCGACACCCCCGCCGGCAGCCGCACGGGCGTCTGCACCTCGCCGGCCCCCTCGGTGCCGACCAGCGCGCAGCCTGCGGGTAGCCAGGGCCGCGGCATGCGGTCGGCGCCGCCGGGGCCCGACGCCGGGTAGCCGCCGCCCGCACACGTGACGACGCCGGGCCTGGGCGCGCGCGTGACCGCCACCGCGAAGCCCGCGGCGGGCCGCGCCTGGAACGCACGGTAGTGGTCGAACAGCGCGGGCGCGTACAGGCCGGAGCCGGCCGCGAGCTCGGTGACGCTCGCATCCCGGCGCGTGCTCTCGAAGCTGCCGGTGCCGCCGCCGTTGACCAGGCGCAGCGCATGACCGGCGGCCTGGAGTGCCGCGACCGTCGCGCGCCGGCGTTCGTTGATCTCGGGAATCGACCGGCGCTTGAGCAGCCGGATCACGGCGCTCCTGATCGCCTGGCCCGGCACGTCGTCCATCAGGCCGGCCACCTGGCTCTCGTAGCCCATCAGGCCGTCCAGCCGCAGCGACGCATGGCGCGCGATCTCGCCGGCCAGCGCGAGCGCCGCACCGGGGCCGTCCACGGGTGAGCGCAGCACGCCGAAGTGCAGGCCCGGGAAGTCGGACGACATGTCCAGGTCGATCGCGAGCGGCTGCACGACGCCCTCGGCCTGCGCGAGCTGCGCGATGCGCTGCACCTGTGCCGCGCCGTCGACCATCAGCGTGATCGAGCGGCCCGCGCGCACCTGGGCCGCGACGGCGCGCAGGTCGTCGGGCTCGACCGAGGGATAGGCCACCAGCAGGTCGTCCAGGCCCAGCGACGCGAGCCACGCGGCCTCGGCCGGCGAGTAGCACATCAGGCCCTGGAATTGCGGTGACGACGCCAGCGCGCGGCGCAGGATCGCGACGCAGCGCACCGACTTCGTCACGAGACGGATCGGCAGGTCGCCCGCGCGCCGGCGCAGGTCGGCCAGGTTCGCGTCGAGCGCGTCCAGGTCGACGAACGCGGCCGGCAGGGGGCGGCCGGCGAGCGCGCGTCGGTAGTGGTCGTAGTCGGCAGTCATGAGTCAACCTGCGCGCTGCGCGCTGCGGTCGATTCGCCCTGCGGGCGGCCGTGCGGGTTCATGCGCTCTTCCCGCGCCCGCATGCGACCCGAGCGTCGCGACGAGCATGGCCTTGTACTGCGCGATCACCTGTTCGCGCAGCGGCGATTCGAGCGCCAGCGCCAGCCGAGCGGCCGCGCCCGTCACCTCGGAGACGAGCAGCGACAACGCGTGCACGCCGTCCCACTGCGGGCGACCGAGCAGGCGCAGCAGCGGCGCGACGAGGAAGCGGGCGGTGCTGCGCGTGTCCTCCTGGTCCAGCTCGCGCAGGCTCGGGTCGCTCTGCGCGCCGGCCCACACGGCCAGCGCCTCGGGCTGGTCGCGGTAGTGCGCGAAGTAGGCGTCCACGAGGTGGTCGACGGCCGCGGCGATGGGGGGCGCCTGCGGGCCGGACAGCAGCGTGTCGACCGCTTCCTGGAGCAGCTGGCGCACGCGCGCCAGGTCGCGCTGCGCCAGCTCGCGGATGATGGCCGACTTCGAGGGGAAGTACTGGTAGATCGAGCTGATCTGCACCTGGGCGCGGCGCGCGATCTCGCGCATCGCCAGGGCCTCCGCGCCCTGCTCCACCATCAGCTGCAGCGCGATGGCCAGGATGTTCTCGACACGCAGGCGGCTGCGCTCCTGACGCGGGCGGCGACCGGGCAGGGCCGCGAGGGACGGGGCCGTATCACGAATCGGGTTGGTCATCATTGACATATGATCAATGATCACATCATATTGTGAACATTGATCACTTTCAAGCCCGCCCCATGACGGACAAACCCGCGCCCGCATCCGCCCGCCGCGCCGACCTGGGCTGGGCCGCCCTGCTGCGCCTGTCCTGCGCCTACGCGATCGCGACCAACGGCACGCTGCTCATGCCGCTGTTCGTCGGCGTGCTGATGCGCCGCCTGGGCATCGGCGACGACGCCGCCACGGGCGTGGCCGCGCTCGAGATCGGCGGCATCGCCATCAGCTGCGCCGTGTTCCCGCGCTGGATCGCGCGCGTGCCGCGCCGGCTGGCGTGGATCGCGACACTGGGCACGCTCCTGGCGCAGGCCGCCAGCGCGTGCATGCCCAGCCTCGCGACCATCGGCGCGGCGCGGGCGGTCACCGGCCTGTTCGAAGGCGTGCTGTTCGTCGTGGTCGCCGCTAGCCTGTCGAACCGGCCCGCGGCCGAGCGCGCCTGGGGCGTGATCGTGCTGGCCGCCGGCGTGTTCGACTGCGTGCTGCTGGTGGCCGCGTATGCGCTGCCGCCGGCCGTCCTGCTGCAGTGGGTGTTCGTGATCGTCGCGCTCGCGTTCGCGCTCATCGCCTGGCCCGCGGCCGCGGCCGGCGCCGACGCGGTGGCGGCGCCGCCGTCCGCGCAGGCGGCCCGTCACGCGATCCGCTGGCACGTGCTGCTGCCGATCTGGGCGGTGATGGCGCTCGTCTACAGCGTGCTGTCGGCGCAATGGGCGCTGGCCGACGTGGTGGGCCACCAGATCGGCCTGCCGCCCGAGCGCATCGGGCCGCTGCTGGCGCTGGTGTCGCTGCTGGGCACCGTCGGCGCGCTGGCCGCGTCGCATCGCCGCAGCCACGAACTGCGCGTGCCCATCCTGTGGAGCGCGCAGGCCGTGATGGCCGGCGGCGTGCTGTGGTTCTTCGTGGTGCGCGGCGGGGTCGGCTTCTTCACTGCGCAGCTGCTCGTGTCGGCCGCGTTCTACGCCGTCACGCCGTTCCTGACGTCGCGCCTGTCGAGCCTGGACGCCGATGGCTCGCTGCTGTCGCGCAGCATCGTCATCACGTTCGTGGCGGCCTTCGCGGGCACCGCGCTGGCGGGCACCGCGCTCACGCAGCTCGGCGGCATGGGCTGCGGCCTCGCGCTGGGAGCCTGCGCACTGTTGGCGATGCCGTTCACGTGGAAGGCCTTCGGCCGCGGGTGACGGCGGCGGGCGGCGCGGGGCGACGCGGCACGCCGCTCCGAAGCGGTGGTTCCTGTCAGCGCCCGCTGAGATGGTTGCAGGCCGTCTCGACGAGCGAGAGCACGAACTGGCGGTCCGACTTCTTGAGCGACTCCAGGTAGCCGCGAACCCGCAGGGCCAGATCCGAGTTGAGGTCGCTCGCGTGGCGCATGAACTGCTCTGCAGGACAGTCGAGCACTTCTGCCAACTCGACCAGTCGCGCCACCGAAGGCATCACCACGCCGCGTTCGATGCGGGAAATGGCCTCCGGGCCGATGCGCAGGGCCTCCGCGACCTGCTCCTGGGTCAAGCCCACCGCGGCGCGCTGTTGCGCGATGCGCGCGCCGACCGAGGCGGCAAGGGCGTTGTGACGTTTCGAATCCAATCTCGGGCACTCCGTTTGCAAACCAACCGGAATGGTTGACACCCAACCGATGAAATTGAAGGACTGATTGAGTTGGGTTAAAACCTTCGAGGTTGGTTTCGTACGGGCTCGCGAACAAAAGTAAAGCCCGCGCGACACCAGCGACTCCTGACGAGCAACCAAGGACCGTCGCTTGAGCGTAGACGTCAAGATCGAAGTACTCGGCGACATCATCGCCACCCGGATGACCGGTCAATGGCCGAGCCTCGACCGCGAGCTCCTGGCCCATGCGCTGGAGCACTGGTCACGCATCACCCAGATGTGCCTGGAGCGGGGAATCCGGCGGGTGATCAACATCAGCGACATCGTGGGCGGCGCCTCCAGCACCGCAGCACTGCGCGTCTTCTCGAATCCGGAAGACTTCGGCTGGGACCGCTCGATCCGCATGGCCATCGTCCGTCCCGATGCCCGCACGCGGCAGATCATCGGCATGGCCATCGAGATGTCCAAGAAGAACGGCTGGCCGTTCGAGTTGTTCGCGACGGAGGCCGATGGACTGGCCTGGCTGGCGACGGCCGCCCCGGCCGAGGGGCCGTCGCGACGGCACGGATGAGCCGCGCGGGGCGCTTCGCTCACCCCGCTGCCGGCGTGTGCGAAAGCGCCACCCGCTCCAGTTCGCGAATGGCATCCGTCGCGACCCAGCGCGCGCTGCGCGCGCCGGCATCGCCGCCACGCGGGCCGCCTGCGCGGGCGTTGGCCGCGGCCAGGATCCGCCGCGCACAGGCCAGCGCCGCGGCGTTGAGCGCGGCGTTGCGCTTGCCGATGTTGCGCAGTGCCCAGTTCACGCCCTTGCGGACGAAGTTGCGGTCGTCCGTCGCCGCCTGCTCGATGAGCGGCAACAGGGCCACGAAGGATTCGTCCCTGGCGCGCCTGTCGTGCACCGCCAGGCCGGCCATCATCGAGAACGCCGCTCGCCGGACCGACGGTTCCGCGCGCCCGGCCCATTCGACGGCCTTGGGCCACGCCACGGACGTCCGGTCGAACAGGCTGGTGGTGGCCTGGTCGCACAGGTCCCAAGAGTCGATGTCCTGGACCCAGGCATCGGCCTGGGCGTCGGTCACCGCGAACGGGTCCTCGACGAAGCACGCGAGCAGCCGCGCCTCGTGCTGGGTCGTCGCCCAGAGCGCCTGCGCCAGGACGTGGTCATGGCCGATGCGCCGCGCCAGCGGCGCAGGACCGGGATCGGCACGCCGCAGGCCCGCTCCACCTCGATGCCGAAGCGCGCCATGCCGGCGCGGTGGTCCGCGCTGCCCAGCGCGCGCAATTCGTCGACGAGCGCGCGGGCCCGGCGCTGCGCGTCCGGCACGCCCGCGCTCATCGGGCCGCCCGCATCGCCAGACGGGGCATCGGCGCGAACGCCGCCCGCTCAACGGCCCGCAAGGAAATCCTCCACCCAGGCGAAGTGCTGCGCCGTGTTCAGCGCCGGCGCGTGGCCGCAGCCGGGCACCGTGATCAGCGTGGCATGGCGGTGGCGCTCGATCATCCAGCGGGCGACCTGCGGCTCGAGCAGGTCGGACTCGGCGCCGCGCAGCACCAGCACGGGAATGTCCAGGCGGCCCCACGCGTCCCACTGGTCGTAGTCGTGCGGGTGGTGCACGAACTGCTGCACCATCGCGGGGTCGTAATGCGGCGTGACGCGGCCGTCGGGCAGCCGGCGCAGCGACGTCTCCGCCAGGCGCCGCCACTGGCCGTCGGTGATCGGGCCGTACGGCTTGTAGACGGTGCGGAAGTAGGCCTCGAGCTCGCCCACGGTGTCGAAGGCCGGCGGGCTGCCCGCGTAGGCGCGGATGCGGGCGATGGCCGGCGCGGCCACTTCGGGCCCGATGTCGTTGAGCACCAGGCGGTCGATGCGCCCGCGCAGTGAGCCCGCGGCCGCGCGCAACCCCAGCGCGCCGCCCATCGACGTGCCCAGCCATGCCACGCGCTCCAGCCCGAGGTGATCGAGCAGCGCGACCGCCAGCTTCTCGTAGTGCGCGAAGCAGTACTCGCGGGCCGGGTCGCGGCTCCATTGCGACAGGCCGCGGCCGATGGTGTCCGGGCAGATCACGCGCCAGCGACGCGCCAGGTGCGCGGCGATGTCGTCCATGTCGCGACCGGTGCGCGCCAGGCCGTGCCACGCCACCACCGTGTCGGCGTGGCCGGCGCCCCACTCCATGTAGTGCAGCTCGGTGTCGTGCACGCGGGCGTAGTTCGAGGTCGGGTTCATGGGTTGCCTCCCAGGTGGCTGGCGCCGACGATAGCGCAATGCAGGCGCGGTTTCATCGAGGTACGCCGTTACGATCCCCCCGTCGCTCCGCTCCCGTCGCAGGTGCCCCATGTCCACGCTCGAATTCTCCCCGTTGCCCGCGCCGCCGTCCGTCGGCGGCGAGTCGCCGTTCTGGCATCCGCGCGAGCGGGCGCTGTACTGGGTCGACATCCCCGGCCACAAGCTCAACCGCTTCGAGGTGGCCACCTCCGCACACCGGGAATGGTCGTTCCCGACCGATGTGTGCAGCATCGCGCCCCGCCCCGACGGTGGCGTCCTGATGGCGCGGCGCGACGGCCTGTTCCACTTCGACACCGCCACCGGCGAGAGCCAGCGCGTGCTCGCGCCGCCGTACGACGCGCGCAAGCTGCGCTTCAACGACGGCAAGGCCGACCCGCAGGGCCGCTTCTGGGTCGGCACGATCCACGACGAGCGCCTGCCGCGCGGCTCGCTCTACTGCCTCACGCCGCACAGCCTCGACCGCATCGTGGACGAGGTGGCCAACAGCAACGGCCTCGCCTGGAGCCCGGACGGCCGCACGATGTACTGGACGGACACCAAGCTCAGCACCGTGTTCGCGTTCGACTTCGACCCGCACGACGGCAACCTGTCGCGCCGCCGTGTGTTCGCGAGCTTCCCGCCCAAGCAGGACGGCCAGCCGCTGGAGACCTACGGCGGCCGCCCCGATGGCGGCGCCGTCGACAGCGCGGGCTGCTACTGGGCCGCCTGCTTCGAGGGCCAACGCCTCGCGCGCTTCGCGCCCGACGGCACGCTGCTGCAGTCCGTGCCGCTGCCGGTGCGCTGTCCGACGATGCCGTGCTTCGGCGGCGACGACCTGCGCACGCTGTACGTCACCACCTCGCGCGAGAAGCGGCCCGAGGCCGAACTGGCCGCGCAGCCCTGGGCCGGCCAGGTGCTGCAGTGCCGTGTCGACGTGCCGGGGCTGCCGACGAACTTCGCCGACGTCTGATTCAGTTCTTCCTGCGCGCGTCCAGCCACGGCGCGAGCGACGCGCGCCAGAGGTTCTGGTTGCCATCGTCCCATGCGGCGATGCGTGCAAGGTCGGCCTGTGCCTGGGCCGGCGTGCGCGGCCAGTGCACCGGCGTCTGGCGGTCGCTCGCGAAGTAGAGCGTGCGGCCGTCGGGCGCCAGACGCGACTCGTTGCTGTCGCTGCCGGGCAGGTTGACCGGTGCGCCCAGATCGATCGCCGCCCCCCAGCCCGTCGCCTCGCGGAACGCGATGTACAGGCGCTCGCGCTCGTCGGTGTCCGGATGCTTGGCGCTGAAGACGATGAACGATTCGTCGGGCGCGACCGTCGGGTCGACCTGCTGCATCGCCGGATCGCCGAGCACCTGCAGCACCGGCTCGCCCCACGCGCCGTCGCGCCATGGCGCGCGCCACAGCTTGAACGGCCCCTTGCCGCCGACACGATCCATGAAGTAGACGCTGCCGTCGGCCGCCACGCTGGGGCCCCAGATGCTGCTCCCGCGATTGACGACCGCCGGCAGGCGTGCCGGCTCGCCCCAGGCGGCGCCGTGGCGTTCGACGCGCCACAGGTTGCCCGACGGATGCTTCGCATCGCCGTCGGCCAGCGGGCGGTTCGACACGAACACGAGCGCGGAGCCGTCCGGCGCGAGCGTGGGCTGCGCGTCCATCCAGCGGCCGGAGAAGGGCGCGATGCGCGGCGCCGACCAGCCGTCGGGCGTGCGCTCCGACAGCAGGATCGCGCCATCGCGTGCGAACACCAGCGTGGCGCCATCGGGCGTGAAGCTGGCGTCGGCGTCGTTCGACGGACCCGAGACCACGCCGGGCGCGAAGACCTCGGGCAGGTCCGACGCGGCCATGGCGGCGGCGCTGCACACGGACAGGATGACGACGGCCACGTACGACAACGGCTTCATGCGGTTCCCCTTCGCGAAGCGGCCATCGTCCCCGAACCCGCCGCGGCACCGCGGGGCCAAAGCGACGAAGCGCGGTTTGCGAGGGGTGAAAGACGACACGGCGCTCAGGAGTCGGCCGGCAACGGCACCGATTGCAGGTCGAACGGTACGCCGGCCGGTATCGGCCCGTCGGCCGGCTTGCGATGGGTCAGCAGGCCGTACTTCGATTCGATGAACCAGACACGCCCGCCGCTCACGACGCCGGACGACGGATCGTTCAGCCCCGCCACCAGCGTGCGCAGCGCAAGCCGATCGCCGTCGATGCGCGCCAGCGTGATGCGCCCGCCGTAGGGCCCGCTGCCGAACGCGTCGCTCTCGAACAGCACCAGGCGGCCGTCGGGCAGCGCACGCAGTGCATCCACGTTGTCCAGCCTGCGCGGGGCGACCAGGCGCGCCACGGCGCCGGCGCGGCCGTCGCTCGTGCGGGCGATGCGCAGCAGCGCGGGCGAGGCGTCGACCAGGCTGACGATCACGTCGCCGGACGGCGCCACCGCGATGCCGTTCAGGCCGAGGTACGCGCCGTGGCGGTCGCGAAGCACCGGCGCGCCACCCAGCAGCGGGTCGTCCTTCCACACCGCGAGCGCGTCGCCGCCGGCGGCCAGCCGCAGCACGCGCGGGTGGCGCGAATCGGTGACGTAGAGGTCGCCGTGCGCGTCCTGCGCGAGGTCGTTGCAGTAGCCGTCATCGGGCAGCGGAAGGCGGCCGCGAGGGGCGCCGGTGGCGAGGTCGAAGCGCAGCAGCGCACTGGGCGTGGACGGCACGACGGTGAAGCCGATGTCGCCGGAGCACACCCACAGCGTGCCGCGCGCCGCGTCCACCAGCACGCCCTGGGCGTTGGCCAGGCCCTGCGAGCCCGGCGGCACCAGCACCTGCGGCGCGCCGCCATCCGGCAGCACGCGCGCGACCGCGCCGCGGCGCCAGCTGCCCACCAGGAAACTGCCGTCCGCCGCCACGGCGATGCTCTCGGGATACCAGTCGGCGGGCAGGGGCAGGACGGCGGACTGCGCCAGGGCGGCGGCCGGCGCGAGCACGAGGGCGAGCACGGCGGCAAGACGGGACAGCGGGGACATCTCGAGCACTCCTTGGATACGGATGACCCATTCTTCGAACAAAGCGTGGATCGAGAAAGCCGTCCAGAATTCGAGCAGTCGAAAGCAGGAGTTCCGAATGGATCGTTTCACGAGCATGGCGGTGTTCGTCCGCGTCGCCGAGAAGGGCAGCTTCGCCGCCGCGGCCGCGGAGTTCGGGCTGTCGGCCACGATGGTGGCCAACCACGTGCGCAGCCTGGAGGACGCGCTCGCCGCGCGGCTGCTGGATCGCACCACGCGCCGCCACGCGCTCACCGAGATCGGCGCCGCCTACCTCGAGCGCTGCCGCGACGTGCTGGCCAGCGTGCAGGCCGCCGACCACGTGGCCGAGGCCCTGCGCGCGGTGCCGCAGGGCCTGCTGCGCGTGTCGGCGCCGGTGTCCTGGGGCACGCACCGGCTGGTGCCCGTGCTGGGCGACTACCTGGCGCGCCATCCCGGCGTGCGCGTCGACCTGAGCCTGAACGACCGCGTCGTCGACCTGGCCGAGGAAGGCTTCGACTGCGCCTTCCGCTCCGGCGACCTGGCCGGCGACACGCCACTGGTCGCGCGCCCGCTGCGCCGCGCGCGCATGCGGGTGGCCGCCAGCCCTGCCTACCTCGAACGGCAAGGCATCCCGCGCACGCCGCAGGAGCTCGCCGGCCATGCACTGCTGGGCTTTTCGCCCTGGGGCGCCGTCCCGGTGCTGCGCTTTCAGCGCGCGCACGAGCGGGTGCACGTGCCCGTGCGCGGGCCCCTCGCGATCAACAACGGCCAGGCGCTGCTCGCAGCCGCGCTGGCGGGCATCGGCGTGGCGGTGCAGGCCGACGCACTGCTCGACCCTGCCATCGCGCGCGGCGAGCTCGTCGAACTGCTGGCGGACTGGAGCCTGCCCTCGCGCGCGCTGCACGTGCTGCGCCTGCCCGAGGCGCGCCCCAGCGCGAAGCTGCGCAGCTTCGTGGACTTCGTGGTCGAGCGCCTCGGCTGAGCGGCCCGCGGCGCCGCACTACACTGCGTCACCGACCCGCCCGTCGCACGTCCGGCTCGCCACGTTCGAGCAACAAACCGGCACGGTCGCGCAAGCACACTGCGCGCCACGCGATGCCCTTGGGCCGCACAACGACATTCACGGAGTAGACGATGCGCTTGACGACCTGGGCCGCCCTCGCGGCTGCGATCACCCTGCCCTTCATGAGCGGCTGCGGCAACGACAATGCCAATGACGGCTTCGTCCGCATCGTCAACACGACCAGCGAATACGCGAGCCTGGACCTCTACACGCAGGACAGCAGCGGCAACGACGACATCCTGATCAGCGGCACGGGCGCCGGCAAGGCCAGTGCGTACGAGGGCCTCAAGAAGGGCAGCTATACCTTCGACGTCAAGAGCTCCAGCAGCGCCGGCTCGCCCACGCCCGCCACCGGCACCGTCACCAAGGATGACCACTTCGCGGTCGTCACCTGGCTGACGGGCACGACGACCAAGACGCAGTTCATCTCGGAAGACGAGACACACCCCGGTTCGGGCAACGCCAAGCTGCGCATCCTCAATGCCGCCACCGGCGAGGCCGCGAGCGTGGACGTCTATGTGACCAAGTCCGCGTGCAGCGCGCTGGCGGGCACCGACTCGCCATTCGCCTCCGCCGTCACCGGCCTGCAGGCGAGCTACACGCAGGTGACGGCCTCGACGACCGCCGCGCCGTGGAACGTCTGCGTGTTCGACGCCGGCGACACCAGCACGCTGCTGCTGGACATCGAGGGCCTGGTGCTCAAGGACCAGGAGGTCGCCACGCTGATCCTGACGCACACCTCGGGCGGCGTGCTGCTCAACGGCGCCGTGCTCGACCAGCAAGGCGCGTACACCGCCTACCCGAGCGCGATCGCCCGCCTTCGCGTGGTCGCCGACGCATCGGCCGGTGCGTCGGTCACCGTCACCGTCGGCGGCACGAACATCGCCGCCCAGCAGCCCTCGCCGTCGGTGGCCAGCTACACGACGGTCGCGGCCGGCAGCCTGCCGCCGACGATCCTGTACGGCAGCACCAGCACCAGCGGCTACACCCTGGCGGCGCTGACGGCCGGCAACGACTACACCCTGCTGGTCGCGGGCAGCGCCGGCGCGCCGGCAGTCACGCTGCTCACCGATACCAACACGCCGTCCACCAACGCCACGAACACCGTCAAGGTGCGCGTGGTCAACGGCCTGAACGGCACCAGCGGCAACGTGTCGGCGACGGTGGATGGCAAGTCCGTCGGCTCGGCCGCCTTCGGCGCTGCGTCCACGTACACCACCATCGCCCCGACCAGCGGTACCTCCGACATCAGCGCCATCGTCTCCGGCACCGCGCCCCCCGACCTGACCCTCAAGTCGTTCGGGGCCGGCACGGTGAACACGATCTTCATCTACGGCGACGCCACCGCTCCGAAGATGGTGCAGAGCGTCGATCGCTGAGGCCTGCCTGGGCGGGCCGACGAAAGGAGATTCCATGTCCGACGCCCACATCCGACTCGAACCGGCCGATGCGGCCGGCGTCGCCACGCTGCGCATCGCCAACCCCGGCAAGATGAACGCGCTGAGCCTGGCGATGTGGCGCGAGCTGCGCGCCGTGTTCGACGCGCTGCAGGGCGACCCCGCCCCGCCGCGCGTGATCGTGGTGCGCGGCGCGGACCGCGAGTTCGTCGCGGGCGCGGACATCGAGGAGTTCCCGCAGTTCCGCTTCGAGGCCGAGTCGCTCGCCGCGTACCACGAGGACATCGTGGGCCCCGCGCTGCGCGCGATGCTCGACTGCGACGTGCCGCTCGTCGCGCACATCGAAGGCGCGTGCATCGGCGGCGGGCTGGAGATCGCGGCCTGCTGCGACCTGCGGCTGTGCGAGCCGTCCAGCCGCTTCGGCGTGCCGATCGCGCGCCTGGGCTTCCCGATGGCGCCCGCGGAGGTCGAGATCGTCTCGCACATCATGGGCCAGACGCTGCTGCGCGAGCTGCTGATCGAATCGCGCCTGATGGGTGCTGCCGAGGCGCACGAGCGCGGCGTGGTCACCCGCGTGGTGGACGCCGGCGAGCTGGAGGCGGAGGTGCGCCGCGTCGCGCTGCACATCGCCGGCCTGTCGCCGCAGGCCATGCGCCTGAACAAGCGCGTGCTGCGCGCCTTTGCGCGGCCCGGCTTCAGCGAACCCGAGGACCGCGCGGCGCACTATGCGTACGCCGAGTCAGGGGAATGTTGACCCCCACGCTCGCTGGCGCTCGCTGCCCCCCGAGCGGGCTGGCCGCGACGCGCCCGGCGGAGCCGGTTCGCGCGCTCCCTTGAACTTCAGGGGGACATTCGAGCGGCAGCGCCGGGACGGCCAGGGCACCCTGGTTGGCGCAGAATCGCACTCCTGCGAACTGCGACCCATTTTTGCCCATGGCCAACGCCAACCTCTACGCCCAGCTGCGACCGCACTTCCCCGCGCGGCTGGACGACGTCGCCATCGAGACCGCCGACGCGCCGGCCAGCCACGAGGGGCATCCGTTCACGCCGCTGCACTACACGTGGCGGGACCTCGAGCGCGGCAGCGCGCGCATCGCCAACCTGTTCGCTGACCTCGCGCTGCCCGCCGGCGCGCGCGTGCTCGCGCACGTGGACAAGTCCGTCGAGGCGATGATGCTGTACCTGGCCACGCTGCGCGCGGGGCTGGTGTTCGTGCCGCTGAACACGGCCTACCAGGCCAGCGAGGTCGAGTACTTCGTGGAGAACGCGGCGCCGGCGGTGGTGGTGTGCGCCCCGCGCAACTTCCCGTGGATCAGCCGCATCGCGTTCGCGCGCGGCACGCGCATGGTGCTCACGCTGGGCGACGATCGCTCGGGCAGCCTGCTGGAGCGCGCCGCGCAGATGGGCGACGAGTTCCAGACGGTGGCACGCGCGGCCGGGGACATCGCCGCCATCCTCTACACCAGCGGCACCACGGGCCGCAGCAAGGGTGCGCAGCTGACGCACGGCAACCTGCTGGCCAACGCCGACACGCTGCACCGGTTCTGGCACTGGAAGGAGGGCGAGCAACGCGACGTGCTGATCCACGCGCTGCCGATCTTCCACATCCACGGCCTGTTCGTGGCGCTGCACGGC
>Ga0068855_100005958_pt1 | contig 14866 bp, 15 predicted proteins | sample KBSCornC52_FD_66592 | JGI IMG/M metagenome (GOLD analysis project Ga0068855, IMG submission 66592) | Corn rhizosphere microbial communities from Kellogg Biological Station, Michigan, USA - KBS Corn C5-2 | ecosystem: Host-associated > Plants > Roots > Rhizosphere > Soil ...
GGCAAAGGTATGCCGGTGCTGAGGTCGAAACAAACCGGCGACATGTACGTTCAGGTTTCGGTAGAAACGCCGCAAAACCTGAGCAAGCGCCAGAAGGAGCTTCTGGCGGAATTCGCGAAGCTGTCCTCCGCCGACACCCAGCCGGAGTCGTCAGGCTTCTTTGGCCGGGTGAAAGAATTCCTCGATGGCCTGGGGACTCGCAGCAGCCATTCCGAGTAGCCGTCTTGACCCGATCACGCGCCCCCTCTACCCATGACACGTCAATGACAGGGTCCGGCCGCCAAGGCGCGCCTGTATAATCATGCCTCCCCACTCCGTCGCACGAGTTGCCAAAAAGCCGATTCGTCTCGACGACGAGTTGCAGTTCATCCGCTCCTGGATCGACAAGCCGCTGCGCACCGGCGCGGTGATGCCGTCGAGCAAGGCGCTGGCGCGCGCCATGGCGCGGCCGATCGATCCGGCCGCGACCGGCCCGGTCATCGAGCTCGGGCCGGGCACCGGTCCCGTCACGGCGGCGCTGGTCGAGCGCGGTGTCGACCCCGCCCGTCTGGTCCTGGTCGAGTTCAATCCCGACTTCTGCCGCCTGCTGCGCACCCGTTATCCGACGGCGACCGTCATCCAGGGCGACGCCTACCGCCTGCGCCGCCTCCTCGAGACCTACCTGAAGGAGCCGGCCGCCGCCGTCGTGTCCTCGCTGCCGCTGCTGACCAAGCCGCTGCGCACGCGGCTGCGTTTGATGGCTGACGTCATCGCGCTCTTGCGCCCCGGCGCGCCGCTCGTGCAGTTCACCTACGGCGTCGTGCCGCCGATCCCGAAGACGCTGGCCGGCATCAGCGCCACCGCCTCGAACCTCGTCTGGCTCAACCTGCCGCCGGCGCGTGTGTGGGTCTATCGCGGGCGCTGAGCTGACGCAGACATTCCTTTGGATTTGTCATGGCCGGGCTTGTCCCGGCCGTCTCGCTTGAAGGGGGCGCGGCTCTGCCCGCCTAGTCGGGATTGCCGGGACAAGCCCGGCAATGAAAACGGAGGGGCAATGCGATGACGACTAACCTCTCGCATGCTATCCAAGGCCGCCTTCGGAGCCGCCGATGTCGAACCCGAAAATCCTGGTCCTGCCCGGCTCGGTGCGCTCGGGCTCGCACAATGTGCGGCTGGCGGCGCTGGCGACCAAGGAATTGACGCTGCTCGACGCCGACGTCACGCGCATTTCGCTTCAGGACTACCCGCTGCCGCTGTACGACGCCGATCTCGATGCGCGCGCCGGCCAGCCGGAGCACGCGGTCAAGCTCAAGCACATGATCGCCGCGCATCACGGCGTCTTCATCGCCAGCCCCGAATACTCGGCCTCCGTCACGCCGCTCCTGAAGAACGCGATCGACTGGGTCTCGCGCGTGCGCGAGAAAGGCGATCCGACCTACGCCGCGTTCAAGGGCCGCGTCTTCGCCATCGCCTCGGCTTCGCCGGAAGCGGCCGGCGGCCTGCGCTCGCTGATGGCGCTGCGGCAGATCCTCGAGCTCGGCTGCGGTGCAGTCGTCATTCCGGAGCAGGTGGCGATACCCGACGCCGAACGCGCCTTCGACGACATGGACAATCTGGTGGAAGCCCGCCTCATGAACCTGCTGCGCGCGGAGCTCGCGCGGCTCGTGGACATGGCGCGGCTGATGATGTGAGGAGTGAACGACTTGCTCGACGCGCGTGAACGGCTGATCGTGGCGCTGGACCTGCCTTCGGTGCAGGACGCCGAGGCAATGGTGGCGCGCCTCGGCGACTCGGTCTGGTTCTACAAGATCGGCTATCAGCTCGGCTTCGCCGGCGGGTTGTCCTTCGCCAACCGCCTGATCGCCGACGGCAAGCAGGTGTTCCTGGATTTCAAATTGCACGACATCGGCAACACCGTGCAGAAGGGCGTCGAGAGCGTCGCGAAGCTGGGCGCGACCTTCCTCACCGTGCACGCTTATCCGCAGACGATGAAGGCGGCGGTCGAGGGAAAGCGCGGCTCGACCTTGCGCATTCTCGCCGTCACCGTACTCACCTCCTACGACGACAGCGATCTTGCCGCCGCCGGCTACGACATGACGGTGCCGGAACTCGCGGCCGCGCGCGCCGGTCAGGCGCGCGACATCGGCGTCGACGGTCTCGTCTGCTCAGCCGAGGAAGTGACCAAGCTGCGCGACATTGCCGGACCCGGCATGGCGCTCGTGACGCCGGGTATCCGTCCGGCGGGCAGCGCCGCCGGCGACCAGAAGCGGATCATGACGCCGGCGCGCGCGATCGAGGGCGGCGCCGACTATCTCGTCGTCGGCCGGCCGGTCGTCGATGCGCACGACCCGAAAGCGGCGGCGGACGCGATCGTTGCGGAAATAGAACAGGCCACGGGCAAGTAGGAGACGGGACATGGCAAAGGGCTACTGGATCGGCCGCGTCGACGTGCATAGCGACGAGGGCTACAAGCTCTATGCGGCCGCCAATGCCGGCATCTTCAAGAAGTTCGGCGCGCGCTTCGTGGTGCGCGCAGGCAAGTTCGAGAACCCGGAAGGCGCGGCCCGCTCGCGCAACGTGGTCATCGAATTCCCCGACTACGCGACCGCGCTCGCCTGCTACAACTCGCCGGAATACCAGGAAAACATCAAGCGCCGGCAGCCGCACTCGACGATCGATATCATCATCATCGAAGGCTATGACGGCCCGCAGCCTTAGAGCCTTCTCCCTCTTCCCGCTGCGGGAGAGGTGACAGGACGCTCTCGGCCCCGCTATATCCACCCGTCATCCGGGAGCAGAACATGTCCGACATGCGGCTGATCGTGGCGGGGGCGGGCGGGCGCATGGGCCGCACGCTGGTCAAGGCCATCGCCGAGACGAAGGGTCTCGCGCTCGCCGGCGCGCTCGAGGGTGCGGGCTCAGCCCTGATCGGCAAGGACGCGGGCGAACTCGCCGGCATCGGCGCCAACGGCGTCAAAATCACGAGCGACGCCGCGGCGCTCATCGACAAGGCCGACGGCGTCATCGACTTCACGATTCCGGCCGCGACGGTGGCGCTGGCCGCGCTCGCCGCCAAGGCGGGCAAGGTGCATGTCATCGGCACGACCGGATGCTCGGCGGCCGACGATGCGAAGATTGCCGAGGCAGCGAAGACGGCGATTGTCGTGAAGTCCGGCAATATGAGCCTCGGCGTCAACCTGCTGGCGGCGCTGACCAAGCGCGTGGCGAAGACGCTCGATGCCGCGTTCGACATCGAAGTGCTGGAGATGCACCACAACCAGAAGATCGATGCGCCGTCCGGCACCGCGCTGCTGCTCGGCCAGGCGGCGGCGGACGGCCGCGGCGTCGAACTCAAGACGCACGAGGTCATGAGCCGCGTCGGCCACACCGGCGCGCGCAAGGCGGGCGACATCGGGTTTGCCACGCTGCGCGGCGGCTCGGTGGTTGGCGAGCACACGGTGATGTTCGCCGGTCCGGCGGAGCGCATCGAGCTGACGCACCGCGCCGCCGACCGCATGATCTTTGCACGCGGCGCGCTGCACGCGGCGCTCTGGGCCGCCAGGCAGAAGCCCGGCCTCTATTCGATGATGGACGTACTCGGGCTGAAGGATTTCTAGCGTCAGCCCTGCATCAGCGACGAGCCGGTCATCTCCGCCGGCTTCGGCAATCCCATCAGCTCCAGCATCGTCGGCGCGATGTCGGCGAGTCGGCCTTCCTTGACGACGATACGGTTGCCCGCGCCCACCAGGATCAGGGGCACCGGGTTGAGCGTGTGCGCCGTGTGCGGCCCGCCGGTAACGGGATCGACCATCATCTCGGCATTGCCGTGGTCGGCGGTGACGAGCAGCGCGCCGCCCATCTGCTCGATCGCATTGGCGATCCTGCCCAAACCGGTATCGACTGTCTCCACCGCCTTGACGGCCGCCGGAATGGAGCCGGTGTGGCCGACCATGTCGGCATTGGCGAAGTTGAGCACGATCATGTCGTACTTGCCGGACTTGATCGCTTCGACCGCCTTGTCGGTCAGCTCGGGCGCCGACATTTCCGGCTGCAAATCGTAGGTCGCGACCTTCGGCGAGGGGACCATGATGCGGTCTTCGCCTTCGAATGGCTCCTCGCGCCCGCCATTGAGGAAGTAGGTGACGTGCGGGTACTTCTCGGTCTCCGCCATGCGCAATTGTGTGCGGTGCGCGGCCGCCACCACCTCGCCCAGAATGTTGGGAAAGCTCTGCGGCGGGAAGATCGTCGCCATCAACTTGTCGAGGTCTTCGCTGTATTGCGCCATGCCGACGGCGGCGGCGACCCTCACCGTGCGCTTGCGCGCGAAGCCTGAGAACGACGGATCGAGCATCGCACCGAGAATTTCACGCACGCGGTCGGCGCGGAAATTGAAACACAGCACGCCGTCGCCGCCCTTCATGCCGGTGTAGCCGCCGATCACGGCCGGCAAGATGAACTCGTCATAGACCTTGTTGGCATAGGCGTCGGCGATCGCCGCCTGCGGATCGGTGAAATGCGAGCCGTCGCCGGCGACGATCGCGTCATAGGCCTTCGACACGCGTTCCCACCGCTTGTCGCGGTCCATGGCGTAATAGCGGCCGATCACCGTCACCACCTTGACGGCGGGCGGCAGCGCAGCGGTCAAAGTCTTGAGATAGTCCGCGGCCGCCTGCGGCGGCGTATCGCGGCCGTCGGTCAGCGCGTGCACGACGGTCGGGATGTTGGCCGCGGTCATGATCTTGGCCAGCGCCACCGCGTGGTTCTGGTGCGAGTGCACGCCGCCCGGCGAGACGAGACCGATGAGGTGGCAGGTGCCGCCGCTTTGCTTGAGCGTCCTGATCAGGTCGGTAACGGCCGGGGCCTGCGCGATCTCGCCCGAGGCGATCGCGTCGTCGATGCGCGGCAGGTCCTGCATCACCACGCGCCCGGCACCGATGTTGAGATGGCCGACCTCGGAATTGCCCATCTGGCCGGTCGGCAGCCCGACATCCTTGCCGGAGGTGCGCAGGAAGCCGTGCGGGCAGGCGGCCCAGAGCCGGTCGAAGGCCGGGGTTTTGGCCTGGCGGACCGCGTTATTGGCGGTGTCCTCGCGCCAGCCCCATCCGTCCAGTACCACCAGCATCACGGGGCGGCGCTTCTGCATGCGGACATTTCCCGGGCTCGGTTGAAGTCGGCGGCGTTGTGGAGGATCGCCCCGGCATCGTCAACTCGCCGCGGACGGCCCGGTTCACGGACGCGCCGCTTGTCGGCGCAGCGCGGTCCAGCGACACTGCGGGGCAAGCCGGAGCGCGGGGGAGCGACATGAGCGCCGTGGAGATCGTCGAGCTCGATGCGGCCGGCGTCGCGGCGGCAATCGGCGAGCTCTCTGAGGTGCTTGCCGACTGCGTCAATGGCGGCGCCTCGGTCAACTTCATGCTGCCTTACGGGCCCGGCGACGCGGCGTCGTTCTTCCGCAAGGTCATCGGATCAATCGAGCGCGGCGAAATCGTGCTGCTGGCGGCGAAGATCGGCGGCCGCATCGTCGGCACCGTGCAGCTCGGCATGGATACGCCGCCGAACCAGCCGCACCGCGGCGAGATCAGGAAGCTGCTCGTGCACCGGAGCGCGCGCAAGGCGGGCGTCGGCGCGGCGCTGATGCGAGCGATCGAGGCGGTGGCGAAGGCGCGCGGACGCACCTTGCTCATCCTGGATACGGCCAGCGATTCCGCCGAGCGCCTCTACGCGCGCACGGGCTGGCAGCGGCTCGGCTCGATTCCGGATTACGCCATGTGGCCGCAAGGCGGCTTCTGCGACTCGATCATCTTCTGGAAGAAGCTCTAGGCCGCCGCGCCGACCTGTCCCGCTTCCCAGCCGAGCATGGCGCGCTTGCGCGTCAGGCCCCAGTGATAGCCGGTCAGTTCGCCGCTCTTGCCGACGACCCGGTGGCACGGCACGACGAAGCAGATCGGGTTCTTGCCGACCGCGGCGCCAACGGCGCGCGCCGCCTTCGGCTTGCCGGAGCGTGCGGCGAGATCGGAATAGGTGGTGAGCCGGCCCATCGGGATCGTCAGCAGTTTCTCCCAGACGCGCACTTCGAAGTCGGTGCCGATGAGCACGACGCGCAGCGGCTGTTCCTTGCGCCACAGATTCGGATCGAAGATGCGGCGCGCGGTCGGCGCGGTGGCGGCGAAGTCCTCGACATATTTCGCCTTCGGCCAGCGCGATTTCATGTCGCGCAGGACGGTGCGCTCCTTGCCCGGATCGGCCAAGGCCAGGCCGGCGAGGCCGCGCGGCGTGATCATGACCAGCGCCGTGCCGAACGGCGAAGCGTGGAAGCCGTAGGTGATCGTCAGGCCCTCGCCGCCGGCCTTCCACTCGCCCGGCGACATGGCTTCGTGCGTGACGAAGAGGTCATGCAGTCGGCCGGGCCCGGACAGGCCGACCTCGTAGGCGGTGTCGAGAACGCTCGCCGAGGAGCGCAGCAATTCGCGCGCGTTGTCGAGCGTCAGCGCCTGAAGGAACGCCTTCGGTGTCAGCCCGCACCAGCGGCGGAACAGATGATGCAAATCCGTGGGCGTCACGCCGGCAGCGTGCGCGATGGTCTCGATCTCGGGCTGGGCGCGCCAGTTGCCGCGGATATGCGCGATGGCGCGGCGCACCACGTCATAGTCGGCCGCCGCAGTCGCCAGAGGCGCGAATTCAGGCAGGCGAAGCGCGGGGGCGAAGTCGTCCAGGTTCATGTTCATGATGCAAATCTAGGCCGGGCGGCCGCCCGCCACCACCCGATTTCTGCCTTCAGGGCAGCACGGTCCGCGTCACGCCGCGCTTGGCTTCGTTGAGCGCGTTCCCCAGCGCCTTGGCGAAGTCGGCCTTCTGGTCGGGTCCGAGAAAGCCGGCGACCGTCAATTGCTTGCCGCGCGACACGAGATAAAGCCGCTCGATGCCGAACTCCTCGTGCGTCTCACGCTCGAGTCGCACCCACAGCGGATTGAGCAGCCATTCGCGCACCGCGCCGCGGTGGCTGACCTTGCGCACGGTCAGCGCGGTCGGCGTCACCGTGAATTCCTCGAACGCCGCGGCCCGCGCGTAATTGATGCGAAATGCGACATACAGCAGAAGCACGTCGAGGCCCATGAAGCCGAATACCGGCCAGGCGCCGATCAGCCAGAAGGCGATGCCGGCGACGAACGACACGGCGCCATAGGCAATCATCAGGATCAGGAACCCGGTCGAGTGCAACGAACGATGCGGCGTCAGCACGGCCGAAAAGATCGTGGGTTCGAGATCGTCGGCGTTGTCGGCAGTCATGGGCAACACTATACCGGGAACATGGCCAAGAAAACGAGCCGCAAACCCGCGAAGAAGTCCGCGCGCAAGACGGTAGCTAAGCCGCTCGCGAAATCGCGCAAGGGCAAGGCCGCGGCGGTGAAGGGGCCGGCCCAGCGGGTCAAGGCCGACACGAAGGCGGCGGCGGGCGCGATCCCGCGCTGGACACCGGTCGAGGTCGAGGAAGCATTCCGCCGCTTCCAGGCGGCCGAGCCAGAGCCGAAGACCGAGCTCCATTACGTCAACCCGTTCACGCTGCTGGTGGCGGTGGTGCTGTCCGCGCAGGCGACTGACGCAGGCGTCAACAAGGCGACGCCGGCTTTATTCGCCGCCGCCGATACGCCGGAGAAGATGGCCGCGCTCGGCGAAGACACGGTGCGCGACCTGATCAAGACGATCGGCCTGTTCCGCACCAAGGCGAAGAACGTCGTCGCGCTGTCGCAGATCCTGGTGGCCGAGCATGGCGGCGCGGTGCCGCGCTCGCGCGAGGCGCTCGAGGCGCTGCCCGGCGTCGGCCGCAAGACCGCGAACGTCGTGCTCAATTCGGCGTTCGGCGAGCACACGATCGCCGTCGACACGCACATCTTCCGCGTCGGCAATCGCACGGGGCTGGCGCCGGGCAAGACGCCGCTCGAGGTGGAAGAGCAACTCGAGAAGGCGATCCCGGCGCACTACAAGCGCCACGCGCATCACTGGCTCATCTTGCACGGCCGCTACACGTGCATCGCGCGTAAGCCGCTGTGCGAGAAGTGCGTGATCGCCGATTTGTGCAAATGGCCGGGGAAGACGACGGTGTGATCTGTCGCGACCGGCGCGTTACGCACGCTGTCCCGGCTCGATCAATTCCACGCGCTTGCCTGCCGCACGCTTGTGGATGTGCACCATGAACGCCATTGCGAAGACCGGCGTCGCCAGATTGACGATCGGGATCGACACGAACGCGGCGATGAACATGCCGGCAAAGAACACGTACCCGGCATGGCGCTTGCGCAGCGCCTTGGCTTGCCACGGCGGATAGAAGCGCATCGCCGCGAGCTCGAAGAAGTTTCGGCCGAGCAGGTAACTGTTGGCGACGAACAGGATCAGCACGCCGAAGCCGGCGAACAGCACGAACGGCAAGGCGACGACGTAGACGAGCACCGAGAGAAGCGCGAACTTGAGGCCCTCGATAACCGCGGTGAAGATCGGCAGCGCCAGTCCGGTCAGGTCGGCGGGGTAGTGGGCGCGCTCGACCGCGTCGGCGACGTCGTCGACGAAGAAGCTGCCGACCACGTTGGTCACCGCCGGCATCAGGAAGACCGCGCCGGTGACGATGCCCAGTGTCGCCATGATCGACAGGAACCAGGCGAGCGCCGCCCAGGCGGCGTGCGGCGCGAAGCCTGACGTCTGCTCCGCCCAGGCCGCCCCTGAGTCGGCCAGCGAGGCGAGCAGGCGTTGCAGGACTATGCCGATGACGACGATCAGCGCCAGCGCCAGCAGGATGGACTTGATCAGCACCGACCGCAGCCGCGGCCGGAGCATGTCGGTGAGAGCCTTGATGGCGGCGTCAAGCATGGGGAAGAGGTAGGCGGGCGGGTGCGCAAACACAAGCTGCGCTACAGTTCGGTTTCATCGCCGGGCATAGCCCGTCGAAGACGGGCGTGAACGCCCTTATGTCCCGGCGATCCCAATCAGGTGGGCACCGTGCCATCCTACGCGAGATGGCCGGGTCAAGCCCGGCCATGACAGAAACTAAACCGCGGGCGACAGCTCGTTCGCCGTTTCGGTCTCCGGCACGAGCGGCGCGCTCTCGGCCTCCGCGAGGTCGGCCCAGGCCATCGCCTTGTAGTCGAAGCCGTTGCGCACCGTCGGCTTCACCACCTCGAAGTAGGGCGAGATGTCGAAGTCGCGCGGCGCATAGAGCGACGAGTGGCGAATTTCGAGGATCTCCTCGGCCGCGGCCTGGCTTTCGGCGCGCGTCACCTTCGGCAGGATCGGATAACGCACGTTCTCGAAAGCCTGCGCGATCAGCGCCGAGCAGATGATGCGCGTCGGATGTCCGGAGCCGAGCGCCATCATGCGCCGCCGCCAGCGCTGCGGCACCGGCAGCGGCAACAGGTAGCGCATGAGATCGATGATGTTCTTGAGATCGTAGTCGAAGCCGATGCGTTCGGCGGCGTAGGCGCAGACCCGCGCGCGGTCGTCCTCGGTCAGCCCCACGGGACGGCAGATGCGCGTGTGGAAGCGCGTATATTTCGACAGCGGCGCGGCGACGACGCCATGGCCGATATTCGCCTCGACCAGCACAAGCGGCTCGCCGTCGGCGGTGGTGCGGTCGCCGATCGCGCCGACATAGAGCGCGGCGTGCGACCACGTCGATTGCGTGAGATACTTGATGACGCCGGAAATGTGGTTGTTGCCTTCGACGAGCAGCACGTCGCCGGGCATCAGCGCGGTGCGCAGCGCTGCAGGATCGCTCGGCGTGAAGGGCTCGTAGCCCCCCGCCGGCTTCTCCAGATAACGGGCGATGACGCGCCCGACCCCCTCGACGATCATCCCCATGACGCCCATTCCCCAGCGTCAGGACGTCGACGCCGAAGCGACACTCCCCATTTTGCGCGACTGGCGCGCTCGTCTTATTGGTGACGAATTTAATGCGGACTCATTGCAAATTGGTTCATTGCGCGCCCATGCGTTAATCGGCGTTAGCCATGGAAATTGCGCAGCCACGCGCATTCGTGCATTGTGACCGCCGTTTCGGAAACCTTTCGGACACCATGTCGCTGATGTCATGCCGCGTTTGAGCCGTCGCTCCTTCCTCGCCGCATCCGCTGCGCTGATGGCGAGCCCGGCCTTCGCGGCGAAACCGCCCGGTGAAGACGCCGACGTGGTGGTCATCGGCGCGGGCGCTGCCGGCATCGCCGCCGCCCGCCGCCTCATGGCCGAGAAGCTCCGCGTGATCGTGTTTGAAGGGGCCGACCGTATCGGCGGCCGTTGCGCCACCGATACCACGACGTTCGGCTTGCCGTTCGATCTCGGCGCGCACTGGATCCACAACCCCGACACGAATCCGCTGCTCGCCGGCGGGCCGCCGGCCGGGCTCGACGTCTATCCAGCACCGCGCTGGCAGAGCGTCCGCGTTGGTCCGCGCCGAGCGCGCGACGCCGAGCTCGAACTGTTCCTCGCCGCGCAGGTGCGCGCGCAGCGTGCATTGCGCGAGCCGCCCAAGGCGAAAGGCGATCTTGCCGCCGACCGCCTGCTGCCGAACGATCTCGGCCAATGGAAGCCCGCGCTCGAATTCATGTTCGGGCCCTTTGCGACGTCGAAGGATCTCGCCAGCATCTCATCCGCCGATATGCTGCGCACGGCCGAGCGCACCGGCGAATCCTTCTGCCGCCAGGGTTACGGCGCGCTGCTCGGCAAGCTCGCGGCGGGGCTCAACATCAAGCTCTCGACGCCGGTCAGCATGATCGCCTGGGGCCGGAGCACGGTCGTCGAGACGCCGGAATCGCTCTGGTATCCGCGCGCGGTGATCCTGACCGCGTCGACCAACGTACTCGCCGGCGACGACATCGAGTTCATTCCGCCGCTGCCGAAGAACGTGAAGAGCGCGATCGCCAACCTCCCGCTCGGCAGCCTCGACCACATCGCGCTCGACATGCCCGGCAATCCGCTGGCCTTGCAGAAGGACGACCTCGTCTTCGAGCAGTCAGCGAACGACAAGACCGCCGCGCTGCTGGCCAACCTCTCCGGCACGGGGCTGCACGTCGTCAGCGTCGGCGGCGCCTTCGGCCGCGAACTCTCGGCGAAGGGCGAGGCGGCGATGCTCGACTTCGCCACGACCTGGCTGTCGAACGCATTCGATACGAACGTGAAGCGCTTCATCAGGAAGAGTCGCGTCACGCGCTGGAACGAACAGGAGTTCGTGCTCGGCGCGATGTCGGCGGCCGGCCCCGGCCATTCCGAATCGCGCAAGGTGCTGGCCGAGCCGCTCGGCCATATCTGGCTTGCCGGCGAGGCGCTCAGCGAGACGCAATGGGGCACTGTGAACGGCGCCTGGGAATCCGGCACGCGCACCGCCGAGTCGGTGCTGCGCTTCCTCGGCCGCGGCAAGCGCGAGGAACCGAAGGCGCGCGCGAGCAAGAAACGCAAGCGGGGCGGGGAGGAGTGATGCGGCCGAAGGCGCTGATCGCCTGGTCGAGCGGCAAGGACTCGGCCTGGGCGCTGCACGTCGTGCGCCAGAGCGGCGACTATGACGTCGTCGGCGCGCTGACGACGGTCAACCGCACGTTCGGCCGCGTGGCGATGCACGGCGTGCGGCAAGAGCTTCTGGAGATGCAGATTGCCGCGGCGGGCCTCAAGCCCGTGCTCGTGCACATCCCGCATCCGTGCAGCAACGAGATCTACGAGAAGGCGATGGCGGAAGCGGTCGCGCAGGCCAAGGCCGACGGCGTCACGCACATCATCTTCGGTGATTTGTTCCTCGAAGATATCCGCGCTTATCGTGTCGAGAAGCTGAAGGAGACCGGTATCACGCCGGTATTCCCGCTGTGGCTGAAGCCGACCGCGCGGCTCGCGCGCGACATGATCGCCGGCGGCTTGCAGGCGCATCTTTCGACCGTCGACCTGGAGAAGCTCTCCGCCGAATTCGCCGGCCGCCGTTTCGATGACGCGCTGTTGACCGATCTTCCCGCCGATATCGATCCGTGCGGCGAGAACGGCGAATTCCACTCGTTCGTCACCGCCGGCCCGATGCTGTTGCGGCCGGTTCCCGTGCGCGTCGGCGAGACGGTCGAGCGCGAGGGATTTGCGTTCGCGGATCTGCTGGCGGCTTAGCCGCGCAGCGTCCCGCCCGTGCGCTTGACCACGTCGGCGACGATCTTGCCCGCGAGCGCCTCGATCTCCTCGTCCGTCATCGTCTTGTCGCGCGGCTGGATCGTCACCGCGATGGCGATCGACTTCTTGTCGGGGTCGATGCCCTTGCCTTCGTAGACGTCGAACACGCTGACATTGGTGATCAGCTTCTTGTCCGCGTTCTGCGCGGTGCGCACGATCTCGCCGGCCTTGATCTTGCGGTCGACGATGAAGGCGAAGTCGCGCTCGACCGGCTGGAACGCCGACAGCTCCAGCATCGGCTTGGCGCGCGTCGCTTTCACCTTCGGCTCGGGGATCGTCTCGAGCATCACTTCGAAGGCGACCAGCGGCCCTTCGGCCTTGAGCGCCGCCAGCGTACGCGGGTGGAGTTCGCCGAAGAAGCCGATGACGTTCTTCGGGCCCATCTGGATCGTGCCGGACCGTCCCGGATGCAGCCAGGCCGGCCCGCCGGCGACGATCTGCAAAGCGGCCATCGGCGCGCCGGCGGCGGCGAGCACCGCCCAGGCGTCGGCCTTGGCGTCGAATGCATCGACCGGCGTCGCGGCACGCGACCAGTCGCGGCCGGCGCCGTCGGGTTTTGCCAGAGCGCGGCGTAATCCCGCCGCGGCGGTGAACTGGTCCTCGGGCTTGTCGCCCTTGAAGATCTGGCCGACCTCGAAAAGCGCGACGTCGCCGATGCCGCGGTCGGCATTGCGCTGCGCCACCATGATCAGGCCCGGCAGCAGGCTCGGCCGCATGTCGGAGAGCTCGGCCGCGATCGGATTGGCGAGCGCCAGTTCAGGCTGGCCGCCCCCGAACAGTTCGGCCTCGCGCTTACCCACGAACGACCACGTCACCGCTTCGACGAGCCCGCGCGCGGCGAGCGCGCGCTTGGCCTTGCGGGTGCGGTTCTGGATCGTGGTGAGAACCGGTTTACGCGCATCCCCGCCGCGCGGGAACGGCGCAGGCTGCACCTGGTCGACGCCGACGATACGCACGACCTCTTCGACGATGTCGGCGCGGCCGTGCACGTCCGGCCGCCAGGACGGCACCGCGACCTTCACGCGCTCGCCCTGGCCGGCGACGAAGAAGCCGAGCTTTTCGAGAATGCGTCGCACGTCGTTGAGCGATAATTTGAGGCCCGAGAGGCGCGGCAATTCGGACAGCGGGAAGTCAATGACCTTTTCCTTCGGCGTCGGATCGCCGGCAAGGAAGACCTCCGACGGCTCGCCGCCGCAGAAATCGAGCACGAGCTGCGTCGCCAGATCGAGCCCTGGCACGGTGAAGTTCGGGTCGACGCCACGCTCGAAGCGGTAGCGCGCATCGGTGTTGATGCCGAGCTTGCGGCCGGTCTGCGCGATGTTGAGCTCGTTCCACAGCGCCGATTCGATCAGCACGTCGGTGGTCGTTTCGTCGCAGCCCGATTCCTCGCCGCCCATGATGCCCGCAAGCGATTCGACCGCGCGCTCGTCGGCGATCACGCACATCGCATTGTCGAGCTCGTACGTGCGGCCGTCGAGTGCCAGCAGTGTCTCGCCATTCTGCGCGCGGCGGACGGTGAGGTTGCCCTTCACCTTCTTCGCGTCAAACACGTGCAGCGGCCGGCCGCGGTCGTAGGTGAGGAAGTTGGTGATGTCGACCAGCGCGTTGATCGGACGCAGGCCGATCGCGGTCAGGCGCTTCTGAAGCCATTCGGGCGAGGGGCCGTTCTTGACGCCGCGCACGAGTCTGAGAGCGAACGCCGGGCACAGCTCGGGCGCGTCGATCTTGACCGAGACCGTGCAGGGGAATTTGCCGTCGATGCGCTTCGGCGCATTCTCCTTGTAGTCACCGATCAGCGTCGCGCCGAGATCGCGGGCGATGCCGTTGACGCCGGTGCAGTCCGGACGGTTCGGCGTCAGGTTGATCTCGATCACCGCCTCGGAGAGGCCGAGCACCTCGGCGAACGGCGTGCCGATGGCTGCGTCCTCCGGCATCTCGATGATGCCCGAGTGGTCGTCGTTGAAACCGATCTCCGCGCCGGAGATCATCATGCCCTGGCTCTCGACGCCGCGGATCTTGCCGACCGACAGCGTGATGTCCTTGGCCGGGATGTAGGTGCCGGGCAGGCCGAGCACGGTTTTCAGCCCCGCGCGCGCGTTGGGCGCGCCGCAGACGATCTGCAACGGCGTGCCGGTGCCGTTGTCGACCTTGCAGACGCGCAGGCGGTCGGCGTTCGGATGCTGCACGGCTTCGAGGATCTGCACCACCTTGAACGGCGCGTAGTCCTTCGCCTTGTCCTCGATGCGTTCGACCTCGAGCCCGATCATGGTGAGCTTGTCGACGATCTCGGCGAGCGGCGCCGACGTGTCGAGATGATCCTTCAGCCAGGAGAGGGTGAATTTCACGACGACAGCCCTCCGGCGAGCGTCGGGAAATCGAGCGGGCGAAAGCCGTAATGCGAAAGCCAGCGCTGGTCGGCCTCGAAGAAGGCGCGCAGGTCGTGCATGCCGTATTTCAGCATCGCGATGCGGTCGATGCCCATGCCCCAGGCGAAGCCCTGGTACTCGTCCGGATCGAGGCCGCAATTACGCAGCACGTTCGGGTGCACCATGCCGCAGCCGAGAATCTCCAGCCAATCCTCGCCTTCGCCGAACCGGATCTCGTCCTTGCCGCGGCGGCACTGGATGTCGACCTCGAGCGACGGCTCGGTGAACGGGAAGAACGACGGCCGGAAGCGCATGTTGACGTTGTCGACCTCGAAGAAGGC
>Ga0068855_100005961_pt1 | contig 14863 bp, 14 predicted proteins | sample KBSCornC52_FD_66592 | JGI IMG/M metagenome (GOLD analysis project Ga0068855, IMG submission 66592) | Corn rhizosphere microbial communities from Kellogg Biological Station, Michigan, USA - KBS Corn C5-2 | ecosystem: Host-associated > Plants > Roots > Rhizosphere > Soil ...
GCGAGCTAACTGGTCTTGGGCCTGGCCGATGTTCGTATCGGCCTGAGTCGTGTCGAGACCCACCTGCTGCTGGGCATTGGCAAGCGAGGCCTGCGCCGATGCCACCTGCTCCTCGGCCTGCTCGACTGACAATTGCAAACCCTGCGCCACTACGGACGTGACGCCCTGTTGGAGTTCGGTCAACTTCTCTTGAGCCGACTCGAGCTGAGCATTCGCCGAATCGAGGCTCGCCTTGGCGGCGGTCGAATCCAGCTTGGCGAGCAGCTGACCTTGCTTGACCTTGTCGCCGACCTTGACATCGATCTCGGTGAGCTTGCCGGCCGTGCCGAAGTTGACGTTGATGTTGTTCGGGGCGGTCACGTTGCCGCTGCTGCTGATCGTCGCCATGACGGTGCCGGTGCCGATCGTGGCGGTGCGCTGGGCCGTCGTCGATGCCTTCTCGGTTGGCACGCCAACCGTGTCGTAGGCGAACCAGCCGCCGAGTGCCGCTACGACGACCAGACTGATGTTGGTCACGGTCGACTTCGTCAGTCGCATGATCAGGTTCCTCGATGTCGAGAAAGGGGACGTGCGACCAAAGGTCACCAGCCGAATCTTGGAGCGTGCTGAGAAAGCCTTGTGAGCGTCCTGGGAGCTGGTCGCTGGGCATACATTCTCAGCTAACGCACAGACAGCTCTCAGCAAATGTGCAGGACTTTCACGAACAGTGGAACCGGTCCGATGACAAGGAGGTGGCCGTGCCCGCTGCGACGCGCGTGCTCGTCGTCGACGACGAGGTCAACATCACCGATCTGGTGGCAACAGCCCTGCGCTACGAGGGTTTCCAGGTCACTACGGCAAGCACGGGTGAGCAGGCGCTAGCGGCGGTCACCGCGGCAAAACCGGATCTCGTCGTGCTCGACGTGATGCTGCCCGACCTTGACGGCTTCGAGGTCGCCCGCCGCATCGGTATCCAGGGCCGCTCGGTGCCTGTCTTGTTCCTCACCGCGCGCGACACGACAGACGACAAGGTCCGCGGGCTCACCATCGGCGGTGACGATTACGTCACGAAGCCTTTCTCACTCGCCGAACTGGTCGCTCGTGTACATGCGGTCTTGCGTCGCACTAGGGCGAATGGGCATGGCTCGTCGAGCATGTCGTTCGCTGACCTCGAGATGGACGACGACACCCGCGACGTCACCCGCGGATCGCGATCGATCGAGCTCACCGCTACTGAATATCGACTACTCCGTTACCTCCTCGCGAACGCCCGCAAAGTGTTGACGCGCGCTCAACTTCTCGACCATGTTTGGGATTACGACTTCGGCGGCGATTCCGGCGTGCTCGAGACCTATATCAGCTACCTGCGTAAGAAAGTCGACGTCGAAGGGCCACCGCTTATCCATACCGTGCGCGGCGTGGGCTACACCCTCCGCCTGCCGAAGGACTGACGCAGCTGACCGAAAAACCAGAGAGTCAGATGACCGAAGACCACCGCCGTCGTTTCGCGGTGTCGCTGCGGGTGCGCCTGCTGGTGGCGCTCGTGGCTCTTGCTGCTCTGGGGTTGGTCGCTGCCGCAGCGGTTACCCACACCCTGCTCGCGTCGTTCCTGGTGCAGCGATTCGACGATCAGCAGGCGACGGCGACTCGGTTCGTCTACACATCGGTGTTCCAGCCGACGCCGGGTGGCAGGGGCTTCCTCGACGGCGGTGCGCCGCGGCAGAGCAACCGGCTGCTGCCAACGGGCTCGTATGCCGCGGGCGTCGACTCGGCCGGCCATGTCGTCGAGCAATTGAGCTACGACGCCGATTCGAACACGTGGGCGGTCGCTACTCAGGCGACCGCACCGCGACTCCCGGCAAACACGACGAGCCACACAAAGCCATTCACAGTCACCGACAAGAAAGGCAACCGGTACCGCGTCGTCGTCGACCACGATGCCCGCGACTTGCTGATCAGCAGGAGCACCGGCCAAACCGCGACCTACGTTTTCGCGATGCCGCTGCGTGACGTCGACCAGACACTCGGTCGGCTGACCCTGGTCGAAGCAGGAGTGACGGCGGCGGTCTTGCTGGCGACAGGGTTGCTCGCTTGGTTCCTGATCGGGGTCGGCCTTCGGCCGCTGCGCAAGATGGAGGCGAGCGCCGGCGCCATCGTCGCCGGCGACCTGTCGCGGCGAATCGATCATCCGGATTCGCGAACCGAGGTAGGCCGGCTCGGGCTTGCGCTCAATACCATGCTGGCCCGCATCGAAGAGGCTTTCTCGGCCCGTGCGGCGTCAGAAGAACGGTTACGCCGATTCCTTGCAGATGCGTCCCACGAACTGCGCACGCCGTTGACCTCGATCCGCGGATATGCCGAACTGTTCCGCCGTGGCGCCAGTCGTCGCCCCGACGATTTGGAAAAAGCGATGCACCGCATCGAAGACGAGTCAGCGCGCATGGGCGTCCTCGTCGACGAATTGTTATTACTGGCAAGGCTGGATCAGGGCCGCCAACCCGCGCGCGAGCCAGTCTTGCTTGCCGAGATCGCCGCCGATGCGTGCGACGACTTGCGGACGGCGGCGCCTGATCGCGTCGTTACCTTCGAGGCCGACCCCGACGTCGTCGTCAGCGGCGACGAGATGCAATTGCGGCAGGTGATCGGCAACTTGCTGACGAACGCGCGGGTGCACACGCCGGCGCGCACGGCGGTCGAGGTCCGGGTCGCAGCTGAGGCGGGCGTTGCGGTCTTCGAGGTGCGTGACCACGGGCGTGGAATGCCCGCGGCCGATCTGCCACACGTGTTCGACCGGTTCTATCGGGCCGACCAGTCACGTGCGCGCGACCACGGCGGTGCCGGGTTGGGTCTGTCAATCGTCGCCGCCGTCGTGCAGGCACACGGCGGTCGGGTCGGTGTTTCCAACGTGATTGGCGGTGGCGCCGAGGGCGTCATTGGCGCGAGGTTCCGCGTCGAGCTGCCGCTCCTCGTCGGCGACGCCGCTACCGTAGAGACCACGAATACCGAGCCGGACGACGGGAAAGTCGCCAGACCGCTGGCCGATTCCGCAACCGGACCGCGCGATGAGGTTTCCGTCAGCCGCACCGAGCGGACCTGACCGGACCCGTTTGGCCTTCATGCTGAACCGCAGGCGGGCGGTCCGACGTACTGTCCCGTATGCGCATGCCGCTACTCCCGCGTCTGCATCCGTTGCTGATTCGCGCTTTCGCTGCGGATTTCCCGACCGTAGGTTGATGTAGTGAACGATGTGATCGAAGGCGGATCGAAGGGTGGTCGGCCCAGGCGCAGCGTGCCCCCGGCCTTGCGCGTCGCCGCCGTCGTCGCAGTCGGAGTAGCGGTCGTGGTCTTCGCCGTCGTTCGGCACAGCGCGAAACGCTCGGCCGCTCCCGAGCCGACGCCGACGGTACGGCCGTCGCCCATCGCATCCAGCGGCGCTCCAGTAACGGAACCACCATCGGTCGTGGCGTTTGCCGACGGCGGCGTTGTCGGTGAGAAAGGCGCGCCATGGCCTTCTGCGACGGGTGCATGCGGCACTCGGCCCTACACACCGATCTCCGAATTCGAAACGCAATTCGCAACTCATTACGCGCCGACGAATGGCTCTCTTTTGATAGGTGGAGCGGGCTTGCGGCACGTGACGTTGTCGTCGTCCGGCCTCGTCTCGACGTCGGTAATCCTGCCGGGGTTGGCGCAAACAACCGATGGGATCGTCGATCAGCTGGTCGCCGGGCCAGATGGCGAATACGCTGTGGCAAGTTCATGCAGCGGCTCTGATAATTCGGTCGTGTATCGGATATCCCAGGGATCGCCCTCGTCGGTCGCGACAGCGGCGTTCGGCCAGCTGATCTCGGGTGCCCATCATGCGTGGATGACGCCGGCCTTGGTGTCGGCTCCGTCCGCATCGAACGACGAAGGAGCAGCGATGCTCAGAGCACTCGATGGCGGTACGTCCCTCGCGCTCGGCACCGACTCATATGTGGTCGCCGATGTGCCGGCGGGCCTCGTCATCGGCCACGATGACCCCGGAAATCCCACATCACCGCCGGGCCTCAGCGTCCGTGACCCGTCCACCGGAGCAATGCTGCGCGACCTGGGGGTGGGCTTTCCCCTTGGTGCGCAAGGAAACTCCATGGTAGTCCGGGATTCGGATTGCGCGAGCAGCCCGCTTCCCCCGTCATGCACTTTGATTCGGATCGATCTCGCGAGCGGGCGGCCGACCCAGACCTACCCATTGCCGGCAGGTACAGTGCCGGTATCCAACGCGGTATTCAGCGCCGATGCCAAACTCATGGCATTCCAGTTGGCGCAGGCGCACCCGGATTTGCGGTTCACGGCGGGTGACACGTTTCCGCCGTCCGACGTCGCGATTCTCAATCTCGACAGCGGTGTCGTCGACGTCATCGCAAACATGGAGATTCCGGAAAAGACGATGGTAGGGCTGGCATTCGACGCTACCGGCCGATCACTCTTCGTCACAGTCGACGAGGGAAACCACAGCGACTTGCTGATTTGGCAGGAGGGCATGGATGGCCCCGCACTCGTGACGACGTTAGCCGGTGCGGTGGTCGAATCGCCGCCGATCCTCGCCTTACGCTAGACCGATTCGAGCGATCGGGCGCGCAGGCGTCGCAACATGCGGGCGTCTTCGAAACCTACAGTCCGAGCGGCCGCTTCGACGCTTTCGCCGTGCCCGATCAGGTTTTCGGCACGTTCGAGGCGAAGCATCTGCTGGTAACGAAGTGGTGTGGTGCCAATGGCTTCGGCAAACAGTCGGGTGAGTGTGCGCTCGCTGACGCCTGCCGATCTCGCGAGGTCGGACAATCGCAATGTCGAAGCAAATCTAGTGTCGATGATGTCTTGAACGCGATGCACGACATCGTTGAGGTGCGACCGGTGCCGTAGCATCGCGCTCGCCTGCTGCTCGTCGCCGTTGCGTCGCGCGTAAATCACCATGGCGCGCGCGATTTTCGCGGCGACCGCCGGGCCGTGGCGGGTTGTCACGAGGTGCAACGCAAGGTCGATGCCGCTGGCGATTCCGGCCGAGGTCACGATGCGATCGTCGACGGTGAACAGCACGTCGCGCACGACCGTGGCTCTCGGGTAGCGCCGCGCGAGGTCGTCTTGAAGGTTGTGGTGCGTGGTGCAACGCCGGCCATCAAGCAAGCCTGCCCGGCCGAGCATCTCGGCACCGGCGCACACGCTGGCAACCGTTCCGCCACGGACGTGGTGGGTGCGAAGTTCGGCGAGGAACTTCGCACCCACGGCGTTGCTGTCGCCAAACGTCGACAGCGTACGCCAGCCCGGCACCACCACGAGATCGTCGGGTGAGAGGCTTGGCCATGTTGTGGCGGCCTGTAATGCCAAACCTTGTGCGGTAGGCACTTCGGCGCGCTCGCCCACGTAGCATTGCATGTACTCGTAGCCGAAGTCGTTGGCGAACGAGAACACCTGCGAGGGCCCGGCGAGGTCGAGAATGTGTACGCCGGGTACCAAGACGAAGACGACTGTGCTCACGATCCGGTCATCATGCCATAGCGGCCGTAGGGGCCACCACCTCGTCGATCGTGGCGATCCGTGCGAAGCGGATCGCGAGCGCGTATTCGGTACGCACCAGGATCTGCTCATTCGTTAGCGTTCGTGGATCAGCGAGGATCTCGGCGACCGTCGCCCCGGCTGGCAGGTCGCGATGCGGAATCGGGAACGTTGCAGTTGCCTCGGTCACGAAGGTGACTTTGAAGCCGAGATCCTTCGCGAGCCGTGCAGTGGTCTCACAGCACTGCTCGGTGAGAATCCCACAGATCACGACCTCATCGACTTCATGTGAGTTCAACAATGCCTGTAGATCCGTCGAGGTAAAAGCATTTACCGAGGTCTTGGTCAGCAGCGGTTCGCCGTGGCGATAGGCAATGCCATCGAGAAACCTGACGTGACCCATATCCGGGTCGAAAACCGACTGTGTGCCGGGCGCCGAATGCAGCACCCAGACCACAAGGTCGCCCCGCGTGCGGCACGACTCGACCAAACGGTTGACTTTGCCGACGATGTCAGGGTTCGAACCTGCCTGCCAGATCGGCCGTTGACGGAACGATTCTTGGACGTCGATAACGACGAGTGCTCTTGTCATGACTGAAATGCTGCCGCCATCGGCAGGCCGACCACCAGGCCTGATCAAGCTCGCATCCGGACTGATCCGGTCACGGACGATGAACCTCGTTGAAACCTACGCTCAGCCTTTGTGCGCCGACACATAACACACGTTGGTCTAGGTGGACGAACCGTCGTCCAGTCGAACGTATGGACGTCAATTGCGCAACGAGGTCGTCGACCGTCGGCTCGTCACTGAAGTGGTTAGCCCGAAATGGCATCGATCGCTCGTAGCCGGGTGCGTCGCCGTCGTACCTGCGTCGCACATCGTTAACGGACACGGCTGCCCCGAATCCCCATCCAATTCCCAGCCAGACACCAGATTTGTTCCAGCTGGGATGCCGACTATAGGCGTACGACCACTGGGAGGACCCGTCATGACCGACCACTTCAGCCCCGATCAGCCCAGCCCCGATCAGCCCGGCCCCGGCCAGCCCGGCCCCGGCCGATTCAGCGACGAGATCTCGAACGAGCCGCAAATGCCGCGCCGCTCGCGATTGGTCGCGTGGGCGACTCTCGGTGCCGTCGGCGTCGCCGCTGCGGTCGGCGGAGTCGTGGCGGTTCACTCCGGTGGCGGAGGTGGGACCGCGAACGCCGCCCTCGCGCAAGCGGCTGCGGTGACCTCGCCCGCGCCGTCGCCGTCCGCCTCACCACACGACAGGGGCGGACGACGCGAGCTGAACGGTCCGGGCGGCCCGGGCGCCGGTCCGAAGGTACTCGGCGGTCCGGGTGCATCGGGAATGTTTGGCGCGCGCGGCAAGGTGCTGCATGGCGAGGCGACCGTCGTGACCCCGGGCGGCGGCACCGAGATCGTCGACACCCAGAGCGGTACGATCACCGCCATCGATAGCGCGGCGAAGACGATCACGGTCACGAGCACGGACAAGGCCGCATTCAGCTATGTCATCGATACCAAGACGAGGGTCGTCGACTTCACGGCGAATTCACCGATGACGGCGACGCTGACTGACCTCAAGGTCGGCGACACCGTGCGGGTCGTGGCGACCCGGTCAGGTGACACCCGCACGGCCACGAGCGTGCTCGACGGCGTCCCGATCCGGGTGAACAGGCCGATGGGCAGCGCGGGTCCGACTACAAAGCCGTGGGGCTGGTCGGGTCAGCAGGGTCAGCAGGGCAAGCGCGGCCCGACCCCGTCGGCAGCAGCGAGCGCGTCGACCGCCAGCGCCTGAGCGGGCGGGCGGTTCCGCGGATGCGCCCTGCCTGTGGCAGGCTCGACACCTCAAGGACTGGCGTTCGGGTGTCAGGAGGCGGCAGTGCCTGTCGCGTTGGACCAACAGTTGCGACCCGTCCGGATTGCGGGCCGCGCGCTTCCGCTCGTCGGCACGGCGCGCATCTACGTGTGCGGAGTCACGCCATATGACGTCACGCACCTCGGCACCGCCGCTACCTATGTGTGGGTCGACGTCGTCGGTCGGCTGCTTCGCCATCTCGGAACCGATGTCGAGTTGTGCCGAAACGTCACCGACGTAGACGACGTCTTGCTTGCTGCCGCTCGCAGGGCCGGCGCGCCTTACGACTCATTCGCTGCGGTACAGCAGTTCCAGTTCGAACAAGACATGGCCGCGCTAGGGGTTCGTCGTCCGACACATGAGCCCAGAGCCCACAACTTCGTGCGCCAGGTGGTCGCGCTGGCGGCTGGCCTCGTCGACTCGGGAAAGGCCTACCTGCGCGACGGTTCGGTTTACTTCAAGGGCGCCTCGGTACCTGAACGTGCGGGCTTATCCCGCGACGAAGCCCTCGCCCTGTCCAAAGAATTCCACGACGAGCCCGACGACGTCGCGAAAGCCGACCCGTTCGACGTCGCCATCTGGCGGGCTACCGAAGACGGAGCTCCGGCGTGGCCGAGCCCTTGGGGGCCGGGTCGTCCCGGCTGGCACGCCGAATGCACTGCGATGGCGTTGTCGACCTACGGTTCGTCGATCGACCTGCACGCCGGCGGCAGCGACCTACGATTTCCGCACCATGCCTACGAAGCCGCACAGGCAGAGGCATTCACGGGTGTCACACCGTTCTCTCGCGCCTGGATGCACGTCGGCATGGTGCGCATCGGCGGGGCCAAGATGGCCAAATCAGCGCAGAATCTGGTGCTCGTCTCCGACCTGCTCCGTGAGCACGCCGCTGCGGCTGTGCGGTTGTTGTTGCTGCGCCGGGTCTGGAGCGAGGCGTGGAGTTACCAGCCCGACGAGCTCACCGCCGCCGAGACCCAACTCGAAGAACTGTTTGCGGCGTCGGCTCGCAGTGGTGTCGAGGCGGCCGGCACGGCGACGACGAGCACCGCGACCGATGCCGTGCTCGCCGCCCTGCGGGCCGATCTCGACGTGCCGACCGCACTTGGAATCGCGCTTCACGAGGGGGGTGCGGCCGCCCGCACTCTGATCGAAATCCTCGGGCTGCGCTAGTCGGCCCGGCTGGCCATCAGGTTAACCGCGTTTCGCGCGGTAGACCGCGCGCAATGTCATCCCCCTTGCTGACGCCGGCTGGGCAGAAATCGGGTGAACCAGTCGAGCGTCTTTGCCCAGGCGTCGTCGGCCGACGCCGCGTGATAGTTCGTCGGTCGTGCGTCGCAATGAAAGCCGTGGCCCGCATCTGCGTAGCGCACGATCGACGTCGGCACCGGGGCTTTCGCCGCTTCGTCGCGAAGCAATTCCACTTGCCCAGACGGGATACTCGGGTCTTTGTCGCCGAACAGCCCGAGCCACGGCGCTTTCAGGTTCGGTGCGAGCTGGGCAAGTGGCTGATATCCGAACCGGCCCTCGACAATGCCGCTGCCGTAGAACGTCACTGCCGCACCGAACGCGTGGTCGCAGGCTGCCGGCACGACCACCGACCCGCCCATGCAAAAGCCGACGATTCCAGTGTTGGCGAGCGGAAAGCCTTGCGTCGCAAGGTGTTTGAGGGTGGTCTCAATGTCGATGCGGATACCCTTTTCGGTGAGTTCGGCTAGCTGCCCCTTCGCTCGCGGCATGTCGTCGTAAGGCAGCTCGTTGACGCCGGCCCGATGGAACAGTTGAGGCGCGACGGCGTAATAACCCTGCGATGCAAGGCGTTTTGCGACGCCCTCGATGTGGTGGTTGACGCCAAATGCTTCTTGGACGACGACAACTGCGGCGCGCGCTTGAGTGGCCCAGGTTTCGTAGAGCGGAAGCCGACCGTCGGCGCCGTCGAGCTCGACAGTACGTGCGTTCTCCATGCTTCGCACGTTACTCGGGCGGATTGTCGGCATGCTCCAGTGGTCGAGGAGGTGTCGGCCGCAATTGCCCGTCGGTGACGCGAAAGCTGCGCACTTTTCCGATGCTGGTGTCGCGGGTTTCGAACCGGACCGTCACCCAACCCGAACCCGAACCGTGCACCCAGCCGGGTCCGTGCACGTCGTGGAAGACGTCGTGTCCCGGTCGATACGACGGTGCAACGTCGTCGGCAGTGTCGGCAGCGTCGGCAGTGTCGGCGACCGAATCGGCGGCAGCCGCCTCGACAGGCGCCGAAACGCTGGCATCGGAGGCGCCGAACAGGTCGTCCTGGGTCCAATCAGCCAGCCCGCTCACGCCTACTCCGAGCAACCGCACGCCTCCGCTGATGTCGACGTCCGACAGGAGTTGACGAGCGAGCCGGAGCACCGCTCGCGCGTCGTCGGTCGGTGCGGGGAGAGTGGCCGATCGGGTCAGCGTGGTGAAGTCGTGCAGGCGCACCTTCAGCGAGATCGTGCGACCCGACAGGCGGGCTGCGCGTAGCCGGTCGACCACCCGGCGCGACATCGCATCGACGGTTACCATCAGGCGCCCGGCGTCGGCAATGTCGTGTTCGAAGGTGTCCTCGACGCTGACCGACTTCGATTCGCGTTCGGCGATCACCGCGCGGTCGTCGAGGCCGTGGGCCAGCAGCCAGAGTCCGTGGCCGTGGCTTCGGCCGAGCATTGCGACGACGTCGCTTTCGGGCAGGTCGGCAAGGTGAGCGATCGTGCTCACGCCGATCGAGCGCAGCCGGGCGGCGGTCGCGGGCCCGACGCCGGGCAGCCGGGTCACGGCCAGCGACCGCAAGACGTCCGACTCCTGGCCGGCTGGCACGACGAGCAGACCGTCGGGCTTGTCGAGATCGGAGGCGATCTTGGCGAGCAGTTTCGAGCTGCCCGCGCCGACCGAGACCGTGAGTCCCGTGAGCGCACGCACCTTTTCTTTCAGGGCGGTGGCCAGCCTACGCACGGCGTCGTCCGACAAGTCGTCGTGATCGCCGGCCTCGAGGTCGACGTAGGCCTCGTCGAGCGACAGCGGTTCGACCAGCGGCGACAGTTCGTGGAGCAGGCCCATCACGATCATGCTGAATGCGCGGTACGCCTCGAACCGCGGGACCAGGAAGGCCGCCTTCGGACAGCGCGCTCGCGCCTCGACCGTCGACATCGCCGAATGGATGCCAAACGCCCGCGCCTCGTAGCTCGCCGTCGCGACTACGCCGCGGCCGCCGATGCCGCCGACCACGACCGGCTTCCCCCGCAGCGACGGCTTGTCGATCTGCTCGACCGATGCGTAGAACGCGTCGAGATCGGCGTGCACGATGGTCGCGCTGGCCCGCGGGCGCGGCAACGGCACGAAATCTTGCACCCGCCCATCATCGACGTCCCTAGCGGCGGTGGCCCGTGTGCCTACCCGGCGCGCGGTAGACATTCACCGGGCTCTACCCCGGTCGTCGTGTGCGAGTGAGCTTCCTTGCTCGTCGCCGGTGGCGCACCTAGGCTGAAGAGCAGGTGCACGTTCGACCGAACATTCGGTCGGTTCGGCGAAGCTGCCGTGAAGGGATGAACCACAATGTCGGACGACGCAAAGCAGCCCGGGCTGGTGCCTGCCTTCGACGTCATGATCGCGGCTGACGAGCGGATCGAACCGCGCGATGAGATGCCGGACGGCTACCGCAAGACGCTGATCCGCCAGATCGCCCAGCACGCGCACTCAGAGATCATCGGCATGCAGCCCGAAGGAAACTGGATCACCCGTGCGCCATCGCTGAAGCGGAAGGCCATCTTGATGGCGAAGGTGCAAGACGAAGCCGGTCACGGCCTCTATCTCTATGGAGCCGCTGAAACGTTGGGTGTCGACCGCGCCGACCTGCTCGACCTGCTGCACACCCGCAGGCAGAAGTATTCGAGCATCTTCAACTACCCCACGATCAGTTGGGCCGACATGGGCACGATCGGCTGGCTGGTCGACGGCGCGGCGATCACCAATCAGGTGCCGCTGTGCCGCTGCTCTTACGGTCCGTATGCGCGAGCGATGATCCGCATCTGCAAAGAGGAGTCGTTTCACCAGCGGCAGGGTTTCGACATCTTGCTGACGCTGTCGAACGGCACACCCGAGCAGCACGAAATGGCCCAAGAGTCGGTGAATCGCTGGTGGTGGCCGGCGTTGATGATGTTCGGGCCGCCAGATGCTGCATCGCCGAATTCGGCGCAATCGATGGCGTGGGGGATCAAGCGGTTTTCCAACGACGAGTTGCGTCAGAAGTTCGTCGACATGACGGTGCCGCAGGCCGCCGTCCTCGGATTGACGCTGCCCGATCCTGAGCTTCGGTTCAATGACGCGACCGGGCACTACGATTTCGGTCCGATCGACTGGACCGAGTTCGACCGGGTGGTGCAGGGACACGGTCCCTGCAACGACCAGCGGTTGGCACACCGTGTGCGAGCGCATGAAGAAGGAGCCTGGGTGCGCGAAGCAGCGAACGCGTACGCCCGCAAGCACGCGCGGCCGAAGATCACGGGGGAGGCGGTGGCGTGAGCGAATCGGCGACCGACACGGCTGACCGGGCGATGCTGTGGGAGGTCTTCGTGCGCGGACGGCGAGGCCTGTCGCACGTGCACGCCGGCAGTTTGCATGCGGCGGATGCGGAGATGGCGTTGCGCAACGCGCGCGACGTCTACACGCGGCGTGGCGAGGGCGTCAGCATCTGGGTAGTGCCCTCGGTGCAGATTTTCGCCTCGACTCCTGACGAAAAAGACCCGTTCTTTGACCCCAACGCCGATAAGGTCTACCGGCACCCGACCTTCTACAACCTGCCGGAGGAGGTGCGACAGATGTGAATGCGGGTAGCAAGCCCACTATGGCGTCCGACGCCCATAATGCTCCGAGGTTGTTCACCTACGTGCTTCGGCTGGGCGACGACGCCCTGATCTTGGCTCAACGGCTGTCGGAGTGGGCTTCGCGTGCCCCCGAGATCGAAGAAGACATCGCCCTCACGAACATGGCACTCGACCTGTTGGGGCAGGCGCGTGAGTTGCTCGACTACGCGGGTACGGTCGAAGGTGCCGGTCGCGACGAAGACGATCTTGCCTACCTGCGCACCGAGCGGGACTTCTGCAATGTGCACCTCGTCGAGCAAGAAAACGGCGACTTCGCGCACACGGTCGCGCGGCAGTTGTTCTTCAGCACCTACCAGCTCGCGCTTTATGAAGAGCTGATCAGTTCAACCGACGAGCTGCTGGCAGGCGTTGCGGCTAAGGGCGTGAAAGAGGCCGCCTATCACCGCGATCACGCGACACAGTGGGTCATGCGGCTCGGCGACGGCACCGACGAGAGCCACCGCCGCATGCAGGCCGCGGTAGATCGCCTCTGGCCCTATACCGCCGAGCTGTTCGATGCCGACGACGTCGAGAAAACCCTTGCGTTGCAAGGGGTCGCGGTCGATCCGTCGACGTTGAGTTCGCGCTGGGACGACGCTGTCGCAGACGTTCTGCATTCGGCGACGCTGACCGTGCCGGCCGTTCTCTGGACCTCTCACGGTGGACGACGAGGCGTGCACACCGAGACGTTCGGCTACTTGCTCGCCGAGATGCAGTACCTGCATCGCGCACATCCCGGCGCATCGTGGTGACCAACGCCGTGAGCGCTGGGGCTGCGGTAATCGACCTCGCAGATGTGCGAGAGATCTGCAACTCGGTGCCCGATCCCGAGTTACCGGTCGTGACGATCGGCGATCTCGGAATCGTGCGCCACGTGGCTGTTTCGCCGTCCGGTGCTATTGACGTCGTCGTGACGCCGACGTATTCGGGGTGTCCGGCAACCGACGTGATCCGCGACGATATCCGCACGGCGCTACATGATCGCGGATTTGGCGACGTCACAGTTCGCACCGTGCTCGCGCCTGCCTGGACCACCGATTGGATTTCGCGAGCCGGACGACGAAAGCTTGCTGAGGCTGGCATGGTGCCGCCGTCAGCTCGTGCGTCAGCGGGTCGCAACGCGCTGGTCGACCTAGAGATCGGTGTGCGTTGCCCGCGATGCGGATCGATCGACACCAAGCTGGTCAGCAGGTTCGGCTCGACCGCTTGCCAGGCGATGTATCGCTGTGTCAATTGCCTCGAACCATTCGACCGCGTCAAGCCGCATTAGCCGGCGCGGGCGATCGGATGGCGCAACGACCGCAGTTTCATTCACTTGCTGTGCGCGAAGTCGAGCGGCTTACCGAGGATTCGGTGGCACTGACGTTCGCCGTTCCCGATGAATTGCGCGACGACTACCGCTTTTCGCCGGGCCAGCACGTAACGGTGCGCTGCCTCGCCGCGGGTGACGACAGACGGCGCACCTACTCGCTGTGCTCGCCACCCGGGCGGTTGCGGATCGGCGTGAAGCAGGTGCCCGGCGGTGTTTTCTCGGCCCATGCGTTGCACCGGTTGAGCGTCGGCGACGAGATCGAGGTGATGACGCCGACCGGCCATTTCACCACCGAAATCGATCCTTTGAGACCGAGGCATCGGGTTGCGATCGTGGCGGGTAGCGGAATAACGCCGGTGCTGTCGATCCTTGCCGCGACAATGGAAAGCGAACCGAACAGCTGTTTTACCTTGATCTACGGCAATCGCAGTGCGCGTTCGGTGATGTTCCTCGAAGAGATCGCTGACTTGAAAGACCGTTTTCCCGGCCGACTAGCGGTTTTCCATGTGTTCTCTCGGGAGCCGCGCGAGTCTGCGTTGCTTACCGGCCGGTTAGATCGCGCAAAGCTCGATGAGTTGCTCGACGTCGCAGTCGGCTCGCGTCCCGTTGATCAATGGTTCTTGTGCGGCCCGATGCCATTGATCGAGGTCGCCCGGTCGGTGTTGAAATCTCGCGGGGTTGCCGACTCTGCCGTTCGGTTTGAGCTTTTCCATGTCGACACGGCAGGTCCGGTAAGCGGTGACGGCGCGCGGGTTTCGTCGTCCGCTGGGTCGTCATTGCGTGGGTCGTCGCTTGTGCCGTCGTCGGGTGCCTCGTCGTCGGTGACGATCATGCTCGCCGGGCGGACGAGCTCGTTGCAGGTCGAGCCGGATCGGGACGTGTTGCATGCGGCGATGGTCGTGCGGCCGGACGTGCCTTACGGCTGTACGAACGGCATGTGCGGAACCTGCCGGGCGAAGGTCGTCGAAGGCGAGGTCGAGATGGATCACTGCTATGCACTCGACGCCGCCGAACTCGCGGCTGGGTTCGTGCTGACGTGCCAGGCGCAACCGCGCAGCGAGAAAGTCGTGCTCGACTACGACGCCTGATACCGCCTCCTACCTGCGTGCAGCGTTTGCTCTGAAGGCAGCGTTGTCATCGATGTGAGCCGGACGTCGGGAGGGCGCAAGGTGGCTGGTGGGTCGGGCTTCGAGGAATTCGTGGCAGCTCGCGGTCACGCGCTCGTGCGCATGGCGTATCTGCTCACCGGCGACCATGGCCTTGCGGAGGACCTGGTGCAAGCGGCGCTGGCGAAGGCTTACGTG
>Ga0068855_100005962_pt1 | contig 14862 bp, 12 predicted proteins | sample KBSCornC52_FD_66592 | JGI IMG/M metagenome (GOLD analysis project Ga0068855, IMG submission 66592) | Corn rhizosphere microbial communities from Kellogg Biological Station, Michigan, USA - KBS Corn C5-2 | ecosystem: Host-associated > Plants > Roots > Rhizosphere > Soil ...
GAAATTCTGGATCCGCGCAACACCTGGAAGGATGAGGCCGCTTACGATCGCAAAGCCGATGAATTGGCGGCCATGTTCGAGAAAAACTTTGCTGAGAATGCGGGGGACGCTTCGCCAGAAATTCGGCAGGCCGGCCCGACCAAACGCTCCGCACCCAACGTGATTCCTTTAGTGGAAAAAGACCGCCCCGTCGCCGCCGCGCCGACATTTGCCATTTAATCGGCCGCAAAAAAGGAATAGCATTCGGCAAGGCAGGTAGAGCGGTTTCTTTGGCTGGCCGGAATGTTAAAGAGCATGTGCCGGCTTACTTGTCAGCGTCTTGTTCTGGCAACGCTCGTCGTAATTTTGTTTCCGGAAGTGAACGCAGGCGCGTCTGCCGGACCGGCATTGAAGAACAGCTTCTGTCTCGATTGCCACGCGGATAACACCTTCTTCAAAACCAACGCCGCCGGAAAAGCGATCTCTCTCTTCGTAGATCAGGTTAAACTCACCGCCTCCGCTCATGGCACTAATTCCTGCATAAGTTGCCACGCCGACGCGACCGTGAAACATCCTGACGACAATAAAATTCTCGCGCCTGTTAATTGCGCAACGTGTCATCAAAGGCAAACCGATAGTTACGGCGCCAGTGTTCACGGTCTGGCATTGAAATCCGGCCGCGCCGATGCTGCCACTTGCCAGGATTGTCATGAGTCCCACGAAGTTCTACCGGTCAGTTCGTCCGCATCGCCGCTTTATTTCACGCGCCAGGCCGAAACCTGCGGCAAGTGCCATCTCAAGGAGGCGCGTGACGTTCAAACCAGCGTTCATGGCAAAGCGATAGCAGCCGGCAAACGTGACGCTCCCACCTGCACAGATTGTCATTACGAGCACAAAATCGAAGGATTGAAAAACGCCTCTAACCTGAGAATTTCGCAGGAGATTTGCGGCCGCTGCCACGCCTCGGAGCGCCTCAACACCAAATACAATTTGCCGCAGGACCGCGTAAAAACTTTTTTCAACAGCTATCACGGTCTGGCAGCGCAATATGGTTCTACGATGGCTGCCAATTGCGGCAGTTGTCACGGGTATCACAAAATTCTGCCGTCCTCGGATCCGAACTCGACAATCAATAAGGCACACCTGGTTGAGACCTGCGGCAAATGCCATCCCGGCGCGAATGAAAAATTCGCCCTTGGCAAAATCCACATGGACATCGCAGCCGTCCAAAGTGCCCCTGATTTTGCGAGCGAAGTCAACTGGTGGGTGCGGCGTGTTTACCTCGCGCTCATCTTTCTCACCATCGGCGGGATGCTCATTCACAACGGTCTGTTGTTCTACAAAAAAGTCTCAGCGCATTTGCGCGCGAGTGGCCGCCCGGTGTTGCGAATGAGCCTGGCGCAACGCTGGCAACATGCCGTGCTAGCTGGAAGTTTCATCGTTCTGGCCGTGACGGGGTTCGCGCTGAAATTTCCCGACTCATGGCTCGCTCGCGCAATGGGCTCCAACGAACCTTTCCGCCGCTGGACACATCGAATTGCCGGCGTCGCGCTCTTGCTCGTCGGCGCGTATCACCTGGCTTACCTGCTGGTTAGCGAAGAGGGCCGGCGGCTCGTGTGTGATTTGTTTCCGGTAAAAAAGGATCTTACGGATGTAGTCGCCGCTATTCGTTACCTCACTCACTTAAGCAAAGAGAAGCCAAAATTTGGCCGCTTTAGTTACACGGAAAAAATGGAATACTGGGCCGTAGTGTGGGGCACTATCATCATGGGCGCGACCGGTCTGGCGATCTGGTTCAAGATGGATGTGACCCGTTTCCTGCCGCGCTGGTTGGTGGACGTAGGCCTCACGATTCACTACTACGAAGCAATTCTCGCCTGCCTCGCGATTATCGTCTGGCATTTCTATCACGTCATTTTCGATCCGGACGTTTACCCGCTGAACCTTGCCTGCTGGGATGGCAAGGTTTCCGAGCCCTGGCAACAAGAGGAGCATCCCCTGGAACAGCCGGTCCGGCAAAAAAGCCCCGCTGACATCGTTCCCTCAGTGAATGAAATGAGTAAGTCGCCGGCCGCTGATGCCAATCAAATCGAAAAGGTTTACTGCTCGGGAGAGGTGGATATATGACGAAAAGCTTTGACGCCACCAGGGATGGCGCCTCTTTGAACTGCTTTGAGTGCGGGAACGAGATTCTTGGAGGCGCCTGGTTCGCTCGTATCCAACTTGGTAATCAGCGCATCGCTTTTTGTCGGCCAAGATGCGTTGAGGCATTTTTGGATCATACCGAAAAGGTGACTCCAGACTCACCTTCACGCTTGGACAGCGCTCCACGCGGTGCGATATACGCAAAAAATGCGAAAGAATTGCCAAAGGACGGCGAGCAGGTTTTTAGCCGAAATTTACATTGGCTGCATGAAAGTCAATCGCTCACCAAATGTCTGCCGGAAGCTGCCGCTCAAGAGGTCTGCAGCGGCAACGGCGATTGATTTGTTTGCATCGGTAACATTCGCCGTCGCCGTGATCATCATGATCGCGGCGGCGCGCGCCTTCGGCAAATTTCCGCCGCAAGGTGCCGTTTCGGAATCAGCCGTTGAAGTGTCGGAATACGGCCCGGACTTCGTGATGGCGCCATGGCTTTCACTAGGAAAGGCAGTCGCATGAGCATTTTTGTCGCGGGACTGACTTACAAAACAGCGCCGGTCGAACTGCGCGAAAAACTGGCGATTCATGCGTCCAAGCTGAGTTGCTATGGCTGCCGGGTTAAACTGGTCGGCAATCTTTCCGAAGCCGTTCTGGTCTCCACTTGTAATCGTGTCGAGATTTACGGGGTCACACCCAAGGTTAACGGCAATATCAATCGTATCTTCCAGCACCTCTCCGGGAGCACGGGCACAGATCCAAATCTCTCGCCTTATCTCTTTGTCAAGGAGGGCTCCGAAGCGGTGCGTCACCTTTTTTCCGTCGCCAGCGGATTGGATTCCCTGGTTATCGGCGAGACGGAAATTACCGGTCAGGTCAAACAGGCTTATCAGGCCGCCCAGAGAGTGAAGTTGACGGGACGCGTGTTAAACCGCGTTTTCCAAACAGCGTTGCAAACGGCGAAAGAAATCCGGACGCAAACAAACATCGGCCGTGGTGCGACTTCCGTAGGCAGCGTGGCCGTCGAATTGGCTGAACGCATTTTCAAAAATCTGTCGGACAAGACCGTGATGATCATCGGTGCCGGCAAAATGGGCGAAGCCTGCGTCAGGCATTTAGCCAAGAAAGGCGCTCGATCGGTGCTGGTGTCGAATCGCTCCTTCGAGCGTGCCCATTCTCTCGCGGCGGAATTTGGCGGACGCGCCATTCGTTTCGATGATTGCCTCACCGCCATGGCCGAAGCGGATATTGTCGTCTGCTCGACCGGCTGTCCTCACACCATCCTACATCGCGAAGAAATTATGCAAGTCATGGCGGCGCGGCGCAATCGCCCGCTGGCGCTCGTGGACATTGCTGTCCCGCGCAACATCGCCACCGATGTTCAAGAGATTAACAACGTTTACCTCTACGACGTGGACGACCTCGAAGTCATTGTTCGTGAAAACGTGAAACATCGCGAACAGGAAATGACCCGATGCGAAAGCATCATCAGCGAGCGGACCGAAGCCGTGCTTGCGAAGATTACACCGTCGCGTGCGGGATTTTATCAACCGAAAATCCCGTTCAGTCTCGATTGGGCGTTCAGCGCCGCCGCGGCCTGATGCTCAGCCAAAATTTGCTATCGCCAGTGGACGGCTCTTTTGAATGCAAATGAAAGCAGAAGACAATTTCAACGGAGGCCTGGGCGTCGAGCTCGGTGCCCGTGGTTTTCGTTGGAAAGCGCGGCGTTCGAAAAGCTGCGCTGTCAACTAACAACGAAAACGCACGTGCATAAGTTATGAAAACAAAACTATTACTCACAGGGCTTGCTCTGGGTGCAGTGGTGGCCTTAACCGCCACAACTGCCAGTGCGACCCTGCTCGGCAGTACGCACGATTTCTCGTCTTCAGGTGGAGCGGGAAATTATAGCGCACTGGGAATCGCCAGATTTACATGGGGTGGCGAGACCAATACCTACCAGAACCCATGCCAGGTCTGCCACATTCCGCACAAAGCCGCGGCCTACAGCGCGGCCCATGCCCCATTGTGGAACCACAATGTCGCGACCAACGCGACGACTCGGTATACGACCTATGATCAGGCTGGCAGCGCCACCTTCAACGCCCTCGGTTTGGGATCGTTGACGCTTGGCTCATCGGTGGCGTGCTTGAGTTGCCATGACGGTTCAATCGCAATCAATCAAAGCTATGGTAAGTCGACATTCAATGGGAACGGCGGCGTAGGCACTAACGCGCCAAGTTTCGCGATTGAAACGGTTGGCGGCAGCACGGACCTCACGCACATGCATCCCATCGGCGTGAGTTACTCGGCGGCGAAGCTCGCTGACCCTGACCTCACTGCCACCCCGGCGGTGGGTTCGGGAACGACGCTCGCGAGAATGCTCAAAGGTCCCCAGCAAACGGTCGAATGCGCTTCCTGTCACGATATACATCGGACGATCGGCGCTTCAGCTACGGTAAGTCATGACCTCATCGTGGACCTCGACGGCGGGCAACTCTGCCTGACGTGCCATAACAAGTAACGAAACTGCTGAATCCCCTGAAATACAAAGAGCATCCGTTGGCGAAAGCCGCGGATGCTCTTCTGTTGTTAGGAGGCCCTTCCGGAACAACCAAATTATGTCAACTAAATGTCAAAGGATGTGCAGCCCGTCTGGGGCACTTGCGAGAGGCTGGTGGCATGAAAAATAAGCGAGCACGCGCGCGGCCTTATCAAACTTATGGAATCAGGTTTTTTCGAAACGTTTTCACCGCTGTCAAATCCGGATGGCGAATCGGGACGGTCGTTATTCTTGGTGTTGCTGCCGGTTGCACCACGCAAAGCAAAGTCGGTAAAACAGACTATTTTTTCCCGCCGCCGCCGGACCAGCCGCGGCTGCAATTCCTGACCTCGTTCAGTTCCGAAAAAGAATTTCATGGCGGCGAAGAGAAGAACCTCATGACTTATCTGACGGGCGCGAAACCGGCCCAGAAACATCTATCCAAACCGTACGGCGCCGCGGCGGGCAATAAGAAAATTTATATTTGCGACACAGAACTCGGCGCGGTGGTCGTCGCAGATTTGCAGGCGAAACATTTTGGCGTCATTGACGCGCAAGGAGAAGGAGCGTTGAAGATGCCGTTGAACGTCGCCTTGGATTCCGACGGCGCGTGTTACGTCGCGGATGCCGGCCGCGATCAAATCGTCGTGTTCGACAGGACTGGAAATTATCTTTCCACCATCGGTAAGCAGGGCGAGATGAAGCCGCGAGATGTTGCGGTAAGCAAGGACCGCATTTACATCGCGGATCTACAAAAGCACAACGTGCACGTGCTGGATAAAACTACACGGAACGTGTTGTTTGATATTCCGCGCTCGGGCGACGAAACCAACAAATCGCATGCACTCTTCACGCCCACTAATCTTGGCCTGGACACCGAGGGAAATCTTTATGTGAGCGACACCGGTGCGTTTCGCGTGCAGGTTTATGACGCCAATGGAAACTTTGTTCGCTCGGTTGGCGAAATGGGCGATGGACTCGGCCAATTTGCGCGCGTCAAAGGCATCGCGGTGGATCGTGAGAACCGTCTTTACGCCGCCGATGCGATGTCCCAGGTCATCCAGATTTTCGATGACGAAGGCAAGTTGTTGACGTGGTTTGGTGAACCAGGCTCAGACAACAAAATCCAAAATCTTCCGGCGAAGGTGGCATTGGACTACGACGACGTTTCGTTCTTCGAGCATTATGCGTCGCCAAAGTTCAAGGTCGAGCATCTCGTCATCGTCATCAATCAAATCGGACCTCACAAGGTGAGCGTGTACGGATTCGGACACCTGAAATAAATTCGAATCTGCGCGCTCTTGCGCACCACTCCAGTGAGAAATGAAAAACCAGGGTATAATCGCGGCGGACTCCTTACCCTCGGCCTGATTTTCCTCATTGGCGTCGGTTCGCTCGCCACCGGCTACGCTTCAACGAACAGCCAAAAGTGGCTCAAATTTTTCTTCGATGGAGTGCCCGAAAATCCGATCACGAATAAAACGGCAACCGTTTCGACGAACAAGGAGCACGGCGGAATATCTCCAGCGGCCAATCTCCCGAGAGGTTCCGTGATGGTAGTTCATCAGCCGTTTGGTGAAGGCAAATGCACGCAGTGCCACGGCGATGGTGGCATGTCGCCGCAGCCGAAATTGCCCGCGCGACAACTGTGTTTCACATGCCACAAGGATTTCATGGCCGGCCTGAAAATGAAACATCAGCCGGTTGAAAAGGGCGAATGCGCCAGCTGCCACGACCCGCATCAATCGCCGAATAAGAATCTCCTGATCAAAAAGGGGAACCAGCTTTGCCTCGTCTGCCACGACGATCCGCTCGCAGCCGGTAAGGTGAAACATCAGGCGGTCGAATCCGGCGATTGCCTGGATTGCCACACGCCGCACGCCACGAATTTCAAAGGGCTCTTGAAGAAATCGCCCAAGGAAACCTGCATGGAATGCCATGGTGACATCGCCAAAAAGAAAGATGTGCATCAACCGGTCGGCGACGGGGATTGCATGTCCTGCCACAAACCGCATGCCAGCAACAATAAGAAACTGGTCATTAAAATTGGCGCGTCGTTGTGCTGGGAATGCCACGATAATTTTGTCGAACAACCCAAGCCAAAATTCACGCACGACGCCGTGGATGACTGTCTTGCCTGTCACGACCCGCATCAATCCGACTCGCCCAAGCTGTTGAAAAAAACCGGCAACGCGATGTGTTTCGACTGCCACGAGGACAAGGACATAAAAGCCGTCAAAGCGCATTTGGGCGCCGAGGAGAAATCATGCGTGACCTGCCATGATCCGCACGTGGGCCAGGACAAAAACCTTTTAAAACCGGCGGCAAGGAGTCCGGCCAAGCCATGAAGCGGCGCGCAATATCATTAAAATATTGCGTTGTGCTGCTCGCGCTGATGGCCGCCGTCCCGCGCACGCGCGCGCAATACCGGGATTGGCTGGAGCAGCAGGACCCATCCGGCTGGTACGCGGTGCCGCGAATGGAATACCTTCGCACCGATGTCGAAGCCGAGCAGGAAAATTTACATTCCAGCGGCGCACCGAACCAGAATACCACTCGTCTTTATCTCTCGCCGAGAATCGGCATCGGCTGGAACAATTATATTTATCATCCGTACCTGCTGACCTACTCAATGTTGTTCGAACCGGGTTACGTGTGGCAGGACCGAACATCCAACGGGAAAGGTGTGGCTTCCGATGAGTTGATTCTGGACGGCACATTCCGCGCGAATGTTCTCCAGATCAAGCCCTACGCTACGACGCTTTCCTACAGCCGCTCGCGCGAAGAAGCGAAGTATGGTTTTTTCAGCACCGCAACCGTCGATTCCCAAAGCTGGGGCGCGACGAGCGGTTATCGCGAGGGACCTGTGCCGGTGGAGGTTTCCTTTGGGCAATCGCACGAGGACACGACTGACTTTAATCAAAATACGCTCACGGATCAAACGCTGCTAAATCTTCGCGCACGCAGTGAACGTGAGAAGCAGAACGCGACGCAGCTGGATTACCAGTTTTCCCAATTCGATCGCACCACCAAAGGCGTTGGTTATCATTTTTCGAGCGATAACATCTACAATTACGTGTCGCTGACGGATATGGAGCATTTCGAGCGAAGCGATTTAAAAGCATCGGCGCGCCTGAACGCGGCGGATTCGAAAACCTCGTCCTCGACGGACTTGAATACGGAGCTCAATTACACGGTGGAACATGGCGCTGGTTTGCACAGTTATTACGACTATTCATTTTCGCGATTTACCGGGAACAATTCAGATTCCTTTCAGAACTATGGTGTGGCGGGAATTCGTGATCAGCTCTACGAAAGCCTGAATTCGAGCTTTGAAGTTCACGGTTCTCAGCTTAACAGCGGCGCACCGGGTTCAACTTTTGATTCCCAGTCCGTCGGCACGACGATTTCAGGGGACTATACCAAACGTATTGGCCATTGGGGCCATCTCTATCTGGACAACAGCACCAGCTACAATTTCACCGAGCAGCAAACAACCGGATCGCAGGCGCAAATTGACAACGAATCCCACGTGGTGCCGACGAATGGAATCGTGATCCTCACACAACCACGCGACACCGCAGTAATTCGTGTGACAGACGCGAGTTCGAATCCACTGCAGGCCGGCGACTACACACTGATCCAAACCACCGATCCGTGGCGAATTCAAATCAACAGCCTTGGTCCCAGCCATATTCAACCCGGCGGCATCGTTCTCGTGACCTACACGGTTCAAACGAATCCGTCCGGCAGCTATTCGACCTTTGCCAACCAATCGCAAATCCGCGTGACCTTTTGGCGTGACCGGCTTGGCGTTTACGCGCGCTATTCATTTAGCGACACGGACGCCAGTTCGAAAGCGTTGCTGCTGCAGAACGACAAACTGTTTGAAGCAGGTGCCGATTTCAACTGGTGCGGCTTGGCACTGAGCGCCATTTACCAGGACGAGCGCTCAACATTTTATAAGAATCGGAGTTACAACCTGTCGGAAAGCTACTCCATGAATATCCTGTCTCATTCGACCTTGGGTGTCGATTTGAACCAGCAATGGAATATCAATTCTTCACCGAGTGTGGACGGCCAACCGGCGACGCCCAACCAGCACATGGATTTTTATAACTTCATGCTGCGCTACGAATGGCGTCCGCTCCCGAGGTTCACTTGGAGCAGCCAGATTGGTTATCAGCGCCAGCAAGGATTCGGGCTGGACCAGAATCTTTTCGCGGCGCGCACGTATTTGAATTGGATGGTCGGCAAACTGGAATTTCATTTAGGATATCAACACGAAAATCAGGAGTTCACCCATGAAAGCCGGAACCGGGACTTTGCTTTCCTGCGGGCGCGAAGGAGTTTTTAACATGGCAAAAAAATTCCATTTCCTAATTGCTCTCGCGCTACTTGCATTCATTGCCCTGGCAATTTCCTGCGCCTCCACGAAATCAACATCCGTGGCGAACAATTCCCATCCGGTCTGGCCGCCCGCGCCAGATGAGCCGCGCGTCGTCTACGTTCGCATCCTCCGCGGACCGCGAGACATCGGCCAGAGCCTGTCCATGTTGACGCGGTTGGGTCATTGGATTACCGGCGAAAATGCTGGAAGCCTGGCTTTGCAGAAACCGTTCGGCCTGGGACTCGATGAAGCAGGCAATCTCTGCATCACCGATACTGGCGTGAATCGAATTTATTACTGCGACTTCACGCGCAGGCAATGGCGCTCGTACGATGGCATCGGCAAGACGCGATTTGCGTCGCCGGTAGGGGTGGCGCGCAGAAAGGGAGTTTTTTATGTCGCGGATTCGCAGTTGGGAAAAGTTTTTGCTTTTCGCGATGATGGAAAACTGGTGTGGGAAATTGCTGCTCCGTTAGTGCGGCCGGTTGGTGTGGCAGTAACGGACGAGTCCCTGGTGGTGGTCGATTCGCAGGCACACGAGGTGTTTGTTTTTGATTTGCAGGGCAAGTTGCGGTTCCAATTCGGACACCGCGGCGCCGCCCAGGGAGAATTCAATTTCCCGACGCACATCGCCACTGACCATCAGGGGCATTTTCTCGTGACTGATTCCATGAATAGCCGCGTGCAGGTATTCGATCTCGCGGGGAAATTCATCTCCGCTTTCGGCAGCAACGGAGATACCTCCGGTCATTTTGGACGGCCCAAAGGAGTCGCCGCGGACACGTTCGGCCACATTTATGTCGCCGACGCGATGTTCGATAATCTGCAAGTTTTCGACTTGAGCGGGCAGCTGTTGCTGAACATCGGGCAAGGTGGAAATCACGCCGGAGAATTCGGATTGCCCGCCGGCGTGGCGATTAGCGCTGATAACCAAATATATGTCGCGGACGGCTACAACCATCGGATCCAGGTTCTCAAATACGTGGGGCAGCAATGAAGACAAATCAACAACCAACAGTCCAAAAACAAAATCGGACATTTGATTTTTCCCGGTCGAAGGCCGCGCGTTGGATGTTCGCTGTTCGATATTTGCTTCTCGGCTTCGCCGTCTTGTTTTCGTTGTCCCGCACCTACGCCGATACCATCGTCAATTCCGTCCATAACCTCAGCGTTACCGGCCCCGGAACCATCAAAGCCACTTCGGAGACGGACACATGCATTTTCTGCCATACCGCCCATCACTCGAATGGCGCGACGCCACTGTGGAACCACAATCTATCGGGCGTGACCAATTATGTTGTGTACAGCAGCGCAACCTTGGATGCGCTCGGGCTGACAATTCCCCAGCCGAACGGTTCCTCGCGCCTGTGCCTAAGCTGTCATGATGGCACCATCGCCCTGGGCAGTGTGAACAGCCGCACGTCGCCGATCTCGATGCAAAATGGAGTGACCACCATGCCAACGGGATCGGGCAATCTCGGCACGGATTTGTCTGGCGATCATCCCATCTCTTTCGTGTATGACGCCGCACTGGCTGCGAAAGATCCGCAAATCAAAGATCCTGCCATGCTGACCGGCAAAGTTAAATTGGATCATGATGGCCGTTTGCAATGCACCGCGTGCCACAACCCGCACGATAACCAATTCGGCAACTTTCTCGTGATGGACAATACTGGTTCGTCTTTGTGCCTGGCGTGCCATAACGTCGCTGACTGGCCAGGTTCAGCTCACTCGCTCTCGGGCCAGACGGTGTCTCCCACCGTTCCCAATGCATTAAGACTCGGCCAGACGGCCAAATTGAAAACGACCACGGTTGCCGCCATGGGATGTGAGAATTGTCATACACCGCATTTTGCCGGTTCGCGGGAGCGCCTGATGAAATTTGCGGCGCCGGAACAGAACTGCCTCCCTTGCCATAATGGCAGCACAACGGGAGTTAAGAACGTAGCCGCCGATTTTCAAAAAGTCAGCATTCACCCGGTCACGCAAAACAGCGATGCGCACAGTCCGACCGAGGACATTATCAATCCCGTGACGCGCCATGTGACGTGCGCGGACTGCCACGATTCGCACGGTGTGAAAACCCCCACCAAAGGACAGGCCAAACTGGCGGATGCGTCACCTGGAGTTATGGGTGTCAACGCCAGCGGCGTGGCCATGAAAGCCGCCAGCAAAGAATACGAGGTGTGTTTGCGTTGCCACGGAGACAGTGTCGCGCGGGGTCCGTCACGCGTAAATCGCGTGGTGGCGGAAACGAACAAGCGGCTTCAATTCCGTGTGACGAATCAATCATTTCACCCGATTGAAACCATGGGAAAAAATCGTAACGTGCCCAGCTTGATCGCGCCATGGACGACTTCGAGCACGATGAGTTGCACGGATTGCCATAACAGTGACCAGAGTCCCGCTGCTGGCGGCTCTGGCGCGAATGGCCCCCATGGTTCCATTTACCCGCCGCTTTTGGAGCGCCAATTAATCCTCACAGACTACACTCCGGAAAGCCCGGCGAACTATGCCCTCTGCTATAAATGCCACAGCCGCGACAGCATCCTCAGTGATCAAAGCTTTCGCGCGGTAAACGGCCTGGGTCAAAGCCGGGGACATCGCTTTCACATTGTCGACCAAAAAACCGCGTGCACGACCTGCCACGATTCGCACGGAGTGGCGAACGCGAAGAAACTGATCAATTTCAACAGCGACTACGTCACACCGTCTGCGAGCCTGTCTTCGGCTCCAATGTACACGAGCACGGGAAATTTCAGCGGCACCTGCGCGCTAACTTGCCACGGAAAAGACCACGCGGGCACTTCTTATCCTCAAACGGAGGGTCCTCTGAGCGGCGCAAAAATTCTTCGCCGGAGTCACTGAACGAACCAATTGATCATAACGATTGCCGCAGAATAATTTCTCTTCATCAGCCTCGTCGTGGCGACAAAAACGGTTAAACAAACGCCAATGAATGCGTGCCGCCTAAGCGAGCACCGACTAAGATGCCCGTGCTATGAAAGCAAATTCGGATCGAGCTGCATGGCTTCAAGGATCCGCGACACTATGCAATACAAGACCCGAACCCCGACAGGACCGGCACCGGTTTGTATTGCTGGGCGCGCCGCGTGTAGGGAAGGGGAGCCAGGCTGAGCTGCCGGCGGAGCATTTTGGTGTGTGCCCGCTGTCGACCGGCGATGTGTTTCGCAACGCCAAGAAACTGCTGACCCAATGTGAGTGCAGTCCGGCAATGTTGGACGCGCTTAGTTACATGAACTCGGGCGAATTGGTGCCGGATGAAACCGTGATTTCGCTGATAAAGGAACGCGCGAAATGCCTGCGCTGTGGCGGAGGCTTTTTGCTGGATGGTTTTCCGCGCACCGTTGCTCAAGCCGAAGCATTGCAGACGATTCTAGCAGAAAATGAAATGCAGCTTGATGCCGTATTGAGTTAAGAGTTGCCGTTGGAAACGATTGTGACCCGGCTGGGTGGGCGGCGCACCTGTGCAAAATGCAAAAAGGTTTATCACATTGAGGCAAGACCGCCAAAAACAACTGGCATTTGCGACGATTGCAGATCGGAATTGGTCCAACGCGATGATGACCGGCCGGAGGCCATTCGCGTGCGGATGGCTGCATACCAGAAAAGCACCGTGCCATTGGAGGATTTCTATCGCAAAAAGGATTGTTGGTTTCTGTCGAAGCCGATGCAACGCCGATGGGGACATTTAAACGAACGATAAGTGCCCTCGGAACAAGAACCGACTCCTTTTCGATATGACGGTTGGTGTCCTATTGATTAGACGTCGCGGCAATAGGGACCAGGCTCTGCGTCCCTTGGAGCCGTTCAGGACTCGGGATGCTCTCCGCAGCCTTCGCCATTCGCGCGCGCTGCTCCGCGTCAAATAATTCCGTTTCCGTTCCCAGCGCGTTGAAAATCATAAACAGCCCGAAGAAAATTGCACCGACCGGGAGGAAGAATCCCCAAAGAGCCCCTGTCAAGCTGGCCAAAAATGAAGTGAGTGAGATCGTCAAAAGGATTTTTGTTGCCTTATTCATACTGCAATCCTCGCTTTTTTCTTCTTTCAAGCTCTTCGTCCGTTGCCAAAAGCCTGACATTTTTTGCCTTCAGTCTGAGTTCCTGATTTGAAATTCACGGGAGGGCCGGTCTAGACGACAGTGCCTGTTCGGCTGTCTATCCAACGATCAATCCGGGTTTTTTCGAGCGGGCGCAGTGTGCCCAGAGGCATTTGACCGGTTAAATGTTCCGGGTGTCAGTCGCCGTCATCTGCAATGGTGTTTACGAAATGCTGTCGGAGACATGCCCGTAAATGTCTTAAACATCTTGTTGAAATGAGGTAGAGACTGAAATCCAGTCGCGTAGGCGATTTCTGTGACTCGAAGATTGGGGTTGATTAACAAATTTTTCGCTTTGCCAACTCGGACCCGTGAAAGATATTCGGTAAAATTCAACCCGGTCACTTTTTTGAACGTCCTGCAAAAATAATAGCTGCTGGTGTTAACCGCTCGCGCCACCTCGCTCAAAGGAATTTTTTCTCCTTGATGCTGTTCAATATATGCGCGCGCCTTGTGCACAAAAGTTGGTTCGCCTGCTTGCTCTCTCAAAATTAAATCGTTAGCCGCAGTAGTCAGGTGTTGTCCGAAGATTTCCAATAGCCGAACAGCGGATTTATATTGTTTGGGAGATAAGACCTGACTGTGGAAATAGGCGGCTTCCAATTTTTGAAGATTGACTGTTGACCCCTGTTCAATCAATTGGCGGGCTGCTTTCCGAAACCCGTGACGACTGGGCCTTTTTAAAAATACCTGGCCGGTTTGAAGGAGACCGATTTTTAAATCTCCGATCTGAATGGGCACCGCCGTATCGTAAAGACCAGCGAAACAAGCAACTGTATGAGCCTGAATTCCTTTGTTTCTCCCTATCGCCTCTTGAACCCTGAGACATTCAGCGCATGAATGACTATCCCTGGCGAGCAATGCACAAAAGGGATTCTCATGTTTTTTCCCGTGTTGAACAAGTTTTAAAACTTCCTCCGTTCGCAGGCTGAGAGGGAGCCCCGTCAGTTCACCAAAAGCTCGCTCATAGTCTTTGAAGATTCGAGATCGAGAAAGCTTTTCAGCAACGGATGCCGCTTTGAGTGGCATAGATAAACTAAACGGCATGTTTCGCCGTTATGCAAGCCGCAACCTGCGCGAGGTTTCGAGCAAAATAAGCGAAGTTTAAGACTGTGTTCCGCGCTATCGTGAAAATATGAAAACGACAGCGTTAATCACAGAAAAAGCCGAAGATTCCCCTGGGGTTTTGCCGGATCAGAAATCGTTGGAAAAAGAGGGAAGTCTTAAAACAAAATCCAGTTTCATTTCAGACCCTTTTCTCATAAGGAATCAGGATGAGCGGATGATTACGCCTTTGAAATTCAAGCCACTCGGCTTCTCCCGCGAATTTGGCCTCAACGAATAGAAAGTGAGCCGCAAATGACAACCGCTCCTATTCTTCAGTTGGAGAAGTTCAAAAAGCATCCTTTTTTGAGCGGGTTGACCCAGAGCCAGCTTGCGGCTTTGGAAGAGTCAGCCATGGAGATGAACTTCGCTCAAAACGACTTTATATTTTTTGAGGGAGACCCGGCCAATCGTTTTTATTTAATCCTCGAAGGCTCAGTTGTTCTCCGCGAGAGTAAATTATTTCCATTTCAGATTTTGCATTCGGGAGATGTTTTGGGGTGGTCGGCGCTATTCCCTCCTTATCTCAGCCACTTCGAAGCTCAGGCTCTGACAGAGGTCAAAGTAATATTTTTCTACAGCACGTGGGT
>Ga0068855_100005965_pt1 | contig 14859 bp, 13 predicted proteins | sample KBSCornC52_FD_66592 | JGI IMG/M metagenome (GOLD analysis project Ga0068855, IMG submission 66592) | Corn rhizosphere microbial communities from Kellogg Biological Station, Michigan, USA - KBS Corn C5-2 | ecosystem: Host-associated > Plants > Roots > Rhizosphere > Soil ...
GTGGAAAGTTCATCGAGATGATGGACGGCGTGATTGGCGCCGGGAACTTTTCCGGTCACGACCATTCCGCGGCGCGCGCCGAGCGATTGCAGAACCTGCGCGAGTGGCTCGCACAGGTCCGGGCGCGGGACACCGACCAATTGCGCGCCGGGCCGGGCGGGATTCAGCAATGGGCCGAGGAAATTAAAAATGGTGCGCTGGCCGCGGTCGGCGCACAATTTGCGCGCGGGCCCGATGTGCTTGAACGCCGGGTGATAGCTGGGCGCGAAGAAGAACGCGAAATTCCGCCCGGTCAATGAACGCGCGGCTTCTTCGGGCGATAAATTAATTTTTATGCCGAGAGCTTCGAGGACATCGGCGCTGCCCGCCTGCGAAGTGATGGCGCGATTGCCGTGCTTGGCGACCGGGACGCCGGCGGCGGCACAAATGATGGCCACGGTGGTGGAAATGTTGAACGTATTCAGCCGATCCCCGCCCGTGCCGCAGACGTCGAGAATCTCGTGCGACTCGCGCCAGGCGGCATCCAGCGGGGGTTGGACGGCTTTTTCGCGCAGGGCGCGGGCGAAGGCGGCGATTTCCTGGACGGTTTCGCCCTTGAGCGCGAGGTGACAAAGGAAATCCGCTTTCAACGCCGCGGGAACGTTCTCATCAATGATTTGATTCACTGCGAGATGCGCCTGTTCGTCCGTGAGGTGACGGCCGGCGGCGAGTTCGTTAATTAATCGGTCCAAGGTCATGGTTTTCGGTTAATGGCCAAAGGTGTGTGTCTGCACCGCCCGGTTTGTAGTTCCGCGTTTACGCGGCGTTTACCTTTTGAGCGTCGGCCGCCTAAAGGCGGAACTACAAACAGGCAGCGTCCATTGCGCGCATTGGCCCAGACGGTATAACGCATTTTGCTGGCAAATCAAAAATCTTATCCGCAAAATACCTGTCCCCCCTATCACAGGACAGAGATTAAAGTTAAAGTAACCTTTTAGTTACAGTCTCTGTCTGAGTTTTGGAATATATCATTAATTTTTATGTTTAAATGGCTAGTGGCGCTGATCGTTGTGGCAGTCGTTGCGGGCGTGGTCGTCTGGAAGGTGAAGAATAGCGGCGATTCCGAGCCGCAGTATCAGACGCAGGACGTATCGCGCGGCGACATCATCCAGGCGGTGACCGCGACAGGATCGCTGGAGCCGGTGACCAACGTAACTGTTGGCAGCCAGGTTTCCGGGATTATCCAAAAGCTCAACGCTGATTGGAACACGCCCGTCAAAGCGGACCAGATTGTGGCCGAACTGGATCCCGCCACCTACAAAGCGCAGGTGGCGCAGGCGGAGGGAGATTTGGCCAGTGCCAAGGCAACGCTCGAGTTGAACCAGATTGAAGCCAAACGGGATGACGAGTTGTTCAATTCCAAGCTGATGTCCGCATCGGACCACGATACCGCCATTGCGACTTTGCACCAGGCGGAGGCGGCGGTAAAAATCAAGCAGGCGGCGTTGGACATGGCGAACGTCAATCTTGGCCGTTGCACGATTAAATCGCCGGTGGATGGCATCGTGATTTCACGCAACGTGGATATCGGGCAGACGGTCGCGGCCAGCCTGAGCGCGCCGACGCTGTTCATCATTGCCAACGACCTGACGAAAATGGAAATCGACGCCAACGTGTCTGAAGCGGATGTGGGCGGCGTGGCGACCAACCAGAATGTGACGTTCACGGTCGATGCATTTCCGACGCGCACATTCAGCGGGCAGGTGGTGCAGGTGCGCAATGCGCCGACAAATTACCAGAACGTGGTGACGTACAGCACGATTATCAGCGTGGACAATCGCGATTTGAAATTGAAGCCGGGCATGACAGCGAACGTCTCGATTATCATCGCCGAAAAGAAAGACGCGTTGCGAATTCCCGCCGCGGCGTTGCGGTTTAAACCGCCGGAAGTGTTTTCAAAAGATGTGGCCACGAATGCGGCGGCGGCAGGCGGAACGAATGGGCCGGGAGCAATGGCTGGAAACGCAACGGGCAATGGAAACAGACCGGGCGGCGGCCAGGGCGGGCCGGGCGGCGGTCGCCGCGGCGGTGGTGGAGGCGGATTCGGCGGGCCCGGTTCATTCGGCGGACCGGGCGGACCGGGTGGTGGATTTGGAGGCGGCCGCCCGCGAGGCGAGCATCAGCCGATTCGCACCGTTTACATTGTCGCCGACAAGAACGATCCGACGAAGTTGAAAGCCGTCCAGGTCAAGGTCGGCATCAGCGATGGTGTTTATACCGAGGTGCTGGACGGACTCAAGGAGGGTGACGAAGTCGTGACGGGCATCAACCAGCCGAGCGATGAAGCGCCAGGCAGGCCGCAGAATCCGTTTGGCGGCGGGCGCGGGTTCCGGCGTCTTTAAGCGGGGAGAACGATGACGAAGCTCCCCAGTCGCGAATTTTTTCTGTGCGTTTATGTTGATGCACCATGCCGCTAAACGAAGGGAGAGACGAAATTGCCCGCGCGCCGGAAGAAGTGACGGGGCAGCCGCGGCGGCTGGTGCTGGGCGAGTTGATGCTGCGGCAGACCTTCTCGGCGCTGCGTCACCGGAACTTCCGCCTGTTCTTCAGCGGGCAGTTGGTATCGCTCATCGGCACCTGGATGCAGAACACCGCCCAGGGTTTGCTCGTGTTTCAGTTGACGAAGTCCGAGTGGCTGCTGGGCGTGGTGACGGCGGTCAACACGCTGCCGATGCTGTTGTTCTCGATCTGGGGCGGCTCGATTGCGGACCAGCATGCCAAGCGGACCATCGTGCTGTGGACACAAACTGGCATGATGATCCTGGCGTTTGCATTTGCGGCGCTTGTCTGGAGCAACCAAATCACGACCGCGGAAATTTTAGTAATCGCCGGACTGCGGGGGTTGGCGATGGCGTTCGACATGCCGGCGCGGCAGGCGTTCATGGTCGAAATGACGAGCCGCGAGGATTTGATGAACGCGATTTCGCTGAACAGCTCGATCGTGAATGCCGCGCGAGTCATCGGCCCTTCGGTGGCAGCATTTATGATTCTGCGTGTCGGAATGGCGATGTGCTTTTTCCTGGACGGGCTGAGCTATCTGGCAGTGATTGCAAGTTTGTTGATGATGCGGCTGCCGCAATTCGTCAAACCACAGCGGCCCGATTCCGCCTGGGCGCATGTGAAGGAAGGGATTTCGTACGTGTGGGGAAACTGGCGGATGAAGACGCTGCTGGTGCTGTTCGCGGTGGTGGGCGTTTTCGGCTGGTCGTATTCGGTGCTGATGCCGGCTTTCGCGTTGAAAGTGCTCAACACGGGTCCGGGCGGATACGGCGCGTTGCTTACCGCGAATGGCGTGGGCGCTCTGATTGGCGCACTTACCGTGGCGTCGATGGGCCATCGCGTGAGCCGGCGCGTGCTGGTGTTCGGCGGATTGTGGATTTTTTCCGCGATGTTGTTCCTGCTGGCGTTCACGCACAATTTTTACGTGGCGTTGGTGTTGCTGGCGATCGGCGGCTGGGGAATGCTGCTGTTTTTCTCGACGGTCAACACGCTGTTGCAACTGGACTCGTCGGACGAGATGCGCGGACGGGTCATGAGCATCTGGGCGCTGGTGTTCGGCGGCATGATGCCCATTGGCGGGCTGGAAGCGGGAGCGTTCTCGCAGGCGTTCGGGGTGGAGTGGACGATCGGCATCGGTGCGGTCGTGTGCGCGCTGGCGGCACTGGTCACATTGCTGTTGGTGCGGGCGAGGGACACAAGGAATGAAGAAGGTAGAATGAAGAATGCAGAATGAAGAAAAAAACCTGATTCCGCGCACGAAGGATTTTGCGCGAAGAATCATCAAGCGTTACGTTGCTTTGCCAAAAAACAACGTGGTCGCCCAGGTATTGGGAAAGCAATTTCTTCGTTCGGGAACTTCGGTCGGCGCAAAATATCGCGAAGCTAATCGCGGACGATCGAAAGCGGAGTTTATCTCGAAAATCGGTGATTGCCTGAAGGAAGCAGCCGAAACTCTCTATTGGCTGGAACTGCTTTCCGATGAAAACCTGATTTCTTCTTCACGGTTGCGCTTGATTCTAGGTGAAGCCAATGAATTAGTGGCCATATTGACTACAATTTCAAAAAGAGCCCGAGGCGACGTATGAACCACTTCTTCATTCTGCATTCTTCCTTCTACATTCATTCTTAATGAGCGCTGTTATCAAACTGGAAGAGATTCACAAGGTGTACCACACCGGCGAGGTGGATGTGCACGCGGTGCGCGGGGTCTCGCTGGAGATCCAGCGCGGTGAGTTTGTGGCGGTGATGGGCGCGAGCGGTTCGGGAAAATCCACGATCATGAACATGCTCGGCTGCCTCGACCGGCCGACCAAAGGCCGCTATTTGCTGGATGACAAGGATGTTTCATTCCTCGAACGTGATGAACTGGCGGACATTCGCAACGAGAAAATCGGCTTCGTGTTCCAGGGATTCAATTTGCTGGCGAGGACAACGGCGTTGGAAAACGTGGAATTGCCGATGTTGTATGTGCATCGGCGGATTTCTGGCAAGGAACAACGCGAGCGCGCCATGCAGTCGCTGGAGATCGTCGGTTTGGCGACGCGTTTTGATCATCATCCGAACCAGCTTTCAGGCGGGCAACAGCAGCGCGTGGCGATTGCGCGCGCGCTGGTGAACCAGCCGGCGTTGTTGCTGGCCGATGAACCGACGGGGAACCTGGACAGCCAGACGAGCATTGAAATCATGGGTGTGTTTCAAAAGCTCAACGACCAGGGCATCACCATCGTGATGGTGACGCACGAACTCGATATTGCGCATTACACGAAGCGGAACATCATCATGCGCGACGGCAAGGTGGTCACGGATGAAATCGTGAAGGACCGGTTGAATGCCGAAAATGAACTGCGCAAGTTGCGTGAAGCGCAACAGGCGGTGAACCTGGCATGAGGACACAGATTCAAATTGATTTTACGCTCGCCCTCATCCGCCGTCGCTCAGAAGCTATGGCGGGACACGCCCCGGCGCTCTCGCGCGGGGAGAGAATTCCCCGAAACAATTCGCGCAATGAACCCCAGAGCCGCGAGCGTCTCCTGGGAGCGCCGCCGTCTCGGCGGCGAGTTTCTTGCCTTCCAAGCCGACTCGCCGGCGGGACGCCGGCGCTCCCGGGGTTAATGGAGACGGTGAAATTGTCTCGCGGTTTCGGTAATTCGCGAGCGGAGAACTTTATCCAGTTTTTGGGAATGTACGAATTTCAATTTGGAGGTGCCGTATGATGCGAATTATAGCCACGATCAAAATTGCGTTGCGCGCTCTGCGCCGAAACGTCATGCGTTCGCTGCTGACGATGCTGGGCATCATCATCGGCGTTGGGTCAGTCATTACGGCAGTGAGTTTGACGACCGGCGCCACGAAACAGGTCGAAAGCCAAGTGCAGAGCCTGGGCGAGAGTGTGTTGACCGTTTTCTCGGGCAATTTCACCAGCGGCGGCACGCGCGGCGGCTGGGGCAGCGCGCCGACATTGACGGTGGAAGACGCGCTGGCGATTGCGAAACTCCCGAATGCCGTCGCGGTCAGTCCCGAGGTGCGCGATCGCGAGCAGGTGTTGGCGAACGGGCTGAATTGGAACACGCAGGTGCAGGGCGAGGGGCCGGATTATCCGCAGATACGCAATTGGCACATGGCCAGCGGCACGATGTTCACCGAACAGGACGTGCGCAGCCTTGCGAAAACGGCGGTCATCGGCAAAACCGTGGTCGACCAATTGTTTCCCAACGAGGATCCGCTCGGGCAGACCATTCGCGTCCGGAATATTCCTTTCACCATCACCGGCGTGCTGGCGCCGAAAGGCTTCAACCTGTTCGGGCAGGACCAGGACGATATCGTGCTGGTGCCGTACTCGAGCCACATGCGGCGCATCACGAGCCGCACATTCGTGAATTCCATTCTCGTGCAGGCGGCCAATGACCAGGTCATCGATGAGGTGCAGCAGGAAATCACGGACACGCTTTCCGCGCGGCACCGCAGCCGGGAACCCGATTTTACCGTTCGCAACCAATTGGAACTGATGAACGCCGTTACGGCCACTTCGAAGTCGATGGGCTTTTTGCTTTCCGGCGTGGCGGCGGTTTCGCTGTTTGTCGGCGGCATCGGCATCATGAACATCATGCTGGTGAGCGTGACGGAGCGGACGCGCGAGATCGGCATTCGCATGTCCGTGGGAGCGCGGGCGGCGGACATCGTGGTGCAGTTCTTGATGGAAGCCGTGACGCTGAGCGCGATTGGCGGGATGATTGGCATTGCCTTCGGCATGCTGGTCTCGCTGCTCATTGCGTATTTCGGCAAGACGCCGTCGGTGACGCCGGCGGTCTGGATTGTGGCGGCGTTCGCCTCGAGCGCGCTGATTGGAATTGGATTTGGATTTTACCCGGCGTGGAAGGCGTCGCAGCTCGACCCGATTGATGCGCTGCGGTACGAATAGTGGCACAGGCGTCCGCGCCTGTGAGTTTGCGTCGTGGCTTTGGAAACGCACAGGCGGGACGCCTGTGCCACTATGATGAACACCGAAGTGCTGTCCACGCACACGCGCGCGTTGTTCAACGCGGCGGTTGCGCGCGCGGTGGAGTTGCTGCGCGCGGGCCAAGTGGTGGCGTTGCCGACGGAGACGGTTTACGGCCTGGCGGCCAATGCGCTGGATGCGAACGCCGTCGCGCGCATTTACGAAGTGAAAGGCCGGCCGGCGCACAACCCGGTGATTGTGCACGTGGCGAGCGTGGGCATGGCGAAGCGTTGTGTGGCGGAGTGGCCGACGCTGGCGGAAAAGCTGGCGAAAGCGTTCTGGCCGGGACCGCTGACGATGGTGCTGCCGCGCGCGATAAATATTCCAGACATCGTGACGGCGGGCGGCCAAACGGTGGGGGTGCGGTGGCCGAGCCATCCGTTCATCCAGGAAGTGATTCGCGCCTGCGATTTTCCGCTGGCAGCTCCGAGCGCGAATTTGTCGAACCAGATTTCGCCGACGAACGCCGGGCACGTTGCCAAGCAATTGAACATTCCGCTGATCGTCGACGGCGGCCAGGCGCAGGTCGGGATTGAATCGACGGTGATTGATTTGACGGTGAATCCGCCGCGATTGCTGCGGCCCGGAATGATTCACGAGCTGGCGTTGATGGCGGTGACGAAATACCTGGCGGTGGGCCACCACAAGATCGGCGAGGTTTTGAAAAGCCCGGGGCAGTTGACGAAGCATTACGCGCCGAAAGCGAAGCTGGTGATTTTGAAATGGCGGGACGAGCGGGAGTTGAACTCTCAACTCTCAACTCTCGACTCGCAACTGTCCATTCGACATGTGATTGCGCACACGCACATCCCGTCGCAAGCGGGATTCGGCAGCGTGAGCGTGATACCGCACGACGCGGAGGCGTTTGCGCGGGCGCTGTATGCGGAATTGCATCGCTGCGATGAGCGCGGCGCGGAATTGATCATTGTGGAAGCGCCGCCGGAAACGAGCGAGTGGCGGGCGATTGGGGACCGGTTGAAACGTGCCTCGTCCGGGTAGCGGCCATGAGGAAAGCGGCCCGGCGCGGTCTAATACGGAATTGAGAGAGAGCGAGAAAAATATGCAACGAGAAAATGGTTTGTTTGACGAATCCCAACGGATTGCCCAATCTGCACGCGTGATGAAACGGACAGGAATGATGTTGGCGGCGCTGCTGTGCGCATTTGGCGCGGCGGCGCAGGAAACGAATGTTGTGGGAACGAACACGAGCCTCTCGGCGGGGCCCGACCAGGTTTATGCCTCCCTGACGAATACTCTGGCGATGGAAAGCAGCGCACCGGGGGAGACGCGGGAGTTGTCGTTGCAGGAATGCATTGATCTGACGATTAAGAACAACATCGAGCTGAAGATCGACCGCTACAGCCCCGAGATTTCGCGTTACAATTTGAAGGCGGCATACGGCGCGTACGACCCGACGGCGTTCTTTTCCGGCCAACATTCCCATAGTGAAAGTGGCGCGACGTTCCTCGGGACAAATATCATCGGCGGCACGCTTTCCGATCGGGACAGTTTCAACACCACTGTCACCGGGTTATCGCCGTGGGGATTGCAATACCAGCTTTTTGGCAACACTTCGGACACCGTACAAAACAACGGATTTGACCTCAGGCGAAATGCGGGCGCGCAGGCGGGGATTACCCTGACACAGCCGCTATTGAGAAATTTCTGGATTGATAACTCGCGATTGGTGATTCGCATCGACAAAAACCGGCTAAAGTACAACCAATACGCTTTGAAACAACAGTTGATGCAAACGCTGACGCAGTTGGAGCAGGCTTACTACGATTTGATCTATGCGCGTGAGGCGGTGCATGTGCAGGAACTGGCCGCCGAAGCATCGGACCGCCTGGTTGCCGAGAACAAGAAGAAACTGCAGGTGGGCGCTCTGGCGGAATTGGACCTTGCCAGCGCGGAAGCCCAGGCTGCGCAGGATCGCGCGCACATCATCCAGGCGAAGAGCGTCCTGGGCACGCAGGAGCGCAAACTGAAGCTCTACATCACCGATCATATAGACAAGTGGGCGGATATCGGAATCGTGCCCACCGGCACTTTGACGGCGCCGAAGCGCCAGTTCAATCGGCAAAACAGCTGGCGAAAGGCATTGGAATCCCGGCCGGATTATCAGCAGGCGAAATTGGATGCCGAGCAGGCGGGCATTCAGTTGAAGTATGATTTCAACCAGATGTTCCCCGAATTGGACGTGATTGGATCGTTCGGTTACAACGGTTCCGGCACCGTGTTCAGCGGGGCGCTTTATGATATCCAGCAGCGAAACCTGCCGACCTGGTCCATCGGCGGCCAGATCAGCATGCCCCTCACAGATACCGGCCCGCGCAATACTTACAAGGCCCAGAAAATTTCAGTGCAGCAATTCGTGCTGCTGGTCAAGAAGTCAGAACGCGACATTCTCATCAGCATCGACAACGACATCGGCACCCTGCTGGCGGACTATGATTCAGTCCAGGCCACGCACGCGCAGCGTCTTTATGAGGAACAGGCCTTGGACGCGGAGAATAAGAAGTTGAATAACGGCAAAAGCACGACGTATCAGGTCCTGCTGGTGCAACGCGATTTAACGAATGCCCGCGGCGCGGAAATCCAGGCTTTGGATAAATATAATTTCGATCTCGCCCAACTCAGCCTCGACGAAGGCACGACCCTCGAAAGGTTGAATATTGATTTCGAGGTGAAATAACGCGAAGGGTCGATGCGGCTTGATCTTGTAGCCGCAGACGTCAGCCTGCGCTGATTCAATGTCCTGCTAAGGCGGGTAGAGTTTTGCGCCGACTGCCATCGGCGGCTAGAGCGGTTAAAAAAATCCAGCAACCTTTTCAACCTTTCTGCCATACCCTTCCAACCTTCCGCCCGTCCCCCGCAGGCGCTCGCCGTCCCTCGACTTCGCGATTCCAAAAAAAGCGCCGAGCAATGCTCGGCGGCATGAAAAAACTCGAACTCGCCGGCGAGACGCCGGCGGTCCCCGGCTATGCCTTCCAAATCATGTCCGCCACCGTTTTGCCCGCCGGAATGAACGGCAGCACGTGTTCAGTGTAGGGCACGATGACATCCAGCACGTAAGGCTCCTTCGCCTCCAGCATGCGTTGGATGGCCGGGCGCAAATCCTTTTTGTACATTACGCGCTCGCATTTCACGTTGAATGAATTGCACACGCGCACATAATCCGGATAAATCTGCGCGCGATTGTCGGGATTGCCGAGATACGTGTGACCCCGATTGCCTTCGTAAAATTTATCTTCCCATTGCACCACCATGCCGAGGTGCTGGTTGTTCAAAATGATCGCCTTGGCGGCGATTTTTTCCACGTGCGCCGTCGCGAGTTCCTGGACGTTCATCAGGAATGAGCCATCGCCGTCGATGTCGACCACTTCCTTGTCCGGGCAGGCCACCTTGGCGCCGAGCGCGGCGGGATAGCCGTAACCCATGGAGCCGAGTCCGCCGCTGGTGATGAGCTGGCGCGGGAATTTGTATTTATACCATTGCCCGGCCCACATCTGGTGCTGGCCCACGCCCGTGGTGATGATCGCGTCGCCATTGGTCAATTCGTACAACGCTTCCACCACCATCTGTTGGAGAATGATTTCATTCTCGTGACCCTCGAGATGGTCTTTCATGTGATCGCTGTTCACGATCTCATTCGTCATCTTGTAGGCAAACGGCGCTTTCTTCTTCCACTCGGCAATTTGCGCGAGCCACGGCTCATGCTTTTTGTTGAGCGGACGCTTGGCGAGCATGGCGTTGAGACGCGTGAGGGTGTCTTTGATGTCTCCCACCACCGGCAAATGCACGCGGCGATTCTTGTTCAACTCGGACGCGTCGATATCCACATGGACAATCGTGCCATGCTTGCAGAATTCCTCGAACTTGCCAGTGACGCGGTCGTCGAAGCGCACGCCGAACGCGAGCAGCAAATCCGCGCCGTCTTTGATTTTCACCATCGGGTCATTGAAGCTCTTGCGCTGCTCGAATTCGCCGTTCACCGCCCAATTCGCAAACGCCGCGCCGTGCATGCCGAGCCAGCGCAACGAGAGCGGGTGCGTTTCCGGGAATCCGCCCACGCCCATGATGGTGGTGGTCACGGGAATGTTCGTGGCCTCGGCGAATTTTTTGAGTTCCGCCGCCGCGCCGCTGGTAATGATGCCGCCGCCGCAGTACAACACCGGGCGTTCGGCCTTCTCGATCATGCCCATGATTTCGTTCAAGGCGAGGTCATCGGCGCGCAAATCCGGCTGCGTGTAACCGCGCAGCCCCGCTTTCACCTGTTCGAGCGTGGGCCAGACCGGCTGCGTTTTGGCCTGCTGCACATTTTTCGGCAAATCAATCACCACCGGGCCGGGGCGGCCGCTTTGCGCGATGTAAAATGCCTCCTTCACGATCCGCGGAATGTCATTCACGTCCGTGACCAGATAGCTATGCTTCACGATCGGCAACGTCACGCCGATGATATCGGTTTCCTGGAACGCGCCGCGGCCGATCATGTTTTGATTCACCTGGCCGGTGATCGCGACGAGCGGGCAGGAATCCATGTAGGCATCCGCGATGGCCGTGACGAGGTTCGTCGCGCCTGGCCCGCTGGTGCCCATGCACACGCCGGCTTTGCCGGTGGCCCGGGCATAACCTTCCGCAGCGAAACTGCCACCCTGCTCGTGGCGGGGGAGAATGGTGCGGATTTTCGACTTCGTGAGCGACTGGTGAATTTCCATGCTCGCGCCGCCGGGATAAGCGAAAATAACTTCCACGCCTTCGCGTTCAAGGGCCTCCACGAGGATATCGCGCCCAAACATGGCGGCGCCGATTTCGGCGCGCTTGGCCGGCGATTTGGCTTTCGCGGTTTTCTTTTTCGTGATGTCAGTTGTCTTACTCATGTGCTATCTCGTTATGGCTGTTGTCGCGGGCCCAATAAAAAACCCACGACTGTTTCCAGCCGTGGGTTCTTGTCGAAATCTTGCTTAACGACAAGCGCCAACGGCGTCGTTTTCTACGACGACTACCAAGGCAACTTGTCGAATGTCTAACATGGTGAGAAATCTATCGGCAGAAATGGCTTTTGGTCAAGCGCGGATTCGCCGAAAAAGCAGTCTTATTTTGGTCGAAATGGCTCTTTTATTGGCAAAATCACAGGAACCTTGGCTTCGGCGGGTACGGGCGGGCTTTCGCCCGGCGGAACTTCCGATAGGCCAATACCGCAAAGCAGAGTGCGGCGCCCGTTAAGAGCTTCCAATTGCTTTTCGCTTTCGGCGCGGCACTGGCCAGGGCGGGGGCAGGTTGAATGACCGAATCAGCCTTCTCGATCTTTTCGATTGGTTTGGCTTCCTCTTCCTGGATGGGGGTTCCTCCATTGAACGCGTCGGCCAGTTGATAGGATTCAGATTTGATGGAATCGGAATGAAATTGCGGAACGGCGTCGGTCCTCTTGGAGTCGTCTGAATCGTTCGGACTCAGCGGGTCAAGATTGACCGTGCCAACGGGGGCTTGCCCGCTTTGCCAGGAACTTTGGGAAACATCCCGCCCGCCGGCTCCCTGGAACGGAAGTGTTTTTTCATTGTTGGGTTGCAAAGAATCGCTGTGCGCGAGAGAGACAAAAACAAAAGTCCCCAGAAGAAAAATCGCAGCCGCAATAGCCCTGTTTCTCATTGTTATACCGGCTGATTAATTGCCGTTACCCGATATTTTTTGCCTGATTGATAACCGCCTAATCGACAGTAGCAAAAGAGACTTAAATAAAAAAGAACAAATTAAAGAAAAGATACGCCAATCCCAATTGGTTGTACGAATTCAAATTAGCCCTTTGGTTCGTCGTTTTAGATTGTATTGCTTCCGGCCCGGTGAACCGGTTCAATCTTCAGCGATGATCGCAAAACGTGTCATTCCGTGCCTCGACGTCCATGACGGCCAGGTCACGCGCGGCGTGCAATTCGGCAAAGCCGAGGCGGGCGAGCTGCGCAACGTCGGCGACCCAGTGGCTCTCGCGCTTCGTTACAACGAACAGGGCGCGGACGAAATGGTGTTCTTCGATATCACCGCCACCGCGCATGGCCGCGCGACCATGGTGGACGTCATCGAACGTGCCGCGGACCAATGCTTCATGCCGCTTACCGTCGGCGGCGGCATCAAATCCGTGGAAGACATGTACACGATGCTTCGCGCCGGGGCGGACAAGATCAGCATCAACTCCAGCGCTCTCGCCAATCCCGATTTAATCCGCGCGGGCGCGGAAAAATTCGGCAGCCAATGCATCGTCGTTTCCATCGACGCCAAGAAAACCGGCCCGGAAAAATGGGGCGTGTTTTCTCACGGCGGACGCAAAGACACCGGCCTCGATGCCATCGAATGGGCGAAGAAAGCCGTCGCGCTCGGCGCCGGTGAAATCGTTCTGAACTCCATCGACGCCGACGGCACCAAAGCGGGCTTCGACCTTGCGGTCACGCGGCGCGTGAGCGAATCCGTGGGCGTGCCGGTCGTCGCCAGTGGCGGCGCGGGCACGTTGGAGCACATGGCCAGCGTGCTGCTCGAAGGCAAAGCCGACGCCGTTCTGGTCGCGAGCGTTTTTCACTTTGGAACTTACACGGTCGGCGATGTGAAGAAGTATCTGGCGGAGAAAAAGATTCCGGTGAGACTCTAAAAATGAAATTGCCGACGCGAGAAGAGATCAATGTCCACGACTCACTCGATGAACGTTCGGCTTGCAGGAATTTTTTCGGCAAAACGCTGGATGAAGCCGAAGGGTTGTTCCGAGAGAATTTTTTGTACTTCCAGGAAGATTTAATGTGGATGGGGCCGGTGGCTTTTCGATTTTATGTGTCCGCCGCAATTCGATATCTTCAAAGCGAAAAGTCGAAGGGTGATTCTGATGCAGTTAACTGCTTCGTTGGTCTATTGGAATTCCGGTGGGAGAATGATTCGGAGGAAGTTCAGCCGATCGCTTCAGAATTAGCCGCCGCGCTCAATTATCTGGTGGAAAACCGCAAAAAGTTCGAGGACGAAATTTTCGAAATGGATGATGATCTTCGTTCGCGATGCAAACAATTGGCGCAGCAATTTCTAAAGGAAAATTGATCTTTCGGCTTTGCTTTAAGCCATATTGGTGGGAGCATGCTTATAACAGTTTATTTCCTGTTATGATCGCCTTGAAAGACATTCGCTCACTCACAGATTTCCAGCGCAATACCAAAGCTCATTTGAAACGGCTCAAAGCGACTGGGCGCCCGGAAGTGTTGACCGTAAATGGTAAGGCAGAGTTGATTGTGCAAAACGCTTCTGCTTACGAGGAAACCCTTGATGCCATTCGTGGAATTCAGCGAGGGTTGGATGAAATGAAAGCAGGCACTGGAAAACCGGCGCGTAAAGCTTTGGACAAAATTCGAAGCAAGTATAAGAGTCCGCGCGCAACGCGAGTTAAAACGCACCAAGCCTGGGTGAATGAAGCCATGTCCGGTGAGTTTGGACCCGGTAGCGCGGCCCGATTGCGGCAAATTGCGGCCAAAGCTCGGGCTGCGGTGGAGTGAAGCAGATCATTTTTAGTTCTGTTTTTGAAGCGGACTTTGCCGAAATCACAGCTCAATTCGCGGTTCTGGCATCACTGGAAACTTCTTTACGCTGGGAGGAGGCGGTCGTTCGGCTGACTGCGTTGTTGCAAAAACATCCTGAATTAGGAAGAATCCGCCGCGAGTTGCGACCGCGAGGAATCAGAACCTTCGTCCTTAAAGAATTTCCTGACTTCTTGGTTTTTTACCGCATCACTGCCACCGAAATCATCTTCTGCGTGTTCGCTATGGCGGTATGGATTTACCGAAAATGTTCGCCGAATAATCATCATGAACTCCCTCACCGACTCCCGCTGGCTGCCCATCCTCCTGCTGTTCTGCTCGAACGTCTTCATGACCTTCGCGTGGTATGGCCATTTGAAATACAAGCAAAGGCCGATTTTGTTCGTCATCCTCACGAGCTGGGGCATTGCATTTTTTGAATACGTCTTGCAGGTGCCTGCCAATCGGTGGGGCAGCAACGTGTATTCGGCGGCGCAACTGAAAATCATCCAGGAAGTCATCACCCTCACGGTTTTTTCCGGCTTCGCGGTGGTGGTTTTGAAGGAGCAAATCCGATGGAATTACCTCGCGGCGTTTGTGTGCGTGCTGGCGGCAGTGGCGTTTGCGTTCATACCGCAGAAATAGCGCTGAAAAACGGACTTGCAATTCGGAAGATTTCCCGTAGTTTCAACGAGCTTTTTGGACGCGAGCGTAGCTCAGCCTGGTAGAGCATCACGTTGCCAACGTGAGTGTCGAGGGTTCGAATCCCTTCGCTCGCTCCAT
>Ga0068855_100005966_pt1 | contig 14859 bp, 12 predicted proteins | sample KBSCornC52_FD_66592 | JGI IMG/M metagenome (GOLD analysis project Ga0068855, IMG submission 66592) | Corn rhizosphere microbial communities from Kellogg Biological Station, Michigan, USA - KBS Corn C5-2 | ecosystem: Host-associated > Plants > Roots > Rhizosphere > Soil ...
GACTTCGGCGGAGTCAGTAGCAATGAGGACGCTATCGAGTTGGGGACAGGCCTGGGCTGCCTCGAAGACCCAGGCGAGCATGGGTCTGCCGGCGAGTTTGCGGAGAACTTTGCGCGCGAGCCGGGTCGACGCGAGGCGCGCGGGAATAACTCCGAGAACCATGGGTTGCCGCTTTTCGCTCTGCCTCGAATCAAGTATGATTGGAACTGGCTGTGCCGTAATCGTTCTTCCTTGTCGAAGATTGCTTCTCTCCCGGCACTGCAATACATACACAGGGCGGTGTAGCTCAGATGGTTAGAGCGACGGACTCATAACCCGTAGGTCGACAGTTCGATTCTGTCCACCGCCACCAAATATGTACCACGCCGATATCGCGCAATCTTTGTTCGAGAGTATCATTTTGACAGCGGGGAGAGTCTAACCCCTGTCGCCGATGATGCCCGTGGAGATTGTTTCGCCTTATGCCTAAGATTTCAAAGATCCTGCTGCTTGTTGTCTCTGTTGCTCTCGTTCTGACGGTCTTTCTGGGCATGAACTCTCGCGGTGTTAACGCGGCTTCGGACCAGGACGGCGCGTATAACCAGATCAACGTATATAGCGAGGTGTTGCGGCATATTCAGACGGATTATGTCGTCGATCCCAACATCAAATCGGTTACCAACGGTGCTCTGCGGGGCTTGCTGGAATCGCTCGATGTGGATTCGAGTTATCTGACGCCGGAAGAGTATAAGGTTTATAAGGCCGATAAGGGCGGCAAGGCGCAGGTCGGTATCAATGTCTCGAAGCGGTTTGGCTACGCCACTGTCGTTTCAGTGGTGCCTGGTAGCCCGGCTGACAAAGCAAATCTGAATGACGGCGACCTCATTGAAGCCATAGGGTCGCAGGATACCCGCGATTTATCGCTCGCTATGATTCAGAGGCTTATGGAAGGCCAGCCCGGGAGTGAACTGACGATCGCAGTAGTGCGTCCGGGAAATGCTGTACCGGACAAAGTGAAGTTGACGCGTACGCTTGTGAGCTATCCGGCTGTTGCTGAGACTATGTATGAGAATTCCTCGATTCTTTATCTAAAGCCGGACGTGCTAGATCATGAGCATGTCCAGCAACTGGAGCAGAAGCTGAAGGGCATGCAGAAGGCTGGGAACAAGAAGGTGCTGCTCGATTTGCGCAATGTAGCGGCGGGCGATATGGCTGATGCCATGCGTCTGGCGAATTTTTTGCTGCCCAGCGGAACTATCGCCATGCTGGAAGGGCAGAAGGTAGAGAAGCAGACTTTTTCTGTCGACCCATCGAAGACGATCAATGCGACGGCGCCCATAGTCGTGCTGGTGAATCGCGGAACGGCCGGACCGGCAGAACTGGTAGCGGCTGCCTTGCTGGACAATAAACGTGCAGAACTGGTTGGGGAGAGAACCTTCGGGGAAGGCGCACAGCAGAAGACATTCGAGCTGCCCGACGGCGCGGCCGTAATTCTTTCGGTTGCGAAGTATGAATCGCCTTCGGGGAAGAAGCTGCAGGACGACGCCGTCACTCCAGGAGTGCTCGTAGCTTCCAATATTCCTGACCAGGATGAGGATGAGGCCACTGAGGCCAAGCCGGCGGTTCAGAAGCCGGCCGTCAGCGTGGATGAGCAACTGACGAAGGCGCTCGATCTACTTAGGAATAAAGCTGGCTGACCTTCGAAGATGCTGTTGATTCCTTTGATTGCGGCCTGATGCTTCGTCGTGATTGGGACGGCTGACGTGCTATCGTGAAAGGGTCGTGCAGAGCTTATTCAGCCGTGAACCTCGGCCCCCCGAGGTCGAAACTGAACCGACATGGCAGCGGGTTGTACGCCGCGCTACGCTGAACGGACCGGACTATCCCAGCCGCAGGATCGCCAGGCGCATGGCTTTTTTTGCCTTGCTGGCTGCGTCGGCAGTTTTCGGCGCCATGTGCGGCCTGATGCTGATCTACTCAATCAACCTGCCACAGATGGCAGATCTTGCTCGATACCGCCCCAGCACTACGACCGAACTGCTCGATATTCATGGAAAAGTCTTTGGGTCATTCGCGCTGGAGCGCCGCATTGTCGTGCCGTATGCTCAGTTTTCGCCGGTGCTGCGGGAAGCTATTATCTCCATTGAAGACAAGAGTTTCGAGAGCAACTGGGGAGTTAACCTGGTGCGGGCGGTGGAGGCGGCCTATCGCGATCTGAACTCGAATGAGCGTGCGCAGGGCGCGTCGACGATCACAATGCAACTGGCGCGCAATCTTTTCCTTTCATCGGAGAAGACCTACGGCCGCAAGCTGCAGGAGATATTTCTCTCGATGCAGATCGAGCGGCGCTTTACCAAGCAGCAGATCTTCGAACTCTATGCGAACCAGATTTATCTGGGGCGGGGGACGTATGGATTTGAAGCGGGATCGGAGTATTACTTCAGCAAGCACGCGAACGACCTAACCTTGCCTGAGGCCGCGCTGTTGGCCGCACTGCCAAAGGGGCCTGAGTATTATTCGCCGGTAAGATATCCGCAGCGGGCACTAAAGCGGCGCAACCTCGTAATCAACGAGATGTTGCAGGACGGCAAAATCACGAAACAGCAGGCTGACGTTGCAAAGAAAACGCCGCTAGGCCTGCATATCGAGTCTCCTCCGAATACCGTTGTCCCCTATTTCGTGGAAGAAGTGCGGCGACAACTCGAAAAGGAGTATGGAACGGAAGAGGTCCACGGCGCGGGGCTGCGGGTATATACAACGCTCGACCTTGGCCTTCAGGAGGCCGCGAACAAAGCTGTACTGGATGGTACGGCTGCTTACGAGCGCCGGCATGGATGGAGTGGGAGACTAGCGAACGTTGTCCTGGCGGGAATGGATGTGCAGAACTATCGCCATCCGGACTGGTCGCAGCCGATCGTCAAAGGGAGCTACGTTCATGGGGTGGTAACGGAGGTCCAGGCCAAAAAGGTTTCCGTCAAGCTCGGCAATAAGCAAGCTGTTTTGACGCCTGAAGATTGGGCGTGGACGACTTATACCGATGGCGACGGTTTTCTGCGTAATGGCGATCTTGTTTATGTACGGATAGAAGGCAACAGGCCGGACGGTGCGCTGCGGGCCTCTTTGCAGCAGGACTCCGGTGCGCAGGCTTCACTGATGGCCATGGATAACGCGACGGGTGAGGTGATTGCAATGGTCGGAGGGCGCGACTTTGCCCTCTCGCAGTTCAACCGCGCTACGCAGGCAGAGCGTCAGGCGGGATCGTCATTCAAACCCTACGTCTATACAACCGCGATGGAGGCCGGGGCGGAGCCGACCGACATCGTAGTCGACGGGCCGACGACATTTCCCACGCCGAATGGCCCCTATACGCCTCATAACTACGAGAAGGACTACAAAGGCGCGATGACGCTGTTGAACGCGTTTGCCGAATCCAGGAATATTCCCGCGCTCAAGCTCGCGAATCAATATGGCATTCGCAAGGTCATCCAGACAGCGCATCGCTTTGGAGTCACGAGCGACATTCCGGCCTTTTTACCGGTTGCGATTGGAGCGGCGGACCTTACCCTCTACGAGCAGGTAGGGGCTTACAGCGTGTTCCCGAACGACGGTATTCGCATCGAGCCGCACTACATACGCAAGGTGACACAGGCAAACGGCCTGCCGCTCGATGAGAAGCCTCCCCAAATGAGCGAAGTCATCTCAGTCGAGACGGCGCGGAAGATGATGGAACTGCTGCAGGCGGTGGTCCGCGCAGGAACTGCGACTGCGGCTGGTCAGCTCAAGCATCCTCTGGGAGGCAAAACCGGAACCACCAATAATTACACGGATGCTTGGTTTATCGGTTTCTCTCCGTCGGTTACGTGCGGCACCTGGGTGGGTTTTGACAGCAGGCAGTCGCTTGGAGAAAAAGAGACCGGCGCGCGTGCGGCACTGCCCATATGGATGGATTTTATGCGGGCGGCGATTGCGAATAAACCAAATGAAGCCTTTGCGACGTCCGGCGCGCCGAAGAAGGTGCTGGATGTTCGGCTGAACCCGCAAGGGAACGCGGCTGCTCCGAACGGCGTTAAGTCGCCAGCAAAGTCGGCTGCGGACCAGAGCTTCTGGGTGTCGCGGCCACCGCGCGGCACAAAGTGAAGTAGCGCTTTGCCTTCACGACATCACGATGTATTTGTTCACGCAGCGCCTCCGGACTGGGGAAACGCATCTCCGCGCGAAGCCGCCGCAGGAAGATCAGGGTCAAAGGAGTCTGCTCATTCAATTCAAGGGGATGGAAGTTGAGCAGATGGGATTCAACGGCGAAAGAGTCCGCGCCGAAGGTGGGGCGGTTGCCGACATTAGTTACAGCGTCAAATGTCTCTTGAGATGGTCCTGCGCCGACCGTGAGCGATGCAATGTAGACGCCGTTTGCGGGCAGCAGTTCGGTGTACTCCGCCAGATTGATGGTGGGAACGGTATAGCGGGTGCCATAGCCGCGTCCTGAGGCTGGCGTTGACTGGATAGCGAAGGGGTGCCCCATAAGAACGCGCGCGTGGCTGACATCGCCTTGCGCGACGAGTTGCCGTATACGGCTGGATGAGACAGCTTGGCCCCGAAGCATTCGGGAGGCGTAAACCCGTACATCGAAGCCCAATTCCTGGCCCAGCACTTCTAGGCTATCGACGCCGGCTTCAGCCTGGTATCCGAAACGGAAATTTTCGCCCTCATGCAACTCGGTCACGTGAAGCGCATCGCGCAAGACCTCGGTCGCGAATGAAGGCGCGGTCATGCGCGAAAGTTCAGCGGTAAAGGGTAGCAGCAGGAGCGCATCGATGCCTGTGGTTGCGAGCAGCTCCAGCTTTTGTGGAAGCGGAGTAATCAGCGGCAGCCGGATTTCGGGCCGCAGAATGCGCGCCGGGTGTGGATCAAATGTAATGGCGACTGAGCGTATGCCGAGAGAACGTGCGCGCCGGACTACTTCAGAGATAACGCAGCGATGTCCACGGTGCACGCCGTCGAAGTTCCCGATGGTGGCGATCGAGGGGCCGAAGTCCGCCGGCAGTTCCGCGAGATGTCGATAAATCTTCATCAGGCAATCTCGAACGTGATTTGTAGGCCGTCATAGGCCAGACGAATATGAGGCGGAAGTATCGCTTCCGTGGCGGCGTGATCGAGGTCGTGGCTCATGTGGGTGAAGAAGGCGCGGCGTGGTTTCAGCAGATCAACGAAGCCGATGGACTTTTCCAGATGCGAATGGCTGGCATGAGGATCGCGTCGCAGCGCGTCGAGAATAAGGACATCGAGGTCCTGAAGCAAGGGAGCGCTCTCCGCTGGAATGTCGCTCATATCGGTAAGGTAAGCGGCGCTGCCGAATCGGTAGCCGGTAATCTGTTGATGTCCATGGGTTACAGGAATGCGGCGAAAGCATGCCCCGAAGAGATCGAAACCCGCACCTGGCGTTGTATCGATGCGGTGGATCTCCACGCGGGCGCTTGTAGGATAACGGTCTTTCTTGCGAAACGTATAGTCGAAGATTCGCTCAATCGTGCTGGCCGTCGGATCGTCCGCATAGATGGGGAGATCGCCTTTGGCGTGAAAGGTGAGTGGACGCAGATCGTCGAAGCCCATGACATGATCGGCGTGTCCGTGAGTATAGAGAACCGCATCGAGATGACGGATTCCTTCGCGGAGCGCCTGAGCGTGAAAGTCAGGACCGGTGTCAATGACAACGGTATGCCCGCCGTAATCGAGCCGGATGGACGGCCGGGTACGGCGATTCCGCGGGTCGCCCGTAGGAGATATGGCCGACGTGCAAACGGCGCAATCGCAGCCCAACGTCGGCACACCCATGGATGTGCCGCTACCGAGAAAAGTGAGCGTCGCCTCCATCGTTTAGCGGACGATGCTTGGCTTGCCGGGAGTTGCAGGCGCTTTTGCCGCTGCAGAACGCGCAAGAGCCTGGGTGATTTCGAGAAAACCCATGCGAAGCTCAAAGAGAGCATTGTCCAGAAGGCGGATTTCTTCGGGAGTGAGATTTCCCTTGGTTTTCTCGGCGAGCACGCCGAGCATGTCCACGCTTTGGCGAGCGCCCAGAATGTCCACCTGGGGCTGCTGGCCTTCGGGCGTAGCGCCGCCAAGCTGCATCAAGGCTGTCATGTAAACCGAGTGGACGATCTGCTCGAAGCTCATCGGCGGCGGGTGATCCATGCCGGGATTCGCGGCGCGGATGGCAGTGTCGAGCCGGTCTGCGGTCTGCTCATAGGCGGCACGAGCCTGATTCGATTGCTCCTCCGTAAGGGCCGGCGGCTCCTCTTGGGAAGCGAAATCCTGGGGAACAGTCTCCTGCGGCGTAGGAGGGGTGGGCTCGGCGGCTACAGGCGCTGCAGACGGAGCAGGAGAGTCCCGGCGTTCTTTCTCAGGTGAGGGATCGGCGTCGGGGCGCGGTTCGCCCTCTGCGGTGAACTTACGGCGGTCAGTAACGACAAAGGGTCGGTTTTGTTCGGACATAGTTAAACTCTTTCAAAAGATTCAGATGCCGGTTGAGGCCAAAGGGCTTCAGTGGCTGTAAAGGGAAGCGAGACTGGAACGGCGCTGCCACCCGGATATTGCAGTGGAAGATTGCGCTCCAGGGCTTCGCGACGGATATACCCAAGTCCGAACTGTATCGTATTCCCGGCACTTTCGAAGAGCGGGATGACAGCGACGCTGGTCAGTTCACCAACCTGCTTGCCGTCGGCTTCGAGCATTGTGCCGGGAACTGGCGGTGTTCCTTCGAGGCGAAAGCCCGTAAATGTGCGATGCACATTGCCACGTGACCGAATGCGCTCGACAATCTCCTGCCCGAGATAGCAGCCCTTGGAGAAGTGCAGCGCCCGGGTTTGCCCGGTCTCCTGCGGCAGCTCGCGGTCGCGAATATCGGTGCCATAGCGGGGAACGCCCTCAAGAATTCTTAGCCACTCCTGGCTCTCCGCGCCGCAGGCGATGGCTCCGGCGTTCAAAAGCGCCGGGGACAGGGCTTCAGCGGTGGCTGACCGGACCCAAAGTTCGAACCGCGGAACCAGGGGGCTGTAGGCGTGAATAATAGTGAGATCTGCGGAGTTCCAGGACATCGTCCGCATCTCAAGTTCTCCCACCGATGCGACGGAGATGCCGATCTGTTCCAACAGAGCTGCGGATTCGGGGCCGGAGAGAGACAAGCCAGATCTGGTTGCGCTGATATCCGTTAGTTCGACATCATCCATGATGATGAAGTGGTCGAGCAGGGCCATAACGGCTGCAATCTGTTCGGAGGCGGTTTCAAGCAGAAGGGCATCAGGTTCGGCAAAGATATAGGCATTGCCTTGAATGCGGCCCTGCGCGCTGAGCAGGAAGTTATAGCAGCCTTCGCCAGCTTTTAAACTCTGGATGGAATTGGTGACCATTCCATTGAGCCAGCGGACACGGTCCTCTCCCGTGATGCGAATCCAGCCTGTGCTGTCGAGTGGGGAAATCCCAGCTTTCTGAAGCAGGGCTGCAAGTTGGCCGCCGGAATCTGGCGCTTTGGAATTGCTTAGACCGGAATGTGGGAAAGGAGACATCGAGAAAGTTGAACTCTGCGTACACTGAGATTATAGCGGTGGTGCGGAGGTCGGGGTTGCAGCGAGGACTTGGCGGCAGAGGTGGGGTTTCGATGGGTTGGCTTGCTGTGCTTGCAGTTTGGATGATTTCCGCTATTGCATTCGCGGGACAAATAACTCCTCCCGTTGCTCAACAGCCGCCTGCGCCCTCGGCACAGAAGCCGATGACCAAGGCTCAGGCTAAGGAACTCTTCCGGTCAGTGGATGAGATTCTGGATTTCGTCAGCAGCGACTCGAAGCTGCCGATTGAGCATCGTGTAAAGCGAAAGCTGATCTCGCGCGACGAGATCAATAGCTATCTAACCAAGAAATTCAATGAAGATGAGAGCACGAAACGGATGGAGCGTTCCGAGATCGTGCTGAAAAAATTCGGTATGCTCGACCGGGATTTTCATCTGCGCCCCTTTCTGGTTTCGCTGCTGACAGAGCAGATTGCCGGTTTCTACGACAACAAAACCAAGACGGTGAATCTGCTGGACTGGATCGAGCCCGATCAGCAGAAACCCGTGCTGGCGCATGAGTTGACCCACGCACTACAAGACCAGGCGGTTGGGCTGACGAAGTGGTCGGATGTGAGCCTGGAAGGCACGGCTCATAATGTGCAGGAAGATAATAGTCACCTGCAGGTGGATGAGGCCGATACCGCCCGCAGCGCCGTTGCGGAAGGGCAGGCCATGGCCGTCTTTGTGGACTACTCGTTGCGGCCAACAGGAAAGACACTTGCCGATGCTCCGGCACTGGGGGACCGATTGAAAGATATGGTTGCGGACTCAAGTGGTTCTCCGGTAATGGCGAGGGCGCCTCTGTTATTGCAGGAATCATTGCTGTTCCCTTATATGGATGGGCTGAGCTTTGAGCAGGCCATTTTGTCGAAACAGGGGGCGAAGGCCGCCTTTGCTGGCGTACTGAGGAATCCGCCATCGTCGAGCTACGAAATCATGAACCCCCAGGCGTATATGGCCCATACGCCCATCCCTGTGCTGCGGCTTCCGAATATTCATCCTTTGTTGGATTCTGAGTACACTCCCTATGACATTGGCGTGATGGGCGAGCTGGATGTTCGCATTTTGACGGAGCTTTTTGGCGGCCGTGAGATAGCTGCAGCGCTGGCGCCGGCGTGGGCCGGCGGCGTGTATTACGCTGCGCAACGCAAAGCGGCGGTTACCGAGGCGGAAAAGGAGTCTACGGCCTCGATTGGGCTGCTCTACTACTCACGCTGGAGAAATGCCGACTCCGCTAGATCGTTCTTGCGTGTATATGCGGCGCAAATCCCTCGTAAATACTCCGGTGTCGCCCGGCGTCCGCAGGATGAGGCGGATGCAGGCGAACAGATTTATTCGGCCAGCGAAGGTGATGTCCTGCTTTCCATCTCCGGCGAAGGTGTCTTCATCAGCGAAGGGTTTGAGCTTCCGCTGGCCCGCAAACTGCGCGACCAGATTGTGAACGCACAACCAAGTGGGCCGCTCCAGATGGCAAAGACGGCGCCCCACGAACTCTCGCTGGGACTGGCGCACACCTTGGCCGGATTCGGCATGATCCGTGCATCCGGCCTGCAACGATATACTTTTGAAGGTCATCCGAGCAGGATTCGATAAAGGAGCATTGCATTTTGAAGAAGGCAGAGATTGGAATTATTGGCGGCAGCGGTTTGTATGCGATGCCTGGACTTACGAATGTACGCGAAGAGAAGGTGGAGACGCCCTTCGGCTCGCCTTCCGACGCTTTTATTCTGGGCGAGCTTGAGGGCCGCCGGGTTGCTTTTCTGGCACGACATGGACGCGGACACCGCCTGCTTCCCAGCGAATTGAACTTTCGCGCCAATATCTTTGGCATGAAGATGCTCGGCGTTGAGCGCATCCTCTCCGTATCCGCCGTTGGCTCGCTGAAGGAAGAGCACAAGCCAACGGATTTTCTGATGCCGGACCAGTTCATCGACCGCACCTTTGCCCGTGTCTCTACCTTCTTCGGCGATGGCATCGTCGCACATGTGGCATTTGGCGAACCGGTCTGCGCGACCGTCGCGTCCGCTTTTGAAAATGCATGTGCCTCAGTAGGGGTTGTCGGCAAAAATGGCGGGACTTATGTGTGCATGGAAGGCCCTCAGTTTTCGACCCGGGCAGAATCGAACCTCTACCGTAGCTGGGGCGCGGACGTGATCGGCATGACCAACCTGCAGGAGGCCAAACTGGCCCGCGAAGCGGAGATCTGCTACGCGACCATGGCCATGGTGACCGACTACGATTGCTGGCGCGAAGGCCATGACGATGTTACGGTCGATCAGGTTGTGGCGGTTCTCCACCAGAACGCCGATAACGCAGCCAAGGTAGTTCGTGCCGCCGTGGCAGCTATGCCGACGCAGAAGACCTGCAACTGCGCCGATGCGTTGAAGCATGCCATCCTCACCGATCGCAAGACTATTCCAGCGGAGACGCGGCACCGGCTCGCCCTTCTGCTGGACAAATATCTATAAAGATTCGTAATTACTCATTGGGTTCGAAAAGGAGTCTATGTCCATTCTTGTCGTAGGATCTGTAGCTTTCGACAGCATCGAGACCCCGCATGGCGCGGTGGACCACTGCCTGGGCGGCGCGGCAACGCACTTTTCTCTCGCGGCCAGCTATTTCACCCCCGTACGAGTGATCGCTGTCGTCGGAGAAGATTTCACAGAGCAGCACGAAGGCGTGCTGACGAAACGTGGCGTCGATACGCAGGGCATCGAGCGCGCAAAAGGCCTTTGCTTCCATTGGACCGGCTCTTATGCGGGCAATATGGATGAGGCGAAGACACTCGGCACCGACCTGAACGTCTTTCAGACCTTTGAGCCAAAGATCCCGGAGGCATACGCCGACAGCAGGTATTTGTTCCTTGCCAACATCGATCCTGTTCTTCAGGCCCGCGTCCGCAGCCAGATGCCGAACGTTCGCATGGTCTGCGGCGACACGATGAACTACTGGATCGCGGACCACAGCGAAAATCTCGCCAAGGTCCTGCGCGATATGGATGTATTGTTGATCAACGATGGCGAAGTCCGGATGCTCGCCGGTGAACGGAACCTCGTTCTTGCCGCGGAAAAGGTCTTGTCCATGGGACCTAAAACGCTCGTCGTCAAACACGGCGAATATGGCGCTACTGCCTTCTTCAGCGACCGGTCCTTCGGTAAAGGAACAAAGATTTCGCGGCCTTTCCGCGCACCGGCCCTGCCTTTGTCTGAAGTGGTTGATCCCACCGGGGCGGGGGACTCCTTCGCCGGCGGTTTTTATGGCTATATCGCATCGCAGCCGGAGCTGACGCCTGCGGTCTTCCGCACAGCGATGTTCTACGGCGGTGTGATGGGATCGTTCGCCGTCGAGCGGTTTGGAACCGAAAGGTTGCAATCGGTCACGCGCGAAGAGATTGAAGAGCGCTTCAACCTGTTCAAGGAGATATCGCATCTTGAAGGAGCGTAGGCTGGCCAGGCGAGTGGAACCGCGTGCATTGCCAGAAGCCGCGGCGCCCGATGTGGTGCGCCCGGCAACGCGGGAGGAGACCTTCCCCGTCGCGCTGATCGCGGTCATTCTCGGCTTTGTCGCCCTTGTCCTCTGCTATACGCACGGGTATCTGCTTTTGTACGGCGATGCTGTTGCGCATATGGGCATTGCGCGCCGTATCTTCGATTCGCGCAACCCCGGACTGTCGCAACTTGGCGGAGTCTGGTTGCCGCTGCCGCATCTGTTGATATTGCCGTTCGTGCAGAAGATGGAGTGGTGGCACAATGGCCTGGCCGGAGCGTGGCCGTCGCTGCTTTGCTTTATTGCGAGCGTGGTTGGAATTTTCCGCTTGGCTCGCCGCATGATGACGCCGCGATGGGCCTTTGCAGCAACGTTCTTCTACGCGCTCAACCCAAACCTGCTCTACCTTTCGACGACGGCGATGACTGAACCCATCTTTCTGGCGGAGCTTATCTGGCTTACGCTGCTCACGATGGAATGCACAGCCGCAATCCGCGCTGCGCAGCATCATGTTGTCGCGCGGCGGCTGATCTTTATTGCGCTGCTGATTGTCGCGTCTGTGTACACGCGATATGACGGGTGGGTGCTGGGAGCAGCGGCATGGTGCATCGTGACGTGGTGCCTGGCAAAGAACCGCGCCGTCTGGCGCAAGGTTGCCCCATCTTTCGTCATTCTCACGCTGCTTTCAATTGCAGCGCCCCTAAGCTGGCTGGCCTATAACCAGCACTTCTATCATGATCCGCTGGACTTTATTCGCGGGCCCTACTCGGCCGCAGCCATTGAGAAAAAGACGTCGCCGCCGGGCTCGCACCACTATCGTGGATGGCACAATCCCGGCTGGGCGCTGCTCTTCTTCACTCGAACGGCGCAGGTGGATGCATCGGTATGGGAGACTGGCTTCGCCGTCATGATCGCCGCAATTGCCGGACTCATCCTGGCGATCCGCCGCCGGTTGGCCATGCCCTGGCTTCTCCTCTGGCTGCCTCTGCCTTTTTATGTCTATGCCATTGCGTATGGCTCGGTTCCAATTTTCATCCCGCAGTTGTGGCCGCATGCCTATTACAACGCCCGTTATGGCATGGAATTACTGCCCGCGCTTGCTGTCTCCATGTTTCTCCCGGTTGAGTGGGTGTACCGCCGATGGAACCAGTCGCAGCCATTGAAGGCACGCCTGCTACACCCTCTCGTTCTGTCGCTGATTGTGCTTAATACGATCGGCATGATGTATTTCGTTCCTCTGGTTCTGAAGGAGGGAATCGTAAACTCAACCACACGTATTGCTCTCGAAACAGCGATTGCGCGAGAGTTGCAGTCCTTTCCCCCTGGCGTTCCGATTCTGATGTACAACTCGGATCACGTTGGGGCTTTGCAGGATGCAGAGATACCTTTGAAACAAACACTGAATGAAGACGATTACGATAGCTGGAAGGCAGCCCTTGAGTCGCCGGCTGACCACGCGGCCTATGTGATCGCCATTAAAGGCGATCCGGTGTCCAAAGCAGTAGATGCGAATCCGCAGGGACTGATTGAGATGACGGTGTTGTGTACGACCGGCCAGCCATGCGCGCGGATCTATCGCTCCGACCGTTTTGATTCACCGGCCAAAACGCCATAACCTCGTTGTTTTTGCAATGCTGAGGCAGAATAAGAGCATCATGATTCCATTTGTAAAGGCGCACGCCTGCGGCAACGACTTCCTGATCATCGAAGAGCACCTGGCGCAGCGCCGTCACGCCGATCTGGCCCGTAAATTATGTTCCCGTAACACCAGCGTGGGTGCCGACGGCATCGAATTCCTCGAGCGCAAGCCTAATGGCGAGTTCTTTCTTCGGCTCTTCAATGCAGACGGCAGCGAGGCCGAACTCTCCGGCAACGGAACGCGTTGCGTTGCGGCATGGCTGGCCAGCAGCGAGGACATGCAGCAGGTTGCCTTCGGCACCCATGGCGGATTGCGTACCTGTAAGGTTGTCGAATCGGCTGATCCTTATTACCTGATTGAGAGCGAAATGGGCATCCCCCGCATCATGCCTCGCACCATCGAGATCCCCGGCGTTGGTGGGGTACCCGGGGCCATGGTTAACGTCGGGAATCCACATTTTGTTCTTTTCGTGGATACGGAAGATTTCAGCGCGCACGGCAAAGGATGGCAGGACCTTGGCGCTCGCATCAGCACCAGTCCACTATTTCCTCATGGGACCAACGTGGAGTTCGTCCGCGTGAACTCCCCATCCGAAATAGCCTTTCGCATTTACGAGCGTGGCTGCGGCCCGACGACATCGTCGGGTACGGGCACGTGTGCCTCTTCATCTGCCGCCATGGCGTTACGGGGCGTAGACCGCTCGCTCACGGCTGTTGCCGAGGGTGGCGCACAGCAGACGGTCTGGCCGTCGAACGAATCGCCAATACGGTTGACCGGTCCGGCTGAAATCATCTGCCGCGGCGAGGTCGCTGCCCTGTGACTTCCCGGCGCACAATCGTTAAGCCGCCCGCTTTGCGTTCCGGCGCAACGCTGGCGGTAGTCTCCCCTGCAAGTACGCCAAAGCCTGAGCTTGTTCATCAAGGCATCAGCCAATTGCATGCCCTGGGCTATCGCACCGTACTGGGCGAGCATGCGCTGGACCGAGGGCCGCTCTATTATGCCGGTACGCTTGAGCATCGTCTGGCGGATCTTCACGCAGCCTTTGCCGACCTGACGATAGACGGCATCCTCTGCACCCGCGGAGGATGGGGCTCCGCAGAGCTGCTACCTTATCTCGATACCGCGTTGATTCGCGCTCACCCGAAGGTCTTCATCGGTTACAGCGACCACACGGCGCTGCATAGTTGGCTCCATACCGAGGCGAACCTCGTCGCTTTCCACGGTCCCATGGTGGCCGCCGACTTTGCCCGGCAAGATGGCGTCGATCTTCCAAGCTGGCAACACTCTGTCGAAAGTATGGGCTCCTGGTCGCTGGGGCTTGAGACGGGCCTTCGCGTGCTACGCACCGGCGTCGCTGAGGGCAATTTGCAGGGAGGATGCCTCGCAATTCTCGCCGAGTCTCTGGGAACGCCCTATGCGCCTGAGATTAAGGACAGCATTCTCTTCCTCGAAGACATCGGCACCAAGCCATACCAATGGGACCGCATGTTGCTTCACCTGCGCTACGCCGGAGTACTGGACGGAGTACGCGGCATCGTCTTCGGCGACATGGGCCAGTGTGTCACGGCCGCAGAACACGAATATTTGGAATGCGCCATTTTGCACTCGCTCCATAACTTTGATGGCCCGATCGCTATAGGGCTGCGCAGCGGTCATGTCAGTGGACCCAATATCACACTCCCTCTCGGCATTCCTGTTAAGCTGGACTTAGCCGAACCGGGGAATCCGCAGATGCACTTTCTGGAAGCAGCGGTTACGGTCTAGCGTCTCGTCGGGAAAACAATGCAAAAGCTCAAACACATTCACCTCATCGGCATCTGCGGCACGGCCATGGCATCTCTCGCGGGCATGTTGCAGCAACAGGGGCATTTCGTTAGCGGCTCCGATGCCGCTGCCTATCCACCGATGAGCGATCTCCTGGCGAGCCTGAACATAAAAGTGTATGAGCCATACGCTGAGAGCAATCTCGAGCCTCGGCCCGATCTGGTCGTCGTCGGTAATGCCATTTCACGCGGCAATCCTGAACTGGAGTACGTACTCGACAACCGCATCCCGTTTTGCTCGATGGCAGCTATCCTGCATGACGAGTTTCTGGCCGGCCGCGAATCGCTGGTGGTTGCGGGAACGCATGGCAAAACGACAACCACCAGCATGCTGG
>Ga0068855_100005970_pt1 | contig 14858 bp, 15 predicted proteins | sample KBSCornC52_FD_66592 | JGI IMG/M metagenome (GOLD analysis project Ga0068855, IMG submission 66592) | Corn rhizosphere microbial communities from Kellogg Biological Station, Michigan, USA - KBS Corn C5-2 | ecosystem: Host-associated > Plants > Roots > Rhizosphere > Soil ...
CCTGCGTTGCGCCTCCTCAACGTACCTTCCAGGTACGCCTCGTCGGCGCGCCTTGGGCTGCTCGCGTCTCTTCGGCGGGCTCGGTCCGGGGTTCTAGGACTGGCTCTTAGAGTTTTCGCGTCGCTTCGGCGCGGAGCTCGGGCGCCGCGAACACGCGCGGGTTCGCAAGACTGCTCGCTGGTGGGTTTTTTATTTGATGGTCACGCGGCCCGGCGGAGTGCGGCCCAGCCTTCGGCGACACGTTTCGGCTCTCCGCCAAGCCCGCGCGGGGAGCCTCGGCTCACAGACTGCAGCCGATACGCGCCGAGTCGATCGCGACTTCGTCGAGCCAGATGTCGTAATGGTCGGGCATCGGGCCCGTCTGGTACAGCCACCAACCGAGCCACAGTGAGTTGAACTGCGGCAGCAAGTATTGCACGTCGGAATTGGCGCCGTGCATCACGGTGGGCGAGGTGGCAAGCGACGGATGCTCGACGCCGTCGACGTAAAAGTGCGTTTCGTTCGTGTCGCCCTTGTACTGCCACTCGAGGCAAACGAACGTCTTCTCCGGGATCTCCTTGGCCGTGTCCGCCGTCGGATCGCGATCGATGTTCGTCCAATCGCCAGTCGGGCCGCCGTCGCTGCCCACGCCGAATTTTCGGTACTGCCCGCCCTCGCGCACTTTCGAAGTGTCGCCCGTGCCGGTGCCCTCGATGAAAGTGAAGTGCGCTCCAGTCGGCGTGACGGGCAAGGCGTCGATGTAAAAGAACATCCGCCCCCAAAAGGTGTTTTGCGGTTCCGGGAAGGTCTTGCTCTCGGAGATATAGGAATATTCGTTATTGGCGGTGTGAAAGTGCGCGGCTTTCGTGCCGCGCATCGCGTGCACCGAATCGATCACTGGCGCGTCCGCCGGCGCCGATTGATGCAGCGTCCAAATCGCCGAGTCGAACTGACCCGACTCGAAATCCTCACAGATTTGTAAATTTTGTCCGGCGCAGCGCGGAGCGCCGCCAAACTCGCTCGGGTTGCTCGAATAGTAACCGCGTGTGCCGCTGGAGCCGCCGCCTGCACCGCCTGCGCTCGCTCCAGCCGCGCCCGCGCTGGCACCGCCTTGGCCGCCGCCAGCTTGCTCGGCGCCGCCCGCCGCCGCGCCGCTCGATCCGCCTGCGGTGGCTGCGCCGCCCGTGCCCGCTTGTGCGCCCGCGCCGCCGTTGGGGGCGCCGCCCGCCGATGTCGCGCCCGGCGCGCTGCTGCTGCAGGCGCTGGTCAGCCCCAGCAAGAGCGCGGAACCGAACAGCACGAGGGGGGAGTCGCAGATCATGCTCCGAGCTTGTCAGAAGCTCGGCTTACGGACAATCACCCCGCGCCTGCGACGCGTTCGGCGGCGTCAGCCTCGACCCAAGATTCGGACCTTGAAGCCGAGCTCCTGCGATAGCGCCACCATCTCCTCGAAGATGTCGCCATAGGCGACCGCCACGTGATTCGACAAATAGTGAGCCATCAACGTATCGCGGGAGATGCCCATATCGGCGGCCATGAACGGCCATTGTCGAGTCGTGCCCTCCCACCATTGGTCGCGTACGGTCGGCGGCAATTTCACGACCTCGCCACGGCCGATGTCCATCCACAGTTCGCCAGCGCGAATGTACGCGCGCGCCCAAGTCATCTTGCCGGGCAAGCTCTCGCCCGCCAGCGTGCCGCCGGGGGTGGGAAAGTAGAGCGACGGTTGGCGATAGGAATGCGCGCCGCGCAAGCTGTCCGGGTCGTGATTGAACGCATACGCTCCGCATGAGCCGGAATTGAGCAAGACCCATAAAAATCGACCCTCGTGCAGCGCGCCCCAGCGCACGTCGTGAAACATCACGGCTTGGTGTAAATGCTTGCGCTTGAGTAGGCGCTTCATCAGCTCCATCGGCAGCACGTTGCCTTGGTCGGCTTCGGTGGCGGTCGCCACGGTGTCGCCGTTCGACTCTGGGCGGCACGTCGAGTTCAGCAGACCCTCCGCGAGGTCGGAGGGTGGCCGAAGCGGGATCAGCCCCAGCTGATACTGCCAACCCAGGCAATCAGCCTTGAACTCCGTGAGCAGGTCGAGCGCGACCAAATAATCCCGCAGCTGCTCCTTGCTCGATCGCTCGTCGAAATCTTCTGCGTCCGACTCGCGATGATGAAATGTGAGCCCCTTTTCTTTGACGAACGCGTACGCATCGTCGATCCGTTTCGGGTCGATGTGCCGGCCGCGATCGATGATCCAGGCTTGATCCACCTTGTGCTCGGTGAACCCGTGTCGGTTCAAGAGGCGGGGCCCGAAATAGCCGTTGATCATGCCCATCGAGGTGTCGCCGAGCATGAGCGTGAGCACTCGGCGTGAACGGATCTCGCGCGCGACCGCTGCTGCGAGCTCGGAGGCGGCCGGCGAAATCGCCGCGTGGTAGCGGATTTCTTCGCTGCCGTAGCGGATGCTGCCACTCGTGCACCACTCATCGAGGCGCGCCATGAACTCGTCGTCGTCACTGAACTCTGCGGCGTCGGTCCAAGCGCGCGAAAACGGGCGGTTCAAGCTCTCCAAACACGCGCCGGTGTTGAGCAGCCCAACCAGCCCCGGCCAGCGCCCGGAGAAATTCGAGGCCAAGAGCAGCGGGTTGTCCTTGCCGACGACGCCGTCCGTCGTGTGCGGGCCGTAAAACCAGTGCACGCACATGCCGATCAACGGATCGTCAATCGGGCCGAGCTTTTCGATCGCGTGGTGCGGCTTGGACAGAAAGCCGGGCACCAAGTACGGCGTCCGCCCGAGCTTCCTCAACGCGCGCTCGAGCTGGGCGGTTGCCTCTTGCATGTTCGGGAGCGCAAGCTGATTGGGGACGTCACGCGCATCGCCGGGCCAAAATACCGCGATCTTTTTGCTCATCACTGACTCCTTCGCACGCTGGGCCAAAGCAGGAGGGTTCGCCTGCGTCGCGCTCCGCGCGACCCCGAAACGGTAGGCCAGCATAGTGCCAGGTCGCGTTCTCGCGCTAGACTCGGCCCATGACCGGAGCTGTGCTCGAAATTGGTCCGCTCGGCTTTCCCTGGCAAACGGCCGACCCTTTCCTGTTTTGCGTGCACCACAATGACGCTTACCCGCTCGGGAACGAGCGCCTGGGCCCGGCCGCGTCGCTCGCGGGTCGTGCGCTCGGTCAAGATTTTGCGGGCAAGGACGGCTGGAGCATGTACCACGGTCAAGTCGTGCCCGGCTTTCCGCAGCACCCTCATCGCGGCTTCGAGACCGTCACCATCGTGCGTCGCGGCTACATCGATCACTCCGATTCGCTGGGCGCTACCGCGCGCTTCGGCGCGGGCGACGCGCAGTGGCTCACCGCTGGGGGCGGCATCGTGCATTCGGAGATGTTCCCGCTGCTCCAGCGCGATCAACCAAACCCGGTCGAGCTGTTTCAGATTTGGTTGAATTTGCCGAGCAAAGACAAACTCGTCGAGCCGCATTTTGCGATGCTCTGGGACAAAGACATCCCGCGCTGCTCGTTCTTGGACGAGGTTGGACGCGAGACGCGAGTCACGGTCATCGCCGGCAGGCTCGGTGACGCGCAGCCTCCGCCTCCGCCTCCGCATTCCTGGGCATCGCGCGCGGACGCCGATGTCGCCATCTGGAGTTTGCGTTTGGCTCCGGGGGCAAGCTTCACGCTGCCGCCGACGCTCGCCAGCACGGTGCGCACGCTGTACTTCTTCTCCGGCACGGCGCTCAGCGTGGACGGCGAGCGCCTGGTCACTCACGCCGCGGTTCGGGTCAAGAGTGATGTGCCCGTGCTGCTGCAAAATGGCGCGGAAGAGAGCGAGATCTTGCTGCTTCAGGGCCGGCCCATCGCCGAACCGGTGGTTCAGCACGGGCCATTCGTGATGAACTCGCGCGAGGAAATCGTGCGCGCGGTTCAAGATTACCAGCGGACGCGCTTTGGCGGCTGGCCCTGGCCGAGCGACGACCCCGTGCACGCGCGCGAGGAGGGCCGCTTCGCCAAGCATGCGGATGGCAAGATCGAACGGCTCGAGCGCGCGTAGCGCGTAGCGCTTTCATGATCCGAAGTTATCCCGAGCTCGAAGCACCTTGGTCGGGCGCAATCTGGCTCGATCTCTGCGACGCTAGTGACGAAGAGTGCGCAGAGGTCGAGCGCGTCACCGGCCTGCGTGTGCCGACCAAGCCCGCGATCAGCGAGATCGAAACCTCGAGCCGCGTGTTCACGGAAAACGGCGCGATGTACTTATCGACGCCGCTACCCGCGTCGGGGGATGCCCGCGAATCCCTCACCGCGGCAGGCTTCGTGCTCACTCAGCGGCTGCTGCTCACCGTGCGCTTCGCCGACAACTCCGTGTTCGAGGCATTGCACAAGAGCTGCGTGAGGACGGGGCCGCACAGCGCGTGTGAGGTATTTCTGCGCATTTTAGAGGCCCTGGTCGATCGCTCCGCGGACACGCTCGAGCACACCAGCGCGGAGCTCGACGCGCTGTCGCAGCGCGCGTTTCACAGTGACGGCGCGCACCTGCGCCAGGTGAAACAAGCGAGTGAGGCGCTGCGCCAGGCGTTGCGCAAACTCGGTCAGATGGGCGATTTCATTTCGCAGATCCGCGACACGCTGCTCGGGCTCGGCCGCATTGCCGCGTTCGTGACCGAGACCGGCGAGGCGCTGCTCGTGGCCGAGGACATCCCGCGGCTCAAGGCCGTGCGCGCCGACATCGCATCGCTGAACGACTATCAGTCCCATTTGTCGGGCAAGGTGCAGTTCTTGCTCGACGCCACGCTCGGCTTCATCAACATCGAGCAAAACGAGATCGTCAAAACGTTGACCATCGTGTCCGTGGTGGGCGTGCCGCCGGTGCTCGTCGCAGGCATCTACGGCATGAATTTCAAGTTCATGCCCGAGCTGGGCTGGCATCTCGGCTACCCCTTCGCGCTGGCCTTGATGGTCGTGACCGGGCTCTTGCCGCTCGCCTGGTTCAAGTGGCGGGGCTGGATGTAGGTTCGGATCGCCTGGCGTTCGGTACCGCGCGGAGCGCGCACCAGAACGCCCACATTGGACCCGGCGCGTTTGCGACCCGGCTTCATCGAGACGCGAGCCGTGCAGCTCTGCCGAGCTCGTCGCAAACTTCGCGCGTGACCGCCTCGCCTGCGACAGATTGCCACGTCGTGGCCAGACAGTTCGCCGTTCGGTACCCGCGAAGTCCGCTGAAATCCTGTGCACCCGCTGGTCTCGTCTAGCGGCATACAGCGTGCATTTGCGGGACCTCGGAGCGCTCGGCTCCGACCTTGCCGATGTCGCCCCCTAACTTCCCCGGTCAGCCGCAAATGCGTCGTCGCGTCACTTCGACCCCGGAGATCGAAGTCGGTGCCGACTCCGGGCCGGAGGGCCTGGCGCCGACGCGGCATCTCCAGCCCTCGACGTTGGAGCTGGACGGTCTCGATGAGCTCCTGAACAAGCCCAGCATCGAGAAGCCCAGCATCGAGGAGGTGGAGCTCGACGAGATCCTGGTTCGCGAGTCGGAGTTGATCAGCGACGGCGGAGCGTCGGACGGTGCACAGTCGGACGAAGCCAAGCAAGTGACGCAAAAGCGCGGCGCTGACCCGCGAATCACGCGCGAGACACACGACACGAAGCCGAGCGCAGTGCCGCTGTTACCGACCATCGGCGACGTGATCGGCGGCATGTATCGCGTCGAAGGCGAGCTCGGGAGCGGCGCGATGGGCGTGGTTCTGCTGGCAGTGGACGAACGCTTGAATCGCAAAGTCGCGATCAAGGTCATCCAGTCCTCGTTGTTCGCGGCTCACTTTCGGGATCGCTTCGAACAAGAAGCCCGCGCCATGGCCGAAGTGAATCACCCGAACGTGCTCGTGATTCACGCCTACGGCGAGCATTTGTCTCAGCCCTATTTCGTGACCGAGTTCGTGGCTGGAACGACGCTCGACCGCGTGATCGCCGAATGCCAACACGCGATCGACATCGACCTCGCACTCCGCATCCTGGATGAGATTTGCGCGGGCGTGTCGGCGCTCCACGCGGCGGGCATCGTGCATCGAGATTTGAAGCCGGCAAACATCTTACTCGACGGAAAATTCAGCGTCAGAGTCGCGGATTTGGGGCTGGCGCAAAAGTACGTGACCGCCAAGGCCGTCAAAGAGCTGGTCGGAACGGTCGGCTACATCGCGCCCGAGCTCGCGCAGGAAGCCGGGACGCGCGCGGCGGCGAACCCGTGTAGCGACGTCTATTCGCTCGGCTGCATCGCCTATGAGCTGCTCACGGGTCGCCCGCCCTTCGAGTCTCACACGGATGAGGGCCTGATCGCGCTGCACGCCAACGCAAAAGTCATTCGACCGAGCATGGTGCGCGGTGATTTGCCGAGCGCGCTCGATCAGGTCTTGCTGCGCGCGCTGGCCAAAAATCCGGCCGAGCGCACGCAGACCGTGGATCAGTTGCGCAAGGAGCTGCAGGAGGCGCGCGCCAAGAGCGCCGAGCCGACCCGCATCCTGATCGCTGAAGACGAGGCTGATTTTCGCGCGCTGCTCGAGCTGAAGCTGCGCGCCGAGTTCCCGGACGCGGACGTCGAAGCCGTCGCGGACGGTCAGGCAGCGCTCGACGCTTTCGATCGCAAGGCGGCTTCGGTCGTCATTCTCGACCTGCAAATGCCGGTGCTGGACGGCATCGCGGTCACGGTGCTGCTGCGCTCCCGGCCGGCGTCGGTGATGGTTCCGATTGTGGTGCTCACTGCTTCGGGAGGTCCGAACGAGTGGAAGCTTTTGTCGTCTCTCGGCGCCGATCGCTTTCTGGTCAAGCCCGTCGATCTCGACGACGTGGTGGCCATCGTGCGCCGCACGGTGAAAGACCGCGCTCGGCGTTGAAACCCTCGGCAATCAAGGCGGCGGGCTCGGCACTGCTGAGGCAGCAGTTCGAGCGACCGCCTCCGCATCGGCTAGGCAATTAGAGCGGCTGACTCGGCAGCTGCGCACGAAAGCGCGGCGCGCGGCTCAGGCGCTCGCGCGCGCTGCGCTCGAGCATGGCGTCCATGCTCAGCGGGCCTGCGCCGTTGAACGCGAAGAATGCGCTCGCGGCGAGCAGGATCAGCGGGTACTCATAGCCGCCGTTCTTGGCGAACAGACCGTGCCCGGCATGCACGACCAGTATTGCCACGATCATCGTGCATACGGGACCCAGCGCGGCCACGCGCGTCAACAGCCCCGCGGCGAGGCCCAGGCCGCCCATGAATTCACCCGCGATCGCCAGATACACGAGCTCGTCCGGCGCGGGGATACCGAGCAGGCTGAAGCTCTGCGCGGTGCCTTGGATATCGCACAGCTTGGCCCAACCGTGCATGGCCATGATCCCGCCCACGGCGACGCGCAGGAGCGTGAGCGCAACGAGCGCGCCTTGTTCGAAGAAATGATCTGGCTGGTTGTCCGTCATGGCTGTCTTTCGCTCGAACATGGGTCGGCTCACGCGGCGTGCGATTTCTTCGCCCGCACGGCCGTTGGCCAGAGTGCAGGCTCACGCCACAAGAACGGCCGCGGAACCTCCGGCGCGCTGGCATCGGCCGCAAGTGGCGAGCTATCGAACTGCACGAGCAGCTGAGCGAGGTCGTCATAGACGTCGGAAGCGTCGAGCAGGGCGGAGTCCGGCCAGCCGCCGGTGCGGAGCGCAACGCTCGGCACGTGCGCCGCGTGGGCCGCCGCGAGATCATAGGGCGAAGAGGCGATGAAGATGGCATTGTCGGGCCGAATACCGCTGCGATCGAGGGCGGCGCGCACGACGTCTGCCGCCGGCTTCGATTGCTCCGCGTCCTCCTTGCACACCACGTGATCGAAATCAGTGAGTAGCTGGGCGTGGCCCAGCAGCGCCATGGCCTCTGAGCGGGGCGCGGACGTGGCGATCGTCACTTCCCGCTGTTCCTGAGACAGGCGGTGCAAGAATTCACGCACGCTCGGCAAGAGCTCGAGCTTTGGCAGGTAATGCGAGCGAAGCAGCATCTCGCGTACGGCGATCATGCGCCGCGCTCTGGGCGAATCTTCTTCTATGCCACACAGCTCGCGGAGCAGCCGGTCTTGCCCCATGCCCACGCGCGCGCGCACCTGGCCGTGCTTCACCGGATAACCGAAGTCCTGCAGCACTCGCAGCCAGCTTGCCGCTTGCGCATCAGCGCTGGCGAGCAGCGTGCCGTCGATATCCATCAAGACTGCGCGAGTGTGATTCATACCGCTGCGTGATGCAGCGCGCATGCCAATTCCTCAGTGGCTGGACGCAAGCACGCGGATGCGATTGGTGACCTCGAGCACGCCGCTGATGCCGAGCGTGATGCGTTCGAGCTCCGCGCGCTGGCCCGCGTCGGCGACGGTCCCAAACAAGGTCGCGCTGCGATTGCGCACGACCACGCTCACGTCGGAGGCGTCCAGCTCGCGAGTGGCGCGGATCTGCTCCCAAATTCGCGTTTGCAACAAGACGTCGTGGCTGGCCGGGTTCATGGCTCGCGTGCGGGCGGTCAAAGCCGGCAGCTCTGGGGTCGAATCGCCGTCTTGGACGGGGAATTTCCGATCAGGCATCGCGCACGCCTCGTTTCGAGCCAGCAGCAAGGCACGTGCCGGGCATTATTCTTCTTCTCCGCCAGCCGCAGAGTCGCTGATCCGACGAGCCAGGATCGCGCGCGCCTCGGCCGCGAGGCGATTGTGCACCTGGCGCGCGCTTTCGAAGAAATCGATCAGCTCGTCGTCGCCCGCGTCCTCCGCGTCCGCCACGTATTGGGTGCAGGCGTCGGCCGCTTTGAGACAGTGATAAAGCACGCTCACCAAGTCGTAATTTTCATCGGTCTCGGCGGTGCCGGTCTCGGGCACGCGGCCTCCAACCGAGCGAACTTGCGGGCCGTGTTCGTGGTTCGTCGATGGCATGATCACTCCTGAGCTGTCGCGGATCGCTCGTGCAGTTTGCCGGATTTAGATACGGCCTGCCAATCACGCAAGGGACGTGCTCTGCCGCGGATGGGTGAGCGTGTGTGCTGTGCCGTGTCTAATTGCCACAGCGAGGCTCTCCGCCCGAATGCGAAATAGCGCGAGTTTCTCGGGGTTAGACGCGGATCGCCAGGTGTCGCGTCGCTCTGGCATCGAGCTTGCTCTCCTACAGAAGGACACGAAAAGCGAAGGAGAAAGACGTGACTCAAAAACCTGCTGTGGTGCACAAGACACCGGTTCCGCAAAGCCGCACGCAGCGCACCGATCAGCGCGATACCTTGACGGATACGCCCGAGCTGCGCTTCCTCCGTGACGAAATCGAGGCGTTACTGGGCTCCCCCACCGTCCGTCGCTCGCTTCACGTGCCGACCATCCGGTATGCAGCGGATCACGAGTCGCTCGCACCCGAACAGCTCGGCAAAGAGTCGCTCCAGCGTGCGACGGAGAGCGAGCCGAGTCCGAGCGAATCCGACAGCCCGCCCGAGGGCGAGCTCGCCGCGCTGGATAGCGACGAAATTGCCGAGTCCGCGCCAGCGGAGCTCGAAGAAGACGACATTTACGAGCGCGATACCGAGCCCAGCATCGATGTCCAATTGCTGCGCGAGGCAGTCCGCGCCGCAGGAAAGTGAGATGGACTCGAATCCGAAACAGTCGCAGGCCAAAGACCCGAAAGCGGTGCCTGCGGTTCACGAGCACGGCAGCGCGGGTTACACGGACGAAGCCGTGGGCGCGTTCGGCGTAGGCTACGAAGCGCAAGTGGCCCACGGGGCCAACACGGATTCGCCAGGCGAGCCCTCGGAGACCGAACTCGACTCCGCGTCGGCCGAGTCGAATCCCGAACCGCTGGCGGAGCGCGTGCGAAAATCCTTGGCGCGCGCACACATTGACGCCGCAGATCTGCGCGTAGCCGTAGCGGGGAACGAGGTTCATCTCAGTGGTACGGTTCGCCATCTCTTCGAGAAGGCAGAGCTCGAGGCGCGCGCGCGGACCGTCCCGGGCGTAGGCTCGCTCGTCAGTGAGCTTCTGGTGCAACGCGCCGCTTGGGAAGGGAGCCGTTGAGCGTGCCACGAAATGTCACAACCGAGGTGGCACGCCTCACCGAGCTCCGCCCTGCTCTTCATGGCGATCGCGAAGCGCGCCCGGAGCGCTCGGAAATGGCTCTCGTTTTGGCACTGAACGCCTGCTGGCACGGTTGCTGCTGAAGCCATCGACGGAGACCCACAAACGGATCGAACCGATCCTCATTCAACGGAGTTCGTCATGCTTTACTGGGCAGCAGTTTTTTTCGTCATCGCGGTGTTGGCTGCGCTATTCGGCTTCTTTGGCCTGGCAGCGGGTGCCGCGGGTATCGCCAAGATCCTGTTCTTCGTTTTCCTGGTGTTGGCAGTGATCACGTTCATCACCGGGCGTCGCGCGCCAGTTTGAGCTCGTCCTCCTTCCTTGCTACTTAACTAAACGTCGCTTACCGTCGAGCGCAGACAAAGCGGGCTTTCATGGCAGCCGTGCACAAGCAAAAGCGTCTGCGCTCGTACCCAACCTTGAGTGACGATCCCGAGTGGTACAAAGACGCGCTCATTTACGAGCTACACGTTCGGGCTTTCGCCGATTCGAATGGCGACGGCGTCGGTGATTTTGCCGGTTTGGTCGAACGGCTCGACTATCTAGCGGATCTCGGCGTCACTGCGCTGTGGTTGCTTCCGTTCTATCCGTCACCGTTGCGTGACGGCGGGTACGATATTTCGGACTACCTGAGCGTGCATCCGAGCTACGGCACGCTCGACGATTTCAAGACGTTTCTCGACGCCGCTCACGCGCGGGGCATGCGCGTGATCACCGAGCTGGTGATCAACCACACCTCGAGCGATCACGCTTGGTTTCAGCGTGCTCGTCAGAGCCCGCCTGGCTCGCCCGCCCGCGAGCTATACGTGTGGAGCGATCGCGCGGACAAATACTCCGAGGCGCGCGTCATCTTCCAGGATTTCGAGGTCTCGAATTGGACCTGGGATCCTATCGCCAAGGCCTACTATTTCCACCGTTTTTACAGCCATCAGCCGGACCTGAATTTCGACAACCCGGAAGTCCACGAGGCGATCTTTCGAGTGCTCGATTATTGGCTAGGGCTCGGCGTGGACGGCGTGCGGCTCGATGCCGTGCCCTACCTGTACGAGCGCGAGGGCACGAACTGCGAGAACTTGCCGCAGACGCACGAGTTTCTGCGCAAATTGCGCAAACACGTCGATGCGCGCTTCAAAAATCGCATGTTGCTCGCCGAAGCCAATCAATGGCCGGTCGACGCGGCCGCCTATTTCGGCAAGGGCGACGAATGTCACATGAATTTTCATTTCCCGCTCATGCCGCGCCTGTTCATGGCGTTGCACAGCGAGGACGCATTTCCAATCGTCGACATTTTGACGCAAACGCCGGCCATCCCCGAATCGTGCCAGTGGGCGACTTTTCTCCGGAATCACGACGAGCTCACGCTCGAAATGGTGACCGACGAAGATCGCGATTTGATGTATCGCGTGTACGCGACCGAAGACCGAGCGCGGATCAACCTCGGCATCCGGCGACGGCTATTTCCGCTGCTGCGCGAGCGGCGTCGCGTGGAGCTGCTCAATGCTCTGCTGTTTGCGTTGCCGGGGACGCCTGTCCTCTACTACGGCGACGAAATCGGAATGGGCGACAACATCTATCTCGGGGATCGCGACGGCGTGCGCACGCCCATGCAGTGGGACTCCGATCGCAACGCGGGCTTCTCCAAGGCGAGCCCACAAAAGCTGTACTTGCCGGTGATCGTCGAGCCCGAGTTCCACTACGAAGCGGTCAATGTCGCCGCGCAGCAGGGCAACCCCGCATCCCTACTTTGGTCGATGAAGCAGCTGATCGCGATGCGGAAGCGACATCGCGTGTTGAGCCGCGGCAGCTTGCGCTTCTTGCGTCCAAGTAACCCCAAAGTTCTCGGGTTCGTGCGTGAGGATTCACACGAACACATTTTGGTGGTCGCGAACTTGTCGCGGAATGCACAATTTACCGATCTCGACTTGGCCGAGTTCAGCGGCAGCATTCCACGCGAGCTGTTTGGTCGCAGCAAGTTTCCGGAGGTGGGGCAGCAGCCGTACCGGATGACTTTGGGGCCCCATCAGGTATTTTGGTTCGCATTGGAATCGAAGCAAACCAATCGCTTGGCGGCGCTGCCCGGCCCGCTGACGGTGCACGGCTCGTGGCGTCACCTCGGCGACGAACCGGCGCGCACGGCGCTCGCCGAGCGTTTAGCGGCCTACGCGCGCGAGCAGCGTTGGTACCGAAGCAAGGCCGCGCTCGTGAAGAGCGCGGAGCTGGAAGATCTCTGCTACCTCGAGGCACCGGCCGATCATCACCTGATTGCGCTGCTCGCGCTCGAGCTCGAGGACGGCGTGCGCGAGAGCTATTTCTTACCCTTGCACTTCGTCACCGAGGCTTGGCCGCAAAGCGGGCGCGGTGATGCGCCAGGCACGTTGGTGACGGAAGTGGAGGTGAGTGGGGAAGCGGCCGGGGAAACCGTGCGCGGCGCATTGCTGGACGCGAGCGCCTCGCGTGGCTTCGCCGAGGCGCTGCTCGGAATGTTCCGTGACGGCCGTTCGCTGCCTTCGGAGAACGGGGCGGTCTCGGCCGAGCTGCAAGAGCAGCAGAGCGCGCAGGCGGCGACCGCGCTGGAGCCGCGCTTCGTGCCGTTCGATCAAAGTAATTCTACGATTTTGTACGGCAATTCGTACATTCTCAAGCTTTTGCGTAAAGTCGATTCGGGGCCCAACATCGAGCTCGAAGTCGGGCGCTTCTTGGCCAGCGCCGAGCCGCGCGTCAAGGTGCCGCGTCCAATCGGGTCGCTCGAGGTGCGGGCGGAAGGCGGCTCGAACCGCACGCTGGCCGTGCTCAGCGAGTTCGTTGAAAACCGCGGTAGCGCCTGGTCGGTCACGCTCGAAGCGCTGTTTACGTTTTTCGAACGGATCTTGACGGGGGATACGCCGACCGCGGTGCCCCCGCCGCCGAGCGCACATCCCGCGGAATGCGAAGAGCCGGTGCCGGAGCCGCTCGTGCGCCTGGCGAGCCCTTACTTTACGCTCGTGCGCTTGCTTGCGGAGCGCACCGCCGAGTTGCACCGGGCCCTCGGCAGGCCGACGGCCGATGCCGGGTTCGGTCAGGATGCGTACACCTTACTTTATCAACATTCGATGTTTCAATCGGCGCATACCGCGCTTGCGCGCAACTTCGCGCAACTTCGCGAGCAACTCACGAGCCTGCCCGATGAAGCGCGCGAGCTCGCCCGACAGGCGCTCGCTTCCGAAGGCGCAATCGACGCGAGGCTACGTGAGATCACCCATGCTAAGCTCGACGTGACGCGTATTCGTTGTCACGGCGATTATCACCTGGGTCAAGTGCTCTTCACGGGCGATGACTTCGTGATCATCGATTTCGAAGGCGAGCCCGGGCGCTCGCCGGCCGAGCGTCGCTTCAAACGGAGTCCACTCCGCGATGTCTCCGGGATGTTGCGCTCGTTCGCATACGCGGCCGAGACGGCGTTGCGCTCCGAACGCGTGCGCACCGAAGATCGCCCGCGGCTCGCGCCCTGGGCCGAATCGTTTCGCGCTTGGGTATGCGTCGCGTTCGCGCGCGCATACCTCACGTGCGTGGAAGGCGAGCGCTTCAAGCCACCCACGCCCGCGGCGTCCCGCGCGCTGCTCGAGTTCTTCGAGCTCGAAAAGGCACTCTATGAGGTCAACTACGAGCTCAACAATCGGCCTGAATTCGTGCTGATTCCGCTCAAAGGGCTGCTCAACATGATGCCGCCGCGCACGGCGTCGTAGGCGGCTCACGGGGCTCAGAGGGCGCCGACTCGCTCGCCTTCCAGCGTGGCGGTCTCGCCGCTCGTGTCGGCCGATTGCTACTCTGAACCGTCAGTTCGCCGGACGAGCACGGCCACCGGAAAATCGGCGAAGATTTGCGCGAGCTCGAGCGAGCCGGTGGGCGTGAGAACCGCGCCGGTGAATACGTTTTGGTAGTTGCCGCGGAGCGCCGCGAAGGCCAGCGTTTGGTCGCGCCAGACAGCGCCGATGGGCCAGGGCGAACGCCCGCGCGTGACGCGAAACGGAAACCGGGGCACGACGCACAGCAGATCGAGCGCGCTCTCCCGCTCCGGAACCAGCGTGCCGCGGCCGAAGGCGATCACGTCCGGACCCGCGTCCAGCGGCAGGTAGCCGCTCCGGAACGAGTTCGGCGCGTCACGTCGGAGCCGCAATAGCTCGCTCACCACGAAGAGCTTCACCGCGCCATCGGCGAAATGAGCGAGCAAGCGCTGCGCGAGCGCGCGACGGTCGCGCCGCTGGCGGTCGATTTCGGCAAGAGTCCGCGCGAGCGCGTCCTGATCGACGAGGCGCCGATTGTCGGGATCGACCAACACCTGGTGCCAGATCTCCGAGCCCTGGTAGGTGTCGGGTACACCGGGTGAACACAGCTTGAGCACGACTTGGCCGAGCGCCTTGCACGCGGCGTAGCTGTCGATTCGTCGGCAGAACCGCAGCAAAGTGGCGACGAACTCAGCGTCGGCCAGCGTCCCCGCGACGAATTTCGAGAGCGCGGCCTCGTACTCCGGCGCCGGGTGCAGCCAGGCGGTGTGCGTCTTGGCTTCACGCGACGCCTTCAGCATGTACGCCTGAATCCGCTCGCTCAGCTCGGGAACCTGGTCGGCGCCGGCACCAAAGGGGACCGCGCCGACCAGACTTTGATAATAGAGGTACTCGTCACTGCGCGCCGGGGCCTCGCCGCCGTCGTGGCTCGATCGATATTTTGCCGCCAGGCGCGACAGCTCGAACGCCGTCCGGCGCCAAGTATTGGGCAATTCGGAAATCATACTCAAGCGCGCGCGCGTGTCCTC
>Ga0068855_100005971_pt1 | contig 14857 bp, 14 predicted proteins | sample KBSCornC52_FD_66592 | JGI IMG/M metagenome (GOLD analysis project Ga0068855, IMG submission 66592) | Corn rhizosphere microbial communities from Kellogg Biological Station, Michigan, USA - KBS Corn C5-2 | ecosystem: Host-associated > Plants > Roots > Rhizosphere > Soil ...
CCACCAAACTTTCTCTGCGCCCCGGCACCACGATCACCGTCGATACCGCCATCCGCGCCATCGTGATCCGCTCGGCCAATGACGTGGCCGTGGTGGTCGCTGAAGCGTTGGGTGGTACCGAACTTCATTTCGCGCAGATGATGACCGAAAAAGCGCGCGCGATTGGCATGCGCGAAACCTATTACCACAACGCCTCCGGCCTGCCCGATCCGCTGCAGATCACCACCGCGACCGACCTGTCGGTGCTGGCGCGCCACCTGGCGTACGATTTTCCGCAATTTTATCCTTACTTCGCGCTGCCCGGATTCAACTATAAGGGCGTCTATTATCCGACCCACGACAATCTGATCGGCCGCTATCCCGGTGCCGACGGCATCAAGACCGGCTTCACCGTCGCCAGCGGCTTCAATCTCACCTCCTCGGTGGTGCGCGGCGGCGTGCATCTGATCGGTATCGTGATGGGCGGCCGTACCGCCGTGCGCCGCGACATGGAGATGATGCGTTTGCTCGATACGGCATTCGCGCAGATCGAAAGCAATCCGACCCTGGTCGCGCGCGGGCCGGTGCCGTGGACCGCGGTCGCCGATCTCGGCAAGCAGCCCGCTGTGGCCGGCTTCACGTTGCCGGCGCCCGCTGCCGCGCCGCCTTCCTCCCAATTCGCCGCCTTGTCGGCGGTGCCGGCCATTCCCGCAACCGACGACGAGGACGCTGCCGAATCGCGCCGCGCGCCGGACGAGAATTTCTCCAACCTGCATTCGCAGGCGCCTCAATTGGAGACGGTTGCCCAACCACCTCGCCCGGCCCCGATTGCCGCCATTCCGCCCGCCGTCGCACAGGCGACCGCGGCGGGATCTGTTCCGCAGGCCCGCCCGCAACAGGCCGGCGACACAAAGCCCGTGGTCGTGGCAGCGCTACCGAAAATGCGCCCGGCGCTGCGCACCGATAGCGGAGAAGGCGATCTGGACCTGGCCAGCATGGCCGCCGCAGGCCGCAACTGGACCATCCAGATCGGAGCTTATGCCGATCAGGCATTCGCCCGCGCGCAGCTTGATGCCTATGCCCAGAAATCCATGGATGTTCTGGGTCAGGCGGCGCGGCTGGTGGTGCCGTTCCAGTCCAGTGACGGCCACACCATGTATCGCGCCCGGTTCGGTCTGTTCGCGGAACGTAAGGCCCGTGAGGTGTGCGACCGGCTTACCCAGCGCGGGCAGACCTGCTTTGCGGCCATCGCCGCTCGCTGAGCGGGTTCGTTATAACAAGCCCAGTGTCGCTAGCTCGCGCTTGAGGTTTTCCGGCAGGCCTTTGGCGCCCTTAATATCGGCGATATCGGGCGGCGCATCCTTGCCTTCGAAATAGCGCCATCCCTGAAAGGCCCGCCGGGGCCGGGGCCTGACCGGTATCAGGCGCTTGTCGTAGACCAGCCCGCAATGCGGCACCCCGTTCTTCTTCATCTCGCGCAATTCCAGCAAGGTCTGGCGCGCCATGATCTGCCCCTTGATCACCCAATAGAGCGAGCCGCCCTCCAGAAGTTCGGCGGCCCGCTTGGGCATCTGGCGCGTGACATGGATAAGTTCCGGTTTCTGGCCCTTGGCGCGCTTTTCCTTCAGGCGCTTCTTTTGCCAGTCCGCCAATTCCTGAAGGGAATCAACACCCACGCAAAGTTTGATCAGGTGCAACATAAAGCCGGTCTGATGCTGGACACGGACCAGAGGGTGGAAAATTTCGGGACTGCACGTCAATGCGATGCCTTGAGTCCGGCCTGAAAAGATGGGGACGAAATCCTTTCGGGCGTCCCGCCGGTCAGTCGGCACAGGCCTCTTTCATGCAGTTCATGTGGGATGGGCCTTCTTCTGGCCGGGCGGGTGCGGCCTGAACCGGGAGCAGTACCGTACGGACATCGGCGCCGCGCGCGAGCGTCAAATGAACGGGGCAGCGTTCGGCGATTTCCAGCAGCCGGGCGCGCTGTTCTTCGCTCAGATCGCCCTCCAGATGGATATCCGCTTCGAAGACGTCGCGGGCATTGAGATCGGTGCGCCGGTGGCGGACATCGACGTGAACGCGGTTCAGGGGCCAGTTCTTGCGATTGGCGTAAAGGCGGATGGTCATGGTCTTGCAGGCGCCGAGTGCCGCACCCAGCAGGTTATAGGGATTGGGACCCGATCCCAGGCCGCCCGCCGCTACGGGCTCGTCGATCAGGATCGCAGCATTGGCCACCCGCGCTTCCACCTGATACCGGCCAAGCCCCGTTTCCGCGACGACAACGGTTTCACCGAATGGATTGACGCTCATCGCCCAACTCCCTGCCCGATGCCGCAAACCATAGACTTTTCCATTCGACGAGCCAGGAAAAAGGGCGCGGAATTGGCGAGCCTTTTCATGTCGACGCGACCTGTCGTCCAGCCTCAGCGCTTGGGCGCAATCATCTTCACGGCGACGAATTCGATTTCGACCAGCGCGCCTTGCTTGACCAGATTGGCCGCCTGAATGGTGGCGCGGGCAGGCTTGTTGGGTTGCGAGGTCGTACCGAAGAATTCCTTCCAAGTGGCGTTCATGGTGGCGGCATTAATCTTCCCGCCATTCATGGGGTCTGCCGCCAGATAGACCCGTGCCTGCACGACATCGCCGAAGCCGACGCCCAGCTTGTCCATCTTGGCCTTGAGGCCTTCAAGGGTGGTGCGGGTCTGGGTCGCGGTGTCCCCGAAGCTCTCGATCGAGTCCTTGGGTGCATTGGGATTGGTGACCGTGGGGCCGCTGCCGCTGATGTAATAGGTGGTGTAGCCGGGCGGTACGATCACCGAACCGGCGAATGGCGAACTCGCGTCTTCCTGATTGTGCGTGACCGCTTGCGCTACAGCTCCACTGGCGGTGCAAAGAGCAAGGACGGTGCTCAGGACAACAGCATTCTTGAATCGGATCATGATGGCGTCTCCCCTATTGCCGTGACGGCCGGCTGCGCGTTGATTGCGGACGTTTGAACGACGCGGGAAGATTGTCGCCTGCCATCCCGGCACGCAAGGCGGCCGGAGGTGGTCCCGGCTGCACCAGGAGATCTATGGCTTGCGGGATGGCCGTGGCGTGGTTTCTACGAACAGCTCGCCGCTTTGAATTGATTGGGTCGAGAACGGAATTTTCCGGCCCACCACATTCGCATAGCGAATCAGTTGCGCGACCGCGTCCCAGCTCTTGTCATCTGCCTTGCCGGGCGCGGTGGCCCTGCGGTCCAAACGTTCCAAGGCGGTACGAATCCCATAGCCCCGGCACGATCGAAGCAAGGAAAGTGCCAGTGACGGGCATGTTGGTTAAGTGCATACCGTTGGTGCGCTCTTCGCAAATCCAGGCGATTTGGATCTGTGTCCTGCCGCGCATGCCCTTAAGACGCTGACGCGCGGGCCTGCTTGGCATTTCTCTGCGCACCGCGGGTGCGCAGAGAAATGGTGCGGTCGAGAAGACTCGAACTTCCACGGGTTGCCCCACTAGCACCTCAAGCTAGCGCGTCTACCGTTCCGCCACGACCGCACAGTCTCAGGAAAAAGCTGGTAGATGGCGGGGTTTAGCAACCCTGCCCGCATTAGACAAGCGTGCCGGAAAAGCCCCTAAATTCCGTCGCCGTCGGTGCCGACATGGATGCCGCATTCATCCTTGTCGAGGCCGGCCCAGCGCCCGGCGCGATAATCCTCGCCTGCCGCCACCCGGCGGGTACAAGGTTGGCAGCCGATCGAAGGATAGCCGTCCGCGACCAGGGGGTGCGCGGGCAGTTTGTGGGCCGCCGCATAAGCCGCAAGATCGCTCTGGGTCCACTGCCAAAGCGGATTGAAACGAAACCGCCCATCGAACCATTCCACCGACTGCATCGAACCGCGCTCGCGGGTCTGGAATCGCTTGCGACCTGTGATCTGCGCCGTGAAAGGTTTCAGGGCCGAAGCCAGCGGCGCGACCTTGCGCAAGCCGCAACAGGCGTCGGTATCGCGGGACCATAGCGTGCCGTCCGGATCCAGGGCCTGGCGTGCATCCAGGCCCGGCGCCAGGCTTCGGACGTCTTGAAGGCCCAGCACATCCTGCAACCGGTCGCGATAGCGCAGCGTTTCGCCGAAAAGCTTGCCGGTGTTGAGGAAGAATACCGGCGTGGCGGCATCGATCGCGGCAACCAGATGAAGCAGCACGGCGGATTCCGCCCCGAAGGACGAGACAATGGCAGTGCGGCCTTGAAACTCGCCGCGGAGCGCGATTTCGAGAATTCCCTGTGCGTCGCGACCAGCCGCCTTCTTCTGCAAAGCCGGGAGCTCGGTCGGGACCGGGACCGGCCTCGCCGGCCGCAGCCCTGCGCGCGCATCGATGACCGTGGCGCTCACAACCAGCCCTTCTCCGTCACCAGCGCGCGCACTTTCCGGGAGACTTCGGTCGGAGCCAGTCCCTGGCTGCGATAGCGGGCCCGTTCCGCGGCAAGCTCGCCGACGCGTTCGCGCCATTCCGGTCCGAAACTTTCCGCCAGATGCTCCCGGAGAGCCCGCGCCAGACCCGGCGCCGCCCCTCCGGTCGAAGCGGTCAGGAGCAGATCGCCCTGGCGCACGATGGCCGGGACATGAAAGTCGCAAAGCGGCAGGACGTCCTCGACATTGACCAGCACGCCGAATGCCCGGGCCCGGGCGGCCAGATGGCGGGCCTCACCCTCGTCCAGGCCGGCCACGAACAGAAGCTGCAGGGGCGCCAGGAGCTCGTCAGAGACGTCCGGGGAGAGCAGCCGTACTTCAATCCCAGATTCTGCCAGGAGTGCCGCGCGGCGGGCCAAAGCCGCCCCTCTCCCGACAAGTCCCGTCCTGAGCCTGAGAGGATTGAGAATGACCGGAAGCATGGCGTGGCCTCGAAAACCACACCAGAGTTATGCTGCTAGCGGATTAAATGCAATAATACAGTGGAGAATAAATAATTCAACACATGAATTTGTGTTTATTCGTAATTGGGCAGCAACTCCACCACGGAAACCCCGATCTTGTCGCCATGGATTTGGATCTCCCCCTTTGCCACCGGCTTGTCGTTGGCCAGGATGGTCACCGGATCGTCCTGATGCGAATCCAGCTCGATTACGGCGCCACGGCCCATGCGCAGGAGCTGATGCATGGGAATGACGGAGCGGCCAAGCACCACGGAGATTTCCACTTTGATACTGTCGATGTTGGACGCCATGAATGCATGCCTATATTGCGCTGATGGCCGTCGATGGTGGCGGATTATGGTTTCGGAAAGCTTAATTTGGACACCGCGCTGAAATCCCTGACCGAATGGCGGATCTCCGACAGCCCTGTCGCCTATCCCGAGGCGCTGGAGGTGATGGAGGCTCGCGCCGCCGCCATCGCCGATGGACTGGCCCCTGAACTGGTCTGGCTGCTGGAGCATCCGCCTGTCTATACCGCCGGCACCAGCGCCAATGACGCCGACCTGATCGACGCACGTTTTCCCGTCTATCGCACCGGGCGCGGCGGCCAATTCACCTATCACGGGCCGGGCCAACGCGTCGGCTATGTGATGCTCAATCTCAGGCAACGCAAACCGGACGTGCGCGGCTTCGTCCGGGATCTCGAGCAATGGCTGATCGAGACCTTGGCCGAGTTCAATGTCAAAGGCGAGCGGCGCGACGGCCGCGTCGGCATTTGGGTGGCGCGCGGTTCACGGGAAGACAAGATCGCCGCCCTGGGCGTGCGCATCCGCCGCTGGGTGACTTTTCATGGCGTGTCGTTGAATGTCGAGCCCGATCTTTCCCATTTCGACGGCATCGTGCCCTGCGGCGTGCGCCAGCATGGCGTCACCAGCCTTGCCGATCTCGGCATCCCGGCAACGATTGCGGATGTGGACGTGGCGCTGAAGCGCAACTTTGCAAAAATCTTCAGCTAAAGCGTCTTCGCGCCTCGCGAAAACGCTTTAGCTTTATATTGTCGCGGTTCCGGACGAAAAACCGCTTCACACTTTTCCTGGAACCGCTCTAAAGCGTGGCACGCTGCTGAAAACCCTTTTCCGCCGGCGCTTCGCTGTTGTGCAGATCGACTGATCGGACACGCGCGCCCTGCGGCCCCTGCGTCGCGGCGCTGACGAAATCCTCCACCGCCTTGGTAGGACCGCTCACCAGCGCTTCGACCGACCCGTCCGACCGGTTGCGCACCCAGCCATCCAGACCGTTCCGCATGGCCGCCATCTTCAGGAAGGCGCGGAACCCCACGCCCTGGACGATGCCTTCGACGCGGACGCGCAAGGATGTGATGTCGTCGCTCATTGAAATTCCAATATCACGTCGTCGCGGCCGAGATTGTCGCCTTTCCTGGCGAGCACTTTGGCGATCACGCCGTCGCGCTCGGCCAGAAGGACATTCTCCATCTTCATCGCTTCCACCACCGCCAAAGGATCGCCGGCCTTGACGGTTTGGCCTTCGCGGACGGAAAGCGCGGTGATCAGCCCGGGCATGGGGCACAGCAACAGGCGCGAGGTATCCGGCGGCGGTTTCGCAAGCATCAGGGTCGCGAGCTTGGCGGCATAGGGCGAGCGGACACTGACCAGAAGCTCGCGCCCGCCTTGCGACAATTGATAGCCGCCGGCATGGCGGGCGATCTGAAAGACGGTCTCCCGGCCCTGATGTTTCAGGACCAGCTTGGGACGGCCCGGGAACCAATCCACGATCGCTTCGAATATCTTGCCGTCGATCGCCAGGCGAAGGCTCCCCACCGCCAGATGGGCGTCGCAGATCGCAACCTCGCGACCGGCAATGCTGGCGATAAAACTGTTGGCGGCCCGATGTCCGCCATTCAAAGCGCCGCTGATCTGTCCGGCACGCTGGGTGCGGCGCAGCTTGGCGGCCACGGCGGCGGCGACGAACAACCGGCTGTCCGCATCGGATAAGGCCGCGCCCTTGAAGCCGTCCGGAAATTCTTCGGCGATGAATCCCGTGGTGAGCCGGCCCTCGCGGAAGCGCGGATTGTGCATGATCGCGGCCAGGAAGGACACATTCTGGGCGATGCCGGAAATTTCGAACCGGTCCAGTGCGGACGCCATGGCGTCGATCGCCTTTTCGCGCGTATCGGCATGGGTGGAGAGCTTGGCGATCATGGGATCGTAATAGACCGAGATTTCCCCGCCTTCGAACACGCCCGTGTCATTGCGGATGGCGATATCCTTGTGCACGCCTTCATGGGGCGGGCGGTATCGCGTCAGCCGCCCGGTGGACGGCAGGAAGCCGCGATACGGATCTTCCGCATAGACCCGGGCTTCGATGGCCCAGCCGTCACGCTTCACATCTTTTTGCGCCAGGGGAAGTTTTTCCCCCGCGGCGGAACGGATCATCAATTCGACCAGGTCCAGCCCCGTGATCATTTCCGTCACCGGATGCTCGACCTGCAAACGGGTGTTCATTTCCAGAAAGTAGAAATTGCGGGCGCCGTCGACGATGAACTCTACCGTCCCGGCGCTGTCATAACCGACGGCCTTGGCCAGCGCGACGGCCTGGGATCCCATCGCCGTGCGGGTCTTTTCATCCAGGAACGGTGACGGCGCCTCCTCCACCACTTTCTGGTGGCGACGCTGGATCGAGCATTCGCGCTCGTTGAGATAGATCACATTGCCGTGCTTGTCGGCCATCAGCTGGATTTCGATATGCCGCGGCTCGGTGACGAATTTTTCCACCAGCAGGCGGCCATCCCCGAAACTGGCCTGCGCTTCATTGCGCGACGACACGATGGCCTGGCCCAGTTCCTCCTCGCTTTTGACGACCCGAAGCCCCTTGCCGCCGCCGCCCGCGGAAGCCTTCACCATCACCGGAAAGCCGATCTCGCGGGCGATCTCACGCGCATGGGCCTCGTCCCGGATCTCGCCCATGAAACCGGGCACGGTGGAGACGCCCGCCGCCTTGGCCAACTTCTTAGATTCGATCTTGTCGCCCATCGCCGCGATGGCGCGGACATTGGGACCGATGAAGGCGATTCCGGCTTCGGCCAGGGCGGCGGCGAAGGATTCGCGCTCCGACAGGAAGCCATAGCCGGGATGCACGGCCTCGGCGCCGGTATCGCGGGCCGCCTGGACGATCTTCTCGATCTGAAGATAGGACTGGGCGGCGGGGGCCGGGCCGATATGGACCGCCTCGTCCGCCATTTCGACATGCAGGGCGTCGCGGTCGGCGTCCGAATAGACCGCCACCGTGGCGATGCCCATCCGACGGGCGGTCTTGATAATGCGGCAGGCGATTTCGCCGCGATTGGCGATCAGAATCTTCTGAAACAAAGCTATCCCCGTGGTGCCGGGCCCGGCTGTTTTGTCCCATGACAGTAGGGGGTTGCGCAGCCTCGGTAAACCGCTGTACGCCCATGGAAATGGCGAATATCCCCCGCGCCGCCGCGCTTGCCGTATTCCGCATCCATATCGAGAATGGCTTTTCCGTCGCCGCCGGCGTGGGGCTGACCGGGCTTGTCGCGGGAGCGGCGCTGGGCTTCGACGCCGCCGTCGCCGCCGCTACCGGCGCGGTCTGTATCAGCATTTCGGACCAGCCGGATCCTTTGCGGCTGAAGCCCTGGATCCTGGGTTGGGCCCTCTCCATCGCAGTCTTCTTCACCGCCCTGGCCGCCTTCGCCGAATTCTGGTTTCCGCCCTTCGGATTCGTGCCGGTGGTGCTCTTCACGGGCATATGGACCGGCTTGATCTCCGCCTATGGCAAGCGCGCCCTGATTCTCTCCATGACCGGGGTGCTCACCCTAGTCTATGCCATGGGCCGGCATTTCGCCTCGCCGGGGGACGCTCTCTTCTACCTGGAACTCTTCACGGCGGGGGCTGTCTTCTATGTGCTTTATGCCGGGTGCTTCGCATGGATTTTCGATGACCGCGCCCGCCGGCTGCTGCTGGCCGAAGCCATGCGAGGCTTCGCCACTTATCTGCGCGCCAAAGCCGCGCTCTACAATCCCGACACAGACGGTCCCGGCGCATTCCGCAGCCTGATCGATGCCCATGCGGCGCTGATCGACCGGCTGCAGGCGGCGCGGGACGCGATCTTCTCCCGCCGCAGCCATCCCATACAGAAAAAGCGCATCGACTCGTTGATCGCGCTTCTGGACGCCTTCGAGACCATGCTGTCCAGCGACGCGGATTTCGAACTTTTACGCCGGTCACGGCGGCGCGACCTCAAATGGCGGATCAACGGCTTTATCCTGATGATCGCCGAGGAAGTTGAAGGGCTGACCCTGGCTTTGCGCAGCCGCCACGCCGATGTGGTGCCCCATCCGCTCAAGGTCGAAGATGCGGAGTTGATTGCGGCCGTAGCCGAAGCCAACCGCGAGGCGCCGGAAGACCAGGCGACCGATCACGCTTATTTTGTCACCACCAACAAGCTGGTGATGGCGGAAAGCCATGTCACGCTCCTGGCCCGCACCCTGGACCGCAGCACACCGCCCTCGCCGCTTTCCGCCGAACTCGACCTGGCCCTGTTTCAGCAGCGCGCCCCGCAAGGCCTGGGCGTGCTGCTTCAGCAGTTCGATCTTTCCAAGCCAGCCATGCGCTTCGGCATCCGTCTGTCGCTGGCGATGCTGACCGGCCTGGCGCTCACGCTGATATTTCCCCGTTTCGCGCACGCCAACTGGGTCCTTCTCACCATCGCCCTGATCATGCGGGCGAATTTCAGCATCACCCGTCAGCGACGCTGGGACCGTATCCTGGGTACTCTGATCGGCTGCACCGCGGCAGTGGCACTGATCGCGGTCTCTCCGCCGGCTTTTCTGCTCACGGTCATCGTCCTGGCCATCGGCCTTGCGCACGCCTATGCGGGGGTGCGCTACCGCGTCACCGCGGCGGCGGCATCCATATCCTCACTTCTGCTCCTGCATTTTTCCGCGCCGGGTCTTCGCCCGGAGTTTCTGGAGCGGGTCCTGGACACGCTGATCGGCGCCAGCCTGTCCTATGCCTTCAGTTTTCTCCTGCCGAGCTGGGAACGGAACGACCTGCCGCGGCTGGTGAAGGGATTGCTGACGGCGGACAAGGCCTTTGCCGATGCCGCGCTCAGGCGGGTGCATGTGCGCCAGCCCTATCGCCTGGCCCGAAAGCGGACCCTGGAAGCGGTAGCGCAACTGTCCGGGGCCATCCGGCGGCTGGCCGACGAGCCCAAGACCAACCGCCGCACCCTGGCCTCGCTGAACGAATTGCTGGGAGCCAATTATGCGCTGGCCTCGGACCTGGCTTCGATGCCGGTGCTGATGAAGACAAGAGGCCCCGAGCTCGACCCCGCCCGCGCGGATGCCCAGATCGAAGAGGCGCGGAACCGGGTGGCGGAACTGCTCACCTCTGGCCCCCTGCCGGATGCGGAACCGGCCCCTGTTCGCGAGTCCTTATCGGGATTGAAAGAGAATTTTGCCATGATCGTGCTGGCGCGCCGCCTGGCGCATATCGAGTATACCGCGCGCAAAGTGGCGCGGCTGGCGGCGCGCCCGGTGATTGCCGATGAGGACGAACATGCGCATTGACGCCTTGGCGATGGGATTTCTGCTTCTAGGGGCGCCGGCCTTTGCGCAGTCGCCGCAGAAACTGCCGCTGCCGCGCATGCCGGGCCAGCAAAGTCTGCAATTCGGCAATGCCAACCTTGCCATCGCCATGCCAGCTCCCGAAAGCACCGCCCCCATCATCGTCACGGCCTCCGCACCGGGGACAAGGCCGGTATCGCTTTTCCTGGAACATGTTCCCGGAGCGCATGAATTTCCGCCCAGCATCTCGCTGGTGGAAATGGATGATGCCAACAACACGCCGGAATTCTTCATCTCCCGTTTTTCCGGTGGTGCGCATTGTTGCGCGCAGATCCACATCCTGGACCTGGTGGCCGGACAATGGCGGATCATCGACGGCGGCAACTGGAACGGCGATGAGATCATCCCGGAAGACGCGGACGGCGACGGCGAACAGGAGATCGTCCATGGCGACGACCGCTTCCTCTACCGATATTCCTGTTACGCCTGCGCTGCGCCGCCCATCCGCATTTTCAAGCTAATCCAGGGCGCGTTGGCGGACGTCACATTAAGTCCGCTCTATCGCCCCCGCGACGAGAAGGACCTCCCGAATTTCCAACAGGGCTGCGCCAATCACGACAATGGCGCCTGCGCGTCCTATGTCGCGGCCGCTTCACGCTTGGGTCGTCATGACGAGGCGTGGCGCTTCATGCTGGAACACTATGATCGCAAAAGTGACTGGGGCCTGAAAGATTGCGCGTTGCGTGACGACAAGGGCAATTGCCTGGCCGACATCCAATATAAATCCTACCCCGACGCGCTGGCGGGGTTCCTGCAGCAGATCGACAGCGCGCGGCCCGGCATCCCTTAATCCTTTCGATCTTCCAGCACCGCCCGGATGGTCGCCATCACCGCATCCAGCCCGGCCTCGCCATCGGCCAGGGGAAAACGCAGGATGGTGTAGCCGGCTTCATGCAGCAGCCGGTCCCGGACCGGACTGCGATTTGCACGGTCGGTCTCCAGCTCGACCACCAAAAGCGCCTCATGCTCGACAAAGGGCAGCGTGAAGGTTTGGAAGGACGAGGCTTTGCGGAAATGCCAGCCCTCAAGCGCTTTCAGCCGCAACCACAGCCGATCCTGAGGCCCCAGTTCTCGCCCCAGGGGGCGTTTGCGCTGCATCGGCATTAAAGCGGAATGTTGTCGTGCTTCTTCCAGATCTGCGCCACCTGCTTGTTCTTGAGCATGCGCAGGGACCGGGCGATCCGCCAGCGGGTCGAATGGGGTCGGATCACGTCATCGATATAACCGCGCGAGGCGGCGACAAAAGGATTGAGAAAACGGTCCTCATATTCCTTTGTCCGCGCCGCCAGCGCCTTGGCGTCATCGGCATCTTTGCGGAAAATGATCTCCACCGCGCCCTTGGCGCCCATCACGGCGATCTGGGCCGTGGGCCAGGCGTAATTGACATCGGCCCGCATATGCTTGGAGGCCATCACGTCATAGGCGCCGCCATAAGCCTTGCGGGTGATCACGGTGACCTTGGGCACGGTGGCTTCGGCATAGGCGAACAGGAGCTTGGCGCCGTGCTTGATGATGCCGCCATGTTCCTGGGCCGTTCCGGGCATGAAGCCGGGCACGTCCACAAAGGTCACCAAGGGAATGTTGAAGCAATCGCAGAAGCGCACGAAACGCGCCGCCTTTCGGCTGGCGTCGGAATCCAGCACGCCCGCCAGCACCATGGGCTGGTTGGCGACAAATCCCACCGTGGCGCCCTCGATGCGCCCGAAGCCGGTGATGATGTTGCGGGCGAACGCCTCGCCCACTTCGAAGAAGTCGCCTTCGTCGATGACCTTGAGGATCAGTTCCTTCATGTCATAGGGCTTGTTGGCGCTGTCGGGGATCAAAGTGTCCAGCGACATGTCCTGGCGGTGGGGATCGTCCTCCACCGGCCAGGTCGGGGTCTTGTCGCGATTGTTCAGCGGCAGGAAATCGTAGAGGCGGCGGATTTCCTCCAGGCAGGTGACGTCATTGTCATAAGCGCCGTCGGCGACCGAAGAGCGCATGGTGTGCACTTTCGCACCGCCCAGTTCTTCGGGCGTCACATCTTCATGGGTCACGGTCTTGGTGACATCCGGTCCGGTGATGAACATGTAGGAGGTGCCCACGACCATGAAGACGAAATCGGTCAGCGCCGGGGAATAGACATCTCCGCCCGCGCAAGGACCCATGATGACGGAAATCTGCGGCACCACGCCCGACGCCAGCACATTGCGCTTGAAGACTTCGCCGAAGCCCGCCAGCGCCGCCACGCCTTCCTGGATGCGGGCGCCGCCGGAATCGAACAGCCCGATCACCGGGGCGCCATTCTGCATCGCCATATCCATGATCTTGCAGATCTTGCCGGCATGGGCTTCGGAAGTGGACCCGCCCAGCACGGTGAAATCCTTGGCATAGACATAGGCCATACGACCATTGATCGTGCCCCAGCCGGTGACCACGCCGTCGCCCGGAATGCGGTTCTTTTCCGTGCCGAATTCGGTGCCGCGATGCTCCACGAACATGTCGAATTCTTCGAAGCTGCCGGGATCGAGCAGCAATTCGATGCGCTCGCGGGCTGTCAGCTTGCCGCGCGCATGCTGGGCGGCCACTCGCGCTTCGCCGCCCCCCGCCCGTGCCAGGCTCCGGCGCGCTTCCAGTTCGGAAATGATCTCTTTCATGGAAACAGACTGTGTGGGCCGGACAAATGCGTCAAGCCCGCGCCAGACGCACCAGCTGGGCGGCATGGTGCATTTCCGCCACCAGGCGTCCCGCCCGCTCTTCGGCCTCCCGATCGCTTCCCCATTGTTCGGCCTGATAGGCCTCGTCGAGGCGCGACAGTACGAAGGCCTCCTCGGATGTCAGCCGCCCATCCAGCACGGCCAGCCCCAGCACCAGCGAGCCCGTCACCGAGGCCAGCACATGCAGCGCGGCCAGATCGAAATCGCTTTGTGCCGCAATAGCCCGCCTTAAGGCCGCCAGCGCCTCGCCGGACTGCGGCACATGCTGAATGCCGGAGGTAACCGCCAGCCGGGCGCCGTACCGGTCCGCCACCCAATCCAGATAGTCGTTCCATCGCAGCTGGCGCGCCACCAAAGCCTCCGGCGCCTCCGCCCGGTACGACAGAAGATCATTTTCGCCGAATCGCAAGATGGCGGAAATCACCTCTTCGCGCGTGGGGCGGACGCCATCCAGCACCGTATTAACCAGGCGGGTGAGCGGCATGGTCGCCGGCCGCATCTCGTCCTCCTGCTCCCGCCATTCCTGCGCCACTGCATCGGCCAGGGCATGGGTCGGCAACAGGAGAGATTGGCGCGCGGGCGTGCGCACGGGTTTGCTATCCAGCAGGAAGCGGAATCCGTCCGGAGTTTGGTCCACCGTGACGGTCTTGTAGAAACGCTTCACGTTTTTTTCTTCCGGGCGGGAAAGGGATCGCGCTTGTCGTTGGCGTCGAAGCCCAATAATTCCCAACTCTTCACCATGTGAGGCGACAAGGGCGCGGTGACCTGCAGGCGTCCGCCATCGGGGCGTGGAATATCGATCGAGCGGGCATGCAGATGCAGCTTGTCGGCGATGGCGCCTTTGCCCTTCGCGTCCGTGCCGCCATATTTGAAGTCGCCCACGATCGGCGTGCCCAGGCTGGCCAGGTGGACGCGGATCTGATGGGTGCGGCCGGTGACGGGCCGCGCCGCGACCCAGGCAAATTCCTGCCCCGCCTGGCCCATCACCGCATATTCGGTCAGGGCGAATTTCGCGTCGTCTTCTTCGCTCACCGTCATGCGCTCGCCTTTTCCGCGAACGCCTTCTTTGGCCAGAGCCGCCTTGACGATGCCGTGCTTCTGCTTCGGCACACCTTTTACCAGGGCCCAATAGACCTTGGACGCGTCCCGTCCGGCCAGGGCGCGGGACAATCCCGCAGCGGCCTGGGACGTGCGCGCCACCAGGAGCACGCCGGAGGTGTCGCGGTCCAGCCGGTGCACCAGCTTGGGCCGCGTGTTCTTCTCGAAACTCAGCTGATCGAGCATGCCGTCGACATGCTCCTTGAGTCCCGAGCCGCCCTGGGTTGCCAGGCCCGAAGGCTTGTTCAGGACGATGAGATGCTTGTCCATGTAAAGGATCGCATCTTCGAGCCGACGTGACGTCTTTATCACCGGCGCGGGCTTCTCCCGCTCTTCGGCCTTGTCATGGATCACTTGCGGCGGCAGGCGCATGACCTGGCCCGCAGCGACGCGGTCGGCGGATTTTGCCCGCTTGCCATCCACCCGCACCTCGCCCTTGCGGAGCAGCTTTTCCAGCCGTCCATGGGTCAGGGCGGGGAAATGCCGGCTGAACCAGCGATCGACGCGGATTCCGTCATCGTCATCGGC
>Ga0068855_100005974_pt1 | contig 14853 bp, 11 predicted proteins | sample KBSCornC52_FD_66592 | JGI IMG/M metagenome (GOLD analysis project Ga0068855, IMG submission 66592) | Corn rhizosphere microbial communities from Kellogg Biological Station, Michigan, USA - KBS Corn C5-2 | ecosystem: Host-associated > Plants > Roots > Rhizosphere > Soil ...
AAGCCGCTCTTCGGCCTGCTCGTTCCCGAGCAGCAGGCGCACCTCGAAAAATATACCTACGACCGCGGCCTCATCGATCTCCTCCACGACTACCCCAACGTTCTGCACAATCCCGCAGACCTCGTCGCGATGCTGCCCAAACTCGCACCTCGCCTCTACTCCATCTCCTCAAGCCCCTACGCTCACACCGGCGAGATCCACACCACCGTTGCTGTCGTCCGCTATCGCGCCCACAACCGCGAGCGCGGCGGCGTCTGCTCCACCCTGCTCGCCGACCGCACCACCACAGGCGAACGCCGGGCCATCTACATCCAACCCAACAAAAAATTTCGTCTGCCCCAGCAATCCGACGCGCCCATCATCATGATCGGCCCCGGCACCGGCATCGCGCCCTTCCGCGCCTTCCTGCACCAGCGCCGTGCTCTCTCCGCCGCTGGAAAGAACTGGCTCTTCTTCGGCGAGCGCAGCGCCGCAACCGACTTCCTCTACCGCGACGAACTCGAATCGATGCTGAGGGACAAGCACCTCACGCATCTTGATCTCGCCTTCTCACGCGACCAGGAGCACAAGGTCTACGTGCAGGACAAGATGCTCGAGCAGGCCCCGCGCTTCTGGTCATGGCTGCAAGACGGAGCCAGCATCTACGTCTGCGGCGACGCCGCCCGCATGGCCAAAGATGTCGACGCCACCCTCCACAGCATCGTCGCAAAACAAGGCAACCTCGACTCCGAAGCAGCAACCGAATACGTGCAGACGTTGAAAGACGATCACCGCTACCATCGCGACGTCTACTAAGCGTCCGCGTCGGTAATCGCTCCATCAGCACCTCACGAAAGGAGGGCCTCCGTGTCTCTACCCCTACAGGAACTCGCACAATCTGCCACGGCTGAATCTGCTGAATCCATCGTGCGCATGACCTTCGCCGACCTCGGCCAGCCCTCCATACCAGCGGCAACCGTCATCACGTCGCTCATCCCCACACGCGCGCTCGAAGCCGGAGAGCAGTACCGCTTCCACTTCGACATGACCAAGTGCATCGGCTGCCGCTCCTGCGAGATCGCCTGCAACGAGCAGAACGGCAACCCCGCCGATATCCGCTGGCGTCGCATCGGCGAGATCGAAGGGGGCACCTACCCCGACACGCTTCGCCACTATCTCTCCATGGGCTGCAACCACTGCCTCGACGCCGAATGCGTCAAAGGCTGCCCCGTCGATGCCTACACTAAAGACCCCATCACCGGCATCGTCCTCCACTCCGCCGACGCCTGCATCGGCTGCCAGTATTGCGTCTGGAACTGCCCTTACTCGGTCCCTCAGTTCAACGCCGAGCGGGGAGTAGTCGGCAAATGCGACATGTGCCACGGCCGCCTCACCGACGGCCTCGAACCCGCCTGTGTCAACGCCTGCCCAGAAGCCGCCATCGAGATCGAAATCGTCAACACCACCGCATGGCGCATCGATTACGCCACCGCCGAATCTCCTGGCATGCCCGCCGCCGGACATACCATCTCCACCACACGCATCACGCTTCCTCCAAACACCACCACAAAGCTCGAACGCGTAGATATAGGCCGCATCCAGCCTGAACACGCCCATCTCTCCCTCGTCTTCATGACGACGCTCATCCAGTCCGTCACCGGCTCGCTCATCTTCGCTCTTCTCTTCCGCGCAGCGCAGCCCATGCTGCTCACCATCCTCCTCTTCATCACCAGCATCGCGCTCAACATCTCCGTCTTCCACCTCGGCCGTCCCGCCTACGCATGGCGAGCATTAAAGATGTGGCGCCGCTCCTGGCTAAGCCGCGAAGTCCTCCTCTTCGGCTTCTTCTTCGTAGCCATCACCACCGTCACCATCGCCACCTGGATGCACCTCCGGCCGCTCTCGCTCGCAACCATCGGTTGGACAGCCGCAATCCTGGGCGTAGCCGGCACCATCGCCAGCGCCTTCATCTATCTCGTTCCCGCGCGTCCCGCATGGAACATGGTCCACACACCAATCGACTTCATCCTCAGCAGCCTGCTCATCGGCTCCACGCTTCCAGTCACTCTCAACTGGATCGTCAAAACCCTCAATCACATCACGCTGTTGCATCCGCTCCACCTGCAAACCATCGGCACCTTCCCTACATGGCTCACAGCCCTCGCAGCGATTCCATGGATCGCCAACCACACCATCCGTCTCATCCGTCTCAATCGCTCCAGCCTCTTCGAAGAGCGCGCCACCGCCGAGCTCCTCAGCACGCAAAACTTCCGCCCAGCAGTGATCGTCACCTTCGCGCTTGCCGCCGCCGCAGGCCTGCTCTCCTTCTGCGGAGCCTTCGCCTTCGCCACGCTCGCCACCTTCGCCGCCGTCATCATCGCGCGTTATCTCTTCTTCGTCTCCGTCGTTCCTCTCAACATGGCGCTCACCTTCACTCGAGGAGGCTCCCACTAATGATGAAGCGAATCCGCCGAGCCCTCGGCATCGACACCCGCCAATCCGACTACACCTTCCAGCGCGACCCTCGCTTCGGTCACATCGCCACCGCCCGCGTAGCAGAAACCTGGGTCAAAACCACCTGCGGCTACTGCTCCGTCGGCTGCGGCATGCTCGTCGGCGTCAAAGACAACAAAGCCGTCACTGTCCGCGGCAATCCAGATCACCCTGTCAACCTTGGCAAGCTCTGTCCCAAAGGCCTCAGCGAGCACCACATCCTCGACGCCCCCGGCCGCGCCAAACAGCCGCTCCTGCGCAAAGACGGCAAGCTCGTCCCCGTCTCATGGGACGAAGCCCTCACCGTCATGATCGAAAAGATCACCGCCGTCCAACGAAAATACGGCAACGATTCGCTCGGCGTCATCAGCACCGGCCAGCTTGTCACCGAGGAGTTCTACACCCTCGGCAAACTCGTGCAGCTAGTCTTCGGCACCCGCAACTACGACGGCAACACCACCCTCTGCATGGCCTCCGCGGTCTCCGGCTACAAGCTCACCTTCGGCAGCGACGGCCCACCCGGCTCCTACGCCGACATGGAGACCGCCGACCTCATTCTGCTCATCGGCGCCAACATCGCCGAAAACCACCCCATCCTCTGCCAGCGCATCGAACGCAACCGCACCAACAATCCGCACGCCACCGTTATCGTCGTCGACCCTCGCGTCACCAAGACCGCCATGATGGCCGACATCCATCTCCCCATCAAGCCGCGCGGCGACATCGCTTTACTCAACGGCATCGCGCACATCCTCATCCGCGACGGCCTCATCAACCGCGACTACATCCACCAGCACACCAACGGCTTCGAAGAATTCGCCAGCTTCGTCGCAGCTTTCACACCGCAACACGTAGCCGAAGTCACCGGCCTCAGCGAAGAGACCATCGTCAACACCGCCTACCTCTACGGCAAAGCCAAGGCCGCCTTCATCGGCTGGACCATGGGCGTCAACCACTCCACGCAGGGCGCAGCCACCGTCACCGCCATCAACAACCTCGCGCTCATCACCGGCAACATAGGCCGCGCCGGAGCCGCACCCTTCTCTATCACCGGCCAGTGCAACGCCATGGGCAGCCGCGAAACCAGCTTCACCACCGCCCTCCCTGGCTACCGCAAATTCGAGAAGCCGCAAGACCGCGAAGACCTAGCCCGCATCTGGAACATCAACGCCGACCGTATTCCAACCGCACGCGGCCTCGCCTACCCCGACATCATCGAGGCAGCCGTCACCGGAAAGATCAAGGCTCTCTGGTTCATCGCCACGAATCCCGCAGTCTCGTTCCCCAACTACCCTCTTCTCAAGCAAGCCCTCGAGAGCGTCGACTTCCTCATCGTGCAGGACGGCTTCCACCCCACGCCCACCAGCGAATTCGCAGACCTTGTCCTCCCCGCCGCCATCTGGGGAGAAAAAGAAGGCACGTACACCAACTCCGAGCGCCGCGTCAGCAAAGTAAATCCCGTCGTCACGCCGCCCGGTCTCGCCCGCTCTGACTTCGATATCTTCCTCGACATCGCCCAACGCCTCGGCGTCAGCGACGAGCTCTTCCCCAACTGGCAGACCACCCACGACGCCTTCAAAGAATGGCAGCGCGTCTCCGAAGGTCGCATGTGCGACTACAGCAACTTCACCTGGCAGCAGCTTGAAGACGAAGGCGGCGTGCAATGGGGCGGCGAGCGCCTCTACGCCGACGGCATCTTCCCCACCGCCACCGGCAGAGCGCAGCTTTACAACGTCCCCTGCCTGCCCTTCGTCGAGCAGCCCAACGAAGAGTACAACTTCATCTTCAACACCGGCCGCACCGTCGAGCACTGGCACACCCGCACCAAAACCGCCGAAGTCAAAATGCTCGACAGCATGGTCCCCAACGCCTGGCTCGAGATGAACCCCGTCGACGCCGCTAAACTCGAACTTCGCCCACACGACCGCGTCAACGTCGTCTCGCGTCGCAGCACCGTCCGCAACATCGAGCTGCGCATCACCGGCATCGTCGCACCGGGTCAGGTCTTCATGCCCTTCCACTTCGCCGAAGCCAACTCCAACCTCGTCACACTCGGAGCCTTCGATCCCATCTCACGCGAGCCCAACTTCAAACAGTGCGCCGTCCGCGTAGAAAAATATTTCAAGACATTGAAGTAAAAAAACTCGGCCAAGCCGCCGAATGCCAGACGAATACCACGGTCGAACCCCGACGTTCACCTAGCAACAGATGAACCAAATTACAACTCATCTCTTCAGGGGAGCTATCCATGGCAAATCTCAAAGCATTCATAAAGTCCGGACATCCACCCACCCTTGTAGCGGCCTTCCTCTACTTTGACTTCAGCTTCGCCGTCTGGGTGCTCAACGGAGCGATGGGTCCCTTCATCTCCGAGCAGTTCCACCTCACCCAGGGCCAGGTCGGCCTCATGGTCTCGGTCCCCACGCTCGCCGGAGCGTTCATGCGCTTCCCCCTCGGCGTCGTCTCGCAGTACATCGGCAGAAAGAACGCCGCCATCATCGAGATGTCGGCCATCGTCATCGCCCTGCTTTATGGCTTCTTCTTCGTCAAGACCTTCCACGATGTCCTAGCGATGGGCGTCCTGCTCGGCATCGCCGGAGCCAGCTTCGGCGTCGCGCTCTCTCTGGGCTCAGGCTGGTTCCCCAGAAAATACAAGGGCCTCGCCATGGGTATCGCCGGAGCAGGCAACAGCGGCACCGCCGTCGCTGCACTCTTCGCTCCACGCCTCGCCACCCACTATGGTTGGCAGCACGTCTACGGGTTCGCTGCGGCGATGATGCTCCTTCCCCTCATCGTCATGATCGTCTTCGCCAAAGAGCCGCCGGACATTGAGCACCAGAGCCTCAGCGATCATCTCAAATGTCTCTGGGAAAAGGATGGCTGGGCCTTCAACCTCGTCTACATCATCACCTTCGGCGGCTTCATCGGCCTGGCCACCTTTCTGCCTTCGTTCTTCGTCAAGCAATTTCACGTAACTAAAATTCAGGCCGGAAGCCTCACCGTCCTCGCCACCCTCACCGGCAGCGCCACGCGCGTCCTCGGCGGCTGGTTCGCCGACCGCATCGGCGGCATCACCACTCTCTCCGTCGTCTTTCTCATCGTCATCGCCGGACTCTTCGGCCTCATCGCATCGCCGTCGCTTCTCGTCACCACATTGCTCTTCATGCTTTGTTTCGCCGCCCTCGGCGCAGGCAACGGAGCCACCTTCCAGCTCGTCCCTCTCCGCTGGCCAATCACCACCGCAGTCGCCGGCGGTATGATTGGCGAGATCGGCGCACTGGGCGGCGGCGTCCTGCCGAACCTCCTCGGCCAGTCCAAACAACACACCGGCTCTTACGGCGCAGGCTTCATCGCCTACGCCGCAATCGCCTCTCTCGTCCTCATCATGCTGCTCATCGTCTCCCGCCGCTGGACCAGGACCTGGGTACGCGCCGGAGGACGCGCCATCCCCGAAGAGACCGTAGCCATAGCGGCAGACTAGAGCAGAAAGCCAATGGAGAGGAGAATCGCGATGGTAGAGTCCTGTTCCTCTTTCGTTTGTCCTTCCGCAGCCAAACGGAGGAATCTACTGTTTGAACGCAGAGCACTGATTTGCTTAAGGGCACGGCTTCAGCCGTGCCGCCATTTCCATTGTCCGCAATGCGGCTTCAGCCGCTGAGGTACGCCTTCTCTTCGGGAAGCCACTTTGTCAGGGCGTTCTGAAGGCCAGACCGATGCTCTCCGAATACGTCGATACCCCAGTCTCCAACGAAGGCAGCTGGGCACCCACCCCCTTGACACGCCAGCTATAATTAACTCAGAAGAAAGAAAGAGAAGCCCGGCCCAAAGCCGGGCTTTCTCGTTTGGGCAAGTCAAAACAGAGGTGCGGACTTATGTCCTTTCTTTCGAATATTTTAGGACTAAAGTACAGGGGGGGGGTAGTACCCTCTACGGGAGCCAGCCGATGACCGATTTCACCGCACGCCAAGCCGCATTCCGAAAGCTCCACGAGAGCGGCTGCTTCCTCCTCCCCAACCCATGGGATGTAGGTTCGGCGCGATATCTCCGCAGCCTCGGCTTCAAGGCGCTGGCGACAACCAGTGGCGGCTTTGCCTTCTCCAGCGGACGGCCAGACTCAGAGTCAGCCGTCCCTCTCGACATCGTGCTCGAGCACATCGCCCAGATCGTCGCCTCCGTTGACCTTCCCATCAACGCCGACTTCCAATCCGGCTACTCCCATGAGCCCGAAGGAGTTGCCGAAAACGTCCGCCGCTGCGTCGAAACCGGGGTCGCCGGGCTCTCCATCGAAGACGCCACTGGCGATCACGAGGAGCCGCTCTACGAACTGCCCATAGCCGTCGAAAGAATCAAGGCAGCCAAGGCAGCCATCCAGGCCTCCGGCGCAGATGTTCTGCTTGTCGCAAGGTCGGAGTGCTATCTCCTCGGCCACCCCGATCCGCTGAACGAAGCTCTTCGCCGCCTCGAAGCCTTCGCCGAAGCCGGAGCGGACGTGCTCTATGCTCCCGGCGCAATAAAGCGAGCCGACATCGAAGCCATCGTAAGAGCCGTTCATCCTAGACCCGTCAACGTCCTGCTCACCTCGAGCGTCGGACTCAAAATTCCCGAACTGGCTGAGATCGGCGTAAGGCGCATCAGCGTAGGCTCAGCCCTCGCCCGCGTCGCATGGACAGGATTCATCCACGCCGCCCGCGAGATGGCGCAGGAAAACAGCATGGCAGGATTGGACAATGCAGTGAGCTTCGCCGAGCTGGATGGCTTCTTCCGCAAAGATCTTGCAGAGCGGTCATGACTGGTTAAATCTGCGAAAATAGACATAGTATGCCCGAGCACCCCAATAGCGGTCAGACCATTGCCGTAGCAATGTCCGGAGGAGTCGACTCCTCCGCCGTCGCCGCACTCCTGCGCGCTCAAGGCCATACGCTTGTAGGCCTCACCCTCCAGCTCTGGAACCAACGCCGCCTCAGCGGACATGAGGGAATGCCTGAAGCAGTTCAGGGCCGCTGCTGCTCCATCGACGACGTCTACGACGCCCGTCATGTAGCCGAGCAGCTCAATATTCCCTACTACGTGGTGAATCAGCAGGACCGCTTCGAGGCCGACGTAGTGCGCCCTTTCGTTAGCGAATATCTCGCCGGGCGCACTCCCATCCCCTGCACCCTCTGCAACAACCACCTCAAGTTCGACCAGCTTCTCGTCACCGCCCGTCAGATCGGCGCAGACCGCATCGCCACCGGCCACTACGCCCGCAACCACTTCGACCCGGCCCGCAACCGCTGGATTCTATCCCGTCCCGCCGACCACTCGAAGGACCAGACCTATTTTCTCTTTGGCCTGACGCAGGACCAGCTCTCCCGCACACTTTTCCCGCTGGGCGAGATGCAGAAGCCGGCCGTCCGCGAGATGGCTTCCGAAGCAGGCCTCAACGTGGCGTCCAAGCCCGACTCGCAGGAGATCTGCTTCATTCCCGGCGGCGACTACAGCGCCTTCCTTAAGGCTTACCTCGACGAACAGGGCGAAGAACTTCCCGACTCCTCCGGCGAACTCGTCACAACCACGGGCGAAGTCGTCGGCCATCACGAAGGCATTCAGAGCTTCACCGTCGGCCAGCGCAAAGGCCTCGGTCTCACCTCAGTCAACCCGCTCTACGTGCTGGCAATCCACCCTGACAGCCATCAAGTCACCGTCGGCGCCGACGAAGAACTCATGTCCCGCGACCTCCGCGCCAACCGCCTCAACTGGATCTCCATCCCCGAGTTGGCCGAAGACATCCGTGTCACCATCAAGATCCGCCATCGCCACACTCCCGCCGCGGCCACCCTCAGCCGCGCCGACGACAACACCGTCACCGCCATCTTCGACGAACCCCAACGTGCAATCACCCCCGGCCAGGCCGCCGTCTTTTATCAGCAGGACGAGGTGGTCGGGGGTGGTTGGATTTTTTAGAAGCTGTTTATTTATAAATCGATGTCGTTGCTATCCCGATAGCTCTGGCGCGTCCGGCTGCTACCAAAACTCTTGCTGCGCCCCATCAGAACATCCAGCCCAGCCTTGAGCCCATTCACCAGCCCGTTGAACTCGCGCACCGGAACCCGGATGCCATTTTGAACGGCGCCGACGACCTCCGCTGTCCCCGTCAGAATGGTAGTGACAATATCATCCGCCCGCGCAGCCTGCACCCGAGCTCTGTTATTGACCTCGCTCAAGGTCGCATCGAACTCGGTTGCCTTATTGCGGACCACATTGCTCGTCTCTACCAGATTCTCCGCGAGAGAGATCATCTTTGGGGCCGTATTCTTGATGAAATCCGCCGTGCTATCGAGAACCGGCATCGCTTTGGCTCGAACTTCCTCCGCAATTGCCAGCACACGTTTGCGCGCCTTGGCCGCGCCGACAGCCATGACAACAAGAGCGATCGCCTGCACGATCAATGCGAGCGCAACCAAGCCAACGAAGATTATCAGCAGCAGCGTGGGGCTGTCGGACCAAGTCGAACCCGCATCCTGCAACCACATCCCCGACATAAAAAATTGTGCCGCTATCATGCAGCCTCTCTTTCAATTTCGTTCAAGAAAATTCGGGCCTGATCCCATCCGCGAAAGATCAGGTCCCGGCCCATCTAAGAACTTTCCTAGCTATGCCTTGCCCAAATCTTTCGTAGCATTCGCGTAGGCATCCTTACCGGCATCGATTGCAGAGGCAACCTTCTCCTGCTGCTCGTGCACCAGGCCTTTGCCCTTTTCAACATACTCCGCCCACTGATTGCGGCCACGGTCATAATACTCTTTGCCACGATCGACATACTCGCTAACCTGCTGTTTGCCCTGGGCTGCCAGATCGGCAGCGCGGTCCTTGCCCTGCTGGGCCAGAACAGCCGCCTTCTCCTTGGCGTCAAGGGCGCTTGCCACGATATCGTCGCGAGTCTCTTTGCCGGCCTTCGGCGCATACAGCACTCCGACCAGCGCACCTACACCCAGACCCGCCAAAAACCAACCCAATCCACCTACACTGTTGTCTTGATCTGACATTATCTTTCTCCTGTCTTCCTAAATTCTTGAAAATTGTGAAATCTGCGTCCCGCCTTTATACCCCAATCGACGAGATCAACTCCGATCCTCAGCAAACATCAAGCATACCTTCTCCCGCCAATGAAACGTCACCGACGCCGGGTAGCTTCTAGGGAAAGATGCCCCCTCCCTGGAATAGGTTGCGCCATCTGGCGGCAGCAGGTCTATGCTCTACTCCAGCACTCACTCTCGCATCGTCGCCTGCGTCTAACAGGAACATCGGGCTGGAACATCGGGCTGGAGTGGCAGTTTTCATACAGCCTCATGCCGTACCGGAGCATCCGATAGTAAGGGAGTGAGTTACAGTGTTTGCATAGTTCTCTCCACTAAAGAGGTTAAATGCACGTTCTCCGTACGATCCCATCTCCGCGCGCCATCACGTTAGCCGCTGCTTTCGCTGTGGCTCTCAGCTTTGCCGGTTGCAAAAAGGCCACACCTCCACCAGACGACGCCGCGTTAAATTCCGCGGTTCAGGCGCGGCTCTCAGGCGACAGCGCTCTCCAGTCCGAGCCCATCCAGGCCTCGGTCCAGAACGGCGTCGCCACCCTGAACGGTACGGTCAGCAGCGAAGCCGCCCGTTCCCTGGCCTCCGCCGACGCCGCCCAGGTCGCCGGGCTCAAGACCGTAGTCAATAACCTTACCGTCCAACAACCGGCTCCTCAGCCAGAACCTCAGGCCGCTGCTCCCGCTGCACCTCCACCAATATCCGTACGTAAAAAAGAGCCCGAAAAGAAGCGGCCGGAGCCCGTGAAGCAGTCCTCCGCTCCAATCGAGCGCATGCCCCCGGTAGAAAAGGCTCAAGCCACGCCGCCCCCGCCGCCCGCACAACCCGCGGCTCCCGCGTTTCAAGACGTTACCGTCCCGGCAGGCACCACGCTTCCTATTCGCGTCACTCAGACTCTGGACAGCGCCACGACTCAGCAGGGTGAAAGCTTCAGCGGCACGGTCGCCAGCGACATCGTCGTCGATGGTCTCGTCGTCGTTCCCCAGGGGGCCACTGTCTCCGGGCGCGTTGACGCCGTGCAGGAGGCTGGCCACTTCAAAGGCAATTCGCTGCTCACCGTCGAGCTCACCGGCCTGAAACGCCATGGAGAGAGCGTCTCCATCTCCACCGAGCCCTACAGCGTCGCCGGTAAGGGCCGCGGCAAGAACACGGCCATCAAGACAGGCGGCGGTGCGGCCGTAGGAGCCATCCTCGGTGGCATCTTCGGCGGCGGCAAAGGCGCTGCCATCGGAGCCGCGGCAGGAGGCGGCCTCGGCGCCGGTTCCAACGCCATCACCCGAGGCGAACAGGTCCAGATCCCGTCTGAATCTCTGATTCGATTCCGCCTCGCCAACTCCCTTTCTCTCCGCGTCTCCACCAATAACAGGCGGAACACACCCTCCAACCCCGCCCTTCAGCAGAGGCCTTACAATCAGCAGCAATAAACATTATTAGAACGCGCTGGTTCAACACTCTTGGCCCTTCCATCTGGCTACGGATTCATCCTGATCCGTAGCCCCGGTGCAGCCGAAATTTTGCTCGCTTCCTTCGTGTAGACTCGGTATCAACGGGGCCAGTTCGACCCGCACGATGCTGCTTTTACCGAAAGAAATTATTTCTTTTGAGGTACTCCGTCTTGACGAAGGCATCGCCAATCACCGCTGCAACCGCCAAAGGGCCGGAAGGCTTTCTTACCTTCACCCTGCACGCCCATCTGCCTTACGTCGTCAATCACGGCACCTGGCCGCATGGGATGGAATGGCTCCACGAAGCCGCCGCCGAGACCTACCTTCCTTTGCTCCGTGTCCTCAAAAATCTTGAGCGCGACAAGATCCGCTTCAACTGCAACCTCAATCTTTCGCCGATCCTGCTCGAGCAGCTCTCGCACCCGGTCTTCATCGCGGAGTTTCCCAATTATCTGACGCGCAAGATCGTCGCCGCCCAGGAAGACGAAGCCTACTTCACCCAGGCGGGCGAGGCCCACTATGCCGAGACCGCGCGCTTCTGGCACCGCTTCTTTTCGCAGGCCCTCGAAGACTTCAACCACTTCGGCCAGAGCATCATCAAGGGCTTCCGTCACTTCAACGACATCGGCCTGATCGACATCATCACCTGCGGCGCCACCCACGGTTACATGCCGCTGCTGGGGACCGACGAGAGCGTCCGCGCACAGATCCGCACCGCCGTCGACACCCACGTCCGCCATATCGGCAAACGTCCGAAAGGCATCTGGGCCCCCGAGTGCGGCTATCGTCCCGCGGGTTTCTGGAACTATCCCGTCGCCAACGCCGACGGCACACCGACGCCTCCCGGCTTCGACCGCATCGGCGTCGAGCAGGCGCTCGCTGAATCCGACATCGAGTTCTTCTTCGTCGATACTCATCTGGTCGAGGAGTCGCACCGCGTTCCCTCGCCCTACGAGTTGCTCAACGGCGCGGTCCCCACCGACGAGCAAACCGAGGAGATGACGCACCGCGATTACCGCCGCCTCTACCAGCCTTACTACGTCGACGGCCCCTACGATAAAAGCCACGCCGCCACCATCTTTCCGCGCGACCCTCGCACCGGCGTCCAGGTGTGGTCGGGCGACAGCGGCTACCCCGGCGACGGTACCTATCTCGACTTCCATAAAAAGCGCTGGCCCGGCGGTCATCGCTACTGGCGCGTCACCGGCTCCAAGGTCGATATGGGCGACAAGCAGCCCTACTATCCGCAGGAGGCAGCCGAGCGCGTGAAGTCACACGCCGCCAACTATGTCCATCTCGTATGGGAGGCGCTCCAGTCGGGCTTCAACGACTCCATCCCGCCGATTCTCTGCTCGCCCTTCGACGCCGAGCTCTTCGGCCACTGGTGGTTTGAAGGAACGCTCTGGCTCGAAGCCGTGGCCCGCACCATTCACGATCACAATACCGGCATCGAGCTCATCAGTTGCGCCGAATATCTCGACCGCTATCCGCGCGCGGGCTTCATCGCCATGCACGAGGGGTCGTGGGGAGCCGAGGGCAACAACCACGTCTGGATGAACTCCGAGACCTCGTGGACCTACACGCACATCTATCCGGCTGAACTCTACACCCGCGAGGTCTGCACCGCCGGCCACTGGCGCAACTCCGCGCCCGGCAAGCGCATCATGCAGCAGCTCTGCCGCGAGCTTCTTCTGCTGGAGTCTTCGGACTGGCAGTTCCTGATCACCACCGGTGCAGCCCGCGACTACGCGGAGATCCGCTTCCTCACCCATAACGACCAGTTCAATGAAGTCAAGGCCATCTGGCAGAGCTTCGAGGCCACGGGCGCCATCTCACCGGCGCAGGAGGCGCGCCTCGCCGAGATCGAACTCCGCGACGGTGTCTTTCCCGACATCGATCCAGGCCTGTGGGTCGCGGGAGCACATCAAGAGCGCGTAACATCCCCGGCAAAGATACCTGCTGAAGCAGCGGCGGCTCGGGCCACGGACGCCGCAACCGCATAATTGGCCACCTGATAAAAGCTTGGTTGAAGAAGGGGGCAGCTCGCCCAGAGCTTGCTCCTTTTTCGCGCCTAGAATAAAGATGTGGCACTCGCATCGCCAACCTCGACACGACCAACGCTGACGGCGATGCCAAAGCCGCATCCTAAAGGCCATCACTCAGTCCTCGCACTTTGGCATCTCCTCTCGCTCGACGCTCCCACCGTGGCCTCGCTCTGGATCTGGTTCATCGCCGCCGCCAACTACATCCGCCTCCCCCTCTCGTCCATCCTCGCCATGTTCATCGCCGTGTGGATGCTGTATGCCGCCGACCGTCTGCTCGATACGCGCTCTCTCGACAGCCAGTCGCGGATCGAACAACATCTCGAGGCTCGGCACTACTTCCACCATCGACACCGCACCGCTTTTCTCGCGGCAATTCTGCTGGCCTCCGTAGCTCTCGCCCCGCTGCTGCTTCAACTCTCCACCGGCGCCATCCATCTCTACCTCATCCTCGGCGGCCTTCTCTTCGGATACTTCGTACTCATCCACGCTACCCGCAGCGCCCACCGCTTTCCCAAGGAGATCGCCGTCGGCATCTTCTTCGCCGCCGCCACCTTCATTCCCACGGTCGCCCGCTGGCCCGAGCTCCGCCTCGCGCTGCTTCCATCGGCGCTGCTCCTCGCTACGCTATGCAGCCTGAACTGCCTCTTCATCTACGCCTGGGAACACGACCCGGAACGACCTCCCTTCCTCGCCGACCACCCGACCCACGCCAGCACCCGCTTCGCTCTCCGCCATCTGCTCTTCTTCGCGGTCGCCATCGCTCTTACAGGAACCGGCGTCGCCCTGTTCGATCGCCGCGCCCCGTGGCCGATCCCGGCGGCCGTTGCCGTATCCGCCGTTCTTCTGCTCCTGCTGCACACCCGCCGCCACCGCATGGCGTCGCTGACTCTCCGGGCTGCGGCAGATCTCGTGCTCCTCACCCCCATGCTTCTTGTTCCCTTTCTTTAACGATGCACATTGAAGCCAACTTCAACACAATCGCCCGCCCCTATCGCTGGCTCGAATACCTCACGCTGGGCCGCGCCCTGGAACACTGCCGCCTGCACTTCCTTCCCCTTCTTCTCAATCAAAGAAGAGCGCTCGTTCTTGGCGATGGAGACGGCCGCTTCCTCAGCGCACTGATGGCTGCCAACCCCGATCTCCACGCCGAAGCCGTAGACACCAGCGCCACTATGCTCCACCTTCTCAGCCAACGTTGCGGAGCCCCCACTCGCCTGCAAACGCGCCATGCCAGCGCCCTCACCTTCGCGCCCACCGGCACTTACGATCTCGTCGTGACCCACTTCTTCCTCGATTGCCTCCCTCAGCCTGATGTCGAAACTCTTATCGCCCACCTCACTCCGCACCTCGCACCGGGAGCACTCTGGCTCATCTCCGACTTCCGCATCCCGCCCGGTCCCATGCGTCTCCCCGCCCGCGTCCTTGTGCGCTCGCTTTACCTTGCCTTCCGCATTCTCACAGGGCTGCGCACGACCCATCTGCCCGACCACGCAACGCCTCTCACTCAGGCAGGTCTAAGCCGCACGGGTTGCCACCACTCGCTCGCCGGCCTCCTGACCACCGAACTCTGGCGACACGAACCTCCACTCCCATTGCATTCGCCCCGCCTTAACCAGTAGGCTGGAGATGGCTGGGCCGAGGACGACGCACGGTGCGATCCCCTCGCGACACACGCAGCACTCAACATGAAAAGTCCCGACAACACGCGAAAGTGGCGAAATTGGCAGACGCACCAGACTTAGGATCTGGCGGAGAAATCCATAGGGGTTCAAGTCCCCTCTTTCGCACCAAATTTTCTTTTATCCGTCCCACCACGCAAACCG
>Ga0068855_100005983_pt1 | contig 14842 bp, 11 predicted proteins | sample KBSCornC52_FD_66592 | JGI IMG/M metagenome (GOLD analysis project Ga0068855, IMG submission 66592) | Corn rhizosphere microbial communities from Kellogg Biological Station, Michigan, USA - KBS Corn C5-2 | ecosystem: Host-associated > Plants > Roots > Rhizosphere > Soil ...
ACATCGGTACCTTCGAGCAATTTGAGTAAACCCTGTTGAACGCCTTCGCCGCTTACATCGCGGGTAATAGAAGGGTTATCGCCTTTGCGGGCAATTTTATCAATTTCATCGATATAAACGATGCCTCTTTCGGCAGCGGCTACGTCATAATTGCACACCTGAAGCAAACGAGTGAGAATGCTTTCCACATCTTCACCAACATAACCGGCTTCGGTAAACACGGTTGCGTCTACAATAGCAAAAGGCACATTCAGCAAACGGGCAATGGTTTTAGCCAGCAGGGTTTTACCGGTGCCGGTTTCGCCAACCATTACAATATTGCTTTTTTCGATGTCAACCTCATTATCCGCCGGCTTTTGCTGAAGACGTTTATAGTGATTGTAAACGGCCACGGCTAAAACTTTTTTAGCTTCATCCTGACCAATTACATATTCATCCAGAAAACGTTTTATTTCAACGGGTTTCTTTACATTCAGTTTGAAAGAAGTGGCTGGCGGGGCACTTTCATGACGGATCATCAGCTCCTGTTCAATGATCTCTCGCGCATGCTCAACGCAATTTTCACAAATATGTCCTTCCTGCCCGGCAATAAGAATCTTTACTTCATCGCGGCTGCGTCCGCAGAAAGAACAATGTAATGTTGTTTTAGCCATGTTGTGTATAAAATCGCTTACAAAGGTATCTAAATGAAAGTCCAAATCCCAATTAAAAATCCCAAACTCCTTAACCAGAAAATTATTATGCGGAATTTGGGATCATTAATGGTTTACCTGTATTTATAACTTTTCAACTAACTGATCTACAATGCCGTATTCAACAGATTCTTTGGCATCCATCCAGTAGTCGCGATCGAAATCTTTCATTATCTGCTCAAATTTCTTTCCACAGTTTTCAGCGAGGATGCGGGCGCCCATTTCCTTTGTTTTTCTGGTTTGCTTTGCCTGAATTTCCAGGTCGGCACTTACACCCTGCATGTACCCACCGAGGCTGGGCTGGTGGATCATCACTTCACCATGCGGAAAAATATACCGTCTGCCTTTGGCGCCGGCGCTTAATAAGATAGAACCCATAGATGCTGCGAGTCCCATACATACGGTGCTAACCGGGCTTTTCAGCATGCGCATAGTATCATAAATAACCATGCCGCTGGTAACTACGCCACCGGGGCTGTTAATGAAGAATTTGATCTCTTCGCCTGGTTTGTCGGCGTCTAATAATAACAGACGGGTAACTATATCTTTTGCTGATTTATCTTCTACAACACCCCACAGGTATACGGCTCTTTTTTCAAAAAAGAACTTTTCCATTTTCTTGGCCAGCATACCAAAGTCGGGGGTTTTTTCTTCTTTGCCGTTTTCTTTTGGCTCATCTTCATCATCCATTCTGAAGGGCTGAAACAAATGATTTGAATATACGTGCATGATAATTTTATTTGAAATTCATTAATTGTTTAATCCTGAGCGAAGGCTCTACGAAGCTGCAAGCTTTGTAGTTCTATTCTGTTGCTTTTAGCAACGCTTATTGGCTTTACCAGTCCTAAGCGTTCTGAGCGAATCCGATAGCTGTCGGATGGAAGAATTGCCTTTAGCTTTCCTTCTTCTCTTTTCTTGGATTAATAAGCAATACTTCGTCTACCAGGCCATATTCTTTTGCTTCATCAGAAGTTAACCAGTAATCGCGGTCGCAGTCTTTTTCAACCTGTTTTACGGTTTTGCCGGTATGAGCCGAGATAGCGTCGTACAGGTTCTTTTTGATCTTCTTGATCTCCTGAACGGTTATTTCTATATCGCTTGCCTGACCGCCGATGGCGCCACTGGGTTGGTGCAGCATTACGCGGCTATGCTTTAAGGCAGTGCGTTTACCCTTGGTACCGGCACATAACAGAATGGCAGCCATAGAAGCGGCCATACCGATACAGATGGTAGACACGTCGGGAGTGATATATTGCATGGTGTCGTACATACCCAAACCTGAGTATACGTTTCCGCCAGGTGAGTTAATGTACATCTGAATATCGCGTGTGCGATCGGTGCTTTCCAGGAATAATAACTGGGCAGTTACAATGTTTGCCACTTCGTCATTGATCGGGTAACCCAAAAAGATGATACGGTCCATCATTAACCGGCTGTAAACGTCCATTACAGCAATATTCATCGGACGTTCTTCTATAATATTGGGAGTAAGATCCGTGACCTGGTGTTTTTGGTAACTGTACAGGGTATTGCTTGAAATACCTCTGTGGTGTACCGCGTATTTTTCAAATTCTTTTCCAAGATTCATAGTACTTTTCCTTTATTTGAGTTGGCAATTTAAGTCTTTGTGGGTAACCAAATACCGTGCTACACAAAAAAACAGTCATTTTGGCCTAATATCTTCAGGAGCAGCCTTTTTAAGCCTGCAATACAGGCAGCGCACCTAACCCTCAAGGGGGGCATTTTTGCCTTTTTCGGCGTTGCTGACATTCGCATATCGCCGAAGCTTTAGCAGAGGCCAGGGCTATTAGCGAAGGCAGCAGTATAAAAGGCATTTGTATGTAACAAAAACGGTTTAAGTACCCTTATCGCCCTGACTAACATGCAAAAGAAGCATTTTGTTGAAAGTACCTGTGTGTAAGCGAACTAACAATTGTTTGTAGCTTAATTTGTTAAAGACCGATTTTAGTCCACCTTTTCAGTAGAAAAAAATTTTGAGATCACAGTTTCTGCCTTATCTTTGTTCTACAATTTGAGTAGACTTTCTATGTTACACTCCTTCGCTATAGAATATATGTACATCTCCTGTTGCAACAAGCGTTGTTGTTGTTGCTGTTGTTAATACTCAGTTGCCAGCCACTTGTCCGATACTTTGCTTTCCATTTTCTTTTAATTGAATGAATGAATAATATGAGCTCACCACTACAGTCATACTTGTCAGATTTAACCCACCAATCAGATAGACTAAGCATCAGTGAATTTATTCAGTTGCTCGTTGAGCAGTTTCCCGGTAAGGTTACCTTTTCAACCAGCTTCAGTTATGAAGACCAGGTAATTGCGCATGAAATTCTCAGCAACGAACTACCCGTAAATATTTTTACCTTAGACACCGGAAGGTTGTTCGCTGAAACTTATTCAGTATGGAACAACACAAACGAAAAATATAATGCACATATAGCTGCATATTATCCCGATTATCGCCTGCTTGAAGAGTTTATTACCGATAAAGGGCCGAACGCATTTTATGAGTCGGTTGAAAACCGCAAACAATGCTGCTTCATCCGCAAGGTAGAACCCCTGAAAAGGGCGCTCGCAGGAAATGCAATATGGATAACCGGTTTACGCGCAGAGCATTCGCCCGACCGCCAGAATTTAAGCGTGATCGAGTGGGATGAAACCAACCAGATCATTAAATATAATCCCCTGCTTCACTGGACAACTGAGCAGGTAAAAAAATATATCGACGACAACAATGTGCCCTACAATATTTTGCACGACAAAGGATTTGTAAGCATAGGTTGTGCGCCCTGTACCCGCGCTGTTCGTGCCGGAGAAGATTTTAGAGCCGGCCGCTGGTGGTGGGAAGACGCCTCAAAGAAAGAGTGCGGTTTACACGTTCATCAATAATTAATTAACAGAATTCCTGAAAACTGATATATGAGTAAGTATAGTTTAGATTATTTGGATCACCTTGAGTCGGAAGCTATTCATATTTTTCGTGAAGTAGCCGGGCAATTTGAAAGACCAGCTTTATTATTTTCCGGTGGTAAAGATTCCATTACCCTGGTACATCTGGCATTGAAAGCATTTCGCCCGGGCAAATTCCCCTTCCCGTTAGTACACATCGATACGGGACATAACTTCCCCGAAGCCCTCGAATTCCGCGACCAGCTGGCAAAGAACATCGGCGAAAAATTAATCGTTCGCAACGTAGAAGATACTATTAAAGCAAAGCACTTAACAGAACCCAAAGGCAAATTTGCCAGCCGCAATGCTTTACAAACCTACACTTTGCTGGATACTATTGAGGAGTTTAAGTTCGATGCCTGCATAGGTGGCGCCCGTCGCGATGAAGAAAAAGCAAGAGCCAAAGAACGTATATTCTCAGTGCGTGACGAGTTTGGACAGTGGGACCCGAAACTGCAACGCCCTGAACTGTGGAATACCTATAATGGTAAAATTTCAAAAGGAGAGAATGTTCGCGTATTCCCGATCAGTAACTGGACTGAGCTGGATATCTGGAATTATATCCGCCGCGAAAAGATCGCTCTTCCTTCTATTTATTTTTCACACGAACGCGATGTGATCGCTCACGAAGGACAACTGGTTGCTGTAAGCAATTTTATAAAGCTCGACAGTACAGATGTTATTCTGAAAAAGCAGGTGCGTTACCGCACAGTTGGTGACATGACCTGTACCGCAGCCGTAGAATCACATGCTTCAAGTATCGATGATATTATAAGTGAAATTACTGCTACCAAAACCAGCGAACGTGGTGAAACACGTATCGATGATAAGGTATCAGAAGCAGCAATGGAAGACAGAAAGAAAAACGGATATTTCTAATGTTGAATATCGAATGCCGAATGATGAATATTGAAGTAAAGACAAAAGCGGCAGAGTAACAACAAACAACAAATTACAAACAACAAACCCTCATGGATTTATTACGGTTCATAACAGCAGGCAGCGTAGATGATGGCAAAAGCACACTGATCGGCCGTTTATTATACGACAGCAAAAGTATAATGATCGATCAGCTCGAAGCTATTGAAAAGCAAAGCAAGAATAAAGAACAGGGTGAAATTGACCTGGCTTTGCTTACCGACGGCCTACGTGCAGAAAGAGAACAGGGTATTACAATAGATGTAGCATATAAATATTTCTCTACCCCCAAACGTAAGTTCATCATTGCCGATGCTCCGGGTCATATTCAGTATACCCGTAACATGGTAACCGGTGCTTCTACTGCCGACCTGGCAATCATTTTAATTGATGCCCGTAATGGTGTGGTAGAGCAAACCCGCCGCCATTCTATCATCACTTCTTTACTCGGCATTCCTCACGTGGTGGTAGCCATTAATAAAATGGACCTGGTGAACTATTCGCAGGATGTTTATAACAATATAGTTATTGACTATGCAGAAGTAGCCAAATCGCTGGGCCTGAAAGATGTGAATTATATTCCTATCAGCGCTGCTTTCGGAGATAATATTGTTGACAAATCAGAGAAGCTCGCATGGTACGAAGGAACTCCTTTACTCGAATTTCTGGAAGAAGTAGAAATACAAAAAGATATTAACCTTACCGATGCACGGTTCCCGGTACAATATGTTATTCGTCCGCAAACAGACGACCTGCACGATTACCGTGGCTATGCCGGTAAGATCATCAGCGGTATTTATCGTAAAGGGGACGCAGTTACCATACTGCCTTCTGGTGTTACCAGCACTATTAAAGCCATTGAGCTTAATGGTAAAGAAGTGGATGAAGTGTTTGCTCCGCAAAGCGCCATTCTGCACCTGGAAGATGATATAGATATCAGCCGTGGCGATGTTATTGTAAAAAGCGATAACCAACCCAAGGTAACTCAGGAACTGGATGTGGTATTATGCTGGATGGATAATAAACCATTGGTTCCCGGTAATAAATACTTATTGCAGATCAACAGCAGAGTAGTAAGAAGTATTGTAAAGGAAATTGAATATAAGCTGGATGTAAATACGCTGTTGCACGCCGATGCAGCAACTGCAACCCTTAACGATGTAATTAAAGCAAAAATAAAAACTGCTTCTCCCATCCCGTACGATTCATATAAAGAATTGCGCGAAAACGGCGGAGCAATACTGATCGACGAAACCAGCCATGTTACTGTAGGTGCTTGTATGATTCAATAAAAATGAGTTGATCATTAATTATTGAATATAGAAAAGTAAGATTATGAGTACGAACGCATTTATACAACAGTTATTTGCACAACATAAAAAAGCATACACTGCTTTTCCTGATAAGGAACTGGCTGAACAATTCATTGATCAGGTATTCAGTTTTCTGTTTCTGCCTAATAAAAAGTATCAGCAGGCTGGCGATCTGGAAAAAGAATTGGGTTTATTAAAAAGTCATTTTTCAAGCCTTGTATATGATGTAGTACACAAAGGAGACAAGGCCGAAGCCATGACAGCGCAGTTTTTTGAAGCCATTCCCGGGTTGTATGCAAAGCTGATGAAAGATGCGGAGGCATTATTAAAGTTCGATCCGGCTGCACGTTCAGTAGAAGAAGTGCTGGTAGCTTATCCCGGTTTTTATGCAACGGCGGTTTACCGTTTGTCGCACCAGTTATGGGAACAGGGAGTAGAAATTTTACCGCGTTTGTTTACTGAATATGCACATAGTAAAACCGGTGTTGATATTCACCCCGGCGCACATATAGGAGAAGCGTTTTGCATTGATCATGGAACCGGTATTGTGATTGGAGAAACAACCGTTATCGGTAATAATGTAAAAATATATCAGGGCGTAACATTAGGCGCATTACAGGTTTCGAAAGAAAGCGCTATTGTAAAACGCCACCCGACTATTGAAGATAATGTAACTATTTATTCCGGCGCAACGATACTTGGTGGAAATACAGTGATTGGCCGCGATAGTATCATTGGCGGCAATGTTTGGCTAACATACAGTGTGCCCTCATTCTCGGTAGTGTATCATAAAAGTGAAGTAAAGGTAAGGGACAAAAATCCGTTTCCTGAACCGCTGAATTTTGTGATTTAAAAATATATAACAATGATTACAGAAACATTACATAAAACTGACAACCAAAACAACCAAAGAATGAGAGCTTCCAGCATTTTGGACACTATTGGCCAAACACCCCACGTGCGTATCAACAGACTTTTTGGCGACAGCCACGAAGTTTGGATTAAACTGGAACGCAGCAACCCCGGTAACAGTATTAAAGACCGTATCGCCTTGTCGATGATTGAAGATGCAGAAAAGAAAGGCATATTGAATAAAGACAGTGTGATCATTGAGCCTACCTCCGGTAACACCGGTATTGGTTTGGCTATGGTTGCAGCTGTAAAAGGATACAAATTGATTCTGGTTATGCCCGAATCGATGAGCGTTGAAAGACGACAACTGATGCAACTGTATGGTGCTTCATTTGAATTAACGCCCCGTGAAAAAGGCATGAAAGGCGCCATAGAAAAAGCAAAGGAACTGATTGAAAAAACGCCCAATTCATGGATGCCCCAGCAATTTGATAATGCAGCCAACCTTGAAGTACACCGTAAAACAACAGCTCAGGAAATATTGAACAGCTTTCCCGATGGTTTGGATTATGTAATTACCGGCGTAGGTACCGGTGGTCATATCACCGCAGTAGCTGAAGTATTAAAATCAAAATTCCCTAACCTGAAAGTATTTGCTGTAGAACCCGAATTATCAGCAGTGATCAGTGGCGGCGCTCCCGGCCCGCATCCTTTACAGGGACTCGGTGCAGGATTCATTCCTTCAATTTTAAATACAAAATTGCTTGACGGGACCATACTCGTTGGCAAAGATGAATCTTTCAGCTATGCACAACGCCTGGCTAAAGAAGAAGGTATTCTGGCAGGTATTTCTACCGGCGCTGCTTTGGCTGCCGTAGCTAAGAAACTGGCAGAATTACCAAAAGGCTCCCGCGTACTTACATTTAATTACGATACCGGCGAGCGCTATTTATCAATCGACGGTTTATTTAAATAGTAAACATATACATGCAACCGAACGCAACATATGGTAAAGTAATACTCGCTGCAGCAGGTCCCGGCGACCCGGAACTGGTTACAGTTAAAACCGTGCGTTGCCTGCAGCAGGCACAAGTGGTACTGGCCGACAGGCTGGTAAGCGAGGAGTTGTTGCAGCAATATGTAAACAGCCAGGCTGAAATTGTTTATGTAGGAAAACAATGCAGCCGCGGTTCATCTACTCCCCAGTATACCATTAATGAATTAATGGTGCACTACGCACAGCAGGGTAAACTGGTGGTTCGGTTAAAAGGTGGCGATGCATCTATGTTCTCGAACATACTTGATGAACTGCATACTCTTGTACAGCATGGTATTCCTTATGAAATAGTGCCCGGTGTAACAGCAGCGCTTGGTGCAGCCGCTTATGCCGGTATTCCCTTAACAGCAAGAGGATATACAACATCCGTTCGTTTTTTGACGAGCTATAAACTGGATATTGTTACAGAGGATTACTGGAAAGAACTGGCCCAAACCAATGATACGCTCGTGTTTTATATGTCGTCTGAAACACTGGATCATGTAGTGGAGAACCTGGTTAAAAATAAAATTGACGCCAGCAAATTACTGGCAGTTATTGAACAGGCCACAACACCGCTGCAAAATGTACATGTAACCAATATATATAAATACCAGGAACAGTTGCAGGGCAGAAATTTCATTTCTCCCTCGCTTGTAATAATCGGAAAAGTAGTGGCTTTGCACGAGCAATTTAAATGGATTGAAAACAGCAACAGTGCAGAACATTATTTTAAGCCGCTGGCTAAACTGATTAATTCGAAACCTGATTCTGAAAATGCGGAAAAAGTAAACAAACATGTTAGCAGAGCATAAGTTAAAAATATTACAGGATTTAGTTAGATCTTCTACCAAAGAAGAACTGGTTTGGATAAACGGATTCCTCGCCGGGGTATTAATGAACTGTCATGATCAGTCGTCGCTGACATCTGTCGCAGCACCTGCTGCAGCTGCAACTCCGGCAGCTGCGCCGGCTGTAGCACCGGCAAACGATAAACCGGTCGTTTCAAAAATTACCATTGCCTATGGAACTGAAACCGGTAATTCGAAAAAGCTGGCTACCGATCTGGCAAGTAAAGCAAAAAAGAGCGGTATTCAGGCCAAAGTGGTAAGCCTTGATCAATATCGTTTGAATGATCTGGCAAAGGAAGAATACTTCTTTACCATCATCAGTACACAGGGTGAAGGTGAACCACCTGCTACTGCAAAGAAATTTTTCGATCACATTCATCAGAACGGGTTTAAGTTGCCCCAAATGAAATATGGCGTGCTCGCATTAGGCGATACATCATATCCCCTGTTTTGCAAGGCCGGTGAAGACGTAGACCAGCAATTGCAGAAACTCGGCGGCCAACGGATCGTTAATTTAATAAAATGCGATACCGATTATCAGGGCGATGCCGAAAGTTGGTTTTCACAGGTATTGCATTCTTTAACTACCACTACCAGCAGCAATGGCACCGCAAGTGTAGGAGCAGTAGTGACTAAAAAGCCGGCAGGTAAAAAAGTATATACAGGTAATATTCTCACCAATATAAACCTGAACGACAGAGGCTCTAATAAACAAACTCATCATATTGAAATTGCGGCAGACGAGCTGGAATATCACCCTGGTGATTCTATTGGTATTATTCCCGAGAACGCATCAGCCGTTGTTGATTCAATCATAGCTTTAACACGGATCGACGGTAAAAAAACAGTGTCGTTCAGAAATGAATCGCATACTGTTATAGAACTGCTTAAAAAGAAACTTAATATTGCTTATTTACCCGAAAGAGTGGTAAAACAATATGCTGCCATCGTTAAGCAGGATATTCCCGAAACAAAGATCAGCTTACTCGATCTGCTGAAAATATATCCGGTAAATAATGCCGCACAGTTTGAAGAAGTGCTTGGCATTCTTGAACCGATCACGCCTCGCCTGTATTCAATTTCTTCTTCTCCGCAGGCACACGATGGCGAAGTTCATATTACTGTTGCCAGAGATAATTTTAAAATGAACGGAGAAGTGAAACACGGGTTGTGCTCCAATTATCTGGCAGATCTTTCCGTAGATACCGCCCTGGAATTTTATGTACATAAGAATAACCAGTTCAGATTACCGGCTCCTGAAAAGGATGTGATCATGATCGGACCCGGTACCGGTATTGCACCGTTCAGGTCATTCCTTGCCGAACGTGATGCTTCAGCCGCTACAGGCCGCAACTGGCTGTTCTTTGGCGATCAGCATTTCACAACGGATTTTCTATATCAGACAGAAATACAGAACTGGGTTCAAACCGGTGTACTTACAAAAGTAAATGTGGCCTTTTCAAGAGATCAGGCTTCGAAAATATATGTGCAGCATAAGATGCTCGAAAATAGTGCTGCCTTTTATGAATGGTTACAGGATGGCGCCTACATATACATATGCGGAGCGAAAGATCCAATGAGTACAGATGTTGAATATGCCATTTTGCAGATCATCGAACGCTTTGGAAATAAAACCAGCGCCCAGGCAATAGAATATCTTGATAGACTGAAGGAAGAAGGAAGATTTTTGAAAGATGTATACTAAGTAGTGAACGGGCATCAGAAGTCGAAAACTGAATATTGAAAATTGAACACTGAATATCGAAATGAGTACAAACGACAATAAAAATCTCTCATCTACCGAAAGAATTAAAATGGCCAGCGATGGCTTGCGTGGTACATTAAAAGAAAGTCTGCACGACGAGTTAACCGGTGCAGTGCGTGAAGATGATCAGGCGCTGATAAAATTTCATGGTATGTATCAGCAGGATGATCGCGATCGCCGTGAAGAGCGGAGCGCTAAAAAACTCGAATGGCTGTATTCTTATATGCTCCGTTTGCGTTTGCCCGGTGGATTTATGACCGGCGAGCAATATGCTGGTCTGCATAATATTGCCGGTGAACATTCTACCGGCGTTATAAAGATCACTACGCGTCAAACCATTCAGCTGCATGGTATTTTAAAATCGCATGTAAAACCGACCATAAAGGCTTTCAATACCATACACATCGATTCTATTTCTGCCTGCGGCGACGTAAACCGTAATGTGACTTGCGCTGCTCACCCTAAATTCTCGCCTATACATGAGGAGATCTTCTCTTATGCGGGAAAAATAAGTGCAATGGGTTTGCCCAAATCAAAAGGGTATTATGAAATATGGCTCGACGAAAAGCCATTGCATGATACAAAAGAGAAAGAAGAAGTAGAAAAAGATCCATTATACCAGGACCGTTACCTGCCCCGTAAATTCAAAGTGGGCATAGCTGTTCCACCAAACAACGATGTGGATGTATTTACTAATGACCTGGGTCTGATCGCCATCATTGAAGACGGTAAATTAATAGGATTCAATATGGCAGCTGGTGGCGGACTCGGTGCAACCCATGGTAACGCTCAAACTTATCCCCGGTTAGGATCTATGCTCGGTTTTGTGCGTGGAGAGGAAAAAACGTTGAAAGCGGTACTGGAAGTAATTACCATTCAGCGCGACTATGGTAACCGCAGCGATCGTAAGCTGTCGAGATTAAAATACACCCTCGACAAAATGGGTGTAGAGGCCTTTAAAGAAGAACTGGAAAAACGTTGCGGTTTCAAACTGGAAGAACCAAAACCATTTACTTTTTCCAGAAGGCAGGATGATTATGGCTGGCACAAGAACCATGAAGGTAAATGGTATTTTACCGTATTTGTTGAAAGTGGTCGCATAGCCGATGAAAAGGTCGCTTTAAAAACGGCATTGCTGGAAGTTGCAAAAACAGGTAAAGTAAATTTCAGGTTCACCTGTAACCAGAATGTGATCATCAGCGACATTGCTCAAAAAGACAAAAAAACAATAGAAAAAATACTACAGGATTTTGGCGTTATCGCGCATACTGAAAATGCAGGCGCGATGCGTAAAAGCGCCATTGCCTGTGTGGCTTTCAATACCTGTTCACTGGCGCTGGCGGAGGCGCAACGTTATCTGCCGTCGCTCATCACGAAAATTGAACCTATATTGGCAAAGCACGGTTTGCAAAACGATGAAATTGCTATGCGTATGACTGGTTGCCCTAATGGATGCGGCCGCCCTTACGCAGCAGAAATCGGATTTGTTGGAACAGCCTATGGCCGATATAATTTACATTTGGGTGGCGACAGGGAAGGCTTCCGGTTAAATAAGAAGTATAAAGAGAATCTCGATGAACCTGCTATCCTGAAAGAACTGGATGAACTGTTTGAGAAATATAGCAAGAACAGAAAGTCTGGCGAAACATTTGGCGATTTTGCAGTTCGTGAACAGTATGTAACGATTTAAATTACTGGTGCGCATGTCAACAGAACAACAAATACTGGTGAAACAATCGGGTGGTGTAATTGAAGATCAGGGCCACAATCTTTTATTTCCGGTTTTTTTAAAGCTGGAAGAACTAAAAGTATTGCTGGTAGGCGGTGGTAAAGTAGGAGCGGAAAAGTTATCGGCCATACTGGCCAATTCACCGGCTACTGCTGTTACTGTTGTTGCCATTGATATTTCAGATGAAGTATACAAGCTGGCCAAACAACATTCCAATGTTTCATTGCAGGAGCGGCCTTTTACAGTAACTGATCTTGATAATAAAGATATAGCTGTAATAGCCGTAAATGATAAAGAAGTAAGCTTGGGTATTCGTGCGGCTGCGAAAGAAAAAAAGATCCTGGTAAATGTGGCCGACACGCCCGACCAGTGCGATTTTTATCTCAGCTCCATCGTGCAGAAAGGCAACCTTAAAATTGCCATTTCAACAAATGGTAAATCGCCAACCATGGCCAAAAGGTTGAAAGAAGTATTGCAGCACGCATTACCCGCCGAAATGGAAAGCATTATTAATAATATGCATGCCATTCGCAACAGCCTCAATGGCAACTTTGAGCATAAAGTAAAAAAACTGAACGATATTACTAAAGTACTGGTTGAAAAGAGTGAACAGAAGAAACCGGTTAATGTAAGGAAGATCCTGGCTTATGCTGCGCTGGTTATTGCCATAATGATCATTGGGCATATCATATTTTCTTATCAGCCCATTAACACCGGACTGGTTGATCTTTATCATAATATCGATCCCCGCTTTTACTGGATGCTCTTTACCGGATTTTTGGCGCAAATCGTTGCCGGATCAATGGGTATGGGATATGGAGTTATTTGTACTACTGTGCTGCTAACTCTTGGCATTAGTCCTCCTGCGATCAGCAGCAGTATTCATACCGCCGAAACATTTACCAGCGGTCTTACAGCTTATAGCCATTACAGATATGGTAATGTAAATAAAAAGCTGGCGAAAATGCTGATAATACCCGGTGTTGCCGGTGCTATTATAGGATCATTGCTGTTATCGAAATTCGGTGATGATTATGCCAAATACATTCGTCCTATTTTAGCAGCTTATACGCTTTTGCTGGGTGTACGGATTCTTTTGAATGCATTCAAGTACAAAAAACAACAACAGATCAAGAAAAGCAAGCCTAATATTCCCTTTCTGGCAACTATTGGTGGCTTTATCGATGGCTTTGGTGGTGGTGGCTGGGGCCCCTTAATGACGGGTTCTATTGTAAGAAGCGGCCGCACGCCCAAATATGCTATTGGCAGTGTTTGTGTAGGCAAATTTTTTGTAACCCTTGCAAGCGCTATTACCTTTTTTGCTGCACTTGGCATTAGTCACTGGCCCATAATTCTCGGTTTATTTTTGGGTGGTTTTTTTGCTGCTCCATTCTCGGCAAGACTGGCAAGTAAATTACCTGCTAAAACGATGTTTATATGCGTTGGTGTTGTAATTGTATTATGCAGTCTTAAGATACTGGTTAAAGTATTTTAATGATTTCTTAAAAAACAAAAATTTTTTTGATCAATTAGTCTACTATATTTGTGGGCTAGATGCCAGACCCGCTAGGGGGTCAGTCAGAGCTTGTAAAAACCTGGTGTTAACCAGGTTTTAAAATGGAAAATTAGTCTACTAAATTGATAGACATATATAGTTTAAAAATCAGTATAATGAAAGCAAGTCCATCACGCTGGATGCTATTGACCAAAACCTTGTATAAAGCCGTCTTTGTACAATTAAACCGCATGTTGATACTAAAGGCCGGTTTATTGGCCTTCATAGCACTTATTGCAGGAACAGCTGCCTTTTCGCAAACGGTTCTTATTGAAATATCAGGGCAGGTAATTAATCATGAAAAGAATGAACCACTGTCTGATGTAACCGTGCAGATCAAAGGATCAATGACCGGTACAGTTACCAATACTACCGGTAATTTTACTCTTAAAACAAAACAGAAATTACCTTTTACGCTGGTTTTTTCATCCGTAGGTTACCAGCCACAGGAACTACAGGTTACAAGCCTCGGCTCAAAACTGCAGGTAGCCATGGTAACGCAAACAGTTTTGGGTAATGAAGTGGTAGTAACAGCTTCACGTGTACCCGAAAACATTTTGAAATCGCCTGTAGCTATTGAAAAACTCGATATACGCGCCATACGTGAAACACCTGCTCCCAATTTTTACGATGCCCTCGAAAACGTGAAAGGGGTGCAGATGACCACTTCAAGTCTTACGTTTAAAGTGCCTAACACAAGAGGATTTAATATTCCGAACAATTTTCGTTTCATGCAACTGGTAGATGGCGTAGATATGCAGGCTGCCACGCTGGGTGTACCACTGGGTAATGCCATCGGGCCCACAGAACTGGATATTCAAAGCGTTGAAATAACGCCCGGTGCTGCCTCTGCCTTATATGGAATGAATGCTATTAATGGTATGGCCAATCTGCTTACCAAAAGCCCGTTCACCAGCCAGGGATTGAGCGTGTATCATAAAACAGGCATGAATCATGTTGATAATATAGATCATCAGGCGGCATTACTAACTGAATCGGCTATTCGTTATGCAAAGGCCTTCTTCCATAACAAATTTGCTTTTAAAGTAAACGTGGGTTATATGCAGGGAATCGACTGGCGGTCGAATACCCGCCTCGATCAGAATCCCAATAACCTGAAAAGCGCCAACCCTAATTTCCCTTCATTGAACGGCGATAACAATA
>Ga0068855_100005985_pt1 | contig 14841 bp, 10 predicted proteins | sample KBSCornC52_FD_66592 | JGI IMG/M metagenome (GOLD analysis project Ga0068855, IMG submission 66592) | Corn rhizosphere microbial communities from Kellogg Biological Station, Michigan, USA - KBS Corn C5-2 | ecosystem: Host-associated > Plants > Roots > Rhizosphere > Soil ...
CAATCGTAGGGGCCAGGCATTCGCGCAACGGACCCTGCGTCACGCACGAATCGTCCTGCGCGAATGCTTCGCCCTGGTCGTCGTGCCGAGCGTGAATCCCCTTATTTGAAAGGCATTGAGGTTAGCCCACCCCACGAACAGCGCGCCGAGAATCGCGACAGCAGCAGCGATTACTTTCGTCATTACACTCTCCACTCTCGACGCGCCTAATCTCCTGCGCCTCTCAGGTAAATGATGCAGGCTATTGACATTCCGAGAATCACGTCAGCTTCCGACACCATTCTGGCGTCCTCGGGTCCCCAAAGCATCATGCCAATCGAGGACGGAACCCATACTACTGCGTGCGCGAAAAGTGCCGCCAATGCGAGAAGCGCTACTCCTCTTTGGCGACGATTCGCGCCAGGTCCGCTGACCACAACCGCCTGAGTCGTGCTGAGCGCAACAAACGCAAGGATGGCGAGGTGAAGCCATGCGCTGGAGTAGGATTCGTAATAGACCTCACCATATGCCGGGCTGTAGGAAAAGCCACTGCCGAAGAGTCCACCAACGCTGTAGTGCGGTGGGTATAGCAGAACGACCGCGAAGGAGAGCAATCCGGCGACCCCTGTCATCCACTGGAGAATTCTCAATGTGCCCTCTTTCCAGTATCACAAAGAGCTTTGCTTCACAAAGCGGCATGGCAAATTGAGGGCGCGGCGGGCCATTGCGGGCTTGCCGCGCCTCAGGCTTCGAAGAGGCGGCGGAGGCGCTGCTCGATCGTGTCGGCGGCGGGGACCTCGGACGCCAGGAGGAGCGAATCGGGCGCCACCAAGTCGTCGAACGACGTGTGAATCCGCTCGATGAGCCGCTCGTTCAGGATGGCCCGCGCGAGCGTCTCGACCTCGATACCGCGCGAGTGCGCCATCTCGTGCAGCGCCGCCTGCTGCCAGTCTTCCAGTTGAATAGAGAGTTTCTGCATTACCTGCTCCAGGATTGCTATCTTTGCGCCGCCTTGATGATTCGCTCCAGAGCTGCGAGATACTCGTTGAATGCGGTCCGGCCCTTCTCCGTCGGGGCCGCGCTCGTGTGGGGCTTCCGGCCGCGGAACTCCTTGCGGACCTCGACGTAGCCCCGCTCCTCTAGAAGCGCCAGATGGGTCGACAGGTTGCCATCTGACAATCCGAGCGACTCCTTGAGCAGCTTGAAGTCGGCCTCGCCCAGCGCCAGGAGCGTCGACATGATTCCGAGCCGCGCCTTCTGGTGGATCACCTCGTCGAGCGCATCCATCACCCCGGCGAACTCGGGGCTCGGGATGGATACGTCGCCTAATTCACTGTCTTTGAGGTGCGCGGACAACTACCAGCCTCCTCGCCGCGCGACCGTCACGCCGTAGAGGATGTGGAATCCGCCGAACGAGAGGGCCGTGAGAATCAGGCCGACCGTGCCGGCCTGGAGGCCAATCTGCAGGGCGTCAACCGCAAGAGCAAGTACACCGGTTGCGAGGAACGCCGCGCCGAGGCGGCCGACCTCCCGCTGGGAGAAGAGCCCCACCGCGCTGACCGCGATGCCGTAGGAGAGCATCCAGAAGGGGTAGACGTACTCCATCATGCCGTGCTGGAGGAAGAAGAGCGTGAGCAGCGCGCCCGCGAAGAGGCCGGGGAAGGAGGCGAGGAACATCTGGCGGCCGAGCCGGGAGTTGATGGTCTTGCCCACCAGCGGCGCGCGGCGCTTGGTGAGCAGGTAGTCGATTCCGACGGCGAGCGCGACAACCGTCGACCACGTGGCCAGAAACGCGCCGTTTCGCGCGGCGGGCGGGAGCGAGAGAACCCAGAACCGCTGCACGAGGCAGCCGAGAATCGACACGAGCCCCGCGCAGACCCCGGAGAGACCGGAGAAGGTCGAGTACCGGGTCGAGCGCTCCATCAGCTCGCGGATTACGCGGAGGTTCTCTTCGGCCTGACGGACGGGCATCGGTTCGGGCTCGTACTCTTTCAAGATCATCCGCCGCTCCTCTTCATTCTTAGCTTTGCTATGCAAAGCACTTTGATCATATTATAGGCATGCCGGCCGTGCCTGTCAACCCCCAATTTCGACCGTCCGGCGAAATTACCGGATTCATGCGTCGGACGGACTGTTTGTCCCAACAGGTATGGATGGCGAGCGAAGGATGTGGAAGGTACTGCCAGAGAGACAACATAAGGCAGCCGTCCGACGCGCGGACCGGAGTGTGGCCCGCGATCGGGCAGCCGGGAGGAGCAGCCGATGTTTTCGACTTTCATGGTAATTGTCGCGGCAGTGTGCATCTGGGTGTCATTCCAGATGGTCCGCGACAATGTCTGAAGCGACCCTGGCGGGTCGAAAATCGTTGACAAGTCCTGACGCCGATGCTATAATACGGTGCTCTTGCGGACAGGCGCGCCGGCCGGCGACGCCGCGCGAGAGTTCTTCGTGAGGCGCCATCGTCTAGCGGTCAGGACAGGGGGTTCTCAGCTCTCAAGCCGGGGTTCGATTCCCCGTGGCGCTACCAATCGAAATCACGCGGCCGGTTTCCATAACGGAGACCGGCCGCGTTTCTTGCTGCCTGCACTGCACACGTAGGTCGCCGGAACAGACGAGACGGAGTCGCGTCTTTTCTGGAGGTTGCCCCGATCCTAATCGGATGGGTCCGCCATTCGTCACATCGTCGACGATTCGACCCGTGGAGATCTTCAAGTGAAGCTAAATGCGGTGGTCCCGCTGGGCAAGGAGACGTTTTCCGACTGGAGCAGCGACAAGGCGCCGCGGCTCGCGGCCGCGCTTGCCTACTACACCATCTTCTCGATTGCGCCGCTCCTCATCGTCATCCTCGCCATCGCCGGCCTCGTGTTCGGGCAGAAGGCCGCGCAGGGCCAGCTCACCTCCCAGATCCAGCAGCTCGTCGGCCCCGCCAGCGCGCAGGCGATTCAGGAGATGCTCGCCCACGCGCGCCATCCGACGCACAGCATCGTCGCGACCGTCATCGGCACCATTACGCTCGTGCTGGGAGCGGGAGGGGTATTCGGCGCGCTCCAGGACGCCCTCAACACCATCTGGGGTGTCGAGCCGAAGCCGAATGCGGGATTCGTAAGGATGGTGAAGGATCGGTTCCTCTCGTTCTCGATGGTGCTTGGCCTCGGCTTCATCCTCATGGTCTCGCTCGTCCTGAGCGCCGGAATCGCGGCTGTGGCGTCCTATTTCGGCGGCCGGCTTTCGGGAGCGCCGTGGCTGTGGGAGGTGCTCAACACGGTCGTGTCGTTCGGGATCTTCGCGCTCCTCTTTGCCATGATGTTCAAGATTCTCCCGGACGCGAAGGTGCAGTGGCGCGACGTGTGGATTGGGGCGCTGCTCACGGCGTTGCTCTTCACCATCGGGAAGTTCGCGATAGGGCTCTACCTCGGCCGCGGCGCGGTCGGCTCGGCGTATGGCGCTGCGGGCTCGTTCGTGGTCCTCCTCCTCTGGATCTACTACTCCGCCCAGATACTCTTCTTCGGCGCCGAGTTCACGAAGGTCTATGCAAAGCGCTATGGCTCGAAAATCGTGCCGGACGAGGACGCCATTCCCGTCTCGCCGGAAGCGCGCGCCGACCAGGGCCTGACGCCGCAGCCATCCAAGCCCAATCACCCCTCACCAGCACGTCCGGTTGAGGAACCACACGTTCGCTATCCCGCACCGATCGGGCCAGGGATGCCCGCCAGCAGCCACCTCCACACGAGTCACGCCGGCAGCACGATTCGGGTGGCGGGACTGATCGGCGCGGCCATCGGACTCGTGGTGGGTCTCGTCCGCCGCCCGCGCCAGCCGGAGAGACACTGAGGGTTGTCGGAGCGCACATTGCCGCGTTCGACGGTGCGTGGTACGATAGAACCATGCACGATTCCACCACCAATCCGGGCAATTGTGGCGCGGCGAAAGCGGCGTATTCGCCTCTCGGACGCGCGGCGATGATGCTGATCACCGCCGCGTTCTTCCTGCCCATCATCCTGGGCGCAATTACCGAGAACGAGCAGATCCGCCGCGAGTCTTTCCGCAGAATGCGCGAGGAGCACATGCGCAGGGTTGCAGCGGAGCGGTTCCGGTTCGCCGAGCGGCACCGTATACAACACGAGATCGAGCGTGAGCCGGCACCATATGCAGGCGATTCACCGCGCCGCCCCGCCCTCGGTCTCCCTCCCGCTCCCTATTTGCCGCCAACCCGCTGATGCTCTCCCTCGAAGACCTAACCGTCGAAGAGCTCCGCGCGTACGGGCTCGCGGACCCGGAGCGCGGGCTCCGAATCCTCCGGTCGCTCGCCGGCCAGGGCGTCACCGACGATGTGGTTGACGAGCTGCTGCCGACCCTGGTCGCCGCACTCCGCAAGAGCCCGGACCCCGACCGCGCGCTCAACAACTTCTCGCGATGGACCGAAGCGGTCACGAGCCGCTACACCCATTTCCAGTACCTGCTCCGCCACCCGGCCGCCCTCGACATCTTCTTCAACATCTGCGGCGTGAGCCAGCTCTTCTCCGACATCCTCGTTCGCAACCCGGAGTACTTCGAGATTCTCGCGAACCCCGGCGTCCGCGGCACGAGCGTCGACCGCGCGAAACCCTCCGGCGTGGTCTATCGCGAGCTATCCGGGTTCGTGGATAGCGTGCAGCGGACCGAGCTCAAGCTGGAGGCGATGCGCCGGTTCAAGCAGCGCGAAATCCTCCGAATCGGGACGCGCGACATCCTCGGCCTCGCGGACATGCCGGCGACCGCCCGCGAGTTCAGCAATCTCGCCGACGCCTGCGTCCAGAAGTGCTGCGAGATCGCCATTGTCGAGCTTCGGGAGAAGCATCATGCGGAGCCGCCGCCCTTCATCGTTGTCGGGATGGGCAAGCTCGGCGGCCAGGAGCTCAACTACTCCAGCGACATCGACCTCATGTTCGTCTGCGGCGACGAGCCAGCAGTCAGCAGTCGGGCTGTGGAACAATCGAAAATCCCCGACTTTCTCTCCGTCGCCCATACCATGGCCGAGTTCGTGATCAACGCGCTCTCCCGCAACACGCAGAACGGGCACCTCTTCCGGGTCGACGTGCGGCTGCGGCCGGAGGGGCGGTTCGGCGCGCTCGTGCGCACCCTCTCCTCCTACCGCGCCTACTACGAGAGCTGGGCCGAGCCGTGGGAGCGCCAGTCGCTGCTCAAGGCGCGAGTCGTCGCGGGCGACACGCGACTCGCGGAAGAGTTCGCGGAGATGCTGCGGCCGTTCGTATGGCGCAGGGCCGTCACCTCGGACTTCATCGAAGCAATACGCAGGAACAAGGAGCGAATCGAGCAGAAGGCGGAGATCGAGAAGGTCACCCATACCAATGTGAAGGTCGGCTTCGGCGGTATCCGCGACATCGAGTTCACGGCCCAGATTCTCCAGCTCCAGCTCGGCGGCCGGGACGCGCGACTCCGGACTCCGAACACGCTGGAGGCGCTGGCGCGCCTGCGGCAGGCGGGCGCGCTCACGCACGCGGAGGCGGCCGAGCTCTCGGAAGACTACCAGTTCCTCCGCACGGTCGAGCATCGCCTCCAGATACTCTACGAGCGCCAGACGCAGTCGCTTCCCACCGACCCCATCGAGCGCGCGCTCCTCGCCAGGCGGCTCGGATACGCGGGCGCGGAGGAGTTCGACGCAGACTACGCGCGCCGCACGCAGCGCGTCCACGACCATTTTCAGCGGCTCTTCTACGGCGGCAGTGGACCGAGACCAGGCGCCGCGGATATGTGGCGGGAGCTGCTTGCGAATGCCGATTCCGAGGCCGCGCGCGTTTCGCTGCTCCAGGCGCTGGACGCGGAGGGCTTTCGCGAGCCGGACCGCGCCTGGGCCAGCCTCCGCGCCGCAGTCGCCGGAACCAGCTACGGACAGGCCGACCCCGAATCGCGCGCGCAGTTCCTCGCTATCGCCGGCCGGCTGATCGATGCGTGCGGCCGCACCGGAGCGCCGGATTCCGCTCTCCAGGCCATCGAGACCCTCGCACAGGCGATGCCGAATCCGGCCGGCCTCTATCGTACACTGTCCGAAGGCGACGAGATTCTCGACCGATTCTGCCGTCTCGGCGCGGCCAGTCTGCCGCTTATGCAGTCGCTCGCCCGCCACCTCGAATGGATGGACCTGCTGGTGAGCGACGAAGTAGTGGACCCGGCGCTGAAGACGATGGACCTATACCGGGAGGAGCTGGACGAGCGTGTCGGTGGCGCGCGAACCGCGGATGCGCTCTGGGACGGACTGGCGCTCTACATTCAGCGGGAGAGGCTGCGGATCGGGGCGCGGGACGTGTGGGGAGAGGTCGGGCCGGCCGGCGTGACCGCCGAGCTGTCGGCGCTCGCGGAGGCGGTCATTGGGGCCATTCTGGAGTTCGCCATCGACACTGCGCGGGAGAGCGGGCAGAGGGAGGAGACCAGCCGGTTGCTCAAAAGTGTCGCAATCATCGGCCTGGGCAAGCTGGGCGGCGGCGAGCTCGGATACGGATCAGACTGGGACATCCTCATCGTTTACGAACGGCCGAAGGACGGGATCTCCGACGTATCGATGGCGGCGCTGCATCAGGTTGCCGAGCTTGTTGTGAACGCCGGACAGCCGCTCACGCCGCGAGGGGCGCCGGTCGAGATAGACGCCCGGCTGCGGCCGGAGGGACGGGTGGGCGCGCTCGCCTACACGCCTGCCGAGCTTCGCGACTACTATTTGCATTCAGCGCTGACGTGGGAGCGGCAGGTCCTCACGCGAGCGCGGCCGGTCGCTGGCAACAGGGAGACAGCCGCGGCCTACATGCGCGCGGTCCACGAGGCGATCTACCGTGAGCCCCTCTCCGATGCGGCGAAGGCCGAGATTCAGGGGATGAAGCGGCGGATCGAGACCGAGCGGCTGAAGTCGGAGGAGCGCTGGACCGACGTGAAGCTGGGCCACGGCGGCCTGAGCGACATCGAGTTCGCGGTGCAGTCGCTCCAGATGCGGCACGGGTCCACCCACCCGCGGGTCCGCGCGCAGGGTACGGTTGACGCGCTCCACGCGCTTGCCGCAATCGGCGCGATACCGGCGCCGGACGCGGTCCGCCTTGCCGACACCTTTCTCCACTGGACTGCTGTCCGGAACCGCCTCGCCCTCCTCGGCGGCCTCTCTACCGACGTCCTTCCCACGGACCCCGCGCGCCTGCGGTCGCTCGCCGTAGGCCTCGGCGCCGCCGACACGCCGACCGAGGCCGCCGAATCCGCATTCGCCCGCCGCTTCGACGAGCGCATGCACGAGACCCGCCAGATCGTCGAGCGGCTGTTCTACGGGCGCGGAGGATGACGAGGTGATGAGGCCGCAGAGCCGCAGGAATCGACACCGTGGTTCACCGAACATTCGTACATCCTGCAACCGCAATCAGGGAGCACTTCCTTTGCACTTTTAGTTCAGATGTCCGATTCTCGGCCGGCGGTTCCGAACTCAGATTCCGCGAATCTGCAAAGATAGTGAGGGAATCGACTATGCGAATGCCAGAGGGCGAATCCAGAGAAGTCAGCATCGAGCTTTTCGGCGGACCGAGAGTCCGCACTGGCGACGCAGAGCCCATCCTGCTCCAAGAGAAGCCTGGCGCGCTTCTGACACTTCTTGTGCTGCGGCCAGGGAAGCGGTGCACACGCGAGGAGATAACCGAGATCCTCTGGCCGGACGTGCCGCAGGACACGGCCTTGAAGCGGCTGCGAACGACACTTTACGCCCTGCGCAAGCCGGTACCACGGAGCGAACGCTACATTATCGCCGACCGAGAGTCGATTGCTCTGCGAAATGGAGGAGAAGTCTGGGTAGACGCGGACGAGTTTGACAGGCTGTTCGCCGAGCTGAAGCATGCAACCGACCGCGACAAGCAGATCGATGTTCTTGCTCGTTTGGACTCGTTATACAGGGGCCCATTTTGCCCTCGCATCTACATCGACGAGGCGGTCCGCGCTAGAGACCTCTATGAGATCCGCATTGCCGAAGTTCGCAAGAGGCTGCACGAGGTAGAGGAAGCCCGAGAGGCCACCCGAACAATTACCCTCTTGAGCCGTTCGGCTGAGGGCGCGGGCCCATCGGAAGAGATCACCGCTCCCGCGCATCCTGCCGCCGTCGCGACGGTTGGCCGGGCGGCAGTGTCCGTGCGTCGTCGCGGGTGGTTACTAACGGGTTTCGCGGCCTGCCTCCTGCTAATCGCCATATTCCTGGCTGTAGGGCAGCCCCACCTCTCCACCCGCGACCGAATCGCCAAGCTCCAGTCCCTTCGAACCCGCCCCACGGGCGGCGAGCCTGAGGAAGCGAGGCGGAAGCGCATGGAGGCCCGAGCGGATCACCTCCTCGCGCTGGCCGAAGAAGGGAGCCCGGCGTGGTACGGACCGGAGGAGGATGCGTGGATCAGAAGGTTCTCGGACCTCGACGGCGACATCAGGGACTGCCTGGACTGGCTGACGGGCGCGGATCCTGAGAAGGCTGTCCTGCTAACCGGCGCCCTCTCGCGTTACTGGTCGTATCGCAGAGAGTCCGAGAAACCGCTCGAAGTACTCTCCGCCGCGCTCCCTCGCGTGCGGCAGAAGGAAACGCCACAGTTCGCCCGCGCCCTCGCGCTCCATGCCATGTGCAGCATGGTAAGCGACGATATGCGAAGCGAGTTCGCGCAGCGAAGGAACCGAGAGGGCCTGGGCGAAATCCGCGAGGCAAACGCTATCTACGCTCGCCTCCACGACGAGATCGGACTTGCCCAAACGACTCGCTGCGAGGGCCACTTCCTGCACACGTTCTATCAGGAGGATTCGGCCCAGGCTTCGTTCGAGAGGGCCCTGGTCGGATTCAAGCGGCTGGGCGATCAAGCCGGGCAGGCACACACGTACTGGGGCTTGAGCCTGTTGAATCCGGGCCACGCGGACGACGACACCCACTGCCTCCGCTCGCTATGGTATTCCATGCAGAGCGTTATCACGTGGCGGAAGTGTAAGTGCCGCCGCGAGCTAACGGATGCTCGTGTGGAAGCAGGCCCATTCGTGAATTGGGCGTTGGTCAGGCCGAGCCTGCGTTCCCATCCAAAGGCAATCCTGCTCCTGAAGAGTTATGCCGACGAATGCCAGGCAGAGCTTGCCGATCCCGCGAGCGGTGAAGAACCAGCGGATACGCTGGTATTAAGGAAAATGCTCGCCCGAACCGCCATGCGCCTGGGCGAGCAGCCTACGGCCGTCGAGCAGCTTGGCCACGTCCTAATTTCGACCGGCGATGCGAGTTTTCAACCTGCCCCAGGCTATATCGACGCTCTGGAAGCCTACATCCGCAATATCAACCGTACCGATCACCCTCCCCTGACCCTCTACTTGGCTAAGCGGCACCTGGCGTTCGATCTGAATCACGCCCATGTGCACCGGGTGTTCTCACATCCCCTTAGCCTCGAAGAAGCCGTTGAAATCGCCTGCCGCTGAGCGCGGTTTCGTAATTCCTCAACCAATTTGCTTCGTAAACCGGTAAACCAACGGTTCTGACGGTTCCCACTGACGCTCGCCTGCTATTCTTCAGCCAGCCCGTTCAATTTCACTTCCGTTCTTCTGGTCGCACGAGCCACGATGCCCACCGGGCATCAGGCCTTGTCGTGCCCTCATCAACGACTCATCGGAGACCGTCATGCGTTCTGTTACCAGGCTCCTGCTTTCGACTCTCTGGCTTGCGGCACTCTGCGTCCCTTGCTTTTCCGCAGGCCCGGAAAATCGCCCGGACCTGATCTGGATGCGAGGTTCAACTCTCGGCGAAAACAGGACGCTAGCGTACTCGCCGGATGGCAAGTACTTTGCTTGCGCTCTCTATCTGCACCCTGGCGGCGTCGTGCAGCTCTACAGGGCGCAAGACGGCGTCATGGTCCGCTCCATCACGCACAACGGTGAAGGCGCCGGCGATGCGCAGTTCTCACCCGACGGCAGGACACTGGCTTGCGCGTTTGGCAGCGGTGTCCAACTCGTTTCGGTTCCGGATGGTACGCCGGGGCTCTTCATAGCGAGCTCCTTCGGTCGGCTGGCGTGGTCGCCCTCCGGAAGTATTCTAGCGAGAGCAGCCGGCAACGACATCGAGCTGCGCCGCGTCTCTGATGGTGGTCTCGCAGGTACTCTGGTTGGACATGGTGCGGCTGTGCGCAGTGTGTCCTATTCGCGGAGCGGTGCGTTTCTCGCGAGCGGAAGCGATGACCAGACGGTGAAGGTCTGGAACGCTACTGGTGGAGCTCCCATCTGGTCGCAGCCCGCGGGGGGAGCGGTCTTTGATGTCGCGTTCTCGCCCGAGAGGCCAGAATCGATCACGCTGGCTTCAATCGGGCCGGGAGGATTCGATATCTGGCGCGCAAACGACGGGGCCAACGTGAAACATTCGGGCGGGGTGGATTTGAGCGCCCGGCTTGCCTATTCGCCAAACGGGGCGCACATTGCTCTCGCTGAGCAGCACAGCGGCCGGTTCTTCGGTTTTGGCTCCATTCAGTTATTCTCGGCCGCCACTCTTGTGAGCGAGCGCATTTTGACTAACGATGACTTCTCGGTCGCGGTCGCTTATTCGCCGGACGGTGCGCGGATCATCGGCAACACGGGCGTCGGTACCACCTTGTGGCGGACCTCGGACTTCACTAGCCAGGTGGTTGCGGCCTTCGCTGCGGCGCCTAGCGGTCTCGCCGTTTCACACGACGGCAAACTACTTGCGTCACGTCACAACAATCAGGTCAGGATATACAACACAGACGATGGTTCGCTCAACGGGGTGATTCCGCTCATGGAATCCGGGGGTGGACCGGGCTCCTGGTGGTTGGGGTTTTTGCCCGGTGATACGGAATTGGCGGTAAGCGCGATCGTGTCATGGTCGATGGGCAATTCAGGCGGTAGTGAACCCCGGATTCAGGTTTATCGACTTGCGGACTTATCTCGGGATGTTGAATACGGCGTCGGCGACCTTCTTGCAATGTCTCCTGACGGAAAGCTGTTTGCATCTCGGAAGAGCAACCACATCGTAGTCCAGCACATGATTGACGGCTCGCCAGTTTCCAGTTGGCCAATCGGGGAAGGTACGGGCGCTGGGCTTGTGTTCTCCCCTGACAGCCGTTCTCTTGCGTATCAGGGAGATTTCAACCGTATTCAACTCTTCGACGCGACCCGGGGCAAACTGGTTCGTGACTTCGCTGAGCCCGCTCCCGGTATCACCGTGTTGGCTTTCTCGTCCGATGGGCAGACACTGGCCTCCGGCCACGGTGACGGGACTATACGGCTGTGGAACGCAGGTAACGGCAGTTTTCGATTGTTGCTCGTCGGCCACGGTGATCGGGTCACGACGTTGCGATTTGCTCCCGATAACGTATTCCTTCTAAGCGGCTCAAACGACAACACGCTTGACCTTTGGCTGGTAACCGATGGGAGCCTGCTTTCGCACTACATTGAGGAGACTGGCGCGGATCTCGGCAAAACCATTGATGCAGGGTTCTTGACCGGCGAGTTCGCACCTAGCGACAAGTACTTTTATTATGGCCGGGTCGATGGAAGCGTGTGTCAAGCTCGAAATCCTTTTACCAGCATCATCTTCCCTAGTCACGGCGGCAATACAGGGAAGGTCACCATCAAGATCGTCACGTCTCCTGACTTTCGCACGGTCGAAGGCGCGACTGTCACCCTCCGAGCTGCCGGCCTGCCCGACATCACCATCCCCGTCACCCGCGTGAACGACTTCGTCTACACCGGCACGTTCGACCTTCGCGGCGCTCCCCTCGGCCAGCGGGATGTCGTGATCACTGCACCTGGTGTGGGTGAGCGGACGTATCCGGCGGGGTTTACGGTGGAGGCGGGGACAGTCCCCACGGTCGCGGTTACCGTTCTCGGGCGTCATCAGATACGTCCTGGCATGCCTAGCAGATACGAATTGCGCTTGGCTTCCGCATCCAATACGGACTTGAAGGCGGTAGTAGGCGAGCTAAGGGTATCCCAAGGTACCCAGCTGAAGCCCATCCAAGAGCGTGGTGATGCGACCGTCGCTCCGCCGACGGTTTGGCGGCGGAAGTCTAGTGCAGGGCTCGCCGTGTCTCTCGCGGTAGTGCCAACCAGCTCCGGAGTCACGTATGATGTAGATCTAAATCTAGACACCTACATTGCGGGCCATACGCCCTTTCTCGTTGAAGGCTGGGCCTTCACGTCGCTGATAGGTACGAAAGAAATATTGCATGCTGATCATCCACTATCAATGCACCTAGATTCCATGTCAGTAACGTCAACAACGGTCACTGCAACCGGACACACAGGCGTTGGCGAGCCATCAGCGGAGAACACGTTGGATGCAATTCAGTCGGTAGTCGAGAGCCAGGGGTATAAGGACTTCTCAACGCTGTGGACCGTAGTTGGCGACGCAGTGAGCGTCGCATCAAAGGCGACCACGGATGACCTGCACCAGATGTTCGAGAACGCGGACTTCAAGCTGAAAGTACTCGATGGTGCAAAGACATCGATTGAATGCGTCGCTGATGCAAACAGCGCCACTGGCGATAAGGCGGTAGCGGCGTGGCTACACGGGGCCGGGATCATAGATCAGAGCGAACTCTCCAACCTCACCAATTTTGCGAACATGAAACTCGCGTCCACGGTTGATTCCTATCTCCTCAATTTGGCATTGAAAGACCTCGCTCCCATTTTCGGCGTCCACCTTGCGGTGTTTACGGGAGTTGCGCACGACGCATTCGACGACAGGTTATACATCCTCTGGCGATCAGGTAGCTTCAACCCAGATTGGTTCGTTGGGGTTCCGCAAGACCCGAAGAGCATAGCCCGCAGAATCCGGCAGCTATACGCAGCATCCAAGGGAGGGAGCCTCGGTTACGATTCGCTATCGGGCGAGGCAATTACCGCCGGCGACCCCAACGAATTGGCTGGCCCGACCGGGTTCGGCACTCCGCGATGGATAGGGTCCGCACAGCCCATCAACTTCGCTGACTACTTCTCCAATGTCCCTGAAGCGTCTGCTCCGGCCGCAGACGTCGTCGTCACCAACCACATTGACCCGGTGCTCTTCGACACGACCACCGTTCAGATCGGCGCCATCACCTTCGCGGGGCAGACGATCACGCCCGAGCTGGACAAAGCACTGCCAGTCGGCAAGCGCACCTACTCGGCGGACGTGGACCTTCGACCGGCCAGGAACCTGATCGTCCACACGACCTGCTCGCTCGACATGCTCACGGGCGACCTCACCTGGCGATTCCAGTCGCTCGACCCCGCCACGATGATGCCTCCCGAGGACCCGCTCGCCGGCTTCCTCGATCCGGGTCAGGAGGGCTCCGTCTTCTTCTCCGTACAGCCCAAAGCCACCCTTGCGACCGGCGCCGTCGTCACCAACCAGGCCTCCATCAAGTTCGACTTCAACGACTGGATGGACACGAACAGCTGGTTCAACACCATCGATGCCGACAAGCCTGTCAGCAAGGTGAACGCGCTCTCCTCTTCCCAGAACAGCGCGAGCTTCGTGGTGAGCTGGCAGGGGCAGGACGTGGGCTCTGGCGTGCGGGACGTGACCGTCTACGTCTCGGACAACGGCGGCGCGTGGACGCCGTGGCTCACCAACACCACCCAGATGACCGGCACCTTCACCGGCGAGTACAACCACACGTACAGCTTCAAGTCACAGGCGAGAGACAACGTCTACAACCTGGAGGACGACCATCTGGTGCCAGAGGCGCAGACGAAGGTTGTCTCGGCCATTCAGGATGTCTCGTCACAGGTATGCGTCACACGAGGTGGGTTCCGGAGAAACGCGACGACCGGCCGGTATCAGCAGACGGTCACGCTCAAGAACAACAGCACGACCAGCATCACCGGTCCTGTCTCGCTCGTGCTGGACAGCCTCTCGTCCAACGCCACGCTCTACAACAAGACAGGCGTGACGAGCGCGACCACACCCACCGGCCGGCCCTACATCAACGTGACCAGCGGCACAATCGCACCAGGTGCTTCGGTCTCGGTCACGCTGGAGCTCGCCAACCCGACGAACAAAGCCATCACCTACTCGACACGCGTGCTGGCCGGTCCCGGCAGCCGATAGGAAAAGAAACCCATGCATGGATTGATTCGATGCAGTATCGGCGCGGCTCTCCTGTTCACAGCACTGTCAGCGCGGGCGCAGCTTGCGTTCACCGTCTCGCTCAACACCGCGCCGCTGGTCGGCAGCCCGAACGGGCCGTTCTCGCTGGACTTCCAGCTCAACGACGGCTCGGGCACGAACGACGCCAACAACACGGCCACTCTCTCGAACTTCAGCTTCGGTGGGGGGAGCGCCGCGGGCAGTCCGACGCTCATCGGAGGGGCAAGTGGGGACATTGCCACGACAGCGACCATCACCGACAGCGACTTCCTGAATGAGCTGACGGAGGGGGTCACGCCGGGGAACACGCTCAGCTTCGACGTGAATCTCACAACCAATATGGACGCGGGCGGCACACCCGACGAGTTCTCGTTCGCGCTGCTGGACGTGAACGGCAATATCCCCACTGCCGGAGGCGGCTTCTTCGTCATCGTGGACCTCGATTCCGCCACGCCCACGGTTCAAACATTCACCGCGCAGGACCCCTACGCCGCCATCGGCTCGCCGCAAATCACCATCGCCGGCCAAACCGTGCCCGAACCATCTCCTGCATGGTTCGCCGCATCGGCGCTGCTGCTCGGAATCGCGCTTCGGACCCGCCGCCGCCCGTCTGCCAACGCGATTCCGTAGCTGCATAGCTCCCCCTTCCCTGCGACAGCCTCACCGTCGCAGGGAAGGGATGGGGTTAGGCCGCTCGCTCGGCCTTCCGGCGCCGCTTGTTTTCGTACATCACGTTGTCGGCATAGGCGAGC